>RWZD01000015.1_pt1 | contig 74160 bp, 72 predicted proteins | sample 2187771 | NCBI WGS metagenome assembly RWZD01 (sample SAMN10531866, study PRJNA481165) | viral metagenome | isolation source: viral particles purified by filtration and ultracentrifugation from about... | place: USA: Tennessee
GGTACTACACTAGCGGCCACCATTGCGCCTAACCCAAAAAATGCGCCATGATTTAAGCTGGTAATAAAACGAGAAAGTGACAGTGTCACTAAATCAGGTGACATGGCAGATAATAGATTCCCTATAGTGAATATTGACATTAAAAATATTAAAGCCATTTTCGGTCGTCTATTTGCTAAAAGTAATGTCATGATTGGCGCACCAATCATCACCCCTAATGCATATATCACTACAATAGAACCTACTGATGGTATGTCTACCTGAATATTTTGCGCGATATAAGGTAACATTCCCATCGGTGAAAACTCTGTTGCTCCAATAGCAAACGCACCTATCGCCAAAGCCAATAATGCTGTGTTTATTCTCATTCAAAACCCTTATTAAAATACATTATGAGTGCTGATTAATAACCCGAATTCTTTCATATTGAAACACAATGAAAAAGGCGTTAAGGTGAAAATGACTTTTGCCGGAAATGCAATAATGAAAATAACATTTGAAGAACTGCAAACCTTTATTAGTGTTGTCGATTGTGGCTCAATTACCGCTGCTGCTGAGCAGTTAAACGTCACTGTCTCAACTGCAAGTCGTCTATTACTTAGGCTTGAAGAAAAAGTGGACACCACCTTAATATATCGCACAACACGCTCAATAAAACTCAGTGATGAAGGTGCTGCATTTTTGCGAAAAGCGCGAGAAATTGTTAACCTCACTCAAGAAGCGGAAGAAATGCTATCTGCCCGCCAATCTATTCCCTCTGGCGTATTACGCATTGATGCATCAACCCCGTTTCTCACTCATGTTATTGCACCATTAGTCCCTTTGTTTTATCAGCATTACCCACAAGTTGAACTTGAAATCCATAATTATGAAGGGATAACAAATTTATTAGAAAAACGGATTGATGTTGCCTTCCGTATTGGTACGCTTAAAGACTCTTCCCTTAACGCCACCTTACTTGGGTATAGCCAAAAACGGTTAGTCGCAAGCCCATCTTATTTAAAGCAATATGGCGTACCACAAAATATTGATGAACTAAATAAACACTGCATATTAGGCTTTACACAGCCTGATACCTTGAATGTATGGCCGATAAAAACCAACGATGAAAAATTGTTGAAAGTTACGCCTAATATTGCAGCTGCAAGTGGCGAGGTCCTATTTCACCTCGCTGTTCAAGGGGCCGGTATTTTATGTTCAGCAGATTTTGTTACGGCGGATGCGCTTGAAAGTGGGCAATTATTACAAATTTTGGAAAGTAAAACTGTGGTGACTCGGCAACCCATTAATGCCGTGTATTATCGCAACCAAACCGTTTCCCCTCGATTACGCTGTTTTATTGAGTTTATAAAAAAATATTCAACTAAAATTGAATCCTGAATCCTCTATTCAGCAACCTTGTCTTTTTTATGTAATGCGTTTTTAAACCTTGTTAACGTCATACCCGTATGGCGTTTAAAATAACGGCATAAATAAGACGTATCCTCGAAGTTTAATTCACTCGCTATTTGCTTAATAGATAATTCACCAACCTCTAATAATGCTTTAATTTCTAGAGTAACTTGTCTATCAATCAATGCTTTAGGTGGGTCATTAAAAAAGGCTTGGCTGATTTTCGATAAATAAAAAGGGGTAATTGCTAATTCATTCGCATAAAACTTCACCTCTTTATGTTGTTTGCAATGAGTCGTAATTAAATCCCAAAAGCGCCAACACAACTGTTCTTGTCGGCTTCTTTCCATCGGTTTATTTAGTTTATTTTGAGCCCCATTGCTAATCTCTAAAAATAGATTTTGTAGGTGATTTTTTAATTGCAATTGCCAATATTCGCCACGGCTTGATACGATTTCAAATAAAATATGCCGCCAGCTTTCAAGTACTGTTTTTTTCCCAGCTGGGATAGTAATAATCGGATATTCATTAAAAAATGAAAACAATTGGTTTGGCAATGAATAAGCGATTTCAGTTGCAAATTTTTTCTCAATCAATAGATACTCAATCTGAAAATTGCGTGATTTAGCCTTTAACATCGCAAAAGTATCATCATATAACACCATGATATCACTTTTGCCAACAGTGTAATGTTTGAAGTTAATATTAAATACCGCTGCCCCTTGCCTGCATATACATACAGTGACATAAGATGGCCTTATTGGGGTCAATTGCATTTCATCCATATTCGTATTACCCAAACAAATCACATCCAATAATTCAATTTGATGTTTTTTTATACGAAGCATCTTTTCCTCTTTCACCTTCGATTTGTTTAAATCATAGCAAATGAGTTGTCATTTGTACCCAAATTGGAGATGTATTGCCCTTTTATGTTTTTCATAAATACCTAAAATAGCCTCCAATATCAAATAGGCATGATAAGGAGCTTTAGGATGATACTTAATACCAACAGGTTAGTTTTGCGCCCTTGGCAAGAAACAGATGCAAGTGATTTATATTTTTATGCAAAAGATAAACGAATTGGCCCAATAGCTGGTTGGCCCCCTCATCAAAATGAAGAAGAAAGTCGAATAATTATAAAAAATATTTTTATGCGTGAAGAGATCTATGCTGTTACGCTAAAAAATGATAATCGAGCTATCGGTTTAATTGGCCTATCCTTTAACCACGAAAGTAATTTCCCGATTGGTGATAATGATGCAGAAGTGAGTTATTGGATTGGTGTACCATTTTGGGGAAAAGGTTTGATCCCAGAAGCAATGTCTGAAATCATGCGCCATGCCTTTGTTGACTTGAAATTAGATAATTTATGGTGCGGGTATTTTCAAGGCAATCAACAATCTAAAATAGCCCAAGAGAAATGTGGGTTCAAATATCATTCAACCCTCGCCCCACAGTATATTGAGCTCATTGCAGAAACTAAAAAAGAAGATATTAGCCGAATTACAGCCCAAGAATGGCTATCATTACAATAATTGTTTATTACTCACCAAGCAGCCATAAATTCAATATGGCTGCTTTTCATTGGTTACTGTTCCCCACGTTTTTCAAACTGCATAAAATTATTCTACCCTGTTGTTATTAATGCTATGATTTTTCGATAATTATAAAGTTATAACATTTTTATTTTATAAAGGATCACAGGTAAACACATGCAGGACTATGGTATTTGGACAATTATAACTCCCATTGTAACCATTATTCTGGCTATATTAACTCGCCAGGTAATGCTTTCATTAATGTTGGGGATTTTAGTCGGTTTTACAGTTATTCATGACCACAATCTACTTTTAGGTGTTCAAGGCACTGTCGATGGGATTATTCATACTTTTTCATCCGCAGGTAATACTCGCACCATTGTCTTTATGGTAATGATAGGCGGTATCATGCGCTTGGTAGTTGTCACTGGTGGTGTTCGTGCCCTAGTTCAATTACTCACCAATAAAACTAAATTAATTAAAAACCGTACAGCCACACAACTGTTAGCGATAATCATCACATCTCTTATCTTTATAGAAAGTTCAATAAACCAACTCGTCGCCGGAGCATCGACTAAAAATTTAGCAAGGCAGTATGGTGTTGCTCCCGAAAAAATGTCCTACATCATTCAAACAGCCTGTGTTTCGGTGTGTTCATCAGCCATAATTAATGGCTGGGGTGCAGTCATTATGGGGTTAATCGGTGTGCAAATATCTCAAGGCCTAATTAGTGGCGAACCTTTTGATATTTTAATTACCTCTATTGGTTATAACTTGATGGCATGGTTATCCATTATCACAATCTTGTTCTATGTATTTACTAATATTTCATGGGGCCCCATGAAAAAAGCAGAAGATAAATATCAACAAGATTTTGCCTCAGGGAATATCTCTCAGCACCAAGGGCAAAATGACGAAGATGAAATTATTGATCACCCAAACGCACATTCTTCATTAAACTTTTTTATCCCCATTTTATCTACTGTGCTTATGGTACCTATTGCGCTTTATATCACAGGAGATGGAGACTTTAGTAAAGGAAGTGGTTCAACATCTGTATATTGGGGAGTTATGTTTGGAACAGCAGTGTCTTTCTGCTGGTTTATTGGCCGTCGCTTACTAACTATTGATGATTTCTTTAAAGAGCTCTTTATCGGCTATGCCAATATGCTGAAAATTAGTTCTATTATGATCTTAGCGTTCTTAATGGGGAATGTTTCCGCTGAATTAAATACTGGCGCCTATATTGCCGAAGTCACTCATGGCGTTATGGCGCCAGGTTTCTCTATTGGTTTTATCTTTATTATCAGTGCCATCATGTCGTTAGCGACAGGAACATCTTGGGGAACATTTGCCATTATGATCCCCATTGGGGTTCAATTAGGTTTATCCGTAGGAATGCCTGTTGAGTATATGATTGGCGCTGCAATTTCAGGCTCTATTTTTGGTGATATGACATCACCAATTTCTGCCGATGCAATTGTTGCTTCGATGGCAACAGACTGTGAACATATTGAGCATATCCGCACTCAAATGCCATATGCATTAGTCACTGCCAGCATTGTGCTCGCCATTTACCTTTACCTTGGTTTCTCTTATTAATTTATTGGGAGTTTAAATGTCTCTTCAACAACAATTAAGCCAATATGCAAAAATAGATTTACTCAACGCACCAACTCCGCTTAACCGGCTTAACAATTTATCGCGTAAATTTCATCGTGAAATTTATATTAAGCGAGATGATATGACCCCCTTAGCGATGGGAGGTAATAAATTACGTAAGCTTGAATATTTGATGGCAGATGCCCTTGCAAAAAAGGCTAAAGTCATCGTAACTGCAGGGGCGATACAATCGAATCATGTTAGGCAAACCGCGGCTGTTGCTGCAATGTACGGTCTTGAGTGTGTCGCATTATTAGAGAACCCAATTCAAAGTGATAACCCTAATTTTCTGCATAATGGGAATAAATTACTAACTGATCTATTTGGCGCCCGTTGCGTCATGTGTGATGAATTAACTGACCCACAGTCACAGATGGAAACGTTAATTGAAACATTAGCGCTTAAAGACACCTATATTGTTCCAGTAGGCGGTTCAAATGCATTAGGTGCATTAGGGTATATTCAATGTGCTATTGAAATCGCGCAACAAAAGCCAAAACATATTGAATTCGATAAAATTATCGTCGCTTCCGGTAGTGCGGGAACCCACGCTGGCCTCGCTATCGGGATACAAGAATTATTATCTCAAAGCCAGGTTATCGGTGTCACCGTTTCAAGAAAGCAACAAGACCAATCCCCTAAAGTAGAGAAGCTACAAAATGAGCTAGCGCAAATGTTTGCGCTTACTCAAACACCAGAAATCCAATTATGGGATGATTTTTTTGCGCCTATGTATGGAATGCCAAATTGCCAAGGGTTAGAGGCAATTAGACTGTTAGCTCAACAAGAAGGTATTTTGTTAGACCCCGTTTATACGGGTAAGGCAATGGCTGGGTTAATTCATTACTTAGAAACGTCAACCGAAAATACCCCCGTATTATTTGTACATACTGGCGGTGCTCAAGCCTTATTTGCTTATTCAGATATTAGCCAAAAAATTAAATAACCTACTTTGTGCAAAAGGGCTTATCTGCCCTTTTATCTTGCTTGCATAATCCTTTATATCCAAAAATGCTCTTCCCCCTCACCTCTGTAGCTATCTCACTGCATATTGCTATAAACTGATGATATACAGGAGATAATATTTATGACTCAAGTTTCTATTACACTGAGAAAAGCCACTGAACAAGATGCATCAATACTTAGTGATATAGGTATCAACAGCTATTGCCACCATTTTGCTGCTTTATGGAATAATCAAGATGAGCTATTAGATTATTTAGACCAAGAATATAGCCCAGTTAAAATTATTAATGATATCAACCAACAAAATATTGAATGGTACCTAATAGAACATAGTTCTCCAATCGGGTTAGTTAAGTTAACTCACCAATCTTCCATACCTGAATCCTCAATAACAGGAACACTACTCAACAAACTCTATTTCTCACCCGATGTCACAGGTAAAGGTTATGGAATGATCGTTTTCAGATTAATTGAAAATATTGCCAAACAATCTGGCAGCACAGCATTATGGTTAGATGTTTTGGCTAGCAACGCGAGAGCCATCAAACTTTATCAGTCAAATGGATTACACATCCTGAAGGAAGTGTTATTCAAAAGTAAAACTCAGCAAACACTTGAATATATTATGAGTAAAACACTTTAATTTATTTAATCAGGAATATTTATGAAAAATACTATCCTCATCACCGGTGCTACGGGTCAAGTCGGTAGTTATTTGACCCAGTCATTACATGAAAAAGGATACCAAGATGTCGTTTTAGCTATTAGGGTTCCAAACAAAATAACTAACACCAGCTATCGTACCGTTGTCATGGATTACGATAAGCCTGAAACCATTGAAAATGCTTTGCAGGGTATTGATTCTGTTTTCATGATGACTGGCTATACCATTGATATGCTTGTACAAAGTAAAATTTTTATTGATACGGCAAAAAAATCAGGGGTTAAATATATCGTTCATTTAGGTGCTTGTGGCGATGATAATGCGCAAGTTGCTCATTGGGCTTGGCATCAGTTAATCGAGCGTTATATTGAATGGTCTGGAATGCAATATACTCATCTTCGCCCTGAATCTTATATGCAAAATCTATTAGGATACCAAGGGGATAATAATTTACAAAAAGGGATATTACGTTCTTATTTTGGCCATGCTGTATTAAGTTGGGTTGATTGCGCAGATGTTGCCGAATTAGCTGCACATTGTTTACTTGCTCCTGAAAAACATACTGGTCATATTTATCGTCTTGGTTACGAAAATAAAAATTACACTCAGATTGCTGAACTCATTACAGAACAATTAGGTATAACTTTTCAGTATCAAGCAGAAAACCCAGATGAATTTTGGCAACATGCCCTAAATAACAATCTAGAGCTTGCCTATATGAAAAGTATCTATGACCATTATGTAGATTTTACAAATGGTAAGTTAGATCGCACAGGTATTGTTTTTGATAATTTCCAAACCATCACTGGTAAGCCCCCAACCTCATTAAAGCAGTTTATTTTAAAACACCAAAGATACTTTATATGAGCCTCACCCAGCTCACTATGTAATAGTGGGCTAACATTTATTAGTGAACATTTTACCTATAACGATGCCCTTCCTCCAGCTAACAGAGACAGCAAAAATCACAAAAATTTCTTTTGCAAGTGGCCTATGGTATTCGCTACAACCAAAAGAGGCTTTTGATTAAAATAGTAAGCAACTCTAACTCATAATTAATAACTCTATTTTATTAGCCTATAACTAATAACATACAAAGATTGCTCTGTTGGGTAAATTTCTCTAATCAGTTTTTTCAATGTATCTAATGTCATCGCTTCTTGCTGAGCATGGTATTCAGAAATATCATCGTAAGAGATAGGCTGTACCGAAAGAATTTCAATATCCGTATAGTATTTATTTGTTTCTAATGCATATACTTTAACAAAACTACCTGGCACATAATGGCTTTCGCTTTTATCACGAATAGTGATAACTTTTTCTCCTGATACGACTAATGGCAGTAAACGTTCAAAAAACGTGATGGTCTCTGGTGCTGCACTCTTCATATTATTCTCCTTATATTGTCAGTGAAATACCTTATCATAAAAACCAATTTTTAAATCCATCAGTAAATGCAATGGTTCCAATCGTGCTGTCAGAGGCTCAAGCACTATAGCGATTGAATTGTATTATATACAATGTAACCCAAAAGCAACTAGCCGTAATAAATCACAGGGTCTACAATGAATAACAAAGAAGGTTTATTTTACCAACAAGAAAATCATTTTTGGTCAGCAATTTGCTTAGAAACCGCTCATATTGACGACCATGTCATCGCTTATTTTTCTGAGCTTCCTCTGCCTGTTTTTAATTTTATTTATTTACATAAAGACGCAACTATTACAGGCTTTGAAAATGCACGACATTTATTTAAGCAACGCTCTAAACCTTATGTACTAGTCGTTCATGAACAAGCACTTCATCAAGTCAAATCTGAAATTGCCAAATTAAGTTTAATTGCTGATGGTGAATCAACGGCCATGTTTCTTCCTCAAGCATCATTATCTCAATATTCTATAGCACTACCGCTTGCCGCAGATTACCGAATTGAAACCTGTAATGAACAATTAACTAATTGGGCACAACCTTTAATTACAGCTTTCCCAATTGAAGCTGAAGGAGAGGAAAACGATTCAACCGTCATTAACGAATACATTCGTTATCACCAAAGAGCTATGGATAAAAATACAAATATGATGCATTTCGTCTTATTTGATAAGCAACAACCCGTTTCTACTCTAACCTTAACTATAAATGAAAAAACTGCTCGCCTTGATGATATTGGAACTGATGTTCAATACCAAGGCAAAGGGCTAGCGACTCAATTAATTAAACATGCTCTTTTCTTCTGTCATCAGCAAGGTATAGAGCAATGTGTACTCGAAGCATCATCAGATGGGCTATCTATTTATAAGAAATTAGGTTTCGAACCTATATTCAATTACTACAGTTTTATTGCTGAGTAATCTAATAGTTACACTTTTAAAATTAAGGTGTAACTATTCATCATAGGAAAAGATTAGTTATTGATTGTTTGGTACCAACTCTGAATATCCCTAATAATTTCCTTGGTATGTAATTGCCCTTTATAATCTTGGAAAAAATGGTCTAACCCTTGATATTGCTTAAAGCTCACATTGGTATTATGGTTTTTTTGTATCATTTTTTCCGTAGCATAAGCATCAACGTTGGTGTCGGCCATAGTTTGGATAACTAAGTGCGGCGTTTTTATCGATTGAATTAATTTTAAATTATCAATGGTTAACATTTCATACCACCACATGGCTCCATGACCACTCACGAACTGGTCTTTTCTTAATTGCTTTTGTTTGACGGCTTCTGCAAACTGTTTAAAACCCTCAATAGAATTATCGACTTCGTCGGCAGGGGTATTATTCTTAATACTGTATAAAACGTCATTAATAAAAAATTGCCCTCCAACGTTAATAGCGACGGAGGCAGTTATAAAATCTACTTTAGACGCAATCAAATTAGTGACTGTTGCCCCCTCGCTCCCTCCTAATAAAATAATATTCCGGTAATCATTTTTTAGCTGCTGTAACACCGCAATATAATTATCCGCCCTTTCTAAAGGGGAATCTTGGGACATATATTCAACGGGGCAATTTTCTTCCGAAACTGGGTTTCCATCAATACCAACTTGCCGAGTCAAGCCTGTTTTTTCAACTAATAAAATATCATTCTTAGGGAATGCGATAGCAAAATTTTTTACCATATTAGGGTTGTTTGTCACGCTTATGCAATCAGACCCTTGCAATAATACTAACAAATCATTTGAGTTTAGTGCTTGTTGCTTAATAACGTAATAATCAACTTTTTTCCTTCATGGAGTAAAGTTTGCTTTTGCCAGTTATCTCCCTGTGCAAATGCATTTAAGCTGTAAATAGAAAACAAGAAAGCAACAATTTTTAGCTTCATAATATGCCCAAATAAATTTTAGTCAGGTGATTATATTAAACCATCCTGTAAATTAGGTGCTAAAAATGCCTTAATAAAGATATGAATTTAGAAAAATGATAAATAACAATAAAAGTCTAGCCACTGATTAAGCAAGCTATCTTCTATCCAGAGTTCCCAAACTAGTTTTTCCCGCCTAATTATTGTTCATACTGACCTAACTAGTCTTATTGACTCATAATACCTGAGAATATTATTCAGTGATGACACTAACCACAAAAAAATTTATTTTTGCGTTAAATTCGCACTAGAACCTTATGATATTGTTTCATTAGTCCCTATGATTAAACCTACTGATGTACACTTAAAGGCAAGTACTTTGATGGCAAAAGAGCCATTATTGTCTTTGATTGCTCTATTCTCCACGAGCAAATTCTCGCTATTTTAAATAATGGTTAATTTTATTTATCTTATTGTGAAGTAATTAAAAATGCACTCTACCCAACAATTAAACGTTAATATTCACGCTGCGCCAGCCAAAAAAGAACAAGTTTCTACACGAATTATCTTTTTTATTGCAGGTTTTGTAACCGCTGCGTGGGCCGCTATAGTGCCTTATATTAAGATTAACACGGCAGCAAATGATGCCACCCTTGGTATGTTACTGCTCTGCTTTGGGGGTGGTGCTCTCGTTGCCATGCCAATGACTGGCGCTCTGGCTGCAAAATATGGTTGTCGGCGATTAATGGTTTTTTCAACAATTGCGTTTTGTTTACTCTTCCCTATTTTATCTTTCATATCGCAAATTAATTTGTTAGTAATCGGCTTATTACTGTTTGGTATTTTTATCGGTTTAACAGATTGTGCCATGAATATACAAGCCGTGATCGTCGAAAAATCATCCGATAAACCCATCATGTCAGGATTTCATGGGTTTTATAGTATTGGTGGTATTGCGGGGGCCGGTACGATGAGCCTAATATTACTCCTCGGCGCTTCAGCAGTGCTTGCATCAGTTATTATCTCTGTAATTGCATTCATTTTACTCATGGTTTGCTATAACGGTCTGCTCCCTTATGCCAATGCGCCGTCAGGGCCACTCATTGCGGTCCCTAAAGGGATTGTGCTCATCATCGGGATTGTTTGCTTTGCCGTTTTTCTTTCTGAAGGTGCAGTATTAGACTGGGGAGCCGTGTTTCTTATTGAGCATCACGGTTTAAAAGAAACCCTAGGGGGACTTGGTTTTGCAGCCTTCGCAACCATGATGACTATTGGCCGGTTATTCGGCGACAAGATTGTTATGCGAGTAGGTTCTGCACGTGTGGTTTTTTTAGGGGCTTTGATTGCTTGCTCTGGTTTTGTTATTGCCGTTTTATCACCGTCTTTAACATTGGCGATCATCGGCTTTGCTTTAGTCGGTGCTGGTTCATCCAATATTGTTCCTGTCATGTTTTCCGCTGCTGGGAAACAAAAAACTATGCCTGAATCACTAGCTGTCCCGGCAATTTCAACCTTAGGTTATTTAGGTATTCTTGCAGGCCCTGCCGCAATCGGTTTTGTTGCCTTTCATCTATCATTAGCCACCTCATTACTGATGATCTCTGCATTACTTATTATTATCGCTTTCGTGACACGTTTTATTCGCGTGTAATCGATTTAACATCATAAGGTGATTGACCAAAGTCAGTCACCTTATGATGCATTCTTAATCCAGTTCTACTGTCCCGCTAATACAGTTAACAACATCACCGGCAACCCAGATCCCTTCATCATCAGCGGTTACATAAATTAACCCATTGCGCCCAATGCACTGACCTTGACCAGCAGTATATTGTTGCGGTAATTTCCCCTGAGGGATTAACCACTGTGCAGCCACCGCATTAAAACTTCCCGTCACAGGGTCTTCTTCGGCTATGGAACAACAAAATGCCCTAACCTCTAATTGTTTATCATGACCTTCAGGGCAAATGGCACATAATCCAATGTCATATCCCTTTAATTGGGAATAGTCAGGTTCAATGTGCAATAGTTTTTCAACAGATTTAAGTTCAATACCAAGCCAACCAGGACCATTATCGAGCCACTTGCAGCCAACGACATCATCATCTGTAAGCCCAAGTGCTTTAAAAATTTTATTTTTTTCTTGTTGTTCTATTTCACCACCACGAATTAGTGGTGGCGCCATAAATGCCAGCTTACCATTTATTCGTTTTATTGTTACTAAGCCCACTCCGCACTCTTGGACTATGGTGTCTAGTGGTCGACCATAAGTTTGCTGCCATACAAAACAACTGCCTAAAGTTGGGTGCCCAGCAAAAGGGAGTTCACCTTCCGTGGTATAAATCCTCACACGGTAATCCGCTTTAGGTGTTGTTGGTTTTAATAAAAAGACGGTTTCACTTAAGTTAGTCCATTTTGCAAATTTATTCATTTGCTCTTCTGTTAAATCGTCAGCCCCTACAACAACAGCCAATGCATTGCCATCCATTTTTTTAGATGAAAAAACCGTTACTTGCTCAAAAATGTACTTCATTTACTTTCCCTATTTTACTTCTATGCTGCATCAATGTTCGAATAATAATGCGCCATTAATGAATTAATCGGATATAATTAAAATAATAGCTTATTAATTGTTGCCTTAACTTTATAGTAGTTTTCATTATATGGCGACTGTCTGGGTAATTTATGCATTCTGAACATAAAAAAACTATTGTTATCGTTGGTGCTGGCATTGTCGGAGTGACACTCGCATGGTATTTATCAAAAGAGAGTGATAGCAAGATTATTTTGCTAGATAAAGGCCATGTTGCTCAAGGGGTAACACAGCACTCTTTCGCATGGTTAAATGTTTCATATGGGCGACCAGATGGTTATAGCCAGCTTCGTCAGCAAGCTTTAGCGAGTTGGCATCAGTTGGAAAAATTAACCCATGGTGAAATAAAAATTAATTGGTCTGGTGCTATCAGTTGGCACAAGACTGATAAAGAAACCCAAGAATTCATCAATAGCCACCAATCTCAAGGTTTTAACATCCAAGCGTTAAACCGTATTGAGTTGCAAGCGATGGAACCTAACTTAAAAATCTCACCTGCTATTACTGCTTTTTGCCCTGATGAAGGTAGCATTGACCCTGTCAATACCACACAAACCTTGTTAAAACTTGCTATTAAACAAGGTGTAACATACTTACCTGAGCACGAAGTATTATCCTTAAATGTTAGTGATAAACGTATTTTAGGAGTCAAGACTAGCGAGGGTAATTTCATCGCAGATCAAACCGTCGTCACTGCGGGAGTTGGAGCAACTGGTATCATTAATTCATTAGGAATAACGCTGCCAGTTTCAGCATCTCCTTCAATTATTGTCCATTTTACGAAACAAGATACCGTCAAAATGGTTCAACATATCATTTCAACACCCGCAATGGAGCTTCGCCCAGAGACTTCTGGTAAAATTGTTTGCGCTGAAGATTATATTGATGAGCAGCCTATACATAGTGCAGTCAATATCGCACAAAATGCCCTTACAACAATCAAGAATTCATTTATAGGTAGTAATACACTAACTCTTGATAAAACTTTCATAGGAATGAGACCTATGCCTAAAGATCAGATGCCAATTGTTGGAAATGTTGCTGATTTTGAAGGTTTATATATTATCAGTATGCACGCAGCAATTACATTAGCGCCTTTGATATGCCAGTTAGCTCAAAGTGAAATATTACATGGTGTAAAACACGCTGCTTTAGGCCCATATCGATTAACTCGTTTTGCATCAGGTAACTGACAAATGAATATTCCGCTTTATTACTTAAGACACTACCAATCGATCGAAAAAACGTTTTGGACTTCAATTTGTGAACATAGTATTCAAATAGCACAGCATACCATTTGCTACTTGACGCCCTTAAACTCCCCTGCGTTTAATTTCATTTATCTGCAACCTGACTCCACCAGCCATGCATTTATGCAGGCACATAACTTATTTATATCACAAAGAAAAAACCACACATTAGTTATCCCTGAAGAAATGTTGCCACAAATTGTGCAACAGGCTGAATCATTAAACTACAAACGTGACAGCGTCACAACCGCTATGGCGTTGACCCTTGCAAAACAGAATGAGGTCACTCTGCCCAATAACCAAGTTGATATCGTACTGGCTAATCATGACTTATCGCTCTGGGCCGCTCCTCTCGTGGCTGCATTTTATTTATCTGAAGAACACGATGAAGTCATTAAAGAGTATGTTCGTTACCATGAAGATGCATTACAGCAAGGTGCGCCACAATTTCACCTCGTATTGCTCGTCAATGGTGAGCCAGCGACTTCAATGACAGTGACCATAGAAGGTACCCTTGCTCGTTTCGATGATATCGGTACTGAGCCGAAGCACCAAGGCCATGGGTATGCTTCACAACTTATTGATTACGCCTTAGCATTTTGCCGCCAGCAAGGTGTCGAACATTGCTTCCTTGATGCCTCAGAAGCAGGGTTTGACCTGTATAAAAAATTCGGTTTTGAGCCCTTGTTCCGCTATATTAACTATGTCTGGTGTAAATAGTTCACGTCATTGGCGTTATTTGCACGACCTCCCTGAGCTGGAACCATTGCTTGTACAGTGGTTCCTTCAAGAGTGGCCCTCCCATTATGGTCCTCTAGGTAAAGGTGATGTTTGGCAAGATATTGCTTCCTATCGCCATCGTGAAGGGGTCGGTATGGGGATCATCGCCTTTGAACATGATATACCTTGTGGTTTTATTGCATTGAAAAGTGATACTTTTTTTTCTGATAACACCGCATTTCCATGGGTTGGTGCTGCCTTTGTTATCCCCAGAAAACGAAATCAGGGTATCGGGAAGTTTTTGTTTGAACAACTTGAATGGGTTATTGATAAACAGCAATACCCTCATATTTTTTGTGCAACCACAGTGGCTGATAACTTACTTATTCGCTGTGGATGGCAATTAAATTTATCATTAAGTCAGCCTTCTCTACGTATTTACCACAAATATATCTGACATTTACATTGCATGAAAATTAATATCATTGGTACCAGTGGCAGCGGTAAAACGACTCTTTGCCAACAACTTGCATCGCTATTAAACGTGCCTTCAATCGAATTGGATAGCCTATATTGGCTGGAAAATTGGCAAGGTTCTTCGGATGAAGCGCTTAACCAGAAACTAAGCGCAGCCTTGAATGAATCCGTATCAGGCTGGGTGCTCGATGGAAACTATACACGGACTCAACCCATTAAATGGAAAGAGGTTGATATGGTGGTTTGGCTGGATTACTCATTACCTCGAACCCTTTATCAGTCTATTATACGCACGTTATCACGTATTCGTTCAGGGCAAGAACTGTGGGAAAATACAGGTAATAAAGAAAGCTGGAAGAACGCCTTTTTCAGCCGTGATTCGATTATTTTATGGCAGCTAAAAACATACTACCCAAATAAAAGAAGAAACCTAAAACATATGGCTAATATCAATTTGCGCCATATTCAGTTTGTTCGGCTGACTTCGCCAAAGGAGACCCGCCTATTTTTTGAACATATAAAGTCGCAAATTTAGGAGAGATTAATAGGTTAACGCTGGTAGTCTGGGATCACCTCAGTAGCCATAAAGACTACCGAGGTAGTATAAATCAACGATTAAATTTCATCACATGCTGTTTTCAGCATCGCCGTTTGTTGGAACTTTTCAATGCCTAACTCAATCAAACGACTAATTAATTGCTGATATGTCATACCGCCTTGTTGCCATAGCTTAGGATACATACTGATATTCGTAAAGCCTGGCAATGTATTGATTTCATTAATAACTACATCATTATTTTCTGTTAAGAAAACATCAACACGCGACATACCGCTACAATTTAATGCCCTGTATGCCGATAACGCAATCTCACGAATTTTATCACTAACGGCTTCATCTAGCTGAGCTGGAGCAACCACAGAAGCACCATTTTCATCAATATACTTAGTGTGATACGCATAGAAACTATCATGTAAAACAATCTCACCGCATGGGCTTGCTAGTGGGTTTTCATTGCCTAACACTGCACATTCAATTTCGCGGCCTTTTACTGCGCTTTCAATTAACACTTTAGTATCGAATAAAAATGCAAAATCGAGGGCTTGGTTAAATTCAGCTAGATTACTGACTTTGTTAATACCCACTGAAGAGCCTTGATTAGCGGGTTTAATAAACAGAGGTAGGCTTAACTGAGCCACTATTTCATCATAGTTAACTGTGGTGCGCTCACTGTTTAAAACGGTAACAAAGGGTGCAATTTTTAAACCCGCATCTCTTAGTAACCTTTTCGTTACGTCTTTATCCATACAAGCCGAAGAACCTAATACTCCAGGCCCAACAAAGGGTAAATTAGCCATACGTAAAAGGCCTTGTAAGGACCCATCCTCACCTAAATTACCATGGACAATTGGAAATATAACATCGATTTGAGGGAGCGGCTTTGCGTCTTCTAAAGAAATAAATTGTTCGGAAGTCTTGCCTGGAACAATCGCAATACTACGCTTTGGTGTATTTAATGTAATACGAGATGGGTCATCACCATGCAATAAGAAATCGGCTTCGTTATATTCATGCCATTGCCCTTCTTTATTAATACCTAAAAGGCATACATCAAACCTATTGCGATCTAGCCCATTGATAATATTTTTAGCGGACTGTAAAGAAACTTCATGCTCCGTTGACTTACCACCGAAAATAACACCTACCCGTATTTTGCTCATTATCTGCTCCAACATAAGACATAAAACCCAGCAGAGAAATATAGCACGCACGGAAATAGTTATGTCATAAAATCTTTATATGACAGGGGGGTTCGGTGAATTAATAACCAAAATATCCTTTTTTGATAGTTAACTATATTAATTTATGATTGTTTTAATACTTGTATTCACTTGATCGATTAACCACTGGGTAAAAATATCTGCTGCACTCTTAGGCTTGATGGGTTTTACCGACAATAAATAATACGCTGAGCCATCTTGCATAAACCCATCTGGAGCACAAAGTTGCTTCGATTTAACTTCATCAGCGACCATCAAAAATGATGCCAATGCGACACCTTGCCCTGCTAATGCGGCTTGAATACATAGATAAAAATGTTCATAAGTGATTACCTTATTCCCTTGAAAAGATACCCCTTTCATTTTCTGCCAAGTTTGCCATGCATTTGGCCGCGACGCTGTTGATAACAATGTCGCGTCGCCAATTCCCCCTGCAAAATCTATTTCGGGCCTAATAACCACCCCCATATGTTCAGAGCACACTTTTACCGCACTAATGTGCATATCCCATGTGAAATCATTTCGTCTAAGCGCTAAATCAACATTGTTTTTAGTAAAATCAATAGGCCCTCCAGCGGCAACCAAGTGCACCGTAATATCTGGATAATGTTGATAGAAATCAGTCAACCGAGGAATTAACCACTTCATCGCAATCGTCGGCTCACAAGATAAACTTACCACATTAGAGGTGTTATTTGCGGTGATTTTTTCGACACTTTCTCGCAATTGCTCAAATATAGAAGTGGTTGTTTGTAGTAATAATGCCCCTTCAGCAGTTAAAAAAACAGCCCGGTTTCTGCGCTCAAATAGCTCGACATTAAGATGTTCTTCCAATAAACGAATTTGCCGGCTAATTGCGCTGTGAGTGACATTTAACTCTTCGGCAGCTTTAACAAAGCTGCCTGCTTTAGCTGCTGCGTCAAAAAAACGTAATGAAGTTAAAGGTGGTAGTTTCATATAGGTAATAAAAACTGACAGATTTATGTCAGGATAAATCGCTTTTTAGTTTTAATCAATCTATTGATAATAAAAAATAATAAGCCAGCTGAGAAAGATAAAACAAAGACTTTTCAGTAAGTTTTTATTACTCATTTAGGGAATTAATATGAATGAAATTATTGCTGTTGCCACTATTACTATTTTGGCCGTTATTAGTCCAGGCCCCGATTTTGCTATGGTGACGCGCAGTAGCTATACCTATGGGGTTAAGACAGGGTTAATTTGTGCGTTAGGTATTGCTATCGGTGTACAAGTACATGTTTTTTACACTATTTTCGGCATTACAGTGATCATTATGAGTTCACCCACTTTATTTTTAGTGGTGAAACTTCTTGGTGTTTTTTATTTGGTTTATATAGGTTTTAAGTCATTTATAAATAAAACAAAGATAACAACAGGTGCTTCCCAAGGTCAGTCGCTATCACATTTTGTCGCGTTTAAAACGGGCTTTTTAACTAATGCGTTAAACCCCAAAACAATGTTTTTTGTTGTTTCTGTCTATAGCCAAGTCATCCAAGTGAATAACTCTGTTTGGTTAAACCTAGGCTACGGGTTATTTATCTCTTTTGCCCATTTAGTCTGGTTTAGTTTAATCGCCCTATTTTTTGCAACCCCAACTGTACGTAATAAAGTACTTAACTACCAACTTGTGATGGATAAGGTTATTGGTCTTTTACTTATCGTGTTAGGGTTATCTTTGTTGTTTTTCAACGTGAGCTAATTTTGCGTTGGCTTGCCAGTCACTGTTGATAATATTCATTGACCATTTTCGCCAACTCAATCACATCCTCAGGAATATTGAGTTTGGCGAGTTGCTCATATGCAACCCATTTGAATGGCGTAATGGGAGGCTGTGCTGGCGACAATAATTCGCACAAATACACCATATCAATATGCCAATGATCCCCTTGCGTTTTATCAGCAATAAATTCTTTTAAAATCGCGAGAGGTAAAGGCAATACTTGTGTCGGAGGAACACCCTTTACCTTTGATTTAAAAGGATAACTACAATCAATAACCTTGCATTCCAACCCCGTTTCTTCAAGAACCTCTCGAAAAACAGCATGCTGTGGTTCTTCATTCGCTTCAATATGGCCACCGGGGGGTAACCAAAACCCTAATTTACGATGTTCATGTAATAAAAACTCACCTTTATCATTACGGATCATCGCAGTAGCTGTATAGTGCTTCACTTCATTATTCATTTTGTAACCATTCTTTTATTAGATTAACAACGCGCTACCTTCCAGTCATATGGCATTAACTGTGCTAATGTCACTTGCACATCATCACTCACACCCACAATCGTTTCTTTATTTTTATCCGACAGTTGAGTAAGAAGCTCACGGCATCGTCCACAAGGAGGTACGATACAACCTGATGAGTCAACAGCAACAATAGCTTTAATTACTGACTTACCTTCCTTTAACATATCAGCGACAGCAGCGTGCTCAGCGCAAAAACCCAATGAGCATGCTGAATCAATGCTCACACCACTATAAATTTCACCATCTTCTGTTTCTAATGCAGCTGCTACATGCCCGCTTTCTATATACCCATTAAAGGTTGCGGGCTTTGCATAATTTTTAGCAATTTCTATTAGATGTTTTAGCATAAATAACCCCAGATTTATCTTTTAATTCAACACTATTAAAAACTAATCGAATAAAAACCATCAAGTTTTTCGTGCGTTATTGTAAGCCTAGTCACAACAATATCACTTGCTGTTGTAGGTTAATGATTATTACAACATAGGACGTTATTATCTGTGCTGTTGCGAAAAAATAACCTATAACAGATTTTCGCACTATTGGAGCGACCCAGACTTAATATTTACCCTACATTTGTTACTTCACCAATTAGATGATGGACACGCTATATCGTTGCGAAACCCTAGGTACATACTGGGAATTGCCACATAAAAACGTATAACCATAAAAAAAATAAAGTGATAAGTTATATTTATAGGCAAATATTCAGTCTACTAGACGTCCTTTCACCATTACTTATATTATCTGCTCAATAGGGATGCTATGCACTTTATCGTCGTTACACCTCAGGACACACAACTTATTGAACAAATTAGCAGTGCCTTACATCATGAATGGCGGCATTTACCCCCATGGGAAAATATTTCTGCCATTCGTATGCGGCTAATAGAACGCTGTAGTCATGACAACCCGCAAATACTATCTTGTTATGCGGATAAAAATGGCAATCTCCTTGCTACTGCAAGTACTATTTTGCATGAATTAACGGGTGTCCACCAAGCTACTTGGTGGCTAGGCGAAGTGCTCACAGTCCCTGAAGCCCGTGGACATAAAATGGGCAGTAAACTTATTGAAGAATTATATAACTACTATCACAACCTGATAGGCCAAAGCCTTTACTTATACACTCCGGATATGCAGCAACTCTATCGTCGAATGGGCTGGAAAGATGTCGAGGAACGGATAGTGAACCATGAGCAGGTTACAGTGATGAAACGTTAGTCTCCATAAAAATAGCCGATATACCATCGGCTATTAGTAGGTAGTAGGATAATTTATCCCTATGCGGTTAAAGCCAGTTTCACACCAAACATTAGAAACACGGCACCAATACAGCTATTGGAAAATTTGGATAATTTTTTATTGTGTTTCACCATATTAGTCACTGCAACTGCACCAAAAATTAGTAATGATAAATAAATCATACTGCAAGTTTCTAAAATGAGGCCCAGAATGAAGAATGGCACTCCAGCGCTTGGGTAAGCAGGGTCTATAAATTGAATAAAGAACGACACATAAAAAATGATCATTTTGGGGTTAAGTAAACTTAAAAAGACGGCTTTTTTAAATGTCCCTTTAGTGGCAAGGACAATAGAATCAACATCACCCGCCGTGTCTTTTTTATGTAGAACGCTATAGAGTGTTTTAATCCCTAAATAAAATAAATAAGCTGCCCCTGCATATTTTATGACGCTAAAGAATATAGGGGAGGTTTTCACCAATGAAGCGACACCCAAAAATGATAAAAATATGAGTACAGCATCACCAGTAAAAACACCTAACGCTGCTTTATAACCATTTTTTACGCCATATTTTGCACTGCTCGTTAAAACAAATAAAGAATTAGGGCCGGGTACCAGAGTAATAAATATTACACCAATAAGATAAGTCCATAAGTTTGTAATACCGAGATTTTCAAGCATAGTAAACCTGCTAACTCTATAAAAGTTATAACAAAAAATTCACATTCTTTCTTAATGGTTACTATGATACAGATCTTCTATTTTATATGAAAGATATCACTAATTAATAATTTCAATATGGATTTATTATCTGCATATAAACAAAAAACCAGCTTAACCAATGGGTCAATGGCATACACAACAGAACATAAAACCAGAGCGGTCACCCTATTCAGTGGCGTGCTGAAAATAATTTACCAGCGTGTTTTTATGCTTACATTTCATAATTAATTGGAGTTTTAAACTTTTTATGGCCATCTATTAGCAGTAGTGATTAAGTTTGTATTTCAAGATATAACATAACAGCCTGTATTACATAAAAGTAGCTATGGCACTAACATCTATTTATTAAACACCCTATATAAATTAGTATTCCAAATGCCATCTTTCTGCTTATTAGTTGTTATTAAAATAATGCTATCAATAAGTCGCTTAATAAAAATAGCTCATAAACGACTCACTTTTGGGAACGCTATGGAAAGTACCCATTACTTTCATTTACAAGGCCTTGGTGGACTTGAAATGATCAATGGCACGTAATCAGGTGGATATAAAAGAGCAATCTTGTTTTATCCCATTGAGTTATAAGTCTTTAATATAAATTATATTGCTATAATTATTTTTACTCATAATAGGTATATATCTACATGTATTCTCAACAACATCACTCATGGCAAAAAGCAATGATGAACGGCGCTGTTCACACTGCCCCTCTCAACCTTGCCGTTATTCCATGGGGAGTCCTCGCTGGCTCTATGGCTGTCGAAACAGGGCTTGATTTTTGGCAAAGTCTTGCCATGTCAGCCATGGTATTTGCTGGTGCAGCTCAATTAGTTACACTTGGGTTACTTAATTCTGGTGCTGGTTATATCACGATTATTATCTCGGTTTTCTTTATTACTTCTCAACACTTACTATATGGGTTGACACTGCGACCCCAAGTTAAAGACTTTACAACGCCTCAGCGCCTTAGTATCGGCTTCTTACTGACTGATGAGTTATTTGCGATTAGTGCAGCAAAACGCCAGAGTTTAAGTTTTCCTTATCTCTTTGGTGCAGGTTTTAGTTTTTATCTGGTTTGGTTAATTACCAGTCTTTGCGGGATTGCGATGGCCAATATTGTGGGCGATTTGAGTCGATTACATCTTGATTTTTCTGTGGTTGCAACTTTGCTCGCAATCGTCGTTCCATTAACAAGAAAAATAAGTACACTTTGCGGAGTTATCTTTTCACTCGTTGTCGCTATCATACTTTCAATGTACTCCTTCAGTAGTGCTATTGTTATCGCAGGCGTTGGTGGGATGTTTGTCTCTGTCGCAGTTTCACGTTTATTGAAGGAGGAAAAATGATCTGGTTGTTAATTATTAGCTTAACCGCTATTGTTTTTACTCTGCGCTATATTTTTCTAATCCCCCAATTACCAATACGGTTACCCCTTGTCGTTCGTCAAGCTTTGAGCTATTCGGCTCCCTGCTTATTGACCGCTATTTGCGCACCTGTAATTTTGCTAGAAAATCATGAGATTCGCAGCTTCCCAGACAACCCTTACCTTTGGGGTGCTCTCTTTTGTGTGGTCGTAGCTTCAGTGCTTAAAAATATGCTATTAACCGTTGGGCTTACCTTAGTCTTTTTCTATTCCCTTATTTATTTTATGGGCTAGATAACGCTACATGGGGTAAAGCATCGTTCAGTGCTTTGCTTTATCCTGTTATTCCCTCATAATAGCCACCTCGTCATCGCAAGTTTCTTTTCAAACAATATCTTGTCAGCGTTGTCACGGTAACCATTAATGCAAACAATATGATTGCGTTAATTAATTTTATAAATAATGGATAAAATACAACCATGCTTAATAATTATGTTTTACGTAGTATTCGCTATATGTTGGACTTGAGCGATGCTCAGATGGTTAATATCGTAAAACTAGCAGACCTCACAATTTCAAAAGAAGACATGGTGAGTTGGTTAAAGAAAGATACAGACCCTGAATACATTGAATGTAATGATAATGTAATGGGGCATTTTTTGAATGGGCTGATTTATTATCGCCGTGGTAAAGATGAAAGTCGTCCTGCACCTGAAATCGATACTCGTTTAAACAATAATATTATTCTCAAAAAATTACGTGTCGCTTTTGAACTAAAAGACACTGATATGATTGAAATTTACCAACTCGCTGACTTTCGTGTTTCAAAACCCGAACTAAATGCCATTTTTCGTAAACCTGGGCATAAAAACTACCGTGAATGCGGAGACCAGCTACTTCGTTACTTTCTAAAAGGCCTCACAACGCGTTTTCGAGGCGATAAATAGTCTTCACCAATGGCTATTTTTTAATCTTTTATTTTACACCTTACTGACAATTGTCTATAATAAACAAGACAAATGTCAGGAGGTATTCAATGAGAAACTATATTCCAGCACTCCCAACCCAACCCCCCACGCCACCTTTTAAGCCCCTATGGCGCTTTGCTGGCCTACCCGCAGAACGTGGTATCGAACTCACTCATTTCCTACGACAAGGTCTTTCTGTTACGGTGTTAGACAACATTCAAGAATGGTCTGGCATCAGCAAATCTGAATTACTCCGAATTTCAGGTATTAATGAGCGCAATGTGGCAAGGCGTAGAAATGCAGGTCAGCCACTCAATGCCGATGAAAGTGAAAGAATTGCTCGCTTAGTGCGTGTATTTGATGCCGCTGTACGCTTATTCAATGGTGATAAGTCAATGGCAAGTGATTGGTTGAATCACCCCGTGAAAGGCTTAGGACATACGCGCCCTATAGAGTTGATTGCCACTGAAAGTGGTGCTCTTGAAGTTATCGACCTTATTGGCCGCATTGAACACGGTGTTTTTTCATGATTTTATATCGTTTGATTAAATCTGACTTTGCTCATGATGCGTGGTCCGGTCAAGGTGCTAGGTTATACGGTGGGCGCTGGAACCATAAAGGTACGCCCGCTATCTACACATCAACAAGTATTTCATTAGCTGCTTTAGAAATTCTCGTTCATATAAACCAAGATACCGTGCTTAATCATTTCACTTTATTATCAATTGAGATCAACGATAGGTATGTGATGAAGCTGTCAGTAGAGCATCTCCCTGATGATTGGCAGCGTGACCCAGCACCTACCTCTACAATGGACATAGGCACAACCTGGTTAACTAACCAAGACAGCCTAGCCTTAATTGTCCCTTCTTGTATTATTCCTTATGAATATAATGCCATTATTAACCCTATGCACCCGCAATTTCAAAAAGTGACCCAAACCATTAAGCCCCTCGACTTTGCTTTTGACCCACGATTTAACCGGTAGTAAGCTTGTTATATTTGCTGTAATAAATAATTTAAAAACGCAGCTATCTTTGGTGATAATGCACTGCGACTGGCATAAACAGCACGTAACTCAATAGGTGCAGGTTTTATATCACCAAATTCAATCAACTCAAGTACCCCTTGCTGTATTTGCTCACGACAAGCCTCTAACGATAAAATCGCGTAACCTACGCCGTTTGCCGCAGCGGCATTAGCAAGTAACCCACTGTTAACCCGATATGTGCTGTTTATTACTACTTTTTGCTGGCTGTCATGTGCATCAATAAATATCCACGGCTGCCCTTGTAAAGCGCTTAAACTTGAAATGCAAGGCACACTAGCCAAATCAGCCACTGTAGAAGGTTTTCCCGTTTTTTCAATTAATTTTGGTGATGCGACTACCGCACTTGGCCATGATTTAATTAACCGTGAGTGATAACTACTGTCTTCGAGATGGCCCCGATGAAAAGTCAGCAATAAATCAATATCGTCACTGATAACATCTTGTGGTGTTAATTGAGTATCACAATGGATATTTAGTTGGGGATGCAATAATGCAAATTTTGCGAGTAAATCAGCCAATAATAAACTACCAGACTCACTGGGAATAGTCAGCCTCAATGTCCCTGTGAGCGCTTGAGGGTGACAAATTCTCTGGACGACTTGCTCCAATTCATCTACCAGTTTTTGGCTTTGAGCAAATAATATATTACCGGCCTCGGTTAAACGCATTTGCCGCGTTGTTCGCTCAATTAATTGGCTATTTAGTTGATGTTCCAGTTGTTTAATATAACGGCTTACATTTGATGTAGGCATGGAAAGCTGTTTTGCCGCATTCACAAAATTCCCTTGAGTGGCTACCGCAATAAAAACTTTCAATAAATTCAGGTCAACCGTCATATTTCCTCCATGCTCCACAACATATGGGCCTGAACTAATAACATTAACAATAACCGAAATCCATTATTTTTTGATAACGAGAAGCGAGCAATGTGTCTATATCTAATTGAGTTAATTCAGCTAAATCGACCAATAACTGCTGCTTTAAGTGCTCGGCTGCCAATGTATAGTCACGGTGTGCTCCTCCCATTGGCTCAGGTATAATTGTATCGATAATTCCGAGGTCTTTTAATCTAGGAGCTGTCATCCCCATCACTTCCGCGGCTATTTGGGCTTTTTGTGCATCTTTCCATAAAATAGATGCGCACCCTTCCGGTGATATTGCTGCATAAGTACTGTATTCCAGCATATTTATTCTGTCCCCTACACCTATCCCTAATGCACCACCTGAACAGCCTTCCCCTGTTATCACACAAATGATCGGTGTTTTTAAACGAGACATTTCGATAATATTACGGGCAATAGCTTCAGCTTGCCCTCGTTCTTCCGCACCAACACCCGGATAGGCCCCTGCTGAATCAATGAAAATAATGACGGGTAAATGAAAGCGTTCCGCCATTTTCATTAAACGCAATGCTTTTCGATACCCCTCTGGTGAGGGCATTCCAAAGTTGCGCATCACTTTTTCTTTCGTTGTACGTCCTTTTTGTTGGCCAATAACCATCACAGGCTTACCGTCTAAACGCGCGAGCCCGCCTACCATTGCTTTATCATCAGCAAATGCGCGATCACCTGCAAGCTCTTGAAACTCAGTAAATATTAATGGGATATAATCTAAGGTATAAGGCCTTAATGGGTGCCTAGCTAACTGAACAACCTCCCATGCACCAAGTGATGAAAATATTGTTTTAGTCAATGAGAGGCTTTTTTTCTTTAATAATTGGATTTCTTCATCGAGTTTAATTTCAGATGGGCGGCCTTTTTGTTTAAAGGCGATCAAAGCTGCTATTTTTTCGTTAAGTTCAATAATCGGTTTTTCAAACGCCAAAAAATGAGTTGTCATAATTTCCCTAAAATCGTTACTACAATTTTAGTAGTGTAATCAGATTGGCCATCCCATTCTATGCTTGAAATTAGGATTCATTATTATCAAAAGTGGGATAATATAATCAGGGTCCTTTTTTCTTTAACTGGTTTAATTTTAAACGACTTGCCATAATCTTTTGGAAGTTAGGGCATAAAAAATGATTCTCTTCAGGGCAATTAGCAATATGTAAAATACCATTTTTTAAAACTGACAGACTTTGCAGGGTTTGTTCAATCTCATCCGCTTTTGCCAGTAAACTTTCTCGTTCAATTTTAGGGCCCCCTTTATGGTTTAGCATTTCAGCTATTTCTTCAAGTGAGAACTTTGCCTCCTGCCCTAGCGAAATCAAAGATAAACGGGTTATAACTTCTTTGCCATGATAAACCCGTTTTAGCCCTTTTCTGCCTATCGGTTTAATTAACCCTCTTTCCTCATAATAACGAAGTGTAGAGGGTGCCAAACCTGATAACTGGCTAACTTGGGAAATATCTAGCTCATCATACATAAAATAATAACCCGTTATGCAATAAAAATTCATGATTAAATAACTACATCAACTAGTTATGCAACATCTAATTCCTGGCGTAATAATACCGTAATGCAACCGTTCATAAATATTTCACGGTCGACAACATAGCCTACTTTTTCAGCAACACGCAAAGACGCTATATTTCTCGGCTCAATAAAACAAATTGATTGCTTATGTTTTTTTTGTTTTTTTAACCACATTAGAGCGGCGCTCATCGCCTCGCTTGCATAACCTTGACCTTGAAATTCAGGTGCTATTACCCAACCAGCTTCAGGGACCCCTTTAACTTTAGGCTCAACCATGCGGTGAAAATCAGCAAAGCCTAAATCCCCTATATACTGCCTCGTGTTTTTTTCGCGCACAGCCCAATAACCAAACCCCAGTAATGGCCACAGCCCTCCATACGCAAGCATTCTCATCCACGATTCACGCTCTGAAGATGGAACGCCACCAATATGGCGTACCATAGATTCTGTTGCCCATAACTTGGTCAGTGCAGGAAAGTCACTTACCTGATGTTTGGATAAAATCAACCTATCCGTTTCAATTTCTGGTATCAAATTCATAGATGGCATCTCCTTGCTATCTAAATGGCGGTTCATCAAAAGTTCTTAATTTCCTAGAATGTAATTTATCCCCTTCTTGCCTTAATAAATCAATAGCACGAATACCTATTTGTAAGTGTTCGGATATCGCTCCTTCATAAAAACTATTGGCTTGTCCCGGTAATTTAATTTCACCATGCAGAGGTTTATCTGAAACGCAAAGCAGTGTGCCATAAGGTACTCGGAAACGATAACCTTGCGCTGCGATTGTTGCACTTTCCATATCCACCGCGACCGCACGGCTTAAACTAAACCGACGTGCGGTTGCAAAAAAACGCAGTTCCCAGTTTCTATCATCTGTGGTAACTACCGTTCCAGTACGTAGCCGCTGTTTGACCAACTCACCAGGCATATTACTTACCTGTTTTGTTGCATCATAAAGAGCACGCTGAACCTCTGCGATACTTGGAATAGGAATATCTGGCGGTAATACATCATCTAAAATATGGTCATCACGTAAATAAGCATGAGCTAACACATAATCACCAATTTTTTGGCTTTCTCGTAAACCACCACAATGACCAATCATTAGCCAGGTATGTGGCCTTAATACAGCAAGGTGATCACAAATGTTTTTTGCATTTGAAGGGCCAACGCCAATATTCACTAATGTGATCCCAGAGCCATCTTTTGCAATCAGATGGTATGCAGGCATTTGGAACTTTTTCCATGTTAAATCGGAAGTTGCAATTTGTGGGTCTGCATTTTCATCCGTTAAATAATTATGACCAACACAAGACAAAGCAATATAGCGGCTTTCAGGGTCTCGAATTTGTTCGCATGCCCAGCTCACAAATTCATCCACATAACGGTTATAGTTCGTAAATAAAATATAAGGTTGGACGTGCTCAGGCGGTGTACCCGTGTAATGTTTTAAGCGCGCTAACGAGAAATCTACCCGCAATGCATCAAAATGCGATAATGGCATTTCATCAGTTATTGGGTTTAAACCATCCGTAATATCGTCACTAATATGTGATAAGTCTGTAATCGGAAAATGTGCAGCAAGACGACTGCTCATACTACGGTCTAGGACTAAATCTGAACCATCAATCACAAATGGGTAGGGAATTTCTGTTTTGGATGGGCGAACCGTAAAAGATACATCATAGTCTTGTTGTAAAATAGAAAGCTGCTCAACTAAATAAGCCCGAAATAGTTCTGGTTGAGTTATCGTGACAGTATAATTACCGCGTTTAACAAAGCGTGCATAAGCACGTGTTTTTTCACAGTGATCAACTTCCCCTAACCATGTTACGCATAGCTCTGGGTAGGCAAATAAACCATTTTCCCGTTCAGCATTTTCAGGTATGCGGCCATCTTTAACATAAATAGCGATTGCATCTCGTAATGAATCAATTGCATTTGTATATAACAATGAAAGTTTATCCAATACCTCTTCAATTGATAAATTTTCATATTTCTGACATTTATCCAAAGACACACACAACTCCTTATCAGACGAAGTAATCTCCCGATAACATAGTGTATGGAGGCTAAGGTTGCAAAATATATCGCTGTTATTGTATGGCTAATGACAGAACTAGTGGCAAGGTAAAAACCGCCATCACAGTTTGTAATGTAATAATACCTGCCATTAATTGGCTATCACCATTCAATTGCCTAGTCAGAATATAAGCTGTTGGCGCAGTTGGAATAGCAAAAAAAATAACTAATAAAAGAGTTTCAAATTCAGGTAAGGAAAATAAATATGCGATTGATACCGCCAATACTGGCATCGCTAATAAACGTATCAATGTTGAGATAATCAAAGGCTGGAATTCTCTTCTTAAGGTTGCCGTTTGCAAAGCGCCCCCAATGCATATCAACCCTAATGGTAAACTGGACGCCGCCAATAATTTTAATAATTGGCCAGACCCAAATGGCAAACCAATAGGGGATAAATTCAATAGAATACCGACCAAACAAGAGATAATTAATGGGTTTTTAATGATCGGGAATAGAATTTGCTTTATCGATATTTTCTCACCTGATGTTAGGGAAAGTACCGCAATCACATTACAACTAGGGACAAGAATTGCCATTATTACCGCAGCAATTGCAACCCCTTCTTGACCAAATAAATCAGCTATTATTGCCAAGCCTAAGTAAGTGTTAAAACGCGTGATCCCTTGAATATAAGCACCGAAGCGCGGAACCGTAATTTTGAATAAATATTTACATAGCAAAACTAAAAATGAACTTGCCCCTAAGATACAGAATATTGCACTGGCAAGGAAAGTTAATTTAGGGTTATCTAGCGGTGCACTGGCCAAACTATTAATCAACAATGCAGGGAATAGGATAAAATAGTTAAGTTTTTCAGCACTCGGCCAGAAATCATTAGAAAATAAACTTGTACGACGTAAGATAAACCCAATTGCTATTAACGCAAATAAGGGCCATAACACCAATAAAATCTTTTCCATGATAAGTTAATTTATTCAATGAGCTAGCTAAACATGGCAGAAGCTTATCGTTAATGCAATGTTATGGTTAGGTAAAAAAAGCGGTATTGTGAATATCCGTTTTTGTAAGAAGGTTTTTTCATTAAAACTAGAAATACCTCACATTTCCTATTCTTAAATAGTTTTATTTTCTCCGCTAATCTCACTGACAACACAAAACGGTATCCCTCCGCATTATTCAACCTCATATCACAGTACTAATTTATAAATATTGTTTGCTTACAACCTAAAGTTTATGTATTTTTATGCACTATAAATGCATAAATAAAGAGGCTGTAATGATGTTTAAAAAATTAGTTTTTGCGGGATGCCTGACACTCGCGGCTTTTTCAGGGAATGTTTACGCTAAAGAAAGTTATACGGTCGGTGCTGGTGGTACATACCGCCCTTTTGAGTTTGAAAATAGCCAAAAACAACTGGAAGGTTTTGATATCGATATTATTAAAGCTATAGCGGAAGTTGAAGGTTTTGATGTGAAGTTAATCAATACCCCTTGGGAAGGTATTTTTGCAACTTTATCCTCAGGTGATCGAGACATTTTAATTTCCGGTATCACTATCACAGATAAACGTAAAAATATGGTCGATTTTTCCAACCCTTATTTCCCAGCAGAACAAGCTATCGTTATCAGCGAGTCCTCCAATGTGACTGACCTGAACAGCTTAAAAGATCTCAATGTTGGCGTGGTCAATTCCAGTACGGGGGACATTGTAGTCTCTGAAGTTATTGGCAAAAATAGTACCTCAATCAAACGGTTTGATAATACCCCTCTTCTACTACAAGAACTATTTGAAGATGGTATTGATGCAGCAGTCGGCGATGTGGGTGTGATTAAGTTTTATATCAAAACACACCCAGAGAAAAAATTTAAGCTGATCTACGATAACCATTTTGAAAAACAATATTTCGGTATTGCGGTGGCTAAAGGCAATAGTGAATTACAACAAAAAATCAATAATGGTTTAAACAAAATTGTTGAGAACGGAACTTATAACAAAATTTACCAAAAATGGTTTGATGAGAACGTTCCGCAACTGCCAAAACAATAATAGTAGAATTTAAAGCCATCGTTGGGTGGCTTTTTCGCGATATAAATCAGGGTGATAATTAAGATGTCTGCGTTTCGTTGGGAAATAATCGAAGAATATGCACCATTGTTTGCCGAAGGCGCTATGATGACTATCAAAGCAACCATCATATGCGTTATTTTAGGCTCACTTTGGGGATTAACATTAGGTTTAGGAAGAACAGCTAAAGCTGAACAAGGGATCTGGAAACCTGTTTTACACTATTTCGTTCAATGGCCTGTCCGTTTCTATGTAAGTGCATTTCGTGGCACACCTCTGTTTGTACAAATAATGGTCGTCCATTTTGCCTTAGTACCGCTTTTTATTAACCCACGTGATGGCTTATTAGTCACATCAGGGATTATGTCCATCGATACTGCGCGTATGTTACGCTCTGATTACGGTGCATTTTTATCATGTGTAATCGCAATTACGCTAAACTCAGGAGCTTACGTCTCTGAAATATTCAGAGCCGGTATTCAATCCATTGATAAAGGGCAAATGGAAGCCTCTCGAGCGCTTGGTATGAGCTGGGCTAAAACAATGCGAAAAGTTATCTTGCCTCAAGCTTTCCGCAGGATCCTTCCGCCATTAGGGAACAATGCCATTGCAATCGTTAAGGATTCATCCCTTGCATCAGCTATCGGTTTAGCCGACCTTGCTTATGCAGCAAGAACCGTTTCCGGTGCTTACGCAACCTATTGGGAACCGTATTTAACCATATCAGTAATTTATTGGATGCTGACATTTATACTTGCTCAGCTTGTGCAATATATGGAAAAAAGGTTGGGCAGAAGTGATTTACGTTAATGATTTACAAAAAAAATTTGGTAATACCCATGTATTACGAGGCATTTCATGTGAAGTTCAACCACAAGAAGTTATTTGTATCATTGGGCCTTCAGGCTCAGGGAAAAGTACCTTTTTACGTTGCTTAAATGCATTAGAACGCCCTGATGGCGGCGAAATAAAAGTTAATGGGTTTAACGTCCATGACCCTAAAACTGATTTAAATAAAATGCGTGAAAATATAGGTATGGTTTTTCAGCGTTTTAATTTATTCCCTCATATGACTGTACTTGAAAACCTGATGATGGCGCCGACATTGGTCAAAGGACTAAAAAAGGATCAGGCACTTAAGCAAGCTGAGCAACTACTCGCCAAGGTTGGGTTATTAGACAAAATTGATGCATGGCCTGCGAGTTTATCTGGTGGGCAACAACAACGAGTAGCTATAGCTCGCGCCTTAGCCATGCAACCGTCAATTTTATTATTTGATGAACCCACCTCAGCGCTTGACCCTGAGCTAGTGGGAGAAGTTCTAGCAGTCATGAAAACTTTAGCCAATGAAGGAATGACGATGGTTATCGTTACTCATGAAATGGGGTTTGCACGGGAAGTTGCTGACCGCGTTATCTTTATCGATCAAGGCATCATCCAAGAACAAGGTAGCCCTGAACAAATTTTCAACTCCCCGACAAACCCACGTACTGCAGAATTTTTAAGTAAGGTACTCTAGGCATCACGCCTGCTTATAATTGACTAAGCAGGCTATTCCGATAGTCAGGGTTACCTGTGATAGATAAGCTAAGCATATTATTCTTAGCTAAAGCTGACTAACTTATGGATATAAAAACTCTTTGTAATCAATTTCGCTCAGGCAAAAAATATAAATATGTTTTTTTCTGGGGCCACCAAACAAAACAAAATCACATAACCAAAAGCTGTTTTAGCCAATGGTACCCTTCCCCATTTATTGTTGATGGTCATCGATTTGCAAGTGCTGAACATTTTATGATGGCGGAAAAAGCACGCTTATTTGGTGATACAGAAACCCTAAATAAAATTATTCATGCACCAAATCCAGGTGCGGCTAAAGCTTTTGGTCGCGAAGTCCGTGGGTTTAAACAAGATGTCTGGGATAAAAACCGTTTTGAGATCGTGGTTGCCGCTAATATGGCAAAATTTTCACAAAATGAAGAACTAAAGCAATTTTTACTTTCTACAAATGAGCGAATACTCGTAGAAGCCAGCCCCGTTGATAAAGTTTGGGGAATTGGGTTAGCTGAAGATAGTGAAAATATCGAAAATCCTCTAACGTGGAAAGGGTTAAATTTACTGGGTTTCGCATTGATGGAAGTACGTTCCCAATTAGCTGATTAACTCAGTTTATTTTTGCATGCTCTCTGATTGAGATGAAAAACCCGTTGTTGCCAAACAACGGGTCAGCAAATAATTAACTGAAATGTAGGATATTTGGCGGCTATTTATTACAAGGCCATTCTGTATTCAATCACGCCGGGCTTTTCTGCCACCCAGTTATACAATTTTTGACCGGGTAAGTTAGTTTCTTGCGTATGCCAATAAAGACGACCACATTGTTTTTCTTTAGCTTGCTGATGTACAAACTCGATTAACTGTTTCCCAACATGACGACCTCGCATTTCAGGTGTCACATATAAATCCTCTAAATAACAAAAATCATTTTCAGCCCAAGTTGACCGGTGATATAAATAATTCACAAAACCAACAACTTTTCCTTCTTCCAGTGCTACAGCACAATACATCGGCTCATTAGCATCAAAGAAGCGCTCCCACGCTTTTAACGTCACCTCTTCTTTTAAATCCACTTTGTAGAATTTTTGATATTCTAGCCAATAAACTAACCACTCAGGGTAATGTTCTGGCGCGACAAAATCGACTGTGACTGGTAATGCTGTTTTATTCATAATAACCCTTCCATCTATTAATTTATAACTTAGTGGGGTTATAGTACATACCAATCTGGTGCTGTATAAGATACACTTTTGTTATTTAAATAGGGTCCACTTTATGCGCCGTAAGCAGCAAGCTCCATTTCCCCTTCTTTTACTTAAAGAGGGTTACATTAAAGAAAATGTTTACCACACAATCCGTGATGCAATTCTGGATGGGCGTATTAATACAGGTATTAAACTTCCCTCAACTAGAGCACTTGCGGAAATGATGTCAATTTCTAGAAATTCTGTGATTGCAGGATTCGATAGGTTAATTGATGAAGGCTATTTGTATACCAAGAAAGGGTCTGGCACTTATGTTTCAGCGAAGATCCCAGACGAATTAGTTAGAACAACAAGTAAGCCTCAAATTATTAATTGCCCTGAATACAATGCACTTAATCTGAACCCTATTATCAGCACACTAGAAAGCTTATGGGATAAATCACGCCCGAATACAAACACACACCAAATGTTTAATATTGGTATTGGCTGTGTAGACCAATTTCCACATGAACTTTGGGGGCGTTTACTGGGCCGTGTTTGGCGTAAATCTAAGTCTGCAATCCCTCATTTTAACCATCCCGATGGTTATATGCCGTTAAAAAAACTGGTGGCTGACTATGTTCGCTCAACGCGTGGAGTCCACTGTAATGAAAATCAAATTATTATTGTCAACGGTACCCAGCAAGCCATTAATTTAGTTTCCAAAGTTCTATTAAAACAAGGTGATACTGTTTGGTTAGATGATCCTGGTTATGATAGTGCAAGGGCAATACTCACCGCAACAGGGGCTAAAATCGCCGCTATTCCTTCAGATCAGGAGGGAATGGATATCACTTACGCTGCAAAACAATATAGCCATGCAAAATTAATTTACACCACGCCCTCACACCAATTTCCACTAGGAACAACGTTAAGTTTACCTCGGCGCTTGGCATTGCTAGATTGGGCACAACAAAATAATGCATGGATTTTCGAAGATGACTATAACAGTGAGTTTCGTTTTTCATCTAAACCAATTCAAGCATTACAAGGACTGGATAATCACCAACGTGTAATTTATGCAGGCACATTCTCTAAAATGATGTATCCCGGATTCCGTTTAGGCTTTTTAGTTGTCCCAGAAATACTGAGCGAACCTTTTACAATGATGAAATATTACAGTGATAGTCATTGTGGCTACCTAGAGCAAGCGGCCTTAGCTCAGTTTATTCAAGAGGGGCATTATGCACGTCATGTTAGGAAAATACGCAAAATATGTCATGACAGGCAAAACGCATTCCTCAGCGCAATCAACTTATACTTGCCCCATTTATTTGACGTACAAATGACAGACTCTGGTATTCACACTGTTTGCTGGGTCAAAGCAGGTTACGATATTCGGATAATCCTTGAACAATGCCAGCAATTAGGCTTTGGTGCACAACCGTTATCTCGTTATTGTATTGAAAGCCGCAACCACAATGCGATTCTCTTTGGATATGCCGCTCATAATGAAAATGACATCATAAGTAGTGTAAAACAGCTCAGCGAAAAACTAACGAACCTATACCCAACCTAAACAATGGTTATTTTAAGCTTTTATCTGATAGCTTGATTTCTACGAACCATTATAAATGTACCTTAATGACATTATATTTCATTGAGGTAAATTGATGACGACAATAAATTATCCCCATAAATTCGAAGTTGGTGATATTGTATTTACCAGTATCGGAACAGAATTGTTTCGCCAGATAGCCTCTGCTTCACAATGCTGGAGCAACCATGTCGGCATGATTGTAGGCCATGATGGAGATGACTATTTAATCGCTGAAAGCCGTGTTCCACTATCAACCACAACTACCTTATCCCGTTTTATTTCTCGGTCATCTGATAAGCGCTATAGTGTACGGCGACTCAGACAGTCATTGACCCAAGAACAGAAAAAAGCGTTAGTCGCACAAGTACCACCACGTTTAAATAAATTTTACCATACGGGGTTTAATTATGATTCTTCGAGGCAATTTTGTTCAAAATTCGTGTTTGATATATACCAATCAGCGCTATCTATCCAAATTGGCGAAATTGAAACCTTTGAGGCTTTATTAACCAAAAACCCAAACGCCAAATTAAACTTTTGGAAATTATGGTTTATTGGACACATCCCTTGGGAACGTACAACCGTTACTCCAGCGAGTTTATGGCATCACCCTGAATTATCACTAGTGTACCGTAGCCATCAAGATATCCATTAAAACACCATGTGGAAAGCTATATTCGCCATATTAGTTTTGTATAGAGATAAGAAATGCATTGCTCGTCATTAAACAAATTTGCTGCATAATTTGTGCTAACAACGCATCATCTATTTGTTCGCGCTCTAATCGCTTGAGTAATGGCTTGCGTGCAACAACAAAGCCTAATACTTGGCCGATTAATGTATGGGCGCGAATAATTGCAGTTTGCTCATCAACCGAATGAGCCAATTGAACGAGGCTAGATAACCTAATATGAAAAGGCTCAATAAAATCACGATAAATAACATCATAATTTTCTGTCGGTTCTAACTGCTCCCGAAGGATCAATACTGAGTAATATTCATGTTCAGGTAATAGTAATGCATTACCCAATCCTTTAATCAATAAACATGCCAATTGATTTATTTGCTCATTTTCCACAACAGACTGTGTTTTTATCTTTGCCATCTGATCATCAAATAGCTGAATATTACTCGCTTGGGATAAATCAGCGGCTATTTTTTGGATAACAGCGGTATAAACGCCCAATTTCCCGCCCATATGATACGGAATTGCAGACTGGTTAACTCCTGCATTTTCAGCTAGTTGTCGCGTCCTTACACCATTAATACCATGAAGAGCAAACTGTTTAATCCCTTCATTGACTAACTTTTCTTTGGTTGACTCAGAAGAAAGTGTATTTTTATTGGTTTCAGTCATATCCCGCTGTTATTCCATCAATTAATTATCTGCCCGCATAAGATAAGTTGAATTATGATTCAGTTCAATACCCTGACCTTGACCAACGACGACAGTTCCACCCAAATTACATAAATGGTAACCAAATGCGCAATTAGGTTCAAAGGCAAATGTCATACCTGCTTTTAACACCAGCTCACGACCAGGGTTCGGTAAACGCTCTAATTGGCGATACTTTTGTGCAATAGGTAAAGACTCGATACCCGGCGCAGTACCAAAACCAATTGGCCCATATGGGTTAATACTGTGGATCAACGGGTGAACATGCCATCCTTTTGATTTTAAAAGAGGCTGTTCCATTTTATCGACCACTTCCCCAAAAGTGACACCTTCTTTCAGATTTTCAACGCCTATTTCATAGCATTCCCGTGCGACGGCTGCAGCCTTTTCGAGGTTAGGGTGAATTTTCCCTACAGCGACTGCGGCTTGGTGTTGTGTTTCATACATCCCATACAGTGCAAATATTTCACTCAAGACAATATCACCTTGCTCAATTTTACGCGGTGGCTGTGAACGATATTGCCAAGCAGGTTGCCCCCAACCAATATACTCAGGGCCAGAACCCATTAAAATTTCGGCAGTAAACCCGCCCATGGACAAACACTTGGCTGTCACTGCTGCGGCAATATCGGCTTCTGAGTGACCGACCAACGCAGTTGCGCGCATTGATTCACTCATTGCTTCACCAATCATCGCAGCATATCTTACATGCTCTAATTCTTCGGCACTTTTCACTGAAGCTAACTGGAAAAAATGTTTATACACAGGCACAAAATTAAGTTGAGGTAAGCGTTCTTTGATACCTGTTAACGTGTTATAAGGCATCGCCCCATCAAAATAAAATGGGGGATAAGGTTCCAAACCCACCACACCGATATTCGCATTGGCTGATACCCCTAAATCAACAAATATTTGTGCAATATTTCGCCCTGTTTTACCCACAATAATCTGCTCTGGCGAGATCCATTGTACATCGCCCCGCATCTGCGCTTGCATATGGTCAGCCACCATCATTGGCGCAAATGTCACCACCAGCGGTGCTTTATCTTGATGAAAAATCACGACGGAACCTAAGCGGTCATTAGTAAAGTAGTGGTCAATACAAAAAGGTGCTGGCGCAGCTGACTCCCTATCCCCATAAATCATTAAGACTTCTAGGTCATTTAACTGCATGATTTTCCTTGCTATCCCCCACCTTCTATCACGTTCTTCAAAAGAAAAGGGGCTTGGAACAGCTATTGTATTCATCATCATCTCTCTTTATATTTAATTCATTTGAATGAATTAAATATAAGCCTGAGTAATCCCCTTTGTCAAACAATCATATGAACATATCGTGCGGATCAGGGAATTAAAAAATGGGTATTTAGTGAGGCATTAACGATAGCAAATACACTCAGATAAATGTATTTGCTATCATTGATTAACTATAAGCGCAGTTTTACGACTAAAATTATTTCTTTTTATTTAACATTGATTTTAAATCTGCAAAGGGATTGTAAGTTGCGGCTTCAACATCATCTTGCGCATCCTCCCCTGCGACCACGCGTGTACCGTACTGGTCAGCTTCCGTATACTTGGAGTGTTCATGGTCATGACAAAACAGACACAATAATTCCCAATTGCTACCATCTTCTGGGTTATTGGTGTGGTCATGGTCGATATGATGAACCGTTAATTCGCGTAAATTTGAATACACAAACTCCCGAGTACATCGCCCACATATCCACGGGTAAATTTTAAGTGCTTTCTCACGGTAGCCGCTTTCCAAGCGCGCATAGTTTTTTGGGATCACTGCCATTGCCAATGTTACCTATAATAAAAAACAACTTTACGATGATTTCTTTAATATACCCTATCTGGGAACAAAAGGAGAAATGCAAAAAGTAGAATTTTAATCAACTGATCAACGTGCCTGACATATAGAACCACATTAAACACCAGTTACCTATGTCTTGTGTAGCTCAGGTGTTTTTTGATACCCCCCAAAAGTCAGCTGCTGAGACTACCCTCAGCAGACATAACAATAATAAAATTTATTTTCTATCCTCAATAATCATTGCTGCTGCACGCTCTGCAATCATTATCGTTGGCGCATTCGTATTACCACTTGGGATCTCTGGTATGACAGAGCAATCCACCACCCGTAAATTCTTAATACCATGAACCCTTAAACGTAAATCTGTTACCGAATTTGTTGTTTCTGTTCCCATGCGGCAAGTTCCCACGGGGTGATAAACCGTTTTACAAAAATTACGGACAAACTCTTCTAACTGCCGTTCATCATCATATACCGCCGCAGGAGGCATCAAAATATCTTTGCTTACCGCTTGCAATGACGGTGAATTGAGCACTTCTAAACCAAATTTAACTGCTCGTTTGCAACCTTCCATATCTTCAGGCGAAGCAAGATAATTTGCATGAATTTTTAACGGGACGAGAGGGTCACGACTACGCAATAAAACTTCACCACGGGATTTGGGTTGAAGATACCCCACTTTCAATGTAAAACCGTGAGTCGCTGGTAATGGCTCACCAGGAACATCATCCCAGCTATCCAATATAGGAAGAAAATGGATTTGTACATCAGGGCGCCCTTGGTTACAACTGTCTTTAAACGCAGCACCTTCTAATACATTAGAGGCTAATAGCCCACTACGAAAGACCATCCATTCCAGTCCATGTTTAATCGCATTTAGCCCTTGGTCCGCACCAAATAAGCTAATTGGTTGTTTGGTTGTCACGTTAATTGACATATGCAAATGGTCATGAAAATTTTTGCCAACAGGCAGATTTGCAACGGTATCAATACCCAGACTGGAAAGATGTTCTTCTGGCCCAATGCCTGACAACATCAATAGTTTTGCTGACCCCATCGCGCCTGAACAAATAAGAACTTCATTTGTTGCAAACGCTTCTATTTCATGTCCACTTTTCCCTTGATAAGCAACACCAACAGCACAGCCATTACGGATAATAATGCGGTTAACTTGTGCATTCAGTTTTAGCGTGAGTTTTTCGCTATTTTCCACCGATTTTAAATATGTTTTTGAAGTGCTGGCTCTTTCACCATTGTGGGTTGTAGTTTGGTAAAAACCAGTACCCTGCTGGCTTCCCCCATTGAGGTCATTAACATAAGGTAATCCGTGTTCTTGTGACGCACGAATAAATGCCATCGATAGTGGGTGCCGGTACCTGTTCTCACTCACAGGGAGAGGCCCTTCGGTTCCATGATACTCACCTGTCAGGCTTTCGTTACGCTCCGCTTTTTTAAACCACGGGAGCACATCATCGTAACCCCAACCTTCGCAACCATAATTTTGAGCCCAATTATCGTAATCTTGTTTTTGGCCGCGGATATAAATCATGCCATTTACAGAGCTACTTCCCCCAAGAACTTTCCCTTGAGCAATCTGCATTTTACGGTTGTTCGCATGAGCTTCCGGTTCGGTTTCGTAAGGCCAGCTTTTTTGTGCAATAATTTTAGCCACGCCTGCTGGCATACGAATAAACATGTGGTTATCACTTCCTCCAGCTTCGAGAAGTAATACCCTAGCTTGAATGTTCTGAATCAATCGAGCAGCAAGAACACATCCCGCAGAGCCCGCACCGACAATAATATAGTCATATTTTTCTGTATTCATTTCCGATCCACCACCCAAAAGATTAACAATGCATTCCCATTAATTTAACAATAGCGCTTTTGATTTGTTAATGTATGAATAATATTTAGTTAATGTGATTTAAATCAAAAATAATTTCCGACTTTAACTATTTAAAGGGATATTAATTAGTGGCTATATATGGTGTTTTTTACGGATGAATTGACGGTAAATTGACGATAACCAAAACGTCATTAACCCTTTATTAATAGGTTAACATTTAATTAGTCATCCAACGGTGATAGGGAAGAAATGTCATTTAACTCTAATTGTATTAAAGAAGCTTCTTATAGGTAAGAAGCTTCTTTAACATGTGATGATAAGAAATAAACCTATTACAAAACTAGGGGATTTAGCGCAACTACTTCGTTGAAAGCTCTCTACGGATGATTTCTGCTCCGGCACTTAACGCATTGAGTTTACCGCTAGCCACTTGACGAGATAATGGAGCCATACCACAGTTTGTCGAAGGGTAAAGTTTATCTGCATCAACAAACTCAAGGGCTTTACGTAATGTGTTCGCAACCTCTTCAGGGGTTTCTATCGTATTTGTTGCCACATCAATGGCCCCTACCATCACTTTTTTACCACGGATCAGTTCGATCAAATCCATAGGAACACGTGAGTTATGACACTCTAAAGAAATGATGTCGATATTCGAAGTTTGCAGTTTAGGAAATGCTTCTTCATACTGCCGCCACTCTGTTCCCAACGATTTTTTCCAATCTGTGTTGGCTTTAATGCCATAGCCATAACAGATATGAACAGCAGTTTCACATTTTAGCCCTTCAATAGCTCTTTCTAATGCCGCTATTCCCCAATCATTAACTTCATCAAAGAAAACATTAAAAGCGGGTTCATCAAACTGGATAATATCAACCCCTGCCGCCTCAAGCTCTTTTGCTTCTTGATTGAGGATTTTAGCAAATTCCCAAGCCAGTTTTTCACGACTTTTATAGTGGTTATCGTACAGCGTGTCGATCATCGTCATCGGGCCTGGCAGAGCCCATTTAATCGGTTGGTTAGTTAACTGACGTAGAAATTTGGCATCTTCCACAAAGACAGGTTTTTGGCGCGCAACGGCACCAACAACGGTAGGAACACTTGCCTCATAACGGTCACGAATTTTAACCACCTGACGTTTCTCAAAATCAACGCCGCTAAGGTGTTCAATAAATGTCGTCACAAAATGCTGGCGTGTTTGCTCACCATCGCTAACAATATCAATCCCTGCCCGTAGCTGATCGTCCAAAGATAAACGAAGCGCGTCTTGTTTTCCCTCAATTAATTCATCATTCTGTAATTTCCAAGGAGACCAAAGTTTCTCCGGTTCAGCAAGCCATGAAGGTTTCGGTAAGCTACCTGCAGTGGATGTTGGTAATAATATTTTCATAATAATTGACCTTAAATTTTTAAATTAATCAAAGCACGCAGTTAGCAGACCATTTCTCTAGAATATGTTTGTAGGGTTCAATAAAGTGTTCTTCGGTATATTTCCCCTGCTCAATAGCCAGTCGGCTACGTTCTTCGCGGTCATAAACAATTTTTGTTAATGAATAATCTTGGTTCGTCAAACTCGGTTGATAGCATTGCCCTGCGACAGAGTTCGCATTATAAATTTCAGGGCGATAAATTTTCTGGAATGTTTCCATCGTGCTGATTGTGCCAATCAACTCAATATTGCTGTAATCATTCAGCAAATCCCCCGTAAAATAAAAGGCCAACGGTGCAACACTATTTTTCGGCATGAAATAGCGAACCTGTAATCCCATTTTTTTAAAATATTTATCCGTTAATGAGCTACCATTTTGCTGATATTCTATCCCTAATACCGGGTGTTGATTTCCTGTACGGTGGTAAATGTCTTTATTTGATACACTTAAACATATCACTGGCGCCTTGTTAAAGCGCGCTTTATACTCATTTGAATTTACAAAATATTTAAAGATGTTCCCATGCAAATCACCAAAATTTTCGGGAAGACTAAAGTTTGTTTGGTTTTTATTATGGTCTAGCAATAGAACACTGAAATCATAGTCACGGACATAAGACGAAAAGTTATTTCCGACAAGTCCTTCTATCCTTTTACCCGTTTTTTTATCGATAATATTAGTTCTTAGTATTTCAATAACAGGAAAAGTATTGGCACTTTTTTCAACGCTCATCTCTACCGAAATAATTTCAATTTCGATTGAATAACGGTCACTTTTTGGGTTATCCCAATACGCTAGTGTATTAAAACGATTATTCATCATCACCAGCGTGTTACGTAAATTTTCTTGACGGTTTTCCCCTCTCGCTAAATTAGCAAAGTTGGTCGTAATGCGAGTATTTTCCGAAGGGTTATAATTCTCGTCGAAAACACTGCTTTTAATCTTAAAGGTAAAATCTTTATTCATCGTGTTTGTTGCATCCTAAGCGCCAAGATGGAAACGGAGCCTCGCTTTTAAAATCACGTTTCCATTTATCAATATTTATGTTGTCAATAAGTTAATGATTTTGAATAACCTAATTTATGCCAGAGCCGATGAATGAGTTAAAGCGACTTAATTTCATTTGGAACATGAGTTATCTTCATGATCAAAAGATCAGCATATAAAGACTGGAATATAAAGTGTTAATCGTGGTATCCAGAAAATGATTAGCTTTTGATTTTGTTGATAATTAATATCTAAGAACTGCTCCACATTTATAACATTTATTTTGATAAGAAACTTTATAATGTCGGAAGATAACCCCTTTTCCAGCGAGGTAATATCAAATTTTGCCATACCTCTTTGTAATTTTAACCATCACGACACCTTTAGTAGAACGCTCGCCTTTGAAGATTTATCTACCTCTACGTGATGATAATGATGATGGGTCACAATTCTCTGGTGTAATCTACTGCTGAAATGACGAAAACTTCGATGTGTGTGATGAAGCTATAGAATATCATCATCAATAATTTTCTCGGTGCTGTTGTTCGAAACTCTATCTTTTGTTGAAAATACCTCATTTGTTAAGCAAATATAAAGTGATTTAAACAATTGATTTAAATGGATTTAGTCAATGGTTGATGTCCACATATTGACCACACTTATAAAGCCCCTTTTAATGAGAGGCTTTTTATTTTTCTTATTTTTCAAAATAATTGACATTATTCTAGGACTTTATCAATCAAACGTTCAATGATTGAGTGAATAACAGTTTGCTAGAAGCAGTTTATTACGATTAATTACTAATATCAGTATAAAAACCTTTGTTTTTTATATTTTCATCACTTTTTTTAGATCATATTCATGTAACAGTAATAACATGAATTTCATTTTCAAAACTACCATAAGGATATTATATGTCTATGTCACATTTACTAAAAGATACTGTTTTACTCTTAAAAAAGAACGGTAAAAAAATTGATGACATCAAAGCTAGTGTTCAATCAAAAAAAATTATTATTATGCGGTCTGATATTTTAATTGAAACGGGTGATTTAATTCAAAGAAAAATGTCGAATGGTGGAGAAGAAACTTATGAGATTATTGACCCTGGCTTTTATGAGAGACACTCATCAATTCCTGCTCACTATCAAATTACATATAAAAAATTGGGTTTACCTGAAGCAGGACAAGCAGTAAAAGATATAACTTATAATTTTTATGGTTCAAATTCGAGAGTTAATAACCATTCAATAGATAACTCCTTAAATGTAGTAAATTTAAATTCTGATATTAATGATAGTATTTCACAACTACGTTTAGAGATAGAAAAATCAATCAATTGTTCAGAAAAAAAACAAGAAGCATTTGAAATTATAGATGCCGTAGAACAGCAATTTTCATCTGATAAACCAAGTAAAACTGTCGTAAAAACTTTGTTAGCAACACTTCCCTCAGTGGCTAGTGTTGCATCTATTGGTTCATTTTTATTAAGCTGTTTAGGTGGATAAATGAAACTTGATAAATATATTGAAGAAACAATAAAACAGATTATTACAGGTATTAATTCTGCTAAAGAATATGGTGATAAAAATAATGCTAAAGTAAACCCAGCCTCAGCAACATATCATAACCAAAACTCAAGCATGATCTATTGTATAGATACCGGGGTTCCAATCCAACAAATAGAATTTGATATTGTTGTGACTGTTAATGAAGGAAATAATACTACAGATGCACCAGTAATTACGGTTGGGTCATCCGCAATTTCTGGCAAGGAACAATACTCTGAAACAGCGAACAGTTCCACCAACAGAATAAAGTTTAGTATTCCTATACTATTACCAATATCTGGCACAAGAGAATAGTGTTTATATAAATACTAATCCCATTTTATAGTAACCCCTACACAGTAGGGGCTAAATCAAATAAAAATGGTCATAATAAACATTTGTTTATTTTAGATTTTTCATGCAAAGTCATAGGGTTAAGGTTTTTTGTGAATTTAATTAATCTTTCACTGTCATTGGAAAAAATGAATTCCTCCGCATTTTCTACATTACACTTACATATAATATCCGAAAATTCAGATAACTTATATATAATACTATTAAAATCTTTAGATGAAAAAATAATCGCAACATTAGGTGTTAAAGTAAACACTAATGTATCACTATTTAAAATATATGGAGCATCAGAACTAATAATCTGATTTTTTTTTGGAGCAAAGAATATATATATATTCTTTTTTGTAAAATCAAATCCTGTATACACGAAAGGGATTACTAAATATCTATGAATTTTATAATAAGCTGAAATTAAATCATTTAATATACTCCTATCTATACCTGATACTTCTTCACTAAGCAATCCTATTAATTCAAAAAATTCAGTTCGTTGTTCTATCGTTATAATTTCACTACCTATTGATTTATTTAGATATGAAGGTAATTGATTTAAACTCATTGCAATTTCATTTAGCTTTGGTCTATGTTTTAAGCTTAAATCATCATCAAATTTTTTATTTCTATATAACATTATTCTGATATAAAATCTGGCTATTTTACTTAACACCTCATTTTTTATCATAACAAAACCAGCAGGGTGGCAGCGATAATAAGGTGAAACTATCCTTTCAATCTTAAAAAATGAATTTTTTTTTGATATCGCCCAATTTTTATTTTTTATAGATTCAGTCGAAAATTTTTTCCGGCTTATATAATAGAAAGATAGCATACTAATAAATTCCTTATGAGTATTCTCTAATAAATTATAACATTCCTCAATTACTAATTCCCGCTCTCCATTAACGATTAACGTATGCCGTTCAAATTCAGCACATAGTCTTTTAGCTTTTAACTTTTGAAAGCCAAACTTTCTTTGCTTAGCATTAGAGGTTATCTTATTAAAAACGTAAGAAGACGACCCTCCTTTTAGGCTATTACATTTGAATTGTTTTATATATGTTTCAGGTAAAAAATGTTGATTTTTATGCGTGTCTTGCTTTATATCTTCTTTCATACTTCATCCTTTTTTCTCCAAAAAATTCCCACATCAAAACATCTCCATCTGCTTCTCACCCCGATGTGATTTAGGTAACTTTTCCATCGGGATCTCAAAGTCTTCTGGCAACTCTTGTGAGATTGTTTTTGTGAGATAAATCTCTACTGAGGTTATTGTCGTAAAAGAACAACCACACAAGCTTCTACGGGTTTCACTGCTCATGGATTTACTGGTTTTGGTATAAGTCACAGCGCCACACTGGGGACAATTGAACGCCATTTTATAACCTTGGGTTATGGGTATGCCTGATGTTATTATAATCAATTATCCGTCGCTTTGCTCATCATCCGTCATATCAATATCTTTGATTTTTATTTCCAGTTCCAAATGGGTAATAAATCCGTTCCCATCAATGGTGTGTGTCACTCGGCTAATCACCCACTGGTGACTATCAATGGTCGGTTTAAAGCCGGTTACCGTGACGGGCATTTCAGGGTATAGATCTGCGCGCCCCTCAGCCAAGGTGATATTAAATTCTGCTACGCCCCTTTGTAATTTTGACCACTTGGCCGCGGCGGCGCGTTTAGCGGATTGCTCATTTTTAAAGGTTTGTCGCATCACAAAAACGTTACCCTCCGCACCCTCGATGTAATCGCCCTCTTTTTTGCTCGACCATTAGCCCCAAAACTTAAAATCACTATTGTGATACTCACTAAAGATTTCTGACAAATTAAAATTTGTATAGTTATATTTAACTGTATTTCTACGAGATAAATTTGTCACTAATTCATCCAAAAATAGATTTATATCACTGCAATAGAGATTGGATGGCAAATCTGTAATGTGATAATCCCACTAATTACTATTTAATAATCGTTGAATCGTATTTTCATCAAAACGATATTTAATTATCTTCTCAGGAATGCCCACCAACAATGACACAAGGAGGAATGTCTTTAGTCACGACAGAGTTAGGAGTGATACTACAAAGGAAGAATTACCAAGATGCCTACGAATCCCACAAAAATAGCATTATTCATTTGAAAAATCCGTGTATTCACCAAGAGATATATGGCGGGGCTTATTTCCGCTAACTTGAATCATTCAGTTACCTTATTTCGGACAAACTATTATCAGAAGGAAGTCACGCCGGTGTAATAGTGTATCTTTTCGCAGCATTAGCCGACGACAAGGCCGTTGAATCATTAAAGAAATCACTCACTGAAGCCCGCAAAGGCAAGGCATTTAAGAATATCTTTGTCTATGCTGCCAATGGTGGCAAGGATGGGATTCAAATTTTACCTTTCTCCCAAATCAGTGCCAAAGATGAGTTTGTCGGTATCAAGGACACCACCCACGATGATTTGTTGGCTATGCACCGGATACCACCACAGCTGATGGGGATCATCCCGCAAGGCTCGGGCAGTCTTGGTGATGTTGAAAAGGCCGCAATGGTGTTTTGGTTCAATGAGTTATTACCACTAATGGAAAGCATGAAATCAATTAACGACATGCTAGGTGTTGAGGTGATCCGCTTTAAACAATATGCGTTGCTGGATTTCTTGACTCAGGCAAAGGGAAAAGAGCCGAATTATAAATAAACTAAAGATAAGCAAACTGAGTGATCCATTAACTCAGTTTGCTTATCTAAGCAGCGATTAAGACTTATACTTGGCTAACATCTCATCAATTTTATTTAATTCCACTTCAATCATTCGGTCACAAATATTTGGTAAACCTTTTAATTTTTGTAGCAATGCTTTTTTCTCATCTTCATTAAGAGTCCAACTCTCAGCGATACCTGTAACTAAGTAGTTGTTGCAACCTGCTTCATAACTGCCAGTCGTTTTCATTTCATAGTTATAATCTTCGATTTTAAACAATTTATTTTCAATCAAATAATTAATCATTTCTGCATTACCAACATAAAATGCATAAAAAATTAGATTTATATTTTTCTTTTTATAAAAGTAGGAATCAATATCATTGATGGTTGTATTTTCTAAAACACCTCTATCACTCTTAATTTTCTCAGTGATGAAAGGTAAATTATTCGTCAATATATTCATTGCTAATTTATAATCTTCATTACTAGGCGGCAATCTTGTTAAAAAATAATTTGCCGCATTAATTTCTCTATACTCTATTATTTTATGGTAATCAATATCACGAAGATTAACATAATTAGCAATACTTGGATTTAAATCAATTAACTTATCTAATCTACTAATATATATATCACTGTATTCCTTCTTACTTTCAGTTGCAATTTTATATACTAATTCCCGTATTAATTTTCGTTTTGACTCTTCATCAAGCAAAGTGAAATAATTTTCAGCAAAAAGAATCTCAAAATTATGATTTGTTGTTATATTCTTTGATATTTTTTTATCAAGAAAAGACCGAAGGTAATGTCTACCTTCTTCTATTTTATTAACATCAAAGTTATCTTCATGAAATTGGCAGCCAAATAAAAACTCTAAAGAGTCAATGGGGGCTTCAGACCGAAATAATGCATACCATATATAATCGTCTAGTTCATACTCAACTAAACTGCAATTTTTCCCTAATTCTTTTTCTAAAGAGTTAGTGTCTCCATTAGAAATAAATGAATGTACTTTATTTTCAAAATCAACATTTAATTTCTGAGGAAAATAAATAATATTGTATGCAACAAAAGATATTAAGAATGCACCAACAAATTCACTTGATTTTTTGAACCTAAAAACAACCAGAAAAAAATTCAAAAATGTAAATATGAAAAATGTGAAAATACCAAAAAATATTTCACCTTTATCTTTAACAAAATAAATCCCAACATTACAATAGTATATAAAATTTAAAAATGGAATAAAAATAGAGGCAATAATCAGACTTCTCCATTTATAAACCTTTTTATTATTTTTTAATTTACTTTTAAAACTATTCTCTTCATCATCCTTAGCAAGAAATTTTTCAGAATTACATTCTGAGGTTTTATCCTTTGGTATTGTATCGTTGAAAGCATTTCCAATTGAAATCAAGTAGGTTATACATAAAGTAATTAAGACTACCGCACCGATCGCAACAACATAACCAAGACCATCAAACATAACAATTCCATTTATCATTAACAAATATCAGTGCATAGTCTTAATGTTAAATTTACCTTAGGTACATAAGATAAATCTCACTCACGTACTATTCCTTACCTTTGATGCCTATTAGCTTAAACATTATCCCTTTGCGTGCATTTACTCCCCCGCCTCGTCCACACGCAAAAGGGGGACAAGCGTATAATGTAGTTAAACTCGTACCAATTCAAATAAGTGATAACAATTTAATGGTAAAGTGATTGTGCTGTTTTGTGCAAAATTTTAATACTATTGGTTTTAAAAGTTCCTAATTTTGAATCTAACTACAACTTTGAAAATATCTTTTGATATTTTAATTATTATTATATTACTTAATTTTATTAAGTGTTATCAAAAGGTGCATAGTATGATTGAAAGTGTTTGTAGTTAAGCAGACTTGCTGAGGGAGGGATATATGTACATAAAAAAATCTGCACATCGGCAGCCTATAGATGAATGGAGGGGGAAACTAACTCTCACTGTTTTCCTGAAATACCCAGCACTTAATCACTTCAGGTGTTTTAAACGTATCCCCTCCGCAGCGTGCTATTAAACTCACTGTTTACTACACTTCTTACCGTCTTAACGCTCACAAACTTACGCATTCGGCCTGATTTTAGTAAATTTTTAATATCTGTATTCACCAACATCGATTGACGATGTTCACTGGCCACCTACGCAATATAGTTAAAGTTCACCGCATAAACACCCTTTTCACTACTGTGATTCACACCAAAAGCCTCGTTATCGTGTAAATAATCAAACAGCTCCCAAAACTCCATTACTTGCGGTTGGTCGAGTTGATTCGCTTGAACCCGTTGTTTAGACAACTCAATAATAAAGTCACGGGTTTGCCGTATATGGGCAGCTTTCACAGGAAGAACTAACGCTAACGTTTCTAGCAATGCAATTAACTGTGCGTGATTCTTGGCGATCCGCTCATGGTTAATGGCGGCAGTATTATTACTTTGCAGAGAATCCTAGGTCACTCGACATTACAGCAAACACTGACCTACGCACACTTTGCACCGGACTTTCTTCAAGATGCGATTACGTACAACCCATTAAAAGGAGGAACAGAGTTAGCTTAATAGATTGTTCGTTTTAGGATGATTTTGACGACGAAAACCGAGGCAAATTTAACTTTTGCGTGTCCACAAATTGTCCACAATGGGATGCATTTCTCCGCTGTAAGTACCACCAAATCAGCGTTTAGATCGTCCACAAGTTGTCCACACTTGAACACTTTTAGGCACTTTTGAGCCTTTTTTGTACAGATTATGCACAAAAAAAAGGCACTCGCCCCGAGTGCCTTTTGACTACAACTCACTGAATATAAAGTAAATTACACCTATTCAGCGGTTCTGGTACTTGTGCGGATTAGGTAGTCAAATGCGCTAAGTGCGGCTTTTGCCCCTTCTCCGGCTGAAATAATAATTTGCTTATAAGGTACTGTTGTACAGTCCCCCGCGGCAAAAATACCTTTAACACTCGTTTCGTTACGTGCGTCGATTTCAATTTCACCCATACGGTTTCTTGCTATAGTATCTCCCAACCAATTGGTGTTGGGTAATAAACCGATTTGTACGAATGCCCCTGCAACCTCAAGTAAATGAACGCTATCATCTGTACGGTCTTTATACTCAAGACCCGTCATTTTGCTACCATCACCTTTAACCTCTAAGGTTTGTGCATTCAAAATAATATCGACATTACTTAAACTGCGGGCTTTTTCTTGTAACACAGAATCCGCTTTCAGTTCTGGTGCAAATTCAAGCACAGTAACATGGTCAACGACTCCCGCTAAATCGATAGCCGCTTCAATTCCTGAATTACCACCACCAATTACCGCTACACGTTTACCTTTAAACAATGGACCATCGCAATGTGGGCAGAATGTAACGCCTTTAGTGCGGTACTCTTGTTCCCCAGGAACGCCCATGTTTCTCCAGCGAGCCCCCGTAGAAATAATGATGCTGCGTGATTTTAAGATACCACCTGATGCTGTCTCAATTTGGTGTAAACCACCTTCCTCTGCTGCGGGTATCAATTTCGCTACCGATTGACCATCAATGACATCAACATCATAACTATCGACATGATTTTTTAACGCGCCCGCAAAAATTGCCCCTTCGGTTTTAATCACTGAAATATAATTTTCAATATCAACGGTATCCATTACTTGGCCGCCAAAACGCTCACCGATCACCCCAGTACGGATCCCTTTACGAGCAGTATAAATTGCAGCTGAAGCACCCGCAGGGCCACTGCCAATTACCAGTACTTCAAATGGCTTACGTTCTGTCAGTGATTTTGCTGCGCGTGCATCCGAGTTGGTATCAACCTTGCTAACAATCTCACTTAATGTCATACGCCCTTGGCCAAACTCTTTTCCATTAAGGAAAACCGCAGGAACGCCCATTACATTACGCTCGTCAATTTCGTTTTGAAAAAGCGCACCGTCAATCGCGGTATGGCTAACATTGGGGTTCAATACAGCCATTAAATTCAGTGCTTGAACAACATCAGGGCAGTTATGGCATGATAACGAGTAATAAGTCTCAAAATGAAACTCACCTTCTAGGCCTTTAACTTGTTCCAATAACTCTTGTGCTTCTTTCGATGGATGACCACCAATTTGCAATAATGCCAGTACAAGAGAGGTAAATTCATGTCCCAGTGGCGAACCTGCAAAACGCAAGCCACTATCTATTCCTGGGTTAGTAATTAAAAAAGAAGGTGTTCTTATCGCGTCGTTGCGTTCTTCACGCACACTGACTTTATCTGATAGTGATGCGATTTGTTCTAACAGCTGTTTGATTTCATTTGATTTTTGGCTGTCATCTATATTAGCAACTAATTCAACGGGTTTAGTTAAACGTTCTAAGTAGGCTTTTAATTGTGCCTGTAAATTATTGTCGAGCATGTAATCCCCTTTAATTTTAATCATAAAATCGGGTACATATACCCGTCCATGCTTCAAGTTGCAGGCCTAAACACCTGCAACTTGAATAGTTTTTTTATTAATCTAGAAACTAATTAGATTTTGCCAACTAAGTCTAAAGACGGAGACAGTGTCGCATCACCTTCTTTCCATTTCGCTGGGCAAACTTCACCTGGATGGCTAGCTACGTATTGCGCAGCTTTAACTTTACGCAGTAAATCTGAAGCATCACGGCCAATACCTTCAGCAGTGATTTCAATTGCTTGAATGATACCTTGTGGGTCAACAACAAACGTACCACGGTCTGCTAGACCTTCATTCTCACGCATATTTTCAAAGTTACGAGTTAATGCGCCAGTTGGGTCACCGATCATGGCATATTTAATTTTGCCAATAGTGTCTGAGCTTGCATGCCATGCTTTATGTGTAAAGTGGGTATCAGTAGATACAGAGAAAATCTCAACACCTAATTTTTGGAATTCTTCGTAATGGTCAGCAATATCGCCTAATTCCGTTGGGCAAACGAAAGTAAAGTCAGCTGGATAGAAGAAGAAAACACTCCATTTACCTTCAACGTCTTTTTCAGAAACTTCGATAAATTGACCGTCTTTGAATGCTTGGTTAGTAAAAGGTTTGATTTGAGTATTAATTAATGACATATGATGTTCTCCTGTTTGGTTGCCTATTAAGTTACTGTTTTACAGCAATTAAATCCAATCAGTACCCACTATCGATTTGATAGGTATAACCTAATCATTGTCATATAATTAATAGGTGCGACATTAAAACGCTTACTGAACTCTTCAGCAAGCGTTTTGTTGTTAGGAAGGTGTTTTTTCTATGATTATGCCATCGTGGCAATAGTTTTGCGGAAGCGGAACAATGCAAGTGTAAAGAAAACACTCCCAATGACGATTAAAATAACAAATTGCGGCCAAACTATTTGGAAACCTGCACCACGATACAAAATAGCTTGCGCAAGGCTAACAAAGTGAGTTGTCGGCATAGTTTGCATAATATCTTGCACTAATTGAGGCATACTCTCACGTGCCGTCATTCCCCCAGAAAGCATATTTAAAGGTAATAAAACTAAAATCATCAATAGACCGAACTGAGGCATGGACCTTGCGATAGTTCCCATAAAAATCCCGATTGATGTCGTCGCAAATAAACTCAGCGCAACCCCTCCCATAAAGAGCAATATAGACCCCTCAATAGGAACTTGCAGCAAGGTTTTAACCACCAGCAACAATGAAACACCCGATGCAATCAGTACCACCAGCCCCATGGACCATATTTTCGACATCATGATTTCAAATGGCGTCAACGGCATCACCATCAAGTGCTCTACTGTGCCATGCTCCCGTTCACGGATTAACGCAGCCCCAGTCAAGACAATAGACAACATCGTGATATTGTTGATAATCGCCATTACGGAACCGAACCACGATTGCGTCAAATTAGGGTTAAAACGCATCCTCACTTCTAAGTCTACTGGCAAGCTTGCATTACTTCGATATTTTGCTAAAAACTCGTTAACCTCTCCTAATGTAATATTTTGGATATAGCTATTTCCTAAAAAAGCTTGGCTCATCCGTGTTGCATCAATATTAACTTGGATTTCAGGTTGTCGCCCTGCAAGAACATCTTTTTGAAAATTAGGTGGAATATCGAGTGCGAAGGTGTATGAACCTCTATTTAATAAACCGTCAATTTGGTCAGGTGTAATATCTGCCGGGGGTAAAAAATACGGGGCATAAAAGCTGTTGATGATCCGATTCGATAACTGTGAGCGGTCTTGATCGGCTATCGCAATAGGCGCGTTATGTAACGAACCCGGCGTAACCGTTGCCGATGAATAAATCGAAACGGTAAACGCAAAGACGATCAATGCAAGCATCGCTTTATCTCGGCCTAAGCTGCGTAACTCTTTAACCCCTAGGTTGATGATATTTTGTATTTTACGCATCATACTAAACCTCCTGCTTTTTCAAAAACAATACGCTTAAGCCAATAACAAGCGGTACCGTGATAAGTAGCGGGATAAATGATGCCTGTAAATCAAATAAATTCAGCCCCTTAGAGAATGTCCCCCGAGTGATGGTTAAGAAATGTGATGTCGGGTAGACCATACCAACCCACCGACCTATTCCTTCTAATGAAGATACGGGGTCAATCATTCCTGAAAATTGAGTCGCAGGAATTAAAGTAATGATTGATGTACCAAAAATAGCAGCGATTTGGCTTTTCATAAAACAAGAAATGAGTAAACCAATCCCCGTTGCAATACTGACATACAAGAAAGCCGCTAACGTCAACGTTAGGAAGCTCCCCTTAAATTCCACACCAAATATATATACCGATAAAATGCACAGTAATAAAAAGTTAAACATGCCTAATAAAATATAAGGCAATTGTTTACCAAGCAAAAACTCTAATTTGGTGATCGGAGTGACATAAAGATTGATTATCGAACCTAATTCTTTTTCGCGTACCACACTAAGAGCACTTAACATGGCTGGGATCATCATTAATAACAATGGGATAACCGCAGGTACAATAGCGGGTAAGCTGCGAACATCAGGGTTATAACGATAGCGAGTTTCGATATTGATAGCCGGCATCCCTGCAACCCCGACAGGTTGACGAGCAGCCATTGTACTTAGCCAAGCAAGGTGCATAGCTTGCACGTAGCCACGTACCGTTTCTGCTCGGTTTGGCATTGCGCCATCAATCCATACCCCAATTTTGACATTATTTCCTCGAGCAACATCCCTCGCAAAATTAGGTGGAATTTCTATAGCAACGGTAATCTTACCGCTACGCATTCCAGCCTCTAAATCATCATAATCTTTGATAGGCGGCTGCTCGATAAAATAACGAGAACCTGCGAGGTTTAGAGTATATCCTTGACTTAACCCCGTTTGGTCACGATCTAGTACTGAAAAGCGTAAGTTTTCGACGTCCATGCTAATCCCATAACCCATAATAAACATTAGGATCACTGTTCCAAGTAACGCTAATGTTGAACGAACCGGGTCGCGGCGAAGCTCCATGCCTTCACGAATGGAATAGCTGAATAACCGACGTAAGCTAAAACGCTTTTTAAGTGCATCTGTTGCTTGCTCTTTTAATGCAGGGTCAACATGGAATTCAGGGGCTGTTTCTTGCTCAGCTCCCGCTTCCCCTACAGCATCTTGTAAATAGGCGATAAAGGTTTCTTCAAGAGTGCCTAAACCTCTTTTTTTGGTTAAATTAACTGGCGTATCACAATCCAGTACTTTCCCTGCATGCATCAACGAAATTCGGTCACAACGCTCAGCTTCATTCATAAAGTGGGTCGAAATAAAAATTGTGACACCGTCACGTCTTGATAGGTCTACCATCAAATTCCAGAACATATCCCTCGCGACAGGATCGACCCCTGAGGTAGGCTCATCTAGGATTAACATCTCTGGTTCATGGATCACCGCAACGGCCAACGATAAGCGCTGGCGGATGCCTAGAGGTAAATCATCTGGCATGGTTTCTCTAACATCTTCCAACTCAAAGCGTTGGCACATGTCATTAATACGCTGTGCAATGCTATCTTCTGGAATATGAAAGAGTTTCGCATGCAGTTCAAGGTTTTGCTCTACACTCAGTTCGCTATACAGGGAGAAGGCTTGTGACATATAGCCCACACGCTTACGCGTTTCAATATCTTTAGGGTCAATTTCTTGCCCAAATAACCAAGCTTGTCCTTCACTCGCTTGTAATAGCCCGGTTAGCATTTTCATGGTGGTCGATTTACCACAACCGTTAGAACCTAAAAAACCAAATATCTCCCCTTTAGGGATTTTTAAGTTCACATGGTCAACCGCCACAAAATTACCAAAGCGCATCGTCAAGCCTTGCGCTTCAATCGCAATCACATCATCTTTTGATTTATCACGCGGGGGAATAATGACTTTTTTGTGGCCACTGCGTTTTTCTTCAGGTAACAATTGAATAAACGCAGCTTCAAGATCATCACAATGGGTTTGTTTTTTTAGCTCCGATGCGTGACCGGTGGCTAAAACTTTACCGTCGTCCATCGCAACCAACCAATCGAACCGTTCCGCTTCTTCCATATACGCGGTTGCCACTAATACACTCATGTTTGTTTGACGTAAACGAATTCGGTCAATCAGGTCCCAGAACTGCGCACGAGATAATGGGTCTACCCCTGTCGTCGGTTCATCTAAAATAAGTAAATCCGGGTCATGAATCAACGCACAACATAGGCCTAATTTTTGTTTCATCCCTCCCGATAGCTTACCAGCGGGTCGGTCTTTAAACGGAGCGAGCCCTGTGCTTTCAAGTAAGTCTTGAATCCGGTACTCACGTTCAGCTTTTGATTGGCCAAACAGCCGGCCAAAAAAATCCACATTCTCATATACGGATAGTGTGTGGTACAGGTTCTTTCCTAGCCCTTGCGGCATGTAAGCAATTCGTGGGCATACTGCCCTGCGATGCAAAGCGCTGTTCATATCCCCATCAAGTACCCTTACGTGGCCTTGCTGAATCGCCCTAGCCCCTGCAATTAGTGAAATTAGACTCGATTTACCCACTCCATCAGGCCCTATTAGCCCAACCATTTTCCTCGCAGGGATAGAAAGAACAATGTCATCCAACGCACAATTTTCACCATAATGCTGGCTGACATGCTGTAAATCGATTATCACATCATCCATCAATTTGTTGGTCATTGCGGTAATCTCACCTCAAGTTCAGCAGGCCAAGGTTCACTTGGGTCTAAACGCACATAAGCCTTTCCTGGTAACCCCGTTTTGACGTATTCAAGGTGTTGCTCTAATAATTCAGGTGATATGCGCGCCCTAACCCGGAACATTAGCTTTAAGCGTTCATTTTGGGTTTCCACCGTTTTTGGGGTGAATTGAGCCACGCTGGCAACAAAGGTTGTTTTTGCCGGAATAACAATATTAGGCGCAGCATCAAGGATAATATGGACATCGCTACCTATCGCAACTTTCCCTGCATCTTCTGTCGGCAAGAAAAATGTCATATAAACATCGCTTAAATCAACCATATTTAAGACCCGCCCACCGGCTCCAAGTACCTCTCCTGGCTCAGCTACACGGTATTGAACGCGTCCATTTCTTGGGGCTTTTAAAATACTATCGTCTAAATCTGCTAAAATCCTGCGCTCTGTAGCCGTCGCAGCTTCAACACGGTTTTTAGCTTGTACAATCCCTGCAGAAGCAGAATCAATGGCAGAAGTCGATGCGGCAACTTGTGCTTTAGAAGCTTCTAAAGCGGCTCTAGCCCCTTGCATCTGCGCGGTATCATCATCAACTTGCTGCTGTGAAACGGCGTTTGTTCTGACTAATGCTCTAGAACGATTAAGCCGTTTTTGTGCGGCATTCAACTCAGCTTCACGTTGGCGAACGACTGCTTGAGCGGCTAATTTTTCGCTCTTACGTTGTGCTAAGGCAGATTCAGCCGTAGTGACGGCACTAATCGCTTGACGCAATTGTGCTTGTACTTCATGCAGTTGCTCTTGAAGAGCACGAGTATCCATCCGTGCGAGCTCTTGACCTGCTTTAACAAAAGCCCCTTCTTTTACGTTGATTGTTTCAATTCTACCTGCTGTTTTAGTCGCAATATCAATCTCAGTTGCTTCAATACGGCCGTTACTCTGCGCAAAGCCCGCAGGTAGCCCCCCAGAGTTCACACTCCAGTAATAATAGCCGCCCACGGCAATAATGATTATTAAAATGAGATACAACGATACTTTTCGCTTATTTATTTTCATACCATCCCTTTTCCATTAAATGAGAAAACAATGAACAACAATTATTTTGATTATTAACCTGGTGAAATTAATAAAGCCGTATAACTGTTTATATACGAAATAAATACGATTAAGACTGAAGTTGTGATGCTTTCTTTTTTTAATCGAGCTACATTTTTCCAAATACAGTTCGATTATTAGCTATCTATCTAATTTAACGACATTTTATCAGGATTTATCTTAAGTATAGTTGCCGTACATCACAAAAAAATAGAATAGATTAGAAAAAGTGATAATAAGGCATTTATTGTATATGTTTATACAAAAATAAAGCCAGTATTTAATTTACTGGCTTACTTGAATAAACTTTAAAAACATCTTTAATATTACATTTACAAGTTGTTTATTTTCTACAAAAATTAACTAGCAAATATTGCAATTGTTTTTTCATCCATCCGATAACGAACCCACTCATCTTGTGGCTGTGCACCGATACTTTTATAAAAATCGATTGCGGGCTGATTCCAGTCTAAAACGCTCCATTCAAGGCGCTGACATTTGCGCTCTACAGCAAGCGTTGCAATGTATTTCAATAATTTTTTCCCTGCACCAGCGCCTCTATAATCAGGAGAAACGTATAAATCCTCTAAATATATTCCATTATTCCCTAGCCAAGTTGAATAACTTGTAAAAAATACGGCATATCCTGCAGGTTGCCCGTCAATGTAACAAATTAAAGCTTCAGTATTTGAATCTGAACCGAATAACGAATTTTCAATGTCAGTAACGGAGGCTTTTACTTCATGACGAGCCTTTTCATAATCAGCCAACTCGATGATCATGTCTAAAATTAATGCAGCATCTTGGCGTGTTGCGGGTTTTATTTCTACGTTCATTAGTCATTCCCTTATAATTTGAGCATCAATTTTATGTATTACTCGCTAAAATCCCAACCATCAGAAATTTTATTCATCTCATCATTAGCTGTATAAGTTTTGTTTATACCAATAACTTACTTCTGAGTAGATAAATTAAACAGCGCATTTTAGGACATTGCTCCTTAAACAGTCTATTTGCTATGATACCGACATTGTTCAGCTTAACTAAATAATAAGGAGGCTAATCTATGTTGTTGTGTGATTTAATTGAATATTCACACTTCTTTGGTAATCGCCAAAGCTCAGGCTTTCACAGTTTTATACTGCGATAACCCTGCCTGAGCGAAATTACCAATTGGGTGTTCCCTCAGCTTACTGGGTTGTCGTTCTGACAATTCCTTGGCATTTTTGTGCCTAAAAATTGAGTAAGCTATGAGTACTTTATTGTCTGTAAAATCATTAAACTACGATACACCAACAACGTCTTTATTAAATGATGTTTCTTTTACCTTACAACAAGGTGAACGTATAGGCTTAATAGGCCATAACGGCAGTGGGAAAAGTACATTATTAAAACTGATAACCCACCAGTTATCTCCAAATAGTGGCACTATCACTTATGCAAACCATTGCGTCACCGCTTACATCGAACAGCATTTACCTGCAGATGTTGCTAATCTGTCACTCATTGATGCTATTGTTGAGAAGCTTCCTGAGCAAGATAAAATAACAGACCGCTGGCGGGCTGAAGTTTTATTATCTGAGTTAGGCTTTACGACACAACAATGGGAACAAAAAGCAAACACAATAAGTGGTGGTCAACATACTCGTTTATTATTAGGCCGTGCTTTAATTGAACAACCTGATTTATTACTGTTAGATGAACCGAGTAACCACTTAGATCTGCCTACCCTTATTTGGTTAGGTGATTTTCTGCAATCATGGAAAGGCAGCTTTATACTTGTTTCCCATGACCAAGCGTTACTTGATAAAGTGACCAACTGCACATGGATTTTGCGGGATAAATCGCTCCATTTTTTTCGGTTAGCTTGTAGCGCCGCTCGTCAAGCGCTAATTGAAAAAGATATCGCAGACGAACATCGGTTTCAGGCAGAGCAAAAGGAAATTGACCGCATAACCTCAAGTGCTAAGCGCTTAGCCATATGGGGACACGTGTACGATAACGAAGCACTTTCTCGTAAAGCAAAGCAGATGGAAAAGCATATTGATCGTCTTAAGGATGACCAAACAGAAGTCACAGAGGGTTACCAATGGACATTATCTTTAAATGGCAAATCCATCCCTGCAAACCGCGTACTTGAGTTAGAGAATACCGTCATTTCAACACCTAATGGCTTGCATTTATTTACTAGTGCATTTCATCAAGTTAAAAGTGGCGATCGTATTGCTATTATCGGTGCAAATGGTTGTGGTAAATCAACATTATTGCGTCTACTTTGGCAGCACTATCAGCAAGATTTACGCTATAGTTCGCAGCTAAAGTTTCATCCTGCAATTAGCACTGGTTATTATGATCAGCAACTTGCGCAGCTAAATGATAATGACACTCTACTGGATGCATTACGCCCTTTTGCACCGTTAACAGATGAACAACGCAAAATGGCCTTAATCAGTGCAGGTTTTGCTTATACTCGTCACTCACAAAAAGTAGCAACACTGAGTGGCGGGGAACGCTCTAGACTGTTGTTTATTGGTTTAAGTTTGGCTCAATATGAATTATTGTTACTGGATGAGCCAACAAACCACCTTGATCTTGAAGGGAAAGAAGCACTAAGCGAGCAAATCCGCCAATTTTCAGGGGCATTACTGGTCGTCAGCCATGATAGGTGGCTGATCGAAAATAGCTGCCAACGTTTTTGGTTTATTAATGATAATCGTTTGGAAGAATACCTCAATGTAGATGATATCTATCATAAAATTGAGCAGCAATCCCAGCTGTTGTTAGTCAATAATCCCCCGCTTATTAATGCAAGTGCGGAGCTTGATGTTTACCCTAGCAAAGCAACTCAGGAAGATGAATTGCTAGAAAAATTGTTAGTGTTAGAGGAAAAGTTACAAGCTGACCAAAAACGCAAACTGAATCATCAAAAACCACAATTACAGCAGCAATGGATTGAAGAAATTGCCTATATACAATCTCAATTAGGTTTATAACCTATTCCCCTGATAATTCAATATTATCAGGGGAATTTATACCATTCATGTTTCTATGATAAATTTAATTTATTATAATTTTAAGTAAGAATACTCTTTTTTTAGCATTCTAATTATTTATTTTTTTCATTAACATTAACAATCTTTGAATGTTAATAATATTTTTATATTTTATATTTCCCATTAAAGATAAACATATAGTCCAAAATTTAGTATACCTACAAACCCAATAAACAAGGTTAATTATTATGCAGAAATATAGGATCACCGATATTGAAAAAAATCATGATGGCATCACACTATATAAAATAGAAAACCTAATAACCAAAGAATATGGTGGATGGGTTAGTAGTGAAAGTAATTTAAGTCAGGAAGGTAATTGTTTTATTTTAGATGATGCGATGGTATATGGTAACGCTCATATTTCTGGTGATGCACAAATATCTGGTAATGCCTGCATATGTGACGATGCAAAAGTATATGACAATGCTATGGTTTATGGTAATGCTCTAATATCCGATAATGCAAATATTTATGGAAATGCAAAAGTATCTGATAATGCTAGTGTTTCTGGTAATTCTAAAGTATTAGATAAATCCGATGTTTTCGATAATGCTAAAGTTTCAGGCAATGCTGAATTAAGAGGAAGATGCCTTATTATGAATTCAGCTGAAATAAGCGAATTTGCTCAAATCACAGGAAAAGATTATACCGCAGTAATAATAAAAGACTCTGCTAAAGTTTATGGTAATGCCATAGTGACTAATAATTCTATTATTAGTGGTCATGCTGAGGTTTATGACAATGCGAAAATACTTATTAGTTGTCAGGTAACTAATTATGCAAAAGTCTATGAAAATGCCACTGTAGAAGGCAGTCCACTCATTAGTGAAAATGCTCAAGTTTATGGTAATGCCCTTATCAGGAATAATGCAATAATAAGAGGTAATGCGAGGGTTTATGGCAATGCGTCAATAAATTTAGGCACCGTGATAGAGGGAAATGATTATGTATCGGGTATTTGCTACTGGGAGGATATTCACTCTCTATCCGCCTTAAAAATATTCATTCCTGGTGGAGGTAAAGCTGCATCTATTTATGCTAATGGCAACCACCAAGTTCAGGTTGAAATTAATATCGAAGCGAAAAACAATCACAACCAACCACTTGACATATCGCCAAAAGATATATTTAAAAACATTCAACTAGTAGATTATAAGAATGAACCGTTTTCTAATGTACTTCACTATACTGATATATGCGGAAACTATGCCCCAAACAGTGGTACGTCTAATAAACAGGTTAACATTTCATCATGTATTGTCTATGTCTCTCTTAACCATCTAATTGAAGCATTTAAACTCTGTGTAAGATGTCAAATTAATCAAGATGAATATACTACAGCCCTAGAATATAATGGGAAAAATAAAATGCCTGATTATGTTCTATTGAATGTACTACCCAAACGTATTTTTTCAGAGTCCGATCTTGATAAGTACTCTCTTGAACACCCCATTATCGAGAAAGGCGTGGGTGGTTACTCAAATAGCATTTTGACTAAATACTACGTAAGATTTAATAATACAAATGGCACAATTACTCATGACGCATCATGCCAAGAGCATCTATGGTTCCACTATAAACAAACAGGTAATTACAAAGGTTGTAGCACATCAACGGACTCTTCAGTCAAACAAAATCACGATGCCGCATATACAACAACATTTCATTTCACACAAAAATGGTCCATCACTGTTACATCAAAAAACCATGAAAAATCAGGGTTATGCTTTTGGAGTTACCGTGTTTGGTATGGTGCTTTATGGAATTATAGTGAATGGGGAGAAAAAATGGCGTTTATTTTGCGTGACCAATATGGAAATGAAGCCACAATTATAGCCAAGGTAGGTAATGATGAACATATTAAATTTTATGTTAGCTAACCAACTGCATTATTATATTTATTAATTTCTCAGCATTATAAATTATAACGCTTATTATTTTAATAATGTCATAATCAAAAACATCCAACAAAAATCAATAATAAATTAAATGGATAACATTCTATGAATACATTTTTTTCACAAAGCCAAAATTTCATAAGTGCATTAAAAACAGGAATAGACCCTAGAACCGGTATTTTTTCCTTAAATATTCCTATCGTTAATATTAATTGTAACTATGGCATGGGCCCCGAAATTAACTTATCATTATGCAGTAGTTCATTACAAAATAATAATAGTGGCTTTGGTATGGGCTTCTCATTACCATTAACCACCTATAACAGTAAGAACAAACTACTTCACTTATCATCTGGTGAAAAATATCTTATTAATGATACTGTTGCCAATTTTGAAGTAAAACAAAAAAAGTTAAATAATTTTATTTTTGAACGTTTGGATGATTTTTATAAAATCACCTATAAATCAGGTGTAGTTGAAATATTAGAAGGACCATCTTCGGGAAGTGATATCAAAAACACATTAAAAATCGAAAGTTATGATGGCCATTTTGTTACCCTAAAATGGGCGTTTTTTGGCTTCCCTCACCTTTTAGAAATAAAAGATGAAAATAATGTTTTATTATCGATAGACTACGAAAATTATAATCAGCCTATAATATCAATATACCCCCTATCACTAGAATGCTATAAAATAAAATTAAAAATATTCAATGGACATTTACAGCAACTTATAAAAACAACAGAAAATTATATTTGGCATTTCAGTTATAATGAATATGGTTACATAGAAAAAATAATACATCCTACTGGGTTGGTTGAATCTATTTATTATCAAAGAGACCTCATTAGATTCCCTGAGGATATATACCCTGCACTAATTGCCGCTACTCGCCATACGTTATCCTTCCAAGGAGAACAACCTGATATTGTCACCTCCTATACTTATACAAACACAAATTATTTAGGCTTTGCTAGCGGATTAAATTTCAAATCGGATACTGATAATTTATATTCGCTTTTAACTAATTATACTTATGGGTCTACAGAAATACAGAGAAGTGATGACCTAATTATAGAAACTAAACGGCTCTATAATAACTATCATTTACTGACAAATGAAATTACAACATATCAATCACATAATGGTTCTATTAATATTAATCGTACAGACTATGATTATTACGCCGTTATCGGTCTTCCTTTTGATAAGCAACCCCCTCAATTTCAATTCGTTAACAAAAAAACTATCACATGGGAAAATCAACAAGGTCAAAAACGACAAGATGTTTATCAATCCGAATTTGACGAACATGGCAACCCTACATTAGAAATACATCCCGATGGTACGCGAACCATTATGCAATGGTATTCAGCAGAAGAAAGTAGCGATACCAATAATAATTTATTGTGCCCTCGCGAAAAAAATGGATTTATCCGCTTCATGAAATCCAAAATAGTAATACCTAACCAAACTGATTATCAAACACCGACTACATCAACATATTATTCCTACAGCTACCTAGAAAATACCGAGATAATTATTTTACACCAAGAACAATATTATGCAGATAATCGTTTACTGCAAAAACGTATTTTTGAGTTTTGTAGCCAGAGAAATGGTATAGAATATGGTAGAATAACAGCTAGTTATAATATTTTTTATCAAGATGGGGAAAACTCAACCCACTTCGATTCAAAACAATCTATTAGCACTTCTATACAAAACCAGCAAATAGTTCAAAAAAATCAATTTCAAGGGCATGATGGTTGCCAATTAGCAACAATGAAAAAACTATCAATGCTGAGTTTATGTTTGCTGAGTGAAATAAATAGGTTAGGCATTCAAACTAATTATACTTATGACCAGATTGGCCGGATATTGAGCCAAACTGAAGCTGTGGGTTCCGCCTATGAGCGAACAATATATTGGCATTATAAAATCACTCATTTAGGCCCTATTACTTATGAAAAAGACTCATATGGTAATCAAGCAAAAATACTCTTCAATAGTTTAGGTTACCCTATAAAACAATATCAATTTGATAATGATGGAACTCAAGAATGGTACGAGGTAAAGCATCAGAAATATGGGCCATTAGGTAACCTACAAGCAACAACAGAACAAGATACCCAATTTTCTGATAGAAAACAGCAGTGCTATACCATAAATACAACCTATAAAAGAGACTCATGGGGTGAAATTACTACGACAAGGCTTAATAATAATTTTGAAACACACCGAATAGTTGACCCAATCTTATTAACCGAAACACATACTCAGCAAGGTTGGTTAAACGGCCAACATCTACAAAGTGGCCAGTGGATGACTATTCTTAATAAGAAAAATCAATTGCCCAAACTCACACTACGTATTGATTCGAATAGTGAAATTATTGCCTCTCAACAACACTTTTGGGACGGTTCAGGGCGTTTACGTAAACAAATTGATGAGTTAGGCAATCCTATTGAATGGACCTATGATGTGTATGGTCGTGTTCTTAGCCAAACATTACCTGATGGCACAGTAATTGAACAAACATATGTCCCATATTTAATGGGAAAAGAAGTTTCATCCATTCAAGTAACTGATATCAATGGCCATTGCTGGGTTCTAGGAAGCCAAGAATTTGACAGTTTAGGCCGTTTAACCCTACAAGAAAGCGGCAAACGAGTCACAACCTACCAATATGATAACGCATCCCCCTCGCCTTCATTCATCACATTACCTTCAGGAGAAACCGTACATTATGAGTATATCCCTGAATTAAATAATGCCATAAATAAGGTCAATGTATGTGGCGTCACTCAGGAGTTTGAATATGATTTAGCCACCGCAGAACTGTTACATTCTACAGAAAAAGACACAAAAGTGAGCAATCAATGGAATAATTCAGGCACATTGAAACGAGAAACAATGATTTTATCGGGTGTAACTAAGCAGACTGAATATCAATGGACATTGCAAGGAAAGCCCGTGTCATACCATGATATTACAGGGGCAAAAACAGACTATCAACGAGATAAATATGGTCGATTAAGTCGAATTTTTGATAGTGCTCTGATAACTGATTTTACCTATGATGCGCTGGGTCGTTTAATTACGCAAATAGTAACTGATAATTCTACCCATGCTTTTATACTCACCACATTCACTTACAATGAGTTTAATCAGGAAATTAGACGGAGTATCACCGATAACCAAGGTTCTCAATTGGTTATTCAAAGTATATGGCTAAAAAATGGCTTACTATCATCCAAACATACGACATTGGATAATAAGCCCGTAAAAAATGAAAAATATCGCTATGATAAACGTAATCGTTTAATAGGTTACTCTTTTGAAGGTAATGAGCACCCTATAGACTGCTATGGGCAATCAGTTAGACAGCAATTCTATGATTACGACCCATTAAATAACCTTATTCAGGTACGCACCGTACTAAAAAACCACGAAGTGGATATTGCCCAGCACCATTACAATAATAAAGATGACCCTACACAATTAACCGCCATATCTCATTCACACCGTAATTACCCTGCGAATATTCCACTTGAGTATGATAAATGTGGTCGTCTGATACTAGATAATGCAGGTAGGACATTACACTATGACCCTCTAGGGCGGCTTATTCGCGTTAATGGGCTGGAAAATAGCAAATATGGCTACAATGCTCTAAATAAAATTGTGAGCCAAACCGTCAAAAATAATCAAAATCATCAACTCTATTACCGCGCCGACGAGCTAGTTAATGAAATCACCACAGAAAAAAACAACAAAATTCGTTTAATAAAAGCAGGTCATACTTGCTTAGCTGTTGGATGTAATACTGAACTAACCTTAATGGCGAATGAATATAATGACAATTTAATATGGTCTTTAAATACAAACAATAAGCTGAGCCAGTCCCACTCTAGGTTGCCATATGGCGAAGATAAAACAACAGAACATTTTCTTGGCTTAAATGGTGAGCGAATTGACCCAATTACAGGTGTTTATCACCTAGGCAATGGTTATCGTGCATATAACCCATGCCTAATGCGCTTTCATTGCCCTGATAGTTTGAGCCCTTTTGGCAAAGGGGGGATAAATCCCTATGCCTATTGTGCCGGAGACCCGATAAACCGGATTGACCCATCAGGGCACTTTAGTCTTAAAGCAATGAGTGGGTTAGCGATTGGGGCATTAGGGATAATTTTCTCTAGTGTAACATTTGGTGCATCATTAGCAGCCTCTGGCGCCATCATGGCAAGTATTACACTAATATTAAGTGTTGCCTCAGATGCTACGGGGATCGCTAGCATGTTAACTCGGAAAAGTGACCCCCAAGCTTCAAGTATCTTAGGCTGGGCATCTCTTGCACTGGGTATTGCCAGCATAGGTACTAGTGTAAGTAGCCTTAAGCTCAATTCCAATAGGCTATTTTCTATACTAACAAACAAAAATAGCTCACCTCTCAGTACAAAATTAACAACCTTTGGTGGCAAAATGGAAGGGATGGTCCCTATGGGGAAAGATTTTTATTTTTTTGAAGATATCTATCATAATGAAAAGCGACTAAATATTGTTGCACATGGAATAAAACAACAAAACGGTACCGCACTACTCTACAGAAGCGCTCAAAATCATATGACCCCAAATGAATTGTATGAAATATTATCAAAAAGAAAAGACTTATCTAATTATACCAATATACGCACAATTATGTGCCACTCAGGAAATGGAGGAGAGCAGTCATTTGCAAAACAGTTAGCTAGGTTAACCAATAAACCCGTAAAAGCGTACTTAGGGCCCGTAACTGGAAATTTTGAAACCGAGGAAGTCAATAAAATTTTGCTGGGTGCGACGCGGCGTTATGGAGACGAGGGGCTCGAATATATGGTTAATCTATTTTCCCAAAAATATGAATTTCAAATAAGAAAAACCAATCCTTATTCGATTTTTTCATCGGAATATTTTTCCTATAAATATGACCCAATAAAATTTAACCCATAAAGGTAACAACATCATTATACTGATGGCACAAGCTCAATACCTTTTTCATTAGCAGGACAGTACCCATCTTTGTTATACAACCGCTGTCCTCTGGAGTTTTTTTATTGGTTTATCAATAAAATAAGTTAACCTATCAATAATTATTTATAAAATACTTTTTTTAATAGCCTAAATACTAAACAAGTTTTTTAGTATTTTAATTTTTGTTTTTTATTTTTTGCACGTTTAAAATAAGAAGTTGGCACACTAGGGCAAACGACTTCTTTGAATTTTACGTCTTTATTTGAAGGTTGTATTGCTTCACCGTCAGCGGGTGTTGAGGCTTTATTCTTCTGTGTTTTGTTAGTATCTTTCATATATGATTGCTCATTCACTTGTATAATATCATTTGTTTTAGCCATTTGATTTTCCTTCTGTCACTAATACTGCATTCACTTGTTCTATTCTTTCTACTGCTCGATTGATGATCTCAACCACTTTAGTCGATTCATCCTTCGTCAATTGTTGAAGAACAATTTTATGCCTTAACAATGATTTAAATTTATCTACTGCACATTCAATTTCATTAGCAAACTGATTTCCGGCTTTCAATTCCTGTGCATATTTTAATTTTAGCTGAACTTCAGCTAAAATCTCAGCTTTGAGCAATAAAAAACACCGCCCTTCAGGTGTGATCACATAGCATTTACGGCCTTTCCCGTTATCTTTACCCTCTGTGATAAAACCTAATTCTTCTAACAAAGTCAAAGTTGGATATATCACCCCTGGGCTTGGGCAATAAAAACCAGCGGTTTCTTCCCCAATTTTTTTAATTAGGTCATAACCATAGTTTATTCCCCCTGTCAGTAAATGTAAGATATATATCCTCAACTGTTTTGGGTTGAACATGCGACTGACACTTTTGCCATTACATAAGCATGACCCTGACTGCGGTTCCCTTATCATTAAAACTCTCAGTGGTTATTCGCTATCAAAACCGATATATCTAACATAATAGCCATTTTTACAGAAAATGCTAGCTTTAGATATATCGGTTTTTCTCATATCGTGCTAATGATAATCATTCGTATATAAATCATACCAGCAATGTCGAGATAATATAGTGAAAAAATGCGATAAACTGACGATGAAGAAACCAGCCATTAAAATATGACTGGTTTACAATAAGAATGGTAATTAGCCTATATTAGGTAATATATTGAAAACTATACCTAACTGAACACCTATAACGATAATACCACAAATGAATACCAGTGATAACCCTAACCCGCCACCTAAGACTTGATACTTACGTTGATTTAATGCTCTGGATTTAAACGCCATCGCACTAGGTAATAACAACGCCAATATTGAAAGTGCTATCGCGGCATAGCCTAACGCCATCACAAACCCTTTCGGATAGAACAAGGCAAAAACTAGTGGTGGAGCAAAAGTCAGTATTCCGGTTTGTAAACGCCCTGATGCGTTATCTTGCCGTTTGAACAAATCCGCTAAGAAATCAAATAACCCTAATGCAACACCGAGGAATGACGTTGCTAAAGCGAGACTCATAAACATTTGAGCAACCAGTTCGGTTCTTTCAGATTGCGCTACATTTTTAATAGCATCTAACAGCCCGTTTAACCCTGCATTTTCAGCAAGAATACCCACGAAGGTCGTTGTACCTATACTTCCAAGAGTTGCTATTTGCCATAATATATAAGCGATTAAAGGAATAGCACTACCAATGATAAATATGATCCGTAATTTTTTTACGTCTCCTCCCATATATTTAACAATACTAGGCACACTACCATGGAAGCCAAAAGAGGTAAAAAATACCGGAATAGCAGATAATATCAGTACCTTTTCAGTCGGCGCCGACAGCAAATTTTGCTGTTCTACATGTGGTATCATTAACGCCAAAATAATCACTAAAAATACAATTTTTGCTGTAAACAATATACGGTTAATAAAATCTACCGATGACGTGCCAAAACAAACTACCCCGCCGCCGATTACTGTGAATAGCACGATCCCCATCCAATCAGCCATTTCAATGGCCAAACTGCTGTTTAAATTTGATGTGATAATTTCCCCTGCACCACTAACGTAAGCTGCTGTCAGAGCATACATCAGAAACATCATGCTAAAACCGGTAATAAACTTACCGCCTGAACCTAAATAGCGCTGAGCAACACTCCCGATCCCCGTTTCATGGGATTCATGTTGATAAACTTCAACCAATAATAATGCGGTGTAACACATCAATGCCCATAACACTAATAGCATGGCTAAACTGGCCATAAAACCATTGCCAGCGGCTGCAATTGGCATAGCCAACATACCTGCGCCAATCGTAGTACCTGCAACAATAAAAACACTACCAAGCGTGCGATTTTTCATATTGAGATCCTAGCAAGTCAATTAAACACTAATTTTATAATTGGAATGATTGAGTTTATTTTCTTCATCAACGAGTTGTTGTAGCTTGTCTGCAAAGATATTTTTTAATTCCGCCCAGTAATTATCGAAATGCCCTTTATCTCGTAAACAGTGAGTCATAATTGCCGCCCTTAATACATATACTGAACGGACCTTCTGCCACTCTTCATCTGAAAAATGTGCGTCTCGGCATAGTTTTAACGGAGTATCTCCATATTCTTCATGAGTTAACGAAGTTGAGGATGTTAGAAAATCATTAGAATAAGTGCGCCCTGAAGCATACGAACACAGCTCATATAACCGTTTATTTAATTGGTTTTGCTTTTCTAATGATGTGTTGCCTGATTCGCGGAACATAAAATTCACCATGTGGAAATCAGGTGCGGGCATTGCAGCAATTGAAAATTGACGGTCGCCAATAATAAATGGCTCACATTGGTTAATTTCCTGAATTATCCAATGAGCCGTCGTTACTCCTGCCGCGATCACCTTCCCATAGCCTAAAAGATTTAGCGGCACTAAACGATGTGCCGCCCATACCGCAGCTGCGGTTGCCCCAGATTTTGAACCTTCCATAATAGAAGAACCAAGCAACACATTCTGTACTTTGTCCGTTTTACGCTGTTTTTCTTGTACTTCCTCAAATACATAAGCAGCATGATAAGAAATCAAATCGACAATGCGCTTATCTTTCATACAAATAGCGCCAGCTGAATAAGGAATGAAACCAACTTTATGCGGGTCAACAGTAATAGAGTCGGCTTGGTTTAGTGCTTTAAAACTCTCGTATACCTCAGGCTTCGGCCAAACGATCTCTTTAGGGAATATCCCTTCACTATGATAGCGTTTAATTAGTGCATCATAATCAATGAATTGGTTATTTTCATCACGGAACATTGCACAAGCATACCCCGCATAAGCTGCATCAATATGCACATAAAATGAAACCCCGAAACGCTGTTCGCATTCCTCACGTAACTTAATGACTTCTTTAATGTTATCAATTGATCCTGTTTCTGTTGTACCCACAACAGCAACCACAGCAAGGATCGGTTCACCCCGCTCTATCAATGAAAAGACCGTTTCACGCATTTTTTGTACATCAGTTCGGTAACTTTCATCGACGGGTAACTGGACGATGTTCTGTTGACCTAAACCAAGAATATCCATCGCTTTCATCCATGAATAATGCTTGGATTGCGGCACTAATAATTTACCTAATTTTCCTTGCTCAATACCAACACCACGGCACGTTAAATCACGAACCTCTTCAAAAATGTGGCGTTTTTTTAATTCATCAATTAAGTCCAATATTTTACTAACCGGCAAATTCAGTAATTCTTTTTCTGATTTACCATTCAGTAAATGTTGTGCTTCTGGGTGTTGCACAACAGCTAATGGTAACGTTTTGATGTTTCGTGCCACCCATAACCCTTCATAATTGGCCACCGTACCACCAGAGGTAATATGCCCCCAAGCTTGTTGTACGTCATAGCCAAACATAGCGCATAAATCTAAACCAGCTTCTACTTCTAATACCGTTGTTGTAGGTGAAGATTCTTGTGCACAGTTATTGGGGTTGTACATCATCGCCATCACATAAGCGAGATTAGAGATCATCAGTGTATCGGCATTCATGTGCCCCATATAACGGGGTGAAAACCAAGGAACAGATGTTGTTTTTAGCTTTGAAGAGAGTTGGTTAAGAATACCCTCGGTACGGTATAATGTATCCCTATATTCAGGGGCATACCGGTCAACAGTAGAGATAAGGTCAGGGTCTTCAGGGTGGTATCCTGAACGCCAATGCATGTGCTCTGTGATGGAATACTCCATCATCTCTTTGAAAAACACCGCATTTTCTGATTTAGGGCCTAAGAACAAGGCATCGACATTCATTTTTGAATTTTTAAAATTATTCATTATTACTACACCTTCAAACTACAAATAACTTACGTTAATTGTCTTTAAGTTAATTAACTTAATATCATTGGAAAGTGCATAACGGGCTGTGTGTTTAAAAGACATCAATATGTTAATGATATACATTTTTTAAATATCATTTAACAAGAAAATATTGATAGACAAACCGTTAATGGCCAACTTATCTATAGATATAATCTATTCCTATTAAATTATTAATAAACTAATAAGAATTTCGTTCGAAATTGTGGGCGGGGACAAAAAATCAATAATTATTTAGCTGTAAAGAGATATTTACGGTAAAAAGACTTGATAGTGTAAATTATTTGTTATAAATGACAAGTGCTTTCACTACTAGCACATGCCATCAGCCAGTAGTGAAAACGCCAAGAAAAAAAACAAATAATTAATTGTTTAATAAAACTATTTTACCCAGCAAATCACCAGATTCCATATGTTGATGGGCTTCTTTTACCTGTGTCAATTGGTACACTTTGTTAATAATTGGTTTTATTTTACCTTTTTGCAACATATCCCAAACTTGTGTTTTAAGATCTGTTGCAATCAATGCTTTTTCTTCAGTTGAACGGGAACGCATTGTTGAACCTGTATGAACTAATCGTTTTACCATTAACGGCATCATATTTAATTGTTTAGGGTTACCTTTCATCATGCCAATTTGAATAATCCGGCCAAATTTAGCGGCTACCTGATAGTTTTTCTCGACAGTAAAAGGATCATTAATATCCACCACCATATCAACCCCTCGTGATAAGGTGTAATTTAAAGCCGCTTCAACAAAATCATCGGTTTTATAATTAATGACACAATCAGCTCCTAGCTTTTTGGCTGCGTCAACTTTTTCTTCTGAACCAACAGTGGTGATCACTACTGCACCAAATGCTTTCGCTAACATAATCGCAACACTACCAATGCCGGATGTTCCTCCATGAATAAGTACCGATTCATCTTTTTTTAACTTACCAATTTGGAACACATTGGCCCAAACTGTGAAAAAGTTTTCTGGAATGCAGGCGCCTTCAATAAAAGATAATGAACCTAGCGGCAACGCTATGTCCTTATGTACTAAGCAATATTGCGCATACCCTCCACCTGCGACTAATGCACAAAGCTTATCGCCTAATTGCCACTCATCAACGTCATCAGCTTTAGCTACAACAGTTCCAGCAACTTCAAGCCCCATAATTGGCGATGCATCTGGAGGCGGTGGATAAGCCCCTTTTCTTTGAAAAATATCCGGTCGATTAACCCCTGCGGCCTCGACTTTTACTAACATATAACCTGCAGAAATTCTTGGTAGTGGTTTTTCTATTAATTGCAATTTTTCAGGCCCACCAGGTTCTATAATGTCAACAGCGGTCATTGTCGTCGGTAAAGATGGTTGAGCGTGTATCATCATAATCTCCCTTCTTAAAGTTAAGTTGAAAAATTGATATTTATAAATTTATTTTTGTGTTAAATTAATGCTAATTAGTTTAGTATTTATAGCTTGAAAGTCATATTTCTAAGTAATTATTATCGAAGTGATAGCAATCACCTTTTTTACTGTTTAGAGGTCAAAATTTAATCTACATCAAATTTAATCTTTAATAATCTTCTTTAATTTAGCATTAACGTCTAAATACGCTAACAATTAGCTCCTCTCTAATTGGCTTTTTTATCTATTAAGTCGATTCTGTCATACATTACTACTTACCAGTCTCATTATCTTATGTTAAAATTGACGCATATCAATAATTTTAACTTGATTGAGCCTTAAATATGATCCCAGAAAAAAGAGTTGTTCGTCGCATCCAGTCTGGTGGTTGTGCTATTCATTGTCAGGACTGCAGTATTAGCCAACTTTGCATTCCTTTTACACTGAATGAACATGAACTGGATCAACTTGATAATATCATCGAGCGCAAAAAGCCTATCCAAAAAGGCCAAGCTTTATTTAAAGCTGGTGATGAGTTGCGCTCATTATATGCCATTCGCTCCGGTACAATAAAAAGCTACACAATAACTGAGGAAGGCGATGAGCAAATTACCGGTTTCCACTTAGCTGGTGACCTTGTTGGTTTTGATGCCATTATTCATACACAGCACCCAAGTTTTGCACAAGCACTTGAAACCTCAATGGTTTGTGAAATCCCATTTGAAACATTAGATGACTTATCAGGCAAAATGCCTAATTTACGTCAACAAATTATGCGATTAATGAGCGGTGAAATTAAAGGTGATCAGGAAATGATCCTTTTACTGTCCAAGAAAAATGCTGAAGAACGATTAGCTGCATTTATTCTTAATTTATCTCATCGTTTTGCAGAGCGTGGTTTTTCACCAAGAGAATTTAGGCTAACCATGACTCGTGGTGATATTGGTAATTATCTCGGTCTAACCGTTGAAACTATTAGCCGTCTTTTAGGTCGTTTTCAAAAAAGTGGTATGCTTAGCGTCAAAGGCAAGTACATTACTATTGAAGATATGACGAAGCTAACTGATATTGCAGGTAAAGTTACAGCTATTACATGCTAACCATCCTAAACGGATCACATTCTTAGTGGTCCGTTTTCGTTTTTTTTCCCAGATTTCTTGCCTATTTAATGCCAATATCATAGTTTATCTATGTGGAAGTATCCGTATATCGAGAGGATTTC
>RWZD01000017.1_pt1 | contig 68324 bp, 92 predicted proteins | sample 2187771 | NCBI WGS metagenome assembly RWZD01 (sample SAMN10531866, study PRJNA481165) | viral metagenome | isolation source: viral particles purified by filtration and ultracentrifugation from about... | place: USA: Tennessee
CAATCCGGATAGCTTACGAACTTTGCCCGCCTTGTACAGCCTAATAACGTTGTAGAACGCATCTACGTATCTGTCCGCATGATCCTCTATCGTTATACTTCTATCGATAGCCGCCTTTGCCCGCAGTAGTACGCCGTAGGTGTCATATAGCTGTTGGCCGGAAAAGAACGGCTCTAGCGCTGTGTAAATGGCCGATGGGATAGACTCTTTTAATCCACGCTTAATAACGGTATCTGCGCTGATTGGCGTCTCTTTATATGTATTACTAGGTTTAATAGCTTTAGTAGGAGTATCTACGGTGTGACTTTCCGCTGTGACAAGACCGTCAATCGCCTGTATAACAACGATATTAGACGACTGTCTGAGATCTCCTGTGACTCGCTTAGTTTCGTATTGTACGATTATTCCTAGCGCCTCTAATCGCTTGCAGGCGCGTATAATAGTCCGCCTAACACGACCGATAGCCTTAGCTATATTCGACTTACTTAAGTAGCAAACACCTTTATATTTGACACTGTACCGGCTTAATACGTCCAGTACGTCCCTTTCCGTCTGTGTCAGCCTGTGAGCATCCCTGTGCGCCTTTACAGCTTCATTTAAACCGGATAGGTCGCTAAATTGCGATAGTTGTTTGTACGATGATTCGTGCGCTGGTAGATATATAGATTCCGTCATTGTCCGTTGCTCCCTTTTTTAGGCGCAGCAAATAGCCCTTGACAGACTCCACTTTTTTCGATACATTAGACGTAGGTTAGGTCGTCTTGTTTGCAGGTTACCCTTTTGCGGGTCTGTAGGCAGGGCGCCTTTTTTGTATTTCTATAAGTCTTTTAATGGTGAAAACTCCTTATGTTTCTCGTTAACGTCGCTAGAATACAGATTTACATAAATTCGCACCATCTCCATTGTTGAATGCCCTAGTATCTTCTGTAACTCGAATACTCCGGCGCCATTCATTACGGATAGTTTCGCAAAGGTGTGTCTCAATGTATGCGGTGAACAACGTACTCCCTTAATGTCCGCCAGCTTACCGTACTTAGCGACTATCTTCTGTAAGGCTGCCCGTTGCATTGCTTCGCCGTCTAGCGTTACAAATAGATGCTCCGTCTCACATGTTCCTCGTAGTCTCATATACCGCCGTAACTGCTCTTTCATCTTCGCTTGGATCGGCACGTAACGATGGAAGTTATTCTTTGTATGCCGTACAAACACGACTCCCTCCGACAACTTGACATCCTCAACTAATATCTGCGCTGACTCCGATAGCCTTATGCCCGTCTCAATTAGCAATAACATATACGTAAAGTCACGTACGCCCGTAAATGTACGCTTGTCCGGTGCATTTAATAGCTGGCGCAATTGCTTCATACTAAACGCCTCAATGTTACCGGTCCGTACCTTCAATAACGCATAGCCTCTCATCGTATTGTTACGGATATATTTAGACTCCGATAGAAAACCGAATAGCGCACGGATCGCCCGTATATTCGTATTAATTGCTCCGTTAGTCATTCCGCGCTCTAGCTTCATATAGTCGACATAATCGTCAATGTCTAGGCGTGTGATCCGGCTAATTAATTCCGTCATATCTCTTCCGACTAACCAACGTCTAAATAAACCTAGCTTTGTGCGATAGTAAGATACAGTGTCAGGCCGAAGTCCTCGACGTTCTGCGTCTGCTATAAATCGCTTTACTGCGTCGTCATATGACATCGTTTCTAATTCGATTTGCTCTGTTGCTATGTCGATTTCATGCGGACTTAGACCGTTATTTCTACGAGACCCCATAAAAAAAAACGCCTCCCTCCGAATAGATTCAAAGGAAAGCGTAGGCGTGGGATTAATGTTCGCACGTTCTGCGTAAATATGGACGTAAAAAAACGACGTCCTCCGTAGAGAACGCCGTCATATCGATGTTTGTAGTACCAGTGGCCGGGATCGAACCGGCACTCCCGTGAAGGAACGGGATTTTGAGTCCCGCGCGTCTGCCAATTCCGCCACACTGGCATAGTGACACGGCTTAAAGCCGTTAGGCAGTTCGCTTTATCCGATCTAACTTCGTGTGATCCGATGTTTATCCGGGAAAAGCGCGTAAATGTATAATATCACGGTGACTGTTCGGTGTCAACAATAAATCGTATTAAGCGATCAATTCCGCAGTACCTTCGACATTTGCGTCCGACATCATCCGCCTAATTCGATCGACACGAGTCGGATTTATTCCGTAGAATTTAACGACTGGAGGCAGCTTTCCGTTCTTCCGATATAGCGATTGTAACTCGGAATATGTGGCAACCTTTTCCCGGTTAACGGACATCCGCTGGTAACGATCAACTTCAATAAACGTCTTCCTTCCTTTATATACGCAATTAGCATCCGGAGTAAATACGACTTTTCCTTTCTTACTTCGGTACGACATCTTCTGTTCTGTACGCCAGACCTCCGGCATCTCTAGCGACAGATACGCTTCATTCTTCAGCAATGTATGCTCGATGTAATCACGGGCGGAGGATGGGCTGTAATCGTCGTCTAATAGGTACCTCCCTTCCTTCGTTAATCCATATATCTTCTGACGCCATCTCACGGACTTTAGTAATCCGTCGTCCTCTAACCGCGCCAATATACGATTCGCGTTCCTCACAGCACCAAGTCCGCATGCTTCCTGTAGCTGCGACCTAGTTGCGTAAGTCATCCGATTCAAGCGTGATAATATCATCATCGACCTTGCGTGGAACTTCTGCTGAAAGTACACCGACATTTTCGAACACCCTTTCCGTATCTACTCGATATTTGCTTAACCTCTCCGCCATTTCTTCGTCGGAAATGTACGGTACTTGCACTTCCTGGCGATCAATCGTACGGTAAATCCCTCGACCAGGGTGCGGTAAATACTCCGCTCCATTTTCGTCGATAGCTACGCGACTAGCAAGTTCTGTCGGCAACCTAAACGCCACCTTTGCGTCGGCATTCTGCTTAACTGCGCGAGGTAACGAATCGCCAGTCGGATACTGTGTAGCGTGAATCAACCGCCACCCTAGCGCGCCAGCTACGCGAGTAATCTCCGCCATTGCCGATTGACAGAAACGCATGAGATTACGTTCATCCCTCGCCATAAATGGTTCCGGAGTAAGTTGCGCTGCCTCGTCAATAACGATAAACGTCCGATGCTTAATCGGAGTATCAACGATATTCGTATAGCCATTACGCTTAAACTCCGCCATCGTGCGCTTCATTTCGTCCTTTAACCTCGTAAATATTTCCGCTGCCTCTTCGGCGTCTGATGCGACCGCCTTAACTTGGCGCAGTGATTCGTATTTACCGAATTCTAATCCGCCTTTTAAGTCGATCATATAGAACGAAACATCGTCCGCCTGACGTTCGCAAAGGTACGTCATAATGTTCTTTAAAAACACCGTCTTACCTTGACGCGTCGATCCGGCTACCGTCATATGCGGAGTCTTGTCAAAGTCGTGAAATAACCATCCGTCAAGTGTACGCCCTACTGGCGCTAGGTAACCGTCACGTAACGGTACGTCATCGTACAATACGCGGTCTGTGAGCGCTTCTTCGTACAGTCTGATACGTAACATACCTCTGTCCAGTTTGACCGTCACAGGAACGTTAAAAGCGCTCGTAATGGCGTTGGTGATCGATTCTGATAGCGTCTTACCTAACGGCAATGAGTAGACGTGTTCTACGTAATTATCTCCGTCGATGTATCCGTGATATTTCGGTTGCTGCGGTTTTAGGTTTCCGTAGATGTCGCGATATTCCCGCAGGAAATTGTTACGGCGGAATATAACGGACAGGCGCTTTTTGTACGTCATCTTGCGGTCAGGAAGGAAAACGGACGAGGCTAGTAGAATAGCGGACGAGTATGCGATTATCGAAAACAAACGTACCACCTCCTATACTTACAGATGTTCCAACGTGTATTCCGTCGACTATTCCAGGTCGATGTCCATGCGAGTATAGTTAGTTGGAATGTGCCAAACTTGCGATTGAAGTTGGATCAACAACGTTTCGTCTATTCCACGTCGGTATTCCGTCTGGGTCTTACACTATATGTATATAAGCTGGGATTGTTCTTTATTACTCTTTTATTTTCTATGGGGGGCGGAATTTTTTGAGGATTGGTGAGGAGGATGTAACTCTGTACTTCTTATTATGTTTTATTACTATACTTATAGTATGTCCATTTACGTCGTACAATATACATAAAATAAATAAAAAATCCCCGCCCGAAGGCGAGGAGTATTCCGTACTATTATAATTTACCTGCGTTCAACCTGCGCTGTAATTCCTTCACCATTATGGAAGGTTTCGATACCTTACCGTCAACTGGCGTCTTAAAACGTCTTTGCATCGCCTTGTACGTATTCGGTCCGAGAAGTCCGTCAGCCTTGACGCCAACTAGCGCCTGTAGCTTCTTAACCACCGGAGAAGGTTTCGATATTACGCCATCTACCGGAGTGCCGAAGTATTTCTGCAAGGCTTTCGTCGTAGCCGCGCCCCAGTATCCGTCAACTTTAAGATTGGACGTTATTTTAGACGTTGTTTTACCGCCGAGCTTAGCGTAGGTACTCTTTCCCGCCATGCCGTCCACTGTAAGCCCATTTACCGACTGGAAGCGACGTACAGCATCCTCGGTATCGGATCCGTAGTACGAATCAATTCCGTTATTTTTAGCGCCCTTGTTCGGATAGAACGGAGGTTTACTGTTCGCCAACTTCGTCTGTAACTGCTTCACTGGTGCGCCATATTGTCCGCGCTTGAGCGTCTGGCCAGTCCAATTTCCGGTTACTTTCGACCACGTTTCCTTCGCTGGCTTCGATACAGTCGCCGGCTTTGTCTCCGTATTAGGTGCGGAAACTGTTCCGCTAGATGGCGCCTTACCTTTGTACGCCTTAACCTGCGTCATAAACTTCGCCTTATCTAGTCCACTTCCGGGACACGTCTTAGGCGCCTTTCCGTTAATTAAACATTCGCGGTGGAATACGCACGGCTTTCCTTTGGTTACGTGGATGTAATGACATACCGCTAAAACGGAGTCTAATTGACTTCCGCCTAATATATCGTTGCCTTTGTCGAAGTTACCGATCGTTTCGAACATAAACGGATGACTTGCGCTTGATCCGTTATATCCTGTTGCCGACGCAGGCATCATCGTAATATTACGTCCAAGTACGATTTTACCGTCCTTGCCAATCGTTATATGCTGCGCAACATCCTGCCATCCGTTGGTGTTTACGTGATAATTCCGCATGTTACGGTGTAAGTCTACTGTCGGCTGATTATTACTGTGGTCAGGCTTATACGTGTGGTGAACGTGTACTCGACTGATGCTGCTTGATACGTATGATCCGTAATTTTTATCGAGCCAATCGACGAAATCTTTACCGTTGTTAAATACTTTGTTTGCCGTCCAACTCATATTGACGTCTCTCCTTCGTTATTTTTATGTGAAAAAAGACGCCGGTTAGGGCGCCTTACTTCGTACTTTTCTTCCGATCTTTCATATTACGCATATGATCGTCCGCCTTCCGCGCTTCCGGCGTAATGTTGTTGTTCTTCCAGTACGCCCATAGCGTCGATGCTATTGCGAACACTGCCGAAACGCCCTCGTATATCTGCTCGTCCGAATAGGGTAACGGATTCCATCCGAACATAGTTAGCGTCTGGTTAAGCATTGCGATCGCCATTACGATAAGACGAACAAATGCTACCTGTTTGCCGTTGTTTATTCCGCTTGCCATACGTACCACCTCCTAAAATATATTCGCGATAGCTATTCCGATTATTCCTGCGATGACCGCCGTAATTGTTGCCGTGATAATTGCACCGGTTATCTTCCGCCGAATCCAATTCGTATCTTCCTTAATCTCGCCTAGTGACTCCTTGAGCGCATTTATTTCCTGCGCCTGCATCTGATCGCTGAATTCTAGCTTCGTGATGTCCGCTTTAAACGCAGTCTGATTCGCCTTCACCTGCGACATATCCTGCTTTAATTCCGTGATGTCCTGCTGTACGCGGTTTTGCCACTCGTCCATTTCGCTCACCCCTCCGGTGTTTCCGTTTGGCATCGTTCGACCCCCTACTATTTCCGCCGTCTTCCGTATATTATAACAACCGACCGCAAAGGACGACCCCGTGCGGTTCGGCTAGGAGGAGCCGTAAACTCCTCCGTTTTATATTGCGTATTACTCTACGCTTGCGTACTATTTCGCCGCTTCCTCGTCTGCTTGCGCGTCAAGTTCCGCAACCTTGTCCGCCTGTACCTTCTCGAGTTCCTGTTGCGCTTCTTGGTACGCGATTGATACCGCCAGTTTTTCGCCTGTTAGTGCGCCCACTTCGTTTTGTAGCGCTTGGATTAACGTGTTCTGGCGCTGTAGTTGCGCGGTTAGTTGTTCGTACGTTGGTTGTTCGTTATTATTCAATTACGGAACCGCCTTTCAAATAAACAATATCTCCCACTTTTCTAGACCACATGTGTTTCCATTCTGAGCCTTCGTTCTCATACATGTAATCCATTTTTACGTAATAATTAATATCCGATAAAAAATACCATAACTCAGCCTTTATTTTCCCAGACGAATCTTCATAGTGAATTCTCTCGCCTATCAGGGGTGATTCTATTTCCTGAAAAGATATACCTGTACCGTCGATACCTATATGAGTAGACTCTTCGTCGTACTCACTGATAGTGTGCCTTCTCCCGAATAAACTATCTATATGGTGGGTTAAGTATGTTTCTGTGCCGTTGTACTTTAATTTATAAGTTATTTCCTTAGTTAAGATCATTTTTGATTTATTTTCAAACATTGTTACCATCCCCTTCTAATCTCTTCATTCGTCTACTCATTTCTTGATTCGCCTTCACTAAGTACATAACCGTTTTACCAATATCCGTTGATTCCCCATCCTCGGTCGCTACTGCTGAGGAAGTTTCAGGAATCACATTAAAGGAGGGAATTTCACTTGTCGAATCCCTCTTTACATCTAATTCGTTTATAATATCTGTTGCTTCGTTTTCTTGTGGTACAACGTAAAAAAGAGTACGCACCGATGCTGACGACAAGTTAGCCTCGCCAGGATATAAAAACGCTGACGCTTTAATTGGCCTGTACGAATCGCCGACTCTGCTAGTTATTCTGACTTCTCCGTTATTGGCCGGTCTAACATACAAGTGAGTAGCGTTAGAATTAGCAGACAGACTTAGTTGAGTGCCATAAAAAGTAGATGCCCTGACATTACGGTAAATGTCACCCAACCCTTTGTTAACCACGCGAAGTTCATCGTCAGTACCTATATAAGCGTGCGTTGAAGTAGTTACAAATCCCGTCCCATAATGCCTAGCTGCATGTATGTCATAGTAAATATCCGTCGTACCAGACGCTGTTACTCTAACCGCCCCACCTGATCTCGGTCTGATATATACGTTTGGTCCGGATACGGCACTATTATTATCAATAAAGTTTCCATAAAATCCGGAAGCACGGACGGGTAAGTAGCTATAACTATTTGCCGCACCGTCAGATGGTACTTGCGTAACATCTACTATTCTAGCCTCTTTACCCGCCGCCGCCGCAAGATATACGTTCCAATTTGACGTCCCTAATACAGCGCTCGTTACCATGGATTGGTCCGCCTGGAATCGAACATCTCCGCCTCTGTTGTATCCGTATAATCCGGTGGCGCTTATTGACACCCTACGTCCGTTATTTATATCGAAAAATTCCGCGTCCGATCCGTTAACGTGGAAATAACCGTTTTCGTTGGCAGACGATAAGTTAACACCAATAATCGACTGCCCGATGATCGTCTCGGCAACTACGCCATTTCCGGTGATGCTATTCTTAAACGTATTACCTCCGTCATTACTAACACCCACCCCTGCGCTATTAAACAACGTCAACAGGTTCGGATCATTCTTATCTACCGCGAGTATCCCGTTTGTGCTAAACGACAATTCCGTCTGTGCGTCTTTGAGCGCCTTAGTGGCGTTCTTTACCGCGTCGTCTAATACGGAGAACGGAAGCTTGCCGCGTCCCGCGATAAGGTCGTTAATCGCGTTAACCGCCGTACTCATATTCGACTGATGGCGCCTAGTCAGGCTTTCGCTGCCGATCGTCAGCTTCATATCGACGACATTTCCTCGCCAATCCTTCGTCACTGAAACGTCAATAACACGGACTTCTTCGTCTAACCCGATACGTTCATCTATGATAAATACGCGGTCACCTAATTCCGGTTGAGCCAATGCGTAACCTTGCCGTCGTAAATCGTGAATATCCGTTGTTACGCTTATCTTCAAGGACTCATCGACTAACCGCTTTAATGCGTCACCCATTGTAGAGTTAACCGTGATACGTCCGTCCTTAATCGGAGGGGCGTGCCTGATTCCGAGTATCTTCGCCATAGGTGACGTATACTCACTAATTAACTTGGCGTCCTGCCAGTCGGTCGAACCGCTTTCGTCGTTATCCCCACTGCTACCCTCTCCGTAATCTCCGTATCCTTTGGCGTACGTCCAATACTCGTTAGCGTCGATCTCCTTGACGATATTGCTGGCGTTCAATTTATGGCGGTACATGAACGAAGTGTCTCGTCCTATTTGCGCCTCTAGGTAAACGGTATTACCGACAATACGGAATTCGTAGTTGTACCGGTTTATCGCCCGTTTGAACGTTTCAAGTCGTGATTCCCCTGCGCCAAACCCTTCCCATTCGATTGCCTCCGACTCATCTACTAGGACGAATCCGAACGGCATATCCTCGAATATTAACGTAAAGGCGTTCATTGCCGTCATGTGCTGATTGTACTCCTCGTAGATACGTTCGTTATCCATCGTATCGAAGAATAACGGGACAGCTTTGATGTCTACGTTTAACCGAGTACCCTCGCCTTTCTTCTTAGCGTAGATAATCTTATGTGAAACTCCGTTGGTATCGATAAACTCCCACATCTCCGTGATGTCGTCGATAAACGGCTTGTTAATCTTCGTAGGAAGTATCGTAAATGATACGGATTGGTTACCGTTTAATTCGAGATCATGCGTGATGGTCGCCTGTATCGGGAACTCGTCGCCGTTTAGGTTGCGGACGTACGATATATTGTCCGTTTGCAACGGTGGTTCCGATTGACCTTCGATTTGGAATACCGGTGTTATAAAGTTATTTGCGATAGTGTTCACCTCCTATATAAAACGGTCGATCTTCGCAACGTTAATCCTCTAATACTCCGACAACTTGTATATCGACATCTACGGTATATCCGTCGTCGTATGTATCAATCGCAATTGTAGAAAGTTGGAAGTTATCTTTATTTTTCTCTCTAACGTAGACATTCTGCGTCTGACCAACGCCGTCAGTAAGCGTCACGCTCACGTTATAGCTTTCGACATTGCTGAAAGGGAGCGCGACTCTCAATCTATGGTACTTGTTCTGCGTTATAGAAGTCATAGTCAAACTTTGGGTCATAATGAACATCTTGTCTTTAAATATGATAGTTGTCTTCCCGTTTGTTTCGGTGTATCCATTACCAAACCTAACGGACGGCTCGTAACCATCTACTAGATCTTGAATTGTTTTTCCGTCATTCATTTCGACATTATCCGCCAATGTTTTCGGATAGAGTTCTTTCCACTTATCTTCTGTTTTATGGTTAATAATCATGATCAATCACACATCCCCTCTCATGTTTATCTTAATGTTGCTATAATCCTTGTGGGGAAATCTAGGAATTCCTGCTCCGTATAACCAAGGGTCACCTATTCTTTCTGCGTTTACGTACATTTTTTGAAGAAGTTGCTTCCTAGAATCGTTAGGAAACATTTGCTTATACAAGGCGAATATCCCCGCTACCGAAGGGTTGGCGTACGATGTTCCTGTTCCTGTTCGATATTTATTGCTGACCGTATTTGCGCCGTCTGTTGTTGTTCCTGGAATACTTGTGCCCCCGCTCGAAAAATTAAGGGGCGACCCTACGCAACTCGAAGCATTACGTACCTTTTCACTGGTTATGTTTGCAGTCGTTATTACAAAAGGATATCTAGAAGGGAAACCTATGGTATCTATTTTCGTACTTGTTCCGTTTTGCTTGTTTCCTGCCGAACAGAAAATAGTAATACCGGCATCATGTGCCGCTTTAAAAGCTTCCCTTCTAGCTACCGATTCGGTGAAACCTGAGAAAGAGCAGTTGATAACATCAATGTTGTTTTCGATCGCCCAGTTCATTCCGATAATCTGTTCGCTCCACCTACTTCCATTATTGCTTCCTTCGTTATCGTCCAACTTTACAGCGTACAGTTCGCATTCTGGCGCTACGCCTAAGTACCCTATATCGTTATCCCTCATACCGATAACCCCGGCAACCAAAGTCCCGTGACTTGTATGAATGTTTTCATCGTACGGCTTGGTTTGGTCATAGGCATTGATTCCACCGGAAATGACTAAATCCTCGTGCTTTTGTATTCCTGAATCAAACACAGCTACTTTAATTCCTTGACCCTTTATACCCAGATCGTGGAACTCTTTGACTCCTAATAAATCAATAACATATGACTCGCCTTGATTGCTTATATCCTCGTCAAATCTGTCATAATCCATAACATCAACCGCGTCTCTCTCTACTGCTTTAACTTCCTTTTCATTGTTCAATAACATAGCTTTATCGACACCTATCTCACATAATGCTATGAACGATAGGTGCTTAGGTATATGGATATTGACCGCTCCATACTCATCTAGTAACCGAGCATTTACGACGTCTTTGAATGTTACAATATAATTATCCATCATATCTCCTCAAACCATATATCCGCTTTATCTGGCTCATTTTTCGATACAACCACTCCGGTTTTATCGTTTAATGCGCCCTCCAAGTTATTTAATCTGTCATTAAGGACGTCTTCGCCACCTCTAGCTTGAATAACTTCCGGATTAGCATCGCCGGCTTCTACTACCAAGTTAGTTATCGTCTTATTTAAAGTACCTACCCCTCGGAATAGGTAATCGAAATCGGTATTGATGTCATTCCTTGTTTTCCTATCCCATAGTGTACTAATAACTTTCCTCTCCAATTCACCGCCTCCTTTAGTAGTAATAAAATCTAAAATCAATTTCGGTCGTTGCACCCGTTGCCCCAGTAATCTCAAACGAATTCCATCCCGGACTCATCTGAATTAATCCTCGGTTAGTCTTACGGGGATCGATCACGAGGTTATTACTCGTCACGTTGGCCCCATCTAAAACAATTGTTTGACTACTAGTCACCCCTTCGTCAATACGAAACGACGTCCCATTCGTCGTATTCGTAACCTCGAGGAGACTGGACGAACCTACAACGTTACTAATCGTAATCTTCAAGTCCTGCATAAACGGATGTACTCCGACATTGCCGGCGTTATATACTTGGAAGTCCGTCCCTGTAAACGTATATTCCAGCGTATTATCGTCCGCCTGTAAGCCCATACCGAATCCCCATAACTCCGAATCTGACGATATCCCCTCTCGCTGTATATCCGCTGTAGTCCCAACGGACTCAGCGTAAGGCAAGTCCACGGTCTCAAACGCCAACTCTCCGAATCCATATCGGAACTGTTGCTCGATATCAAAACCGCCAGCTATCCGCACCTTATACCTCTTGCCGCTAATCAGTCGGTTATCGCCCGTCTGATATTCCGCGCGCCTAATCTCGCGTATATAAAACGGCTCTTGCGAAACTACCAACGCGAATAACTCGTCCCTTAACAGCGGATAATCCGCCATATCATTCGCTTCCATATAAAACGGAACGGTGATCGGACGCTGACCGAAATCAGCGCCATAATCTACCGTCCCTGCTCGTCCTTCCACCGACCCATACAAGCCCGTTACCGGAACACTGCCGGCAATAAAATCGCGTACCGTTACATCATATTCGGACAGTCGGAAGGAGTCACCGTTCATCTTCGTTATTTGTACGTCCATTAGAAATACCTCCTGACTGTCGAATCTAACGCGTTATTTCCGTTAACGTGCGGAGTTACTAATCGTCCGACTGTCTCGCCTTCCATTTCTACGCGAAGATTCGTCATGTCGCGTCGTAGGCCGTCGATAGCAGACGCTAACTTGTCGTCCCGATTATCGTCACTTGGGTCGAGCGAATGTCGAACAGACGCATTAAATCCGCCTGCTGACATCGCACCTTGTGGCGTAACATATCCGACATCTATTTGCGGAGGATCAATCATCGCTGCTTCCGCTAGTTTGCGAGATGAATCCGAAACTCTTTTCGACATGCCTGCGATACCTAACGCCAATCCTTCGCCGGTAAATGCGCCGATTTCCTTAAATACGCGCGAAGGAGATTTTATCCCGAGGCGCTCTTTAACGCCTGCAACTGCGTTCGATGCCGCCACTACTGCTGACTTTGCTACATCTTTCGCTTTTCCTTCAATACCCTTCTGTAGACCGGAAATAAGTTCTCCACCCGCTGATTTCATGTCTTCGATTTTATCCTTGACTCCCTCGACTAACTTACCTACGATTTTACCTCCGATAATAACTAACTCCTGAAACTTTTCGATAATACCGCTTATAAAGTTAGCCACCGACTCGCGCGCCGAGGAAATCATGTTATCGCGTTTCTCCGTGATACCTGCGACCAACTTAACGACCATTTCGCCGCCTGACGTTGTAACGTCGCCTAGTTTATCCGTGATTCCGGAAAGGAATGATTTAACCGATTCCCACCCAGCGCTAATTACGTCTCCGGAGACGTCCAATATTCCGGAAACCATTTTTCCGAGTATGTCAACGCCCGCGTCAAATAATTCTCCGCCCATGCCGACAATTGCGTCAGCTAACTCGATGATTAGGTTTATTCCGGCTTCCCACAATTTTGGGGATATATCAATAATCCCCTCTATTAACGCTTTTAATATTTTACCGCCCGCCGCTATTATCTTCGGGAGTGCATCTATAATCGCCCCAACCAGCGCCACTATAATTTGTAATACCGCATCAAGAAGTGTCGGGATTACCTGGATTAAACCGTCAATCAACGCCAATAGTATCTGGATTCCTGCGTCAATCAGCGCCGGAAGTGCGTCTACTAGAACGCCTAACAAAGCGACAACAATTTGAATAGCAGCGTCAATTAACGCCGGTAATACAGAGACTATCCCTTCAATTAACGCCATCAGAATCTGAATACCTGCGTCAAGAAGTACCGGGAGATTTTCTACAATTATCTCGATGATCGATGTCACAAGTAGAATTATCGCGTCTATAATTGCAGGGAGTGCCTCGACAATTCCGTCAACTAATGAAGTTACTATCGTTATTCCTGCGTCAATTACATCAGGAAGTACGTCGACTATCGTCTCTATGATCGTTGATATCAGTGTTATCGCCAAGTCTATAATCATCGGCAATAATTCGATCATTGCGTCAATTAACGTAGTGATAATCAGAATCCCAGCCTCTATAAGCATAGGAAGCGCTGCGACTAGAGTATCGAATAATGTGGTAACAACCGTTAACGCCGTATCTATAATTAACGGAATTAATTCGATAATTGTCTCGACTAAAGTAGTCAGCAATAATACCGCAACCTCGATAATCATAGGTAACGCATCAACGAGCGCACCTACTAGCGTAGTAACTATCGATATCCCGACTTCTATGATCATCGGAAGCAACGTTGACAGCGTATCTATCCACGTTGTTAGTAGTAATATCGCTGTATCAATGACCATCGGTAATGCGCTAGTGATCGCCTCTATCAATGTCGTCACAATCGACATACCTAACTCGATAACTTTCGGAAGATTACTCGTAATAGTTTCGACGTATTTTTCGATAATTCCGACCGCCGATTCTATGACTTTAGGAAGCGTAGAGGAAATCCCCTCAACGAATGCCTCGACCGCCTCTGTCCCCGTTTCAATAATACCGGGAAGCTTTTCCGTTAACGACTCTATAAAGTCCGTCATAGCTCGTGTACCTGTCTCGACTAACTCCGGAAGTGCGTCCGCCATGCCTTCGATAAGGCTTACGATTATTTCCGCCCCCGTCGTTATCGCAGACGTAAGCATGTCCGCTAGATTCGAGATAAACGCGGACGCCATGTCGCCCATATTCGATATAGCTTCGCTGAACTCTAACTCGCCTTTGAATACCTTAATCATATCCGTAACAATATTCGTCTTGGTCGTTAGGAATATAAGCACGCTAATTAGTACGCCGACCCAACCGCTAAGTCCCGCAATTATCATCGCAACCGACGCAACTGGCCCTGCCAACCACTTAAACGCCTCACCCAACGTAAATCCTTTGTCGGCTAATCCGTCGAAGAATCCTACGACAGTGTCGCCAATTCCCGCTAGTTTTTCCATTGTTGTCGTGAATAACTCGATGGCTTTCGTCTTTAACGCCGAAGCTAATTCCGTCGCTTTAATCGCCATCTTACCAAGCCATTCCGCAGCCGATTCGATTGCTGACGTTGCTAGAGAACCGACGAATTCCGCCATACTTACATAAGCGTCCCATATAGACGACGCTAGTTCGGTGAAAAACGTGGCTAGCGATTTTATTACAGAGACATACGCTTTAACGTAGCCCACCGCTATTGCCCCGACGAATTTAGCGACTGCTACCGCAGCCTTTCCGATAAACACCGCGACAGTCGAAAACACCGTCCATAGTACTTTCATTACCGCTATATACCCGTTAACGTAGCTGACGACGAGATACTTGATAAACTCGCCGATTGCTTTTGTTGCCGGACCTATTGCGTTCCATAACGCCACAAATGCCGCCGCTAACGCTTTTCCGATAAATACCGCGAAGTCCTTGACGGCTACTGCCGCTACAGTTACTCCCGTTGCTATTCCGGAAAATACCGCCTTGACCGCCTTGTTGAACCAGTCAAATTCGTTATATGCGAATACGACCGCCGTGACTAACGCAAGCACCGCTAACGCTACTGCCGATATTATTCCGAGTGTCGCCGCCAATGCTCCGGCTGTTACTCCGAGGGCTGCCGCTATTGCCGAGAACCCTGCGACTACTGCCGGTATAATTGCGACTAGCATAAGCAGTGGTCCGAGGAATAGCAATAGTACCGCTATTACCGCCGTAGTAATCGCCATATACGACTTGGTAGCGTCTGATAACGAGTTAAACCATCCGACTACTTTCGTCAGAACCTTAGTTATCGCCAATATTGCCGGCATTAACGCATGTCCGATCGAGATAGCTGCGCCCTCTATCGCTGACTTAAGTAGGATTAAGGCTCCGTATAAGTTATCTAGTTGCTTCGCAGCTATCTCCGCGGCAGTACCTCCGCTGTTTTCCAATTCCTTCGTAAATTCGCGCATGGTATCCGGTCCGGCTTCCATTAGCGCAATAAATGACGCCGCTGCCCTCGAGCCTACTAGCGTCTTGATTGCCGCTATCTTCTGCGCGTTACCCATACCTTCCGTACCTTTCGTAACTTCCTCGACTATGTCCGCAAGGGATTTCATATTACCGTCGGAATCCTTTACCTCAATTCCGAGTTCCTTCATTAACTTCGCAGCCTTCGGAACAGGTCCGGCGAATCGTTCGATCATCGACCGTAACGAGGTCCCCGCCATGGACGCTTGAATGCCCGCATTTCCTAAGAGACCGGACGCCGCCGCCATTTCTTCGAGAGAATACCCCGCAGCCGCCGCTTGTGGAGCAACGTATTTCATCGTATCTCCGATCATATCTAGCGTGGTATTCGAACTCGTGAACGCCTTCGTCAGTACGTCGGCGACTCGTCCGGTGTCTTCCGCTTGCAGTCCGAAACCTTGAAGAATGTTTGACGCGATGTCGGCGGTGGTTCCGAGGTCTAACTGTCCAGCCGCAGCCATGTCGAGAAGGCCTGGCATCGCTTTTATAATTTCATTCGATTTGTAACCCAAGTGTTATATCAGCCGTTTAAACTGAATCTCCGGATTTCCCCGGAGTATCGGACTATATCATCACCTACGACTTAGTACGTTTAGGTGCCCGACGCTCGTGCGCATTTCGCCATATCTTTCGAGTTAGGCTACTACTGCGTAGTCTCTACACGTTCCTGCCGTTTCCGTACAGGCTTCGCTCGGTGTTGGCTTTGAGATTTAGCGTAAAATTCGGCTAGTTGGTCGCCGTTGTTTCCTGTGTATCCATAGGTGCCGTGAAAATCCTTGTGGCAAGGCTCGCATAATGTAACCCCATTAGACACTTCTGTTCTTAACTCCCTATTGTCGGAGTAGTTAATTATGTGATGCGCCTGTATGTTACCGCCTTTATTTCCCCGGCAATTGGTACAAGCGAAACGATCCCTTTTGAACACATTCAATCGCCATTCTCGATACTCGGGATATTTCCTAGCGATCGTTCGATCCTCTTTAGTTAAGTTGAAGTTCCATCTCGGGTGATTTTCACCAGTGAATAATGAAGGGTTATGTAAATTAGTACATTTTCTACTACAATAAATGTGATTTCTACCTACCACCTTACATTCCAGCCTCATAAAAGATTCTCCGCAGTTGGAACATTCGAATTCTTTTTCTTCTACTCTAGTAGATTTATTCCTTCTTCTTAATTCCTTTGTGTAACACTCTCTCCCACAAAACACATTGACACCTCTTGAAGCTGATTTATTTCTTTTAAACTCAACACCACACTCACTGCAAATTAAATTAACCAAAATAAAAACGCCTCCTCAGACGTCCAACTTTTTAATCTCTTTAGCGTTCACCGAATTCACCGGGTATTTTTTACGATTATTTCTAATCGCTGGCCCATTTCTCAAAAAGCCATCGCGAGGAAGGCCATACCGTCTGCCGCTTCCGTCGCACTATAAACTGTCGTCTCGCCGAGATGCTTCGCAGTATCCGTCAGTTGCTTAAATTCCTTATCCGTCGCACCACTTAGCGCCCCAACTCGCGACATCTCTCTATCGAAGTTAGCCGCCGTCTTTACTGCCGCACCAAGTCCGACTGACAGTCCGACCCCTGCCGCAGTAACTACTTTCCCGACTTTCCCGATAGCGTTAAACCCCTTCTGCGCATCTTGCGTAAACCCTTTAAGCTGGCTGCCCGCGCGTGAAAGGGATTGCGATAGACCGGAGATATCCCCGCCTATCTTGATTAATATATCGTTCATATATGGCTTACCTCCTTTCTACGTAATTTCGAACTGAGATAACCACTCTTGCGTATGTTCCGTTTGCTCGACCATACTTTCCGTTTTCTTTCTCGCCTTTTCTTCGTCAACCGGTCGCTTAAATAAGTCCGTAATCTTAGGACGTTTCGCACGACTCGCCTTCTCTTGCATCATGGCGGTATCGGCGGCGAACTGGTAACGGTCGTACGTACTCTCCGTCTCTGCCTTCATTATCAGACCGAACTCTTTCGGTGTCATCCGCATAATGTCGCCGGGCTGTATACGTAAGTAACGCCAACCGTCGAAAACAGCCTGATCTACGAAACTTAATTCGCTAGTTTCTTCAACGCTTCCGCCGCTTCCGGACTCTCCGCTAGAAGTTTCTCCGTCAGCTTCCTGTAGAAAAAACTGTCCGTAACTACCTCGTTCGAAATACGCATCATATCCGACGCGTCAAGTTTCTCGTCGTCGAACGCCTTTTCGATCGCTTTCTCCACTTTCTTATACGTGAATTTTTCGTCAGTATGGAACAATCCCGCGTGTACTACGTGGGGAAAGAACTCCAAGTCCGCCATGAGCGCTTTTCCAATTACCTCCATTTGACCGCCTTGAAGCTGTCCATTAAGATATTTAACGCTCGGAAACGTCAACTTTAAATCGTACTCTTTACCGTCAATTTCGAATGTAGCCATAATATAATCTCCGCCTTTTTATAAGATAATTAGAAAAGCGCCCATGTAGGACGCCTTTATTTCCGTTATTTATTAATTATTCCGTTGGTGCGGGGTCTCCGTCTGGACCTTTATCTCCGGTAGGCCCCTTTTCACCTACAGGCCCCTGATCGCCGTCCGGTCCTTTGTCGCCAGTCGGACCTTTCTCACCGCGTTCTCCCCTAGGTCCTTGCTCTCCTACGGAACCCGCGCCAGATGTCCGGATTAGTTGTGCAAGGTTACCGGACTTAACCGCATTGACAACGTAGCCTACTCCGCTCTCCGATGGAACAACCGTACCACCCTCGCCAATTTCAACTAGCTGACCGGACGCCAAATCTTCGCCAGCTTCGATGTACCAATACGTGTCGCCTTTAACGTTTACTGTAACATCCTCGTCCTTATCCAACTCTCGTACGGAAAAGAAGTCTGGCGATCCTCCCTCCTCAGCTACGGATAACTGCGCGTTACCGTCCTCATCGTTCGAGAAAGTAAGTAGTCTATTCGCTTTAACTGGTTCCGTCACTTTTGCGTTAAACTTCGCCATTAACCTTCCACGTCCCCTTCTCCGTCAGCTTCGCTATCTGGCGCCCCTTCCGGTACTTCCGTCAATGTTTCCTCAGAACGCTTACCGTTTAAGGTTCCGTCTAACGTGTACGTTGCGTATTCTCCGTTACTGAATGTACGCTCGAAGTTCGTGATCATGTAAAGACCGGACTTAGCTTCTAATGTACGCGTGTTGATTTCGTAAATTTTAACGAACTTCTTATCGTCCATTGCGCTGTCAATGTAGTCGACCGTTTCGTCGCCCTCCGTAATAATTCCTTCAAGACTAACGTTTTGCGTTACTTTACCGTAATCCGATCCCGTTTTATCCTTCGTGTCTAATTCGATCTCGTCCGCTGATTTCGTGCTTGATCCGCCTGTCTGGTTGAAGAAGCGTAATACGTTATCGCTTCCTCCGTTTGGTATTGATACTGCGAAGATAATTTCGTCTCCCCTATACTCTACTGCTGCCATCAATAAAACCTCCTTGTTATTTGTTCGACTTCAGTGTCGAAGTAAACCCTGTGCTTTCCGGATTCGTCGTTAACCTTGTCGTCCATAATCGGGACAATGCTTACCGGTCTAACGTAAAAAGACCCTACGACTGGCGCAGGTGTCTTCGTTGTATCTAAGAGATCGATTTTATCGAATAAAAATATCCGATTTATTTCGCTCTGTATACGTGTCTTTTCGCTCTCTGTCCGCGCCCGTAACCCGACTTGATGCCGGTACGTCGTCTCGACAGCCTCGCGTCCTTTCGATATAAACGCGTTATTATTCTGCATCTGCTCGATGGTCACCACCGGCAATGTTCCCGGAAGTTTTACGCCTTGATATATCCACACGACGTCATGCCCCGCGGACTGCAAATGCGCCATAATAGACGCCGTTATTTCGTGTTGCACCTAATCACCGCCCTGTCTTCTTAATACGGGCTACCAGCGCGTTCTTATACGGATCACGATTATTCCACACGGATTCCCGGAAGAACGCCTTTTTCGTGGAATGTTCGTACTCTTGTCGTCGAGCATACGGAAGATTCGAGCCATACGACCACTCGGCGTCTCCGTGCTTTTTGACGCTTGCCGTAATCGAGTTACGTAACGCTCCCGTATCCACAGGCGCCTTTTGAGCGCTTTCGTTCGCCATCTTCTTCGCGTATGTTCCCGTTATTTCGTCGACATCCTTTCGGAGCGTTCGGTCGCTCAACTTCTTAAGCGCTGCGTCTATTCCCGTGACTTTTACGTTTAAATAAGCTATATCGTCCGCCTCCCTAAAAACTCGACGCGGTTTCGTTCGCCAATACCTTTCTTGGATTGCGCCAAGACCGTATATTCTCTCTCGTCGTACGTTATGTTCTTTACGTCACCGAAAATGTCGTATTCGTCATCAGCGAAGTCCGTCCGCATAAAATACGGGATACTTACGATATCCTCGATGCTGATACTAAACTGAATATCGCCTTCTTCGACTTCTATCCCGTTTATAATGAGACGGTTAGCGCCCTTATTGATCGCTGTTATCTCGGTAACAACGCTCTTGACTACTTTGTCATCCGTAGTAGGGCCAAGAGGTTCGCCAGTCCACGGGTCTTTTTCTCCGACTACTTCCCAATAAATCGTAATATCGTGCTGGCGATTTTTGACGACTTCCTTACGTGTTTGTTTCATAAATTCGATGTCTTCGTTTGTAAGTATTAGCCTCCGCCTCCTTTACAGATAACTCTCGTCAAGAACGTATGAGATGTAGCTTGTACAATTCGGATGTGGCGACAATATTTCGTCATCTGACGGCTTGAATATCCCCGCACCCTGTCCGTACCAATCCTCGTTAACCAACTCGTAGCATTTATGCCGAAAGTGATCTCGATGACCGCACGTACCATCGTGGAACTGTACCCACTTGACACTACCGCTCTGCGATGCGTTATAAGCCGTTCCTTTGCGATACGCCGTATTTCCTTCGGTAACCGCTAGTCTACGAATCTTCCACGTCTCATTATCGTGAACCCTCCGTATCTTCGGAATCATCTGTGAGACGCTTTCTCCTCGGATAATAGAAGAACGAACAGCTTGCGTTAACTCGTCCCTCATTCCGCCGGATAAGTCCCACACGCGATCGGATAGCTGTAATAAGTCGGAACCTCTACGATTCTTTACGCTGGTTGAAATCCGCTCATTAGTCCGCATAATGTACCCTACCGACCACGCAACGCCAAGCGCTGTCACGATCTTGGCTGTCGTCCATTCCGCCGTATCCTCGATTATCTTATCGAAAGATTCCGAACTATCCTCGCGTATAATCCGCTCGATACCGTCCATATCCCGCATAACCCTGCTAATTCGCCTACGATCGATAATCCCTTCATTGTCCGCATAATCCGTTAGTAAGTACGACATCTCGCCCTTAACTCGTCCGATGTTCCGGATTGCATCCGCCTGTTGTTTTTTATTTAATGCGGCATAATCCTTCGTCATCTTCGCAAGCATTCGGTCAAGTTCCGTCTGACTACGCATTAATCTCGATCCAATCTTCGCATGACCTTAAAGTACGAGACGATATCCTTCTTCTCCTCGCGCTCGTAGTCCCTGCGTAATTCTCTCGCTAGTTTGCGGTAGCTGTCCGCTAGCATCGACTTGTCGACCGCTTCTTCTCCGTCCGTATATTTAAAATAGTGTGCGACTGATATAGCGATCGTCCAAGCCCCTTCGGATTGTGCGTACAGCATTACGAGCGTTACCTTCCTATCCGGGATGTCCTCCGTTGATGACGGCGACACTCCGTGGGCGATTAGTGATTCGTCAATTAAGTCCTTGGCGTCTTCCTTTTCAAATCCGGGGACACCTTTAAAACGTCTATATAGGCGATCTACTAAATCCGCCTTAGTTACTCGCACACCTTCGTCCGCCATCGTCGGCATCCCTCCTTATGATTTAGTCGTAGGCTCCTTAGCCTTCGCGGGTTTCTTCTTGGCTGGCGCCTTTTTCACCGGATGAATATTGCGGAGGTATCCGAGGGCTTCGTACTTACGTGCGATACCCTCGTCTAATTCCGTTACTTCTCCGTCCGTCTTACCGTTAAAAATACAACGGACAACTTCCGCCTTTACCTTTGCCATGCGTTATTCCTCCGTTGGCTCCTCGGGTTCAGGGTTATTTGTAATATTTAATTCGTTGGTTACCTCTAACGCCCAATTACCGTTAATTTGGAAAGAGCGTACTAGTTCGGCTGTGTCGCCTATTTTCGTGTCACTAGTTACGTACCCGATCAAATCAACAGGTCTTTTTTCTCCGGTTTTCCTAGAGAATAACTTACCTTCTTCGCCAGAGTAGACTGCCTGCCCTGCATATAAATCTTCTCCTGCTGTTACTTTCCAAATATTATTGTTTAATATTTTAATAACTGTCTCCTGGCCTTCTTCTAAATCTGCTGCGCTTCTAAAGTGCGGGTAACCTCCGACTGCATACATTAGCGTAGGAAGACCTTTAGTGTTAACTGAGACTTTCAAACATCTATTCGCTTTTATTTCTACATTAGCTACGGCATTAATTTTAGCCATCATGATCCACCCTTTCAACATATTTAAAAGACGATCATATCACCCGCCTCTTATTAACCTTCGACTCCGCCTTCTGTGAATACGTCAGCGTGGAATAATAGGTTAGGATTCTCGATAACCGGGAAGCCTGCCGCTGCTACGCGTAAGATAGACTGAATAGGTTCGTTTTTATCGTACGCTTGTAGAACGATCCCTGGCTGGAAGTTGTTCTCGACAGTTGGTCCATATAAGAACGATCCAACGCCTTCGGAAGCCATAACGATACGATTCTCCGGGAAGTACTCGATAACTTCGTCTTCGCCCGTATAGATGTCTTTTACCGTAGCTTTACGCTTAGTAACGACTTGCACAGCCGGTAATCCGTAACCGCCAAGTACGCTATTCAATTCGTCTACAGACACCCGCCCGCGTCCGCTTGTGCTAATACCGGTAGCTTCGGTAACAATCGTAGTGTTTTTCAACAATAACGCTTGTACTTCGCGAGACATAAGAATAACTGACGGCTGCTCACCTGAGTTAGTTTCGTAATTGTCGACCCACTCTAATAGATCGCCAATAACGTCGTGATCCTCGTCAGCCCACGTATTGGACGTAAGTACCACTTTATGGTTGTCCGGCATATCTTGCGTGAAATCAATCGCAACTTTAACGCCGTTCTTGTTATACTCGACTTTACCTAAAGCCAACGCCTCAGACTTCGAGATTTCTACGCGGTCTTGCAACGCTTTAACTAAGTCAGCGCCTTTAACGAGTAGCTTATCGACAAGTGCCGCTTGCTCTGCGTTATTACGCGGTTGGTTAAGCTGTAACAATTCCTCTTCTGTTACGATGTTCTTAAGTCCGTATTTCGCTAGTTCGCCCATACGAGAAGCTACAGCGTCACGGTCTACTACCGGTGGCTCTGCGCCTACGCCGATCATAGCTGCGATATTGTTAGACTTCTTAATAACGTCATAAGCGAAGTTATTTGAGTAAATATTTTCGTTTGGTAAGAATCGGTTAGCGTACGATGGCACCTCGATCTTTTCGCGCTCCATTACGTCTACTAATCCTCTTAATGCGGGTTTCTGAAATTCCTTTAGAAAAGTTATACCTGCCATTTTTATTCCATCTCCTTATTTATCTTCGTTTTATTTTAATTTCACGCATACAAAAAGACGCCATATATTTGGGCACCGTATTAAATGTGGTTAACGTATCTGATTGACTTGTTAGCTTCTTTAAATGTCGTCGGAACTTCTTGCGGTAATTTTGCTTCATACACTGAGCCACGTACGATAACTTCGCCTGCGATTAAATCCTGTTCAGCGTCATTAACGAAGTCGATGTTAAGTACTGCGTGATTATCGTAATCTGGCGCGTCCTCGCCTGTTGTGAATGGTTCGTATTTACCTGTGTCAGTGTTACGCGCAATTAGTTGCCCTAATTCGTTGTATCCTGTATCAAATTTGGAATGATCTAAAGTTGCCCCTCCTTCAACGTACTGTAAATGTTCGCTCGCTAAAATATTCTTTCCGCCTCTGAAATCCGTTTTAGTAAATCTTGGTCCGTAAGCCATTATTAATCGTCTCCTTCTAATTTGGTATTATCTAATTTTATTTCTGATTCTTTCGAAAGCACTCCGCCCGATCTCTTCTTGATCCGTTGGCTCCGCTTTATCCCTCGCACCATTTCCGGCACTAGGATCGACGTATGTCGGCTTAGGCGCAATAACCGCCTTTAAATCCTCGATAGACTTCGTAATATCTTCGTCATTTTCCCCGACAACAGTATTACGGAGTAATCCGATCTGCTCCACTGTATATCCCGCCTGTGTTAATAACGTATCTTTCTTCGCGTTAAGCACGTCTGCTTTCTGCGCTTCTAAATCGGATTTATACTGTTCCGCCAGTTTCTTGTAATCCTGCGCTTCTTCCAAACGTTTCCGTTCGTCCTCCGCTTGTTGCTTCTCGATGTTGTCTAACCGTTCCTTTAGCGCATTTGCTTCGTCGACTTTCGCTTTAAAACGGTCATACGGTATCTTTTGTTCCGGAGTATTGTCGGCTGATTGTTCGGTAGTTTCCGTCTCCGCAGACGCTTGTTCGCCGTTAACTTGCTCCGTAACTGGTAATTGCGTTTGTTGTTCGTTTGTTTCCTCTGGCATAAATATCGTCTCCTCTCGCTTAACGCCCGACGGCGAAGTTTTGTTCCGAATAGTTTAGCGACTTTTCGGTCGGGGTATTACGCTTCTGGTTCGTCAATCAACGCAAGCAATGCGTCGACTTGTTCCTGCGTGAACTGTGGTACCGCGTCCTTGCCGTCAGTACCGTTTGTTCCTGCGGGACCCTGTTCGCCATCTTCGCCCGGTTCACCTTTCGGCCCTTGGGCTCCGTCTGTACCGTCTTTGCCTGCCGATCCTGTATCACCCTTCGGTCCTTTAAGGTTTAACTCTACCGACCACGTACCGTTCTTATTCGTATAAAGATCGCCGTTGCTCGTATCTAAGTAAGCATCGCCTGGTGCGCCAATATCCGCTCCCGGTTCGCCTTCTCCGCTAATAAATCTCATTCCGCCACCTCCTGATCCTCCGCCTTCACCGCTGATAGTTACTGCGTAAGGGGTTTTACTGTAAAAAGGTTTCGCCATTTATTCGTCACCTCCTTCGTTGATTACCTCTACTTCTTCCTTATAAGGATCGCTGTCCGCACGTTGGCGACTGCGTTCGCTTTCGATTTCCTGTACCTTCGCTTGTACGTTCTCTACGCCTAGACGCTCGATTGCGCCTTTCGTTGACTCGAAACCTGCCGCAGATTCTAAGTCGAGTAGTTCGACGAGTTCCTTGCGGTTGTCCGGTAACGGTAATACAAAACGCATCTCATTCGTATATGCGTCGCCGATTTCTCGGATGACTGATTTATCATACGCAAACTTGTCCGCGTCTGTCCGCGCTTGTAGGTAACGGATTGACTTCTCGTGTAACTCCGATAAATTATACCCCCACGACAGCCAATGCTCCTCGGTATCCGTGATAATATCGTGAAACAGTATCTGTAACGCCTCACCGTTAAGTCCTCCGAAGTTAAGTTCTTGCGGAACTATTTGCGGTAATCCGCTAATCTCGTGCATTGCCGCTTTAACACGCGCATATTGATCCTTAAATGCTTCGCGCCAACGGAATCCACTTTCGACCTTCTTAATGTCAGGAGTCTGTCCGTCGGTATGACCGCGTGCTTCTACGACTGCGCCTGGCGATACCTCCATTTGCTCGGCTGTTCCGACTGTTGCGTTTAATACCGCAGTCATCGGGAACATTTCGAATTTAAGCGAATCAATTGCGTCCTCATTAAGCTGGTTCAGGCGATCGTTCTGTTCGCGTAAGTCGCTGATCTCCGATTCTCCTAAAGATTCCGCCAGCAGCTCGTCCACAGGGAACGTTTGAACCGGAAGGAAATCTAGTCCCATCGGCGATAGCTTTACGATTGTTTTAAGTAACTTCAAGTCAGATTCTCGCAATATTGTTTCCTCGAGCCACGCCTGACCGTCAATTAAACGGAAAGACTGTAACTGTATCGCGTCTACCTCGTTGCCTTTAACTTCCCACTTGCGCGCCTTAACGAAATGCGCTCCGATTAAATCCTCGAAGTCATCGTCGGAATAAACCGGAATAAATTCGCTATCCGGTCGGAATATCCAACGCAACTTACCCGTCTGCTGATTGAATACGATCTTACATACGACTCTGTCCGCAATAAGACGATCCCGCGCCGCTTGCGTCAATCTTGCGCGCATCTTATTTTCGTCCCACAGCTTATATAGTAGTTGTTCGTAATCCTCCGCTCGGCGGTTCTCTTTGCGTTGTGCGTCGCTTGGCGTATACCCTTCCGCTATTACATCGGCGATATCGTCAATCTGCTTACGTGGGACGCTAATTCCGTGTGTCCCGCCCATCTGCCATCGTGCCTTACGGTCGACTATCGCTTTAAAATAGTTCGTGGCGTAACGCGTAGGCTTGTAGTCGAATCCCGGAGGACGCTCGAGTTCCTTCGCCTTAACGAGTTGTCCCGTACGCTTGTCGATGTGTTGTTTTCCGGAATAATAATCATAGTTCGATAGCTGCTTCTGAATACGTTCGAATGTTTCGATTCCTAGCGCCTGTTGAAACGGTGAGAATAAAATATCGTTCATATCGTCCGGCGACATTAAATTATAATCGCCCATAATTCCTCGGTATCTTTTCGCCATTTGTCCGCCTCCTTTCTTGTTCTCTTTCGTATTACCATCGATTCATTCTTTTTACTGTCCTAACTATCGCCTCACCGTCTTCTGACGCAGAAACACAAAACTCCAATGAATCAGGAAGATCATCATTGGAGCCTGTGCCATATTGTTCTAACTGTTCTAGCAGCAATCCGTGTTTACGACTAAACTGAATGGTGCCATTTTCTATCGCGGGCAGCATCGCCTCAATCCGCAATTCTTTTCTACTTCTGTGGTATATCTTTTTAACGCGTGTGTGTGCGGGATATCCATTCTGCATTAACGCGCGCTTCATTTCGTCGACTATAAATTCTTGTGCGGCAACTGCCTCCGCCGCTATTACTGTCGGCTGGTATTCGAGAACCTTTTCGACAACTCGTTCGATAAGAATGTCCGGAGTGATCTTCTCACCAATAGAATCTAGTATGTAGATGGTTCCGGTGTTCTTGTCCTTAGCCGTTACCGTAAGTGCCGAATAGTCTCCTCGCTGTTTCCCCATCGCCGGGTCAACGCCGAGTGCTACGATATATTTGTCGCTCTTATAATCGATGTCCTCGGTGTAATACGTAAATGTTTCGGGGTTGAATATTTGAGATTCAGGGTCAATCGGATTGTTTTGGAACTCCGTATTAAATGCCTTTGAACCGTTATCCCATTTCCACGTCATCAGCATCCATATGGGTTGAAACTCTTCCCAAAGAACCTCTACGCCTTCGTCCATTGCTTCCATATTATCTTCGTAATACTTACGTGCATCTTTCGCTCGTTTAGGATTGTCGCGGTCAATATAAATATCGCGACACTCTTCCCACAAATCTATCCGCTTCGGCTCTTTTATCAATGCGCGATATATTTGAGAAGTAAAATCCGAACGATGGTATAATACTTTCATCAACAATGACGCAGCGTGAACTGTCGTCCCCATTAACACAAACGCCGTCTTCTTACCTGCTGGGTCGCCGATAGGCATGATCGTTTGATTCATCCATTGCATTAGCTTTTCTCGTTGCTCCGGGGTGCTTGAATTTCCTCCGGGCCTGGCATCTTCGAGGTCATCCATAATAACTAAATCCGGCCTGCTTCCGTTCCAGTTACGTCCGCGTAACGCTTGTCCCGTCGAAGCCGCCTGCATTAACGCGACCTGGCGCTTGTTGTCGCCATCCTCCGGAGTCCATGCGATAAACGCCTCGCTATTGTCGGTTATGTTCGACTGGTCTTTCGGGGATAACAAAGGACCGAAATCTTCTCGCAGCTTTTTATTGTATTTTAGCTGGCTCCTTATCCATTCCATGTTCGCGGTTGAAACCGTCGGCGTTTCCGAAATTAGAATTACGTATTTCCTATTTCGATAAACAATCTCACTAACCGGGAAAGCTTTCGACAACCACGTTGACTTTCCGTGTGACCTCGCAACTGCTGCGGCAACCTTCGCGTTCTTTCTCTCCGTCGCTACTTCGTCCATTAGATGTGTTAAATTCTTATGAAACTCCGGCGCCTCTTCCGCCTTTTCAACGGAGAACCCGTCCCAATTACCGTCATTTCCCGGATTACGTGACTCCGAGAAGTATTCGATACCGAACTCTAGTAGATTACCGGAACATCGTTCGATGCGTCGTAGGCGTTCGAGTTCTTCCGCCTTCTCTAGGTAATCCGATGCAACGTCCGGGTCACTTAACAGATCGTCCATGTCCGGATACTTCTCGTCGAGCATATCGATATACTGCGCATATACATCGATTAGTTCCCGCCGTTCGGCGCCGGAAATCCATTTACCGTTAACAAATGCGATAGTTATCGTCTCCTTTCGTCTAAGTCTCGTTACTATTACGTTGATATACGTCTAATCATCGTTTCAAGGCACGTTACAGCGTGATTGTGCGTTCTTTGGTGTATTCGCCTATGACAACGACAAAAAGACGCACAATGGCGTCTATGTGCGTTTATGTATTACGTTGTGTTCGGACAGGGTTCGCAAGGCGGCGCGGGGTTCCGTACAAAGCCGAAGTGAAAATTTGATATCCGCGGTTAAGGTGTGCCCGGCGACGGCGCCACGGAATAAACCGCCCCGCCCCTCTTTGTTTATCCGCCCGCTTTCCGGAATTCTCGGATTTCCTGTTTCGCCGGATTCCCTATTCCGCATGTATATCGTATACATCGTTATTCATTGTAGCTTCCGATAATCTTTAATATGTTAACTGCCGAATATTCCGTCAATGGTCGTAACCCTTGCGCATCAACGGTTGATCAGGCGCCACTGCTGTCGCCAACTACTTCCTCTGTTATGCATCGACATACATACGCTGTACTGTACGCCATACGCTACAGTTACGTTAAGTAACCGAACACTTCCGCTGCATAAAATCGTGCATAACTGACGCCTTGCGTTACATAATTACGGTGCTACATCGCTGTGATCTGTCGCCACCAGTCCGGCAGTACGGCGCACAGGAACCGGTAGTACGTCAAAGTGTTCCGACCCTCACGCGCCAGAGCCTCGTGCCTGGTGTACGGAACCTATTCGTATCTCTATACGCTACCATACGACAGTACCTCGCCTGTATTCCGCTCCCTATACTACGTCACCCTACGATACCATATCCGTCACTACAGCGCCAGTATGTACGTCTCTATATACGGTACAACGCTAGATACCACGCTATCAGGTGCGTTACATATACGCCATTACAACGCTGTATTCGCCAACCTATGCAGTACGGTATATGTACGTCTGTACGTTACCCTATTCGGTACTACGTCGCTATAAACAACGCCTGTAGTACACTACCTGTATGCTACGCTGCTCGCATTACCTAACGCCTATATTCCGCCACTATTTCCGGTTCCTTCTATATAATGTCCGCTAATAGTACGTCATCTTAGTCGCCATCGGTTTCGCTACCTTCCGCCTGACTCTTCTTAAACTTCGCTAACTGCGTCTTCATGTCCTCCGCAGTAACGTCGCCACTACCCTTCGTAACATCCTCGACCCTCTCCGTAAGTAACCCGTGTGCCTGTATTAGCGTTCTAAATAAGGCCGCATTCTTTTCGGTAATCACACCGTCAATAGCAGCGTCAAATAACTCCGGTAACCTATCCTGCGTATTACGTACTATCGTCCTGCTTAACGCGTTATAGAACGTGTCGTCGTTCTTCCAGCGATGTATCGTCTGCTCGGATACTCCGACCTTCTCCGCTATCTGTACGTATGTGAGTCCGCCTCTTTTAGGTAACGCCATATACTCGATAGCAGCGATTTGCTTCTCGTTTAACTTCGCCATGTTATCGTCCCTCCTCTCCGTTACTCTTCGCCTGTTTCTTCCGTTCCTTATTCTCCGTATAATCAATATATGCGAGATAACCCCGTATGTATACGGATAGTATTGCGTACTTTATACGCCTTGGTAATCGTCTTAACATCGGAACACCTCCGCTTGTTATAACGCCAATAACCGCCTAACCTGCGAACGCTGGGCGCCACAAGCAGACGGTCTTGACCCTTCTCTTTTCTTTAAGTTCTGTCGCACTTGACCTATCGCACTATATCTCTTATCTATTGGCGACAATCTTTTAGCGTAAGCGATCTATCTTTTGTAATCATTCTCCCGAGTTAATCGAACTTTGATTAATCTCGGTATTACTTGACATTGTTCTTTCTTTCGCTATTACTTCTATATACTTACTTATCGATATACTTAACTATCTATATACTTAATACGGACTGAATCCGCATTTGCGAAGGGCTGAATCCGCATTTGCGAAGGGCTGAATCCGCATTCGACATCGCTAACCCGCGCCACTACGCCATTTGTTTGATAGCTTATATTCCTGCAACGGCTTGCCTCCGTACCTGTTCGGAACATCACGCGTCTCAATGAACCCGTACTTTACGAGCCGATCTATACACGAATTAAGTCCGTCCTTGCCGATGGATAGCTCCGCCATCATGCGGGTCTTTGTCGTGTATGCGTAACCCTTCTTGCCATTATCCGCACCTTTTCCGGCATCGTCCGAATATTGGATGTACATTACGATGTATATAAACACCGCGAAGTCTCCGTATCCTAGATCGTTACCCTTATCGAAAAATACTCGTTTTATTCCATTATCAATCGGAGTATGATTCGTTAATTTACCGCCCTTTTCGATCATATACGATTCCTCCGTTCACTAAGTTACTTTCCGTTAACTAGGCGTCCCTAAGACGTCCCTCAGCGCGTGCCTGCGCCTTCCTATCGTCATACTCGTCCAATAGGCTGCGTAATCCGTTATCACGCTCAAACACCCACATACGGTTGCCTGTGCGACTGTGCGTAGTGGCGTATTTGTAGCGGAGTCCGTTCGCCTTTAAGAAATGCATTAATGTCGTAGAATAGCAGTAGAATTCACTCATTTACGTAATCAACCTCCGTTAAATAGTCGATAGGATTCGCGTGGCATTCGTATACGTAGTCGCGATATTCCTCCGCTGTCATCTCGTTTAGATCGGCTAGATACTCGATCGCTTGGTCGAATAACTCCGGTAATACTTCGAATCTATCACCGTTTTCCTCGTACCATTCGAAAATGTTCTTAGCGCCTTTAGAAGAATTAATTCGCTGCCATATCGGAAGCATATTTGATAACGTCGTCCCACCATGACCTGATGATACGGGGATTACGTGATCAAACTGGATAGGGACCGCCTTACCGGTAAGCGCACACCTTTCGCCAAACCTCCCAGAAATTAAAACCTTATCCGATGTTGATAGATCATTAATAAGTGCCTTCTCCCTTTTGATTCTCAATAGATTGTGCTCCTTATTTTTGCCGAAGGACTCTCTCCGTAGTATAGACAGCACGCCATGCCAATCAAATACGTCACTCTCCGGATACCCTAATGAATTCGGGTCAGCGAATAGCCAGTCTAATCCGCCCATATTACAGAAGGATGCTACTGACTTTTCTTCTAAGGAAGACATCACTTTATCAAATCGGAAAGGACTTAAACCAACCCTTTCCGAAACCTCTTTTTTCTCTAAGGGGTTACCATCCTCATTTACTACACACATTGTAGTTAAACAAAGATTTAATTGTATAAAATCATAGACGACCTTCTCATCCCTCATATCACTGTTAACCATTCAAAAACTCCTTCACTAATATAATTTAAGCTATTTCCGCTTGTGTGCGGATAACAGCGTTGGCGGTGTCCGGTACAAATACGCCGATCTCACCATCTTCCGTTATATGGCGGTCGTACCTACTCATCCGTATTACCTTCTCGACATCCGTCACTTCCTAGAAACCATCCGTTAGCGCTAAACTTACTACGTTCCGCGTCGAGTTCTTCCTGCCGCTTTTCTAGCTCCTCGACAAGCATCCACGTAGGCGCACGCCCCACAGCGACCTTATCCGAACGGAGGTACACGCTACCGTTAGTCGTTCCAAGATATAATCCACTCGCCCTTACGTCGCGATACTTATTCGCATCCCCGTCAACACTGATCCGCCCACTATCCGACTCTAATGCCTTGATAGCCCTCGTAGCTTCCCGTGCCTCGCGTGTCACAGCTTTTAGACCGGTTAACGCTTCGGACACATCTACGTCCAATTTCGTCGGTTGTTTACTGTATAAATCGATGTAATCCGAATAAGACATCGCCACTACCCTCCGACCATCCGCATACTCTACGAAGTGTTGACCCATCCGTTCGTCATATCCCGTTCTTACCACTTCGCGCGATTCTTCTTTGTGACCCGCCTTACGCGGTGAATTATCCGCCATGTTTTATCGTCTCCTTTTAATTTCGTATAATGTGCGTCATTCTAACGCAAAAATAAAGACGCCCGAATTAACGAGCGCCATGTGTTCGCGAGCCTTTCAGTCGATCACTTCGCTGAGTTTGCCCGCGAATTTGTTTTGGAAATTTTAACCTAGTCCTCTCAATAGTAAGGACCAACGTTTTCAGGGTTTAATCGGTTAATTCCGAAGAATTCCTTTAAATCCCTCTCATTGGTATACTCATTTCCGTACCTACTGTGGAAATCCCGGTGACAGGGTTCACATAGTGTTGTCCCGTTACTTATTTCCTCACGCAATTCTGGGTAATCGGCGTAGTTATGTATGTGATGCGCGTGCATTATTCCCGCCCTGCTAGTGCACAAGGGGTTTTGGCATTGATACGAGTCCCTATCCTTAACAGCCCTTGCCCACGTAGTCGCGCCATCTCCTCTGCCGCTGACAACCTTATAAGTAACTGAGGATAACTTAGGTATATCAAATGAATATGTAACAGGTTGGCACTTGTTTACCTCGGTATAATAAGATGCCTCCGCCTTAATTTGATCTACTGGTGACATATTCGTATAAGGGTAATCTTTATATTTAGATCGGTACTCATCAACCTCCGACGCATTAAGCGTGACCTCACGGGCGGTATTCTTTCGCCCATTTGCGCCCGTTCTACGTCTATTTAATTGACTTTCGCTAAGTATCGGGTATTCATTAATCGTCACTTTATCAGGGTTGGAGTCCGACAATTCTTCATTAAGTATACTGTCCGCCATAGATTCGAGAAAGTAGTCAGCGGGTTTCTCACCGTGATACTCCTCGTACTGGCGACACATTAAATCTATTTCCTCCATACGAACGTCTCTCGGTAGTCCGTATAGGTGCTTAATCGCCTTGCGGAAGGATACGTCATAATCATTCTTCTTCTTTAATGACAACGTTAAGCACTCCTTCCGTCTTACCACGGACGAAGTCGTTATACCGTTTCCTGGCTTCTCTATTGCGTGCCTTTACCGCGGCATTAACGTAATTAACCTCGTGCTTATTACGCATCCTACGGTATCCCATCGACAAACGCTCTGTTTCCTTGTCCTTTTCGTCAATACCGGAATCCTTTGACGTCTTTCGAAGTAACATCCGCTCACTAAAGAACGGATATTCAGTGTTAAGCGTCTTATAAGGCGTCTTGTCCGTTAAATCTTCGTGAAGTATGGCGTCCGTTATCCACTCAAGTATTTCCGTATCTTTAAACGGAATCGGCACGGTACCTGGTGAACGTCCCTCCGCCAGCGCTTGCGCCACCGCCTCGTCATATTCCTCCGCGTGAGCCAACGCATACCTGTCCGTAGCCTGACGAATCTCGTCCATCCGTTGCGGTAACGGAAGCGCTCCGGCTTTGGTGGCGGTGCGTATGCGCTCGTAGTCCACTTGTAGTCGCTCTTTGTACGTTAATGTCATTTCGCCATCTCCTCGTCTAGTAACTGCCATCTATCGTAAACCGCGTCAATCCTACGCTCCCCATTCGCCAATACCTCGGAAAGCGTATTCTGCCGCACACCAAGTCGCCCAGCCGCCTCTGCCTGCGTCAATCCTTCGCCGTATATGAGCGTTAGAGCCTCCGTCTGCCTGCGTGTTAGCCTTGCGAGTGTTACCGCCCTATCGAAGTCGATAAGCACGTCACAGGCTCCGTAATCGCCGGCATAGCGACGTGAGGATATTCCGTGGAATTGACGGAGGATAATGCGTGCCTGTGAGCGAGATTGGCTACGCGGCTGTTCCGATTTAGATTCCGTCAATTCCTACACCTTCTTTCGCCTGAATTGCGTCTTGTATGCGCTGGTTTGCGATAGTTGCGTAATCTTCGTCTAACTCATATCCGATGAAACTACGGCCGTTACTTGCCGCGGAAACGCCAGTCGAACCGGTACCCGCAAAACCATCCAGGACTATGCCGCCAGGATCGCTACTGTTCCGTATGAATATATCGAGTAATTCCGTAGGTTTTTCGGTAGGGTGAGTCAACTTCTTACTAGGTATTTTAGCGCAGTCTATAACGTCCGGAATGCGCTTTTCACGGAACAAAGATCGCCCCTTATGTCCGTACAATACGAACTCATGCTTCGGGGCATATGCGCCTTTCAAGTCCCCACTACCGTGGTTATTCTTATTCCACACAATGACGTTCTTTAGCTTAAAATGACGTTCAAACTCCGTCTTAAAGAAGTCAATATGATGCCAGCTACAGAATAAGTAGATCGCTGTATCTTCCTTCATAACGCGGTGTGCTTCCGCTAGAAAGTTGGTAATAACGCTATGGGCGCCCTTGTCGTTCTGTATATAATCGAACTTGTCCGACTTTACACGGCGATTACTACGGTAATTCATTAAATAAGGCGGATCAGATACGATTAAATCCACGCTACCGTCCGCAAGATTCCGCATTCCGTTGATACTATCCCCTTTAATTACCTCGTTTTTATTCGTCAATAGTACCGCCTTCTTTCGTCATATTTTCGCACCTTACGTATAAAACGCTTGTCTTTCGCCAATACTTCGTGATATACTGACTAAAATCGCAATATTACGGAGGTTTTCCTATGTCACATACCGAAGACATTACGCCAACTGACGCCACAACATCGTTACTACTCGACGGATTCGAGTTCGTCCCATCCGACGGTGTTCCTGCAATCAATCTCGACAAGCAACGCCGTTTTTACATCAATTCGTCGGCACAGAAGCTGCTCGGCATCCGTCCATACCAGCGCCTAGCCATCCTATACGACCCGATGAGCCGTTGCCTGGCGATCGCCCGTCCGGAGGCTGTCGCCGATATGTCCGATGCCGCTACGTCCAATTACAACGTGGACAAGCGCTACTATATGAGTGCGCGCAAGTTTGCGGCGATGTACGGATATGACTCGGACAAGGCTCCGTATTCCTTCGAATATGACCGCGGTAGTAGTGACGGAAAAGTGTTCGTGTTTCGTCTGCGTGAGCCGCGGTAGCCTACGCGGGGTAAGGGAGTAATCGTTCGCCTATCGCCCCAATAACGTTAACTGTGACGTCGTCCGCAATATTCATACTCGTATGCGCTTGTGAAACCGGTCATTTTATACCATTATTCACCGTTTTCGTTAACCACCTGTAGAAATCCTCTTCTGTGTGCTTCATTAGGCCATATTTACTGTGAAACTCCTTATGGCACTTCTCACATAAACACGAACCGTTGTCGATAGAGAAACGTTTATCTTTGTGTGCTGTAGCGCTCAGTATGTGATGCGCGTGCAAAGACGAATGGTCTCCCGCGAAGCCGCACTTTTGGCAAGTGTTGCCGAACCTTTCCCGAATAGTTTCCGCCCACAACGATTGCTTACGTCGTGGTGCTGATACATGGATACCTATCCTTCGGCATGAGGACGTATGCCCCGTGATCAGGTGTGATTTAAACACGGACAGGACGTGGCCGCACTCACAACGACAAATCCATTTAATTTTACCTGTATTCGACCTTCTCTCATCCCTACGAAGGGCAGTTAGTTTTCCGTACACATTACCCGAAATATCTTCTATCAGATCATCTCTTATATACCGCATACATCCACATGATTTAGTGTTTCCAGTCCTTAGTTTATTGGACAAAACTACAACCTCTTCCCCGCACGTACACATACACAGCCATTTCCACCGGTTATGTTTATCTTGGCTATCCTTCCTCAGGACTGACAGTCTACCATAGGTATGTCCAGTTAAATCTACGAACCTACTCATCCGCATCTTTCTCCATGTGCTTAATAGCGAAGTTGACGTATGCACGACTCTTTTTTAAGTCTTCAAGAAGATTATTTTTAAAAGGCGCCCTATTGAGGTATTTTGTCGCCGTACCTACGCAATGCCCCACAAAAGGATCATCGTAGCCTGCGACTGTCTGTGCGATAATGTCGATTACCTCGATTTCCCCCGCGGTGTAATGCGAAGGATGTGAAACCGCGTCGGATGGGTTACCTTGCGTCGTAGTGGTTATTACGCAATCTCTGCGCTGTATAAACCTGCGATTATCTCCGTCAGGGTCAACGAAGTAAATAACATCGCCATCAATCGTACTAACCTCGTTAACTGTAAATTCTTCATTTATTCTATCGGAGTACCACCCAGCCCCTTTTCGAATCTCTATCTTGTCACCAACGCATACCCTCGCCATATTATCGTCCCCTTCCGTCTATTTACGTCTCTTATGTGTTAATCGCGATGTTTATGCGCTACCCGCGTCCCTTATACGCCTTATATACCGCAACCAACCGCCTTAACGACTCCATCTCGTCTGCTGCCATTACGTCGGAACATTGCGAACCACTCTCGACCAATCCCGCGAACACCGCGTCTATGCCTGCGGTGTCGTCCGGGTCAATTGCGATGAAGTCTCGGAGGTAATCCGCCTTGTAGTCGTGGTTGAACGGCGGTAATGTGAACGATGCTTGCGGACCATGTTCTCCGTGACTACTCATCGGCACTACCCGTAATAACACGCGCGACCGTGCGACCATCTAATTTAACCGATATTTCGCTGTCCGTTAGCTTTTCCGCAAATTGAGACGTAGAAGTCAGCGCCTGCCCCGCCTTGTAGTCAGCGTCGTTCACGCGCTTCTCTAGTTCCGCAACCTTGCGTGTTAGGCGGATTACGAGATCGATTAGGTCAGGCTGGGACTCCGTCGGTGCGTCCGTCTCTTTTTCGTCGATTACCGGCTCGAGTACGTTGAATATGCCGATTAGGTTATAAACGGACGGTTTTTCTCCGCTATATATCTCTCCGGCACGGATAGCTACGCCGCTCTCAACCGCAATAACCTTCTCCCCAACCTTCGCCATGCGATCGACTAAGCGATATCGCTCGCCATTGTGTCGGATGATGTCCGTTGGAGATAGCGTTTTGTATTCTGATGTCACATGTAGGAAGGAGCCGTCTAGTTCAGATACGTTGTTACTCACCAACTGCGTCACCTTTACGATACTACCCTCTACGTATCCGTAACTACGGTTATCCGTGATAACTACGTAATCCCCAACGTCAGCCTTCCTATCAACCTCCACATACTCCCGATCGATTCCGCCTAGTGATTCGTCTGCGATGTAGTGTCGTTTTGATTCGTTTGTATTTGCGCCTGTAATTTCTCTCATATTATCGCTCCCTTTCGAATAATCAGGTTCCATTGTCGATGCTCCCGCAAGTACTTTCATAGCACGGTCAAATAGTCCTATATCGTCGCCGATTCTATCGTGTCTAATCAATTACCGTCACCTCCGCGTCTTGCCTGCCGAACTCTACCGCTTCATCCGTAGATTCCACTAGAATGTCTATACGCCCATGTCCGATATTTCCCCCCGTATCTTCCGCCACCGCCTCAAACGACTGCCCTCCGGATTTAACCCGCACCGTAGAACCGAGCGGAATCTGTAAAGGATCGACCGCAATGACACGCTTTCCTTCGTGGTATATTCCGCCAGTTACGTCAACTCCCGTAGCAGTGACGCCTGTACATCCGGTATCACAATGTGCGACATAAGCCGTAGCCTCCATCGTCATAGCTTCCGTATGTCCCAAAGGAACAACGCCAGTCCGATCAGCGCCAGTACCACGATCACCGCTACGGCTAACATCGATGTCAGGGCGACCATTCTTCCGATTACTTGTATCGCTATATCGAGTTTCTCCGCCATCAGATTCCGCCTCCTTCCGTTTGTCTAATTCCGTCCGTAGTTCGTCATTTTCACGCTGTAAATCCTTGATGTCGTCCGCTAGTGCGTCGTACAAGTCCTCGGTAACTTCGACCTTTGTCGCTAATGCTTCGTTGTCTTCCGATAGTGACTGATTAACGTCAGTTAACCTGTCCGCCTCTGCCTTTGCGCCAGTTTCATCGTCGATGTACGCCGGATAGTCCGGAGGTTCTTCGAGGCAGGGCGCAAATATCGTACAGGCTACCGCTAGTTCTGTGATTATTGCGATAGATTAGCCTCCTCTTGATTCCGATAGTTTATTGAGCATTTCAGCCTCGCTTCCGACAAATTCGCCCCAACGCTCAATCATTCCGAGGACTAGGTGATTGGCGGATGCGCTCGGAATTCCTTTGTGGAATTGCGGCTGTAACAGGCGTGCATTGGACGTGTACCCGATGATTGGCGTATCTACGAATGTAAACCCGTCATCCCCGCGCATTTTCAATACCTCGTTCATTCCGGCAACTACGCCAACTTCGCTTATAGTACCGTCCTGGTGTCCGCCCGAAAGGTTAACGACGAATATGTCGCAGGACATTATTTCGCTTACGTCACCTTCGTATATGTCGAGCGCCGTAGGATCGTTCGTCTTATCGTTAATGGCGGAGTTTTCCGCGGCTGCATATACTTCATAGCCTAGCGCACGAATTTCGTTTGCTACTCGGATAGAATCGTCAAATTCTCCGGTTGTGGAGATACTGTGCGCGAGGTATATTTTCGTCAATTACTCGTCCTCCTTCGAGATAATCATTTCCAAATACCGGAATAGTTGCATAATAATTAACGTCATACATGGAAGTAATACCATCATTAATACGGTAAATAAGTAAGGATGGCGGAGCATGAACGTAATGTCGCAGTCTAGTCCGTTCATACACCGCTACTCCCGAATCCACAGCTACCGCGCCTAGTCTCCGTCAAGTCTCCGTCAATCTCAACGGCGGATACTTGCGGTAAATATTGGACGACTAGTTGTGCGATGCGGTCGCCTTTGCGGATTTTGTGCGTGTTAAACGGATAATGACTACACGTCTTAATCGACTGTTTTGTGGTATCCAGCGCGTACCAATTGTCGTCGAGATGTGGCTTACCCTTCGCCGTATTATCAACGATCACTCCGATACCGCCTGTAAATCCGTTATCGATAGTACCTAACTGTACGCGTAACTTCGTCTTAGACGTAACACCACTCCTCGGCCTAACTTGCGCCTCCATACCCGGCGGCAACTGTACGGCAATCCCCGTAGGTACAACCGAAGTTTCGCCGGGTTCGATAATGACGTCATCTGCTGCGTACAAATCAAATCCGGAGTCTGTTGCGTGGGCTTTCGTCGGGACAATTGCGTCACTCGCTAGTCGCTTGAATCCGACTGTCCTCCGTGGTTCTAGTAACGCCCGTGCCTCCGCCAATCGTAACTCGTAATCATCGTCAAACTTCGGTGACCCTAAGCCCATATCGGAAACGAAACGATCCAACGCTTCTGTAGCTGATACCAGTTTATCTTCGCTCATATTACTTCGACTCCTTCTCGATATATTTCATCGCGTTACTCCGCGCCTCTTCTAACGTCTCTCCCCCGAATACTTCCGTACCTCCATCTGAATTCTTCACTTCCGCGACGTAAACCGACTCGCCGTCTACCTTCGCAGTGTATACGGATATTTCGTAAGATTCGGTAGTCGATTCGCTGTCCGCCAGCATGTCCTTTACGGCGGATATTATTACGATTAGTATTAGACATCCGACGCCATACCGACTAATCTCGAAGCCATTCGTAAAAGCGATGAATATTCCGATCCATAATAGCGCTAGTATTCCGTATGCTATTCGCATTACATCGACTCCTTTCCGGTAATCTCTCGAATAGTATCGTCCACATTGTCCGCGTGATTACTAAACCATCCGCGGTAATTCGTCTCTAGCTTATGACGGACTGCCCGCTCACCTTCGAAATGCTTCATGTAAATATCGAACGGGGTCATTCCGGCGTATCGTTTCAACCGCTGATTATCGACCTGCTTATTCGAGCCCGTCGTTACAATCTTCGAGGTATCCGTTGGACGCGTATATACCGTTCGTAACTCGTGTAAATCGAAGTTCTGCGCTTCATCGATAATGATAAACGATCTGTCCCACGTAATACCGCGAGCATATGACGATGTTAACGGAACAACTTTCGGGATGTTTCCGTTATCCGTTGACGACCATTCCTCGAATGTTCCGGGGTTGACGTACTCTAGCGCCTCAGCCAGCGGTGACATATAGGGAGCGTCCTTTTCTCCGTTGTCGCCGGGCAAGAATCCTTGATCGCGGACAGGTACGGCATTTCGAATGTAGATGATGCGGTCGTATTCCTCGTTTAGTACCGCGTAGGCTCCGGCGAGTACCGCAAGGACAGTCTTACCTGTCCCCGCAGGACTTTCGCAGAATACGCCTTGTACGAGATCGGGTGACGTCCACAGTGACTGCATATATGCGTACTGGTGTCGGTCAGATAGTACGTTGAAACCTCGTTCATTTAGCCATTTCCAGCGGATATCTCCGTATTTGTTTCCCACCTAATCGCCTCCGTTTGTTTTAGTTAATCCGGCGTTGTTTACGCCTTATACTTCTATATACGCAGATTGTCCGAGTAGTTAGGCGTTTTAGTCGAAAATAAAATCCTCGTCATTACGCCTCACATACGACACACAATTTATCCTTACTAAACTGCTGCGCGGCATTCGTGCTATGCTGATAGTACAACGTCTTAACTCCGTTCTTCCATGCGAATAAGTATAAGTCGTTAATCTCTTTCGCTGATACGTCCGGATTGATCATAATATTTAACGATTGACTCTGGTCGATGAACTGCTGCCTAATCGCTGCTTGGTCGAGGACTACGTATTGGTCGATTTCACTAAACGTCTTGAATACGTCGCGCTCATTGTCCGTCAAGAATCCGAGATGCTGCACGGAACCGTCGTGGTCTCGAATATCGTTCCACGTTTCTCTATCGTCCTTACCATACTTGGCGAGTACTTCCTTCAAATATGGATTACGGATAGTCGCCTTCGTCTTCGCTAAATCCTTTACGTAAGTGTTCGAAAATATCGGCTCAATCGATTGCGATACCTGTCCGAGAATGAATGCGGAACTAGTCGTCGGTGCAATCGCCATTAATGTGGCGTTTCTACGTCCGTAACCTTTCAACAACTCCGGCTCGCCGAATATGTCCGCTAGTTCTTCCGATGCCTTGTACGACTTATCACGGATACGTTGGTGAATCCATGCGTTGCGCTTCGTCGCTTCCATACTTTCGAACGGAATCATGTTCGACTGTAAGTACGAATGCCACCCTAACGTTCCTAATCCGACCGCTCGATGCTCCTTAGCGAAATTGTACGCCTTCTCCATGAAGTAGAACGCTTGTCTCTTTTCTTGTTCGTCTGAATCTCGCATGTCCTCTAGTTTCGTGATAAACTCCGTCATTACCGCGTCAAGGAAGTACACCATCGTCTCTACTGCGTCTGTATCCTTCCAATCATCATAATGTAGTAAGTTCATTGACGATAGACAGCATACGAATGAGTAATTTTCATTGGTTGGTAACGTAATTTCGCTGCACAAATTACTGTGATTAATCGTAAGTCCTTTATCGCGATATACGTCAGCAGCTTCGTTATTTACCGTATCCTTAAAAAATATATAAGGATAGCCCATTTCTACGCGAGACTGAATTACCTTCGCCCATGTCGCACGCTTCTCTACATCTCCGTCAACCATCTCTTGCATCCACTTATCTGTTACCGTAATAGCATGCGTCAGTCCTTGTATTGCGTTACCTTCCGTCCCAATCTTTAGAAATTCATCAATGTCCGGATGTTCTACCGGAAGGTATGGAGAGAACGATCCTCTACGTACTTTACCTTGACTAGCAACGTCCATAAGAGCCTCGAACAACTCCATAAAGTGTACTGCGCCCGATGATTCGCCATTATCCGTAATATTAGAGCCACGTGGTCGGAGCTTTCCGAAGTATCCTCCTGTACCTCCGCCTAGCTTACTCATCATTCCAATTTCGCCCGTTGCTCGCATGATGTCGCCCATATTATCTTGTATATCGATTGAATAACAGCTTATCGGCAACCCTCGATCTTTACCGAAGTTCGCCCATACTGGCGATGATAACGAATAGTATCCTTTCGACATATAGCCGTAAAACTTGGAGGAAAATCCTTTTATTCCGAGAATCGTTTCTGCGTTATCTGCGATGTCTTTTATTCGCTGTTCGGGCGAGATACCTTCCGTTAGATAACCCCCGTTTAGGAAGTCTCTACTATGCTCGTTTAGCCATTCGAATGCTTTGTTATTTGTCATATAATTAATATTCCTCCCTATTTAACTGACGGTAATTAATGTTATCCGTTATGCGGTGCTTTTTAGTGTTTAAAATAAGTCATCCGCCCCTATACTTCGACTACGTTTCGTATAATTGACGGATCGCTTTACGAAGAAATCTACATGTTTGGTGGTTGAGATTTCATCATCAAACCAGTCCGTTTGTTCTACGATCGTCTTATCTACGTCGAATACTTCCTCATATCCAATACTCTTCAACGAGTTATTCAAACGATTTTTAACGAATTCTTTGACCGTCTCTTTCGGCAAGAAGTCCAAGTCGCCCTCTTCGTAAATCCAGTCGATGACGATTTCCTCTGATCGGTAAGCTTCGCGGCAGGCATCTATAACTTGTCGCTCCATCTTAGCGTCAAACCATTCCGGCTTTTCTTTGCGGATAATGTTAATCAATTCTATCCCGAATAGTCCGTGAATCTGCTCCTCTTTCGACGTTGCCTCGATAACGTTAGATACGCCTTTAAATAGATTACGGTGTTTGTTGAACGACATAATAATAAGGAACTGCGAGAACAGCGATACATGTTCGATGAATAGCGAGAATAGTAGAATCGACAATGCGTAGTCCTTATCGTTACCTGTCCGCGCTAACGCTACGCTGTCCGTTAAATAATCTACCCTCTGCGACAATTCGGGAATATCCTCGATCTTTTCAAACTCGTTATTTAATCCGAGTATTTCTAGTAGATGCGAATATGCGTCATGGTGGCGGACTTCCGACTCTGCAAACGTATATCCCACCGAGCCTATTTCCGGCTTAGGCATACGGTGGTAAAGGTCGCCCCAGAACGTCTTAACCGCTACCTCTACTTGTGCTATCGCGAGCATGGCGTTTTTAATTGCGTTCCTTTCCGCGTCTGTTACGTTAACCTTAAAGTCCTGTATATCCGACGTATAATTAAATTCCGTATGAATCCAGTATGAATGCCTTATGGCGTCCTTGTATTCCGACATCTGCGGATATTCGTAAGGCTTCAAGTTAATCCTACGCTTGAATATGTCGGGACTTCTATCGCGATTACGAAGTTCACGGTAGATAATATACGCTTTAGCCGTTTCTTTATATTCAGACGCAAGCAATACGGACTCAACTAAGTCCTGGACGTCCTCTACCGTAATAGGCTCGTCCGTGCCTTCCGTTCTAACGCGGACCATCGTCATGACATCTTGCGTTAATACTTTCGCCTCTTCCTCGCCAAACTCGCCGGTTTCTGTGCCGGCATTACGGATAGCTTGCGTAATCTTGCTTGCATCAAAATCCACTGACGATCCATTACGTTTCTTAATCTTAGTTTCCGTCAAATAATCGCTCCCTTTTCGTTGTTTTAGTACTCGTCCGCTTGCATCTCCTCTAATATCGCCCGTGTCTTCCGTATCCCGACAATCGCCGTTATCTCTTCGTCATCCAATTCGGACAGCCTTGCGAGTAATTCCCGCCGTTTAAGGCGGATATCCTTCAATTCCTGTCGCTGATCTTCGAGTACCCTGCGTATTTGTTCCGAGAATACTGCGCTCATAGCACGGTCACCTCCTCGTATTTGGACTCGTCATAATATAAGGCTCCATATCGCAATTACTCCGCCTAGTGCTCCGGCGAGTATCGCTAGTAGTCCGACTGTTACGAGAACCATTGCCGCTATCTCCGAGAATTTCTTCATATCTCCGCACCTCCGTTAATTACGAATGTTATCTCCTTACCCCCGTGATATGCTTCCGCTATTTCGGTAACAATTACATGATTGTCCGGATTGTTGACGATAGCTAATGCGCGCTTGTGGGTATAATCGTACCTTTTTCGCCGTTTTACTTCTTCCTCAAGTTCACCCGTTGTATACCCGTCTAGATTACGTCTAAGTGGTTTCATAATATCTCCTCCTATAAATATCCTAATGAAAGTCCTATAATTACCGTCAAAACTAATACGAAAACATACTTTAAAATCCCTTTAACTGTATCGCCTAGACTTTCTTTGTAAGTTTCATCATTTTTACCTGCCACCTTACCAAAAAATAAGGATCGCAGTACCATTAGCGCCCATGCGCCGCCGTATCCTATTTTAAAAGTACCGAACAATCCGACGGCTAACACGTTCCATGCAACCATATACGTAAATGGTAACGCCACTAGAAGCGTGAAAGTTAGTAAGATAACGTCTGTTATCAAGTAGGATATCTGGTTATCATCCTTCATATTACCACCCCTTTTCGATTAATTTATGCTCGTACATATACGCCAGCCCAACCGCGCAGGCGTCACTTTCGTCATCTGTCGCAAAGAAGTCCGGCTTATCTAACCGTAATATCTTCCTAACAGCGTCAGCCACCTCGTCCTTAGTCGCCTTACCCGAGCCTGTCACCGCCTTCTTGACGGTAGTTACCGGAATCTCCGATATTACCTTGTCCATCCGCATGTGAGCGTACAGGTCGGATACGCCAACGACTTTGAACAACGCCTGTGTCGTCGCAGCAAACCGCGAGAATCCCTTTTCTCTGACGATGTGTTCCGGCTGATATTGCGTAATGTACCGGTCAATCTCCTCGCTAATCTCGCCTAAACGGTATCCGTGAGACTTCGATACTTTCGTTTTGACATGCGATGTCTCGAGAACGATCGGTACACCGGTTTCGGTAACTGCGAGTATTGCGAAGCCTGGCGATGATAACGATAAGTCTAAGGCGAATGTTACGTTAGTGAACGTCATTTAATCGCCTCCTTCCGTAGCTACTATCGCTAACGTTGCCGAAACCGCGCCAACAAGTATCGGGACCATAGCTTCTTCATACGTACCCCCGAACAGTGCCGCGAGTCCATACGCTAGTGCCGTTAGAACCGCGATTATAATTAACGTAAATATGAACCGCATATCATTCCGCCTCCCTTATCGCTTCAATCTCCTCGATAGCTTCCGTATAACTACGTTTCATGAACGCCGGTAGACTCGAACTTTGCGCCCTTCGTGCATGTCCTCGTAGCTTATCGAGTTCTTCTTCCGTCAACGCCTTAGCCACTACGTTCTTATAGTCGAAGAATTTCCACTCTTCTAATTGAATCGGAGGCGCAGCGCCTTCCTTCGCTTGTTTAACAGCGGTAGCACATCGTTGTCTTAACGTCATCCTGTCGTCCTCTGATACGTACTTGCCGAACGTCTTTAGACGGCTGAAATCCTCGTACCAACCGCGTCCATACGAAAGGATATATACGACAATCACGTAGTCGAATCCATACATATCGGCATAAGCCGTTGTTTGCGCCAGGTGACCCTTCTTTGGCTCGTCTAATGCCTTAAACTTCGACCAGTTCGCTTGTTCCGACTTTATCTCGAGACCTACGTTTAGCTCCTCGCCAGTATCTTCGTCTGTATACGTCAGAATACCGTCCGGCAAACCGAAGTATGCGAAGTGCTGCCCGTCGTGCTCGATTTCGTGCATCTTCTTGACGAAATGTTCATACGCCGGATTTCCGTCCTTAGTGCGCGCCATCTTGAAAGCCGGCTTCTTACCGGTCAGCTTCTCGTAGTGGCGTTCGGTCAGTAACACCTCACGCTGCAAGTACTCGCCTAGTACGCCACCGATGCCGACCCAATATCGCTGATTCTCGTTAAACTTCGCTGGATCACGCTTCGACTTGCGAGCCTTTTCGTACAGTTCGCGATCGCTATATCCTGCGGAGGATGGACCGAAGTGAGGTCGCTTGATTCCTTGCGGATTACGACTAAAGTCGTAATATCCCCATTTCGACTGCTCCCGGAGAACCTTCGCATATCTTTCGTGAATATCCGCGTCCATTTCGTCGTCGTACGGTTGATTGTGTGTATGCCACTCTGACATAAATTCGTGAAATTCCCTCGCTATTTTATCTGCGTATGCTTGCGTCAAATTATCGTCCACCCTTCTATAATTTCGGAACTTCTTTCCCGTTTAAAAAGTCATCCAACGTAATTGAATCCGACCAACGATTCTGTATCTCTATATCAGACTTATTTTCGACGCCATCTATTTTGAAGCTCTGCGTCATAATCTCGTCTAACCGATAGTAATCTTCTTTCGGGGCAACCTTCGGAATCAGCAGAACGTACTCATCGTGTATAGGCCCAAAGTGGCGCCACCCTCGTTTGTCAGCTTCTTTATCGATTTCCAATATCGTTGTCTTCGTCTGGATAGCCGCCAATCCTTGAATACGTGCGTTCGGTCCTTGACGCATAGCACGATTCCTCTTCGGATCATATCTTCGCAAATTACCCTTTGCGTCCGGAAGTCGTCGCTTTCTTTGCTTATCGCCTATCCATACAAACCCATATTTATTTGCGTGGGCCTGCGTCTCTTTTATAAACGCATCGATCTTCTTGTACGTATTGAAGAAGTCGATACGGAACTTCTCCGCCTCGTCCGGAGTTATTCCGAGGCTTTCCGCTATACCGTATTTACTCGCACCATATAACGACTGTAATAGTACGACTTTCATTTCAACGCGAACCTGCGTATCGCTTCCGTCCTCGTTCTTGTAACATTCCTCGTAGGGTAATCCGTAATATTTGGACGCTAGGGTTGCGTACGGGTCACGCCCGTTTGCGAAGGCTTCGAGTAGAACGTCCTCCCTCGATTCGCTCGCGATAAGACGCACTTCTTGAGCGCTAAAGTCGGCGTTAACGATGTAGTATCCTTTTGGAGCAACGAATAACTTCCGTGCCTCGTAAGGTTGGTTCTGTACGTTAATTAATCCGTCCTTAGATACCATAGAATCACTGCGATCACTTCCACTACTGAATCTCCCCGTCACCGTTCCATTCGGATATAATCCCGTATGAACACGCCCCGTCTTTTCCTTAATAAGCGTTGGCGTGACATCTATATATGTCGATAGCAACTTGTTTACTTCGCGATATCGGAGTAAGTCCTTGATAATCGGAAACTCCTTCGATAACGGCTTTAACGTCTGTTTAGCGTTTGTATTCTCGATCTTCTTTCCGATGTACTTCTCGATGGCGCCCTTTAGTTGTACCGGACTTCCTAAGTTAATGTCGCCTAACGCAGCAAATACCTTCGCCCCTCGTTCCTCCGATTCTTTGCGTAATTCCTTCCCGTACTGTTCGGCGTAATCGAGGTCGATCTCATACCCTTCTTTCTCCGTTTTAACAACAATCGGAATCAACGGCATTTCCACTGTTTCGAAGTATTCTAGTACAGATGGCATTTTCTCCAAATGTTTACGTTGAAAGTCTCGCAGTTTAAGCGTTACATCCCCGTCCTTTGCGGCATAAGCCGTAGCGATCCGTAAGTCGCTAACCTCGTCAAATCCGACTTGTCCGAATAACTCCCCGTACGTTTCCGACTGTATTCCGAGATACTTCGTTACCAGATTCTTTAACGCGTTGGATTCCTCGTTCTCATTGAGTAGGCGCATTGCCTCCTGCGTATCCCACGCAAGACCTCGTAAAGTAATGCCGTCTCTATCGAGCATGTGTACGTCGAATTTCGTTTTAACCCGGTATTTCTACCGGAACAGACTATACCTTCATATCACCCGTCAGTAACAAGTTAGTTTGCGGCTTCTTGTTAGGCGATATGCCCATCGTTTAAGCGGTGTTTGTCCCAGTGACACTTCTTGCATAGCCAATCTACATCTAGAGGCTTATTATAATCCTCGTGGTGCCCTTCTACATAACCCTTCTTGCCACACTCCTCGCACGAATCTGGTTTTTGGATTGTCCCGTTCCTTATCGCGCTGTTAACTTTCGACCTAACGGATTCCTTAAACCTACCTTCTACAGTTCTCCTGTACTTTCGACTCCGTTCGTTAGTCATCTTTATCGACTCTGGGCGAGACCGATATTCCTTCTGCCTCCTTTCTACCCTTTCTCGGTTCTCTTCCTCCCACTTCAGTCGGTTAGCACGGACTCTATCCGGGTTATCGGCATCCCACTTCTTCGCCCTGTCTTTATAATCTTGCTTATTGTTATGATAATGCCTTCTTGACCGCTCTCTTTGGCAATTTCTGCATTGCCTAGCGAATCTATGTGGCTTACCTTTTCTTGCTGCGTTTGGGTAATGACTAGAATCTAGAGGCTGCTCAACCTCGCATTTTGTGCATACCCTTGTAATCATACACATCTTCCCTTTCTATATTTATTTTCACCACTTCTCGGTTCAGCCCGCAAAGCATCCCCTCAGTCGTTACACCCCAGCCGCCGTCTCCGACGCTGTAAGCACGGTATTGCCCTAGCCACAAGCCTTAGGTTTCACCGTTTGAGATGGGTTTTACAACACCAAACATTTAGCGTTGTGGGCAAGTTTACCGAGCGCCTCATCCTCGTAATACGGGCGCAACTTCTCCGTCACATACGCATGGTCTAGCTGCGGAGTATCCGTCTTATGCTTCGTAGGTATATACGCATGAATGTCCGACTTAATCGCCGTCAGTACGTGTCCTACGATGTAGTCCGTCCATACGTCCGTCCCCGTTGTCTCTACGTCAAATACGATTTCGTCCTCGTCGTCCAGTAACAGGAGAAACTCGTCTAACCGCGTCTTATCCGTGATTAGCCAGTAGTTGTCCGGAATATTGTCCGCCATCTCCTGTAGCCGTTTCTCGCGCTGTTTGGCGGCAAGAACGCGGTGGAGACGTAAAGCCTCCGCCTTATTAAACTTACCCTGGCGTTTTCCCTCCGCAGGCACCTCTCGCCCCAGTTCGCCGGTATCCATCGCCCGCTTAACTTCGTGCAGCCTCTTGATATCGCGGTCACTATTCTTCATCGCGAATATCCTCGTCCAGGCTTCGTCCATTGTCTCGGTGGCGTCCGACTTTAGCTTAGCGGCCTTGTTAATCCGCTCGGCTGCATCGTCGGTGTCCGACTGGCTGACGTTGTTTAACGTTAGTTTGATTTCCGTCAATGTATCGTCCTCCTTTCCGTTGTTTGACGTGTGTTTCCGTAGTTACTTGTCGAAGCGATGCTCGACTGGCGTGATTAACTCTAAGTCTTCTGCGTCATAAAAGTACTCGAACACCTTTTCAAGATTTTTACTGTACCCTTTGGCGGATACTTTCCCTGCATCAACCGAACATACTTCGACCATTGTTCCATTAGGAGAGGCGTTTGGGCTGTGAATAACTCTAGCAATATCCCCGACCTTATACTCGTCCACCTTACGTCCAATCTCCGCAAACTTAGCTTCCTTTTCCGTTAACTTTTCGAGGGACGTCGCTGGTACGTGATCGTAGTCGGAACCATCGAGCAACTCGGCTCTATAGTGACCGTCATAACCAGCTTCCTCCGTAATTTTAACGATACTGCCGGTTGTTAAATCGCCTGCAAAAGTACGTCCGACAACTTTAGCGTAATCTCCGACTTCGAATGCCGGCGCAACTGGCGCAATCTCTACGACTTTAAACTCGCTAGACAGTAATCCAACGCCTATGTCCTTTACGTGAATGCCACTGTCTCCAACTACCTCTTCGACCGTTAGAACGTCGCCAATCGCGTACTTTCCACGGGAGACAATCGTTTTAACTACGATAACCTTATCGCCAACTTTCGGCGTGGCTGACGTAATTTCATCGGACACCTTTTCGATTTGATCCTCGCCAATCCATCCGAAATATGATTCGTTCGCCCTCCACGCAATTCCTTCGCCTGCATAATCATTCTCTGGACAACGGCAGTATAGTACATACAAGTTACCGGAGTCTCCTCGGACGACATCTCTGGGTGAGTACTTGCTTTCCGAGATGCCCCCGGTTACTTCGTCCTCTCCCGAATCCTCCGCTCCTTCCTCCAACGCAGTCACACGCGTTTCCAGCGAGTCAATACGTTCGTCTGTCGTCGGGTAGTCGGAGTTACGTCCGATAATTTCGAACTCTCTACGGAGAATTAACCGCCTATTCTCCTCTACTCGGACGTCATTATCGGGATAGATGTATTGGACGGTAAGCACATCGCCTATCTCGTAATCACTACCCGCCATTACTGTCCGAGTAATCCGGATTTTATCGCCCACTTGCGGATCACCTTCGATTACTCTAACACTAGATTCCGCACCCTCACCGTATGTCTTCGCCAATTGCGCCAATTCTTCCGCAGTACCTTCGATAACCATTCCGTCTTCCATCGTAATTTTCGCCATTATATAACCGCCTCCGCCTTCTCAAATTCGTCAATATCGACGTCGTACTTTGCCGTAAACATCGCCAGACATCCGATTGAACATACGCATAAATCGAGTTGTCCGTCTGCATCTCGCCATACTTCGTCACCTTCGAGGATATCGTCCATACAGTAGTCGCAGTGTCCGACTTCCTGACGAGTATCTTCGGGAGGGTTCGCTAATATTGCGTCGTAATTGCGCTCGTAATGTGCATCCGTCATTGGTACACCTCCGTAATCTCCTTGGCGACAATTCCGCTAGGTATTTCAGTTAGTTCGTCGAGTAGCGTCCCGCGGTCTAGGGCGACGGGTAACTCAACCCATCGCTCACTTGCGGAACCTTCCTTAAGCCAATACTCCGATATATTTCGGTTTTCCGTCGCAAACACGCGCGGTGTTTCTCCATTATCGATCAACACGCCGACATAATAATCAGCGGAATTATCGGGAGAATACATCTCGCCGTTACCCATTTTAGCGTCTATCTTCATCCAGTTTCCTGGGCGATCATCTCGTCGCTTAAACGTCTTCACCTGAAAAGTGACGTGTTCTCCGGTCAATCTATCAACTGCGCTTAAATCGTAATATTCTCGCGTTGTCGGCTTGCTTACGCCTAAGTATCCGGAAGCCATTAACGCAGCCTCCGCGATTAGTTCGGCATAAACTCCTACTTTCTCCGTAATATGAGCAATAACAATCGTCCCCTTTATCGTTTAGATTTCGTTATGTTAGCGTGACTACTTCCGTATTAGAACGGAAGATCGTCGTCTGTAATGTCGCCATTTTCACCACTACCTACTCCGCTGTCCGCCTGTCCTGCGTCAGTCTTCGCTTCATCCTTACCGTAGCCAATCAGTGATATGTCGAAGCCGGCTTTAATTAACCCGTCTATCATTTCTTCCTCGTCAGCCTTATACATACTATCCGTATATTCTCCGATATTAAATTCTTCCGGAGCCTTGTCGAAATTCTTGCGTTGAGTTTCGGATAATTCTTCGTCTAAGTCCGATATAGGCATCATCATAATCGAACCACCCTCGCCTTTCGACAACTCAAATGCTCGCTTATCAAGACGTCCCCCGTTCTTAGTGATTACCGCTTGAATAGTCTGTGCTTGCTTACGGGACACGTCTATGACGATTTTCTCGCCAGTATCTAAGTCGAAGAATCCCATAACAAACCTTAACTCTGGCTTAAACTTATATGCTTCCTGTGAATGTTCATCTCCGAATGTCTCAGACTTATCTCGGTGATACATGAAAGCCTTATCCCAACTTGTTAGATTTTCGATAGGGAAACCTTTTGCAGTCTTCTTGGACGGATTTTTAGGTACGAACGACCTTACGCCTTTATCCGGATTCTTGTGATAAAATCCGTAGCTGTAAAAACCGAATGAATCCGTTTCGTTGACGACTCTTACCGTGTATTCGGTGCCTACCTTAAAAGATGAAAATTCTTTCTTCTCGCCTTCGGCTCCGCCACCTTCGTTATTCATTGCGTTTAACGCGTCTGCACCTAAGATAATCTCGCTCATTCAATCGTCTCCTTCTTCGTTTATAATGTCGGAGGAGTGTCGTCACATAAGCGCCATACAACGATAGTTATAGCCGATTACATGCGATTCCTCCTTCGGGTATAGCTGCGCAGCTTGTCGCCCGTGGCGATGCGTGAACGGTGTTCGGACGCCGAGGACTTCCGCGTTCATGCATCGCAACCGGCGGGCGATTATGATATCGCCGCTAGTCCGAATTTCTCCGCCGCACGTTGCACCGACTTAACTTCGTTCTCAATGCGCGCCTTTTCCTCAAGTGCCGCAAGTAGTTTCGTCTGTATTACGTCCTTAGTCCGAGGATTACGTGCCTTAAGCTGATTCAGCGTATGCTCTGCGACTGTAATTTCGATCTTACGTAACTCTCGATTAATCTTCGTTAACTCCTTCTCTATCTCTTTCGAAAGCATACCGGACAACTTCGTCATATAGTCCGCAGCAATTCCTTTAGGCTTCACGGTGACAATCTTCAATCCGTCGGTGACGATTTCGTACATATCCGTGACATAGTTCGTCCGATGCTCGTCCTTATAAGAACGGGAAGCCTTGCGTAATTGCTCAGCTACCCATGCGCTGGCTACTTCGATTGACTCGATGCCTAACCGTTCCTTAATACGTTGTCTGGCGTGTGTAGTAATGATGTATTCCGTGTTAGTTTCCGTACTCATCCGACAAGCACCCCTTTCAGCGAAAAGTATTCGTATGTGTTACCGTAGAAATCCGTTACATCCTCTGGTTGTCCGTTGTATTCGTAGTACGTTGCTTCGATTGCTTCCGCGTTGGTAAGGATAGCACGTCGTTCCGGCATTTGTAGTTCGTTTAATAGCGTTGAATGTTCGTTTGACATCGTAAAAACCTCCGTTATTTTCTTGTGATCATATTGTAAAGATTTTTCGGTATATTTTTGTCGACATTGTGTTATAATATAATATGGCGATATACAAATACGCCGTGACCCGTTAGCTAACCAAATAATCGCTAATTTCACCGAATTGTTTCGGGTTGAAATTTCGAGAAAGATACGCTAGTTTACGGGAAACTTTTTGATGGTGGATTCCGATGGCTCGTCCGATTGCAGTCGGTCTTACATCACCACTATCCAAGATTTGATGAATGATTCTCTGTGTTAGGGAGTCAGTACTTTTCAATAGGGCGTCGATAAGTTGCAGCTTATCGTCGTCCGTTTTCTTTGTCTCTTTCTCTACGATGTAATCTTCTAAGTTCCAGTCGTCTACTATGTCGAATCCTATCGTATCATTATCTAGTTCCTCGTCTTCTTCACCCTCATAAAAGTAAGCCATATCGTAAAACTTTCTTTCGCTCCGATTCGCAACCCTTGATGCGCTCTGCGTAACGACAACTCTCATATAAGCGTTGAAGTTATCCCGGATTTTTGGGTCAAAATGTTCGTACTTTAAGTAGAACTCCTCGCATAGGGAACTTTCGTACTCCTCATAAGGTATGTCGGTTGTCATCGAATACCTTTTCGCAATTCCCTTAAGTACTGGGTAAAAACTATTAAATTGTTGTTCAAATGTCATTGAATATCTCCTCCTATTATCTTATATACATGATTAATAGATTTCGCACACTTTTTATTAAAATCTATTAAACTTATTTTTTATTATTTCTAGTATAACATATTACTGTTGAAATTCAACAGTAAATTTCAGAATAATCATGTTGAAATTCAACGCCATATAGGATATACTATAAATAAGGAGGGGTTACCTATGAACTTTACTTATTCAAAATTGGATTACCTTTTAGATAAGAAAGGTCTTTCATACCATTCACTTTTTAAGAAGCGTGTCATTAGTGACAACGCATCAAGAAACTTGCAAGCTGGAAAACCAGTAACAATCGACCACCTTGCGTCAATCTGTAATTATCTACACGTCTCTATCGATCAAGTAGTAGATGTTGTTCCCGACTCCGATAATTAACGTTATTTACCGCATTATGGTAAAATAATGTCGGAGGTGTGCGCTATCGAAGTTAAATTGCGTTGTACATTACGCGATCGACGCATAGCGCAAGGTGTTTCGCAAAGGCATCTTGAACGTATGTCCGGTATCCCTCGGTCGAGAATTTCGATTTATGAAAATAATAAGGTCGAAATGACTATGGAAACGGCTGCCAAATTTGCGATCTGCCTTAATTGCACCTTAGACGAAATAATCGAATACGAGCGTATTTAAAAGTGTGTAGTCGATCGCCGGCGGGTTATTCCGTCGGTCTTTCGGTTATGCTTCTGAACAACCGAACATCCGTTGTAGGTCTATATTACCGGTATTTGGAATAATTGGCAACAGTTTTTGCACAATTCCGTATTGGTAAGTTTTACCAAGTGATTGGCGCCCTTGACGAGCAATACGTCATTGGCGTCTTTTTCGTTCCCGTAATCCACGTCAGCCAACTCGACATATCCTCGCAGCGCCTCCACAACCTGCTCGTTTAATCTCCGCCCCATCGCGTCATTATCTCCGCCAAGCAGCAATCGCTTAATCGGACTCCTTCGTATAATGTCGATCTGCTGGCGGGATATGTGCGCCCCACCAATCGCAATCGCCGACACACCCGCCGCTTGCCACGACATCGCATCGATCTCACCCTCGCATAGCACGACTTCTTCCGACTGATCCCGATTTACAACGTCCATTCCGAACACCAGTCGCCTAATCTGCGTGGCTCCTTTTACGTAGAAGAAGCGTTTGTCACGTGTCGAACGATACTTAACGTTACCTAATCGCCCATCCGGAAACCTCCACGGAATAGCCGTGAATCCTCGATACTCTTCGCTATATCCGATTCCGTGTGCTTCCTGGACGTCCGCCGAAATGCCTCGCGTTATCAGATACGGACTAACCGCCTGTGTGACGGTCGATGGCGGAAGTTCTTTATCCTGCGTCTTGGTACGAAGCGTTGGCGTAGGTAATATGATATCCTCGCCTTGTTCAACGACGTATAGCGCTCCGTATTCCTCGAGAAGATATTCCTCCGCCTCTTCCTGCGACTCATTACGTAGGTGTCCGAGTAGCTTGGCGAAGTTACCTGCGGAGTATTCTTCGTCGAGGCTTCCGGAATCCCCCCATACTCCGGCGTATTCTCCGGTTAAGGAAATCCAGAACGACGGCATATTATCGAGGCGGAACGGGCTGGATGCGATTAGCTTATCGGCGGACCAGCGTGCTCGGTGTCCGAAGTCATATTCGCGTAATTCCGATTCGATGTCGACATCTACGTCGTGTCCGCGTACTTTGATTATCGCCAATTAGTCCGCCTCCTTAAAAGTTAAATCCGGATAATGCTGCGCTACCAACGTCGATTTCCTTCACGATTCCGACTTGCGGTATATAAAGTATTTCCGACACGTTACCTTCCCCTCCACTTCGTCCCTTTGAAACTCCGACCAATCCGCGTCCCTGCTTATAATCCGTATCAACTCCGATTAATTGGTACGCGTCCTCGAGAAGGCTTTTCGTTTTTTTGACGTCTTCCCGGTTCGGCAACGCCAACTCACGTCCACCTTCTTCGTCCTTATCTTCCTTCGTCTCATCTGCCTGTGTAATCGCTATTATTACCGCTGATGACCGTCCAGCCAACGCCCTTAACTTCATTGACGTATTACTAGCGTCACCGCCCGCAGTTTTGGACGTGTTCTTTTCGTACGTCATATAATAAAACGGATCGATTATTACGAAGTCTGCGTCTACCTCATCCATATCCGCCTCCAACGCCCTGATGCTACGGTCTGCAAAGTCCTCGTCATCTACCGCACGTACCGTTATATTACCTTCCATATGCTCGTTAATAGTGGCGACAAATATTCGGAATGCCTTCTCGAATTCCTCCGAAAGTCGTCCGAGTCTCATGTCAGTAGAGTCGAATCCAGCCGTCATATGTTCCCCGTGAATCTCGGCTGTGGTGACGCCGGTCTTTCCGGACAGAGATACGTAGATACGCACCATCACCTCGTATAATCCCATCTCCATGGCATAGAGCAAAACGTTCGCTCCCTGCTGGGCCGCATATACGCCTTCTTCTAAAGTTATTACCGACTTACCCCGCCCACTCTTTCCGTATACAACGTATAGGTTTGACGATATATATTCGCCGATTGACGAGAATCTCGATTTCCATAGGCGGAATGATTTGCCTTCCTTGCGGCGATCATACTCCTCGAGGAACTTTTCTCCGTCAGTTTTAACGTCTGTTCCCACTTTATCACGAACGCTTGTTCTTAGTTTAACCGATTCCAGCGCATTTGGCAACCACGATTCTACGAATTCCTTACCGCCTAATTCGTTAAGTTTTCGTTCAAACTCGCCAGTCTGGAACCAATCGACGACCGCTTGTTGCGCCGCATGATCCTTTATCTGCGCTGTCAGCCATTTAAAACTGTCGGACACTTCCGGGACATATTCGAATCCTTCGACCTCCGCAGCCACTGTCGCATATGATGGCGCCTTGCCTCCGTTATCCTCCGCATATTCCGTAATAAATCGAAGTGTATTACGGTCAACGTCCGTGGGCATGTCCGATTCCGTTATATTGTGGCGCGTTAATGCCATTACGTCGTTATCGTCGATTACCTTATTCAGTAGTAGTTTTCCGTATTGCATACGTTACCTCCTCCCTTAACAGATTCCGTCCCATTCCTCGAATTGTCTAATCGACCTAGCCTTTAATTTTTCATACTTTATCTGATCCTCTATCTCCTTCTCGAAATCCCTTACGTAATTTTTGACTATGCCCTCATAGCTAACGTACTTATTCAACATCTCCTCCTCTGTTTTAAATTCGTTGTAACTTCGTAATTCTACGGTCTTGGTCCTCCCAAATAAACCTGGTACACATTGACTTATAATGATATTAAAACCTGCATATACTAAGGATTTACCCACAAACATTTCAACTTCGTACTCATTTCCGTTACTAGATATGACTGGATATTTAAACATACTTAGCGCCTCCCCCTCTTGCTTCCGCCTTTGAAATGGATTACTCCCGCTTGATCACGGATTCTGTCGTACAGCCTATCGTCGAACACTCCCGCCAATTCCTCGATAGGCAAATTCGACGTATACACCGTAGGCAAGGCGTTTGTCACCCGGTAATTGATGATGGCGTGCAAGTATGAACGAAATGCGTCCGTTGCCCCGCGCACCCCGATATCATCGAGAACAGCGAAAGGGGCGTCCTGTACACGTTTAATCCGTTCGCCTACCTTCGCCATTGCGTCATCATCGTTCGTCATCGTAGCTAGGTTGTATGACGTCTGAAATTCGTTAACGTCGAAATATATGGCGCTAAACTGTCGAGGTTGTTTCCCCGCCTTTAATGCTCCGAGATAATCCCGCGCTATCCACGCGTTAATCAGCGCAGAGGCCGTCGTGGTCTTTCCGGTTCCTGGCGACACACTCCACAGATACAGCGACTTAACGCGATCCTCTCCTCCGAACGTCGCCACGTACTTATCAAGTAGCGCATATATGTCCGGCTGGCTTCCGCGCACTGGCGAATTTGCCAACGTAATGTCGCGGTAATCATTCGGGAGTCCTGCGCTAGAAACACGTCCGCCGTTACCGTCTAATCCGGACACTGCGATCCTATGCGGGCAGTATAGCGTACAGTTGGCGCATTTGTCATTCCGGTATTCCGATAAAATACAACTCAATTATTCGTCCTCCTTTCGTTATAACCAATCCGCCAAATCCTCGAGGCTGTCCGCATTATCCTCGCTAACCTTACGCTGTTCTTCCTTCGCCACTTCCGACATTGCCTGCGTCCAGTATCGATCCATATAGCCGAGCATAAATCCGAATGTGGGATACGGATACTTGTCGGGATCAGGCGTAAAATATTCGCGCCAGCATATCTCGATAAACTTGCGGACGACATCCGTTCCCTTTGCGTCAAGTTCACGCTTGATCATTCCCTTCTCCGCTGTCCATCGCTGCGACTTCGATCCTTTGCCACCCGGTACGTATTCCCCGTCAAATCTCCGCTTTGTTTCTTCGATAAGAAACGCATGGACCGTCGTCGTATTCCACTTTTCCGTCGGCAGGTTACGCCAGTCCTTAGTTGATATTTTCGCCATTCTATTAGTCCTCCTCCATAAGTCCCTCGTAAATACTCTGAAGTACCCGGTTTTGTTCGAACGTTAAGTCGCCGTCAGTGTCCCATAGTTCCTCGTTAAGATTGGATATTTCGTCGATAATTTCGTCTTTCCTTCCGACTGATTCCCCGTACTTAGCTTTCCGCACATACTCCGGTGATCCGAAAACAACGCCTTTTAAATTCGTACCTTCCACCGCCTTCATTCCGCTTCCTCCTTCAAATCACTCTTCATCAATTCCGCCAACTCCGCTTTAACGTCGTCAATCTTCGCCTGATACTCGCCATCCATATCGCCAAACATCATTTTAAGCGTCATATAATCGCGAATCTCATCAAGTAATACGTCAGCCTTCTCCGACATTTCTTCGCGTTCCTGCTTGCGCCTAGTGGCTTCCTGTGAGGACTCCTCACGCGGTGTTAACCGACTTTCCTTCGACATACCACTCGCCTCCTCTTCTTCCGACCTTTTTATCCATGCGGACAGTCGTCCGATTGGGTCCGCCTTTAATTCGTCAGGTCCGTAATCCATTCCAGCATCTTTTCCATTTCGTAAATACTGCGCCAGATAGTCGTCAGCCTTGTCCTCCTTACATACGACGAATATGTCCTCCTGTCCGCCTAGCGTATATTCCTTCGTCAAGGCGTCCGTCATGTCGTAGTAGATGTCCTCGAAGGCATTCTCGGCGTCGTACGATAGTTCGTGCGTATATGCGTCGATTATGAATACGCGGTTTCCGTAGCCAAGGCAGCGTACAAGGTCGCCTACTTGCGCTATTGGGCGCATGTTTCCGAAGTTGTGTCCGCTCATTAATCCGTTCTCCCTTCGAGATAATACTTCGCAGTTTCCGCAAGTTGGTCCGGCGAGTCTACGCTACTGTCTCCGTCGGCTATAGACGTGAGTCCTTCGCGGAGGTATTCGATTTCGTGAAACATCGTAAGCACTAATCCATCGCCGGCAAGATCGCGCCACTTCTCCCCGTGCCGCAGTGCGTGTAGGCCACCACCTTCGGACAATTCGTTGACTACCGTGTATTTACCGTTTTCTAATGTTATTTCAGTCATTTCGTAAACCTCCTATGTCGTCTACGTATAATTGTATCTCCATTGGCGGTAGTTTTTCCGCTTCAACTCTTCGCTGACTTCCTCCATAATCGAAACCTTTGTTTAGGAAGTGTTGGCGGAGGATTTCATCGAGGTCTTTATCCGATAGTTCCAAGTATATCGCCTTCATCTGATCTCCTCCCAATCAACCGAGAATACGTGCGGATCGCTATATAACGCTTCCTCCGCTTGTATTAATTCACCGTAATTGCTTACCGTCTTAATATAAGAATCGGTAAGTATTTGACCGTTAAATCGTTGCTTATACGTTATTCTGTACTGTTTCATTCGTCATCGCCTCCTCTATTTATAATACGAATCTAATTCGGTAGAACATTCGTTGTATAGTATTTCTACGTCACGCAACCGATCGTTTAGCCGCTCAATCTCCGCCAACAACTTCGGTATGTCTTCTCGAGCATGAGCGATGAAAGTTGCGTCGTCACTTCTAGCTGCCGCGCAAAGTCCGTCCGATCCGTGGTTGTCGATGTACGATACCCAATGCTGTAGGTTGTCGTTCCCGGGCCACGTTTCGGTGTCAGCCGTCCAATATCCATCCGTAGCCTTCTCGGCACGTTCGCGTATTTCCTCTAAATCTTCGCTAGTTAGTCGACTTCCTCTAGTCACTCGCAACCACCTCCGCATATTTTACGTGTTATCTCTCGCTGGATATCCGACATTGATACGTCATAATCATCGAAGTATAACCGGATATCCGTCTCGAGTTCTCCGTCTTTCGTGCGGAAGGTTACGTCGTATACCGTCGGGACGATTTCTTGCTTTGTAGTATAAAAATCATCGATGCTAATGTAACTCAACCTTGGCGCTCGTTTAAGTCGGACGCTAGTAATTTCGATACTAGCTTTCGTGAATTTATCAACCGTCTTCGTCATCCGATTAAGTTCGTACGCATATGCACCTTGATTAAATCCGTGATTCTCTTCACTACTTAATTTAGATCGATACGTAGATTCCTTTATAATCCTTAATCCGAATATTTTAGTCATTCCGTAACGCCTCCTCCGCTGGTTTAAGTAACGCCTTTACTAATTCCGTACTTACGTTATGCTCTCCCCGTATTTCCATTTCCTTCATAATTGCGATGACTGTCGATAGCTTGCGTGATGCGTCCTCGATTACTTCTCTGTAATCCTTCGTCATATGTTCGCCCTCCTTTCTAATGCCAATGAAAGTCGTCATATCCTTCTGCGTGGAACAGGGATGCCGCAATCGCCCCTACGATTATTCCGATGACTCCTCCAATGAGTATACTTGTTAAATCCAAATATAAATGCATGTTCCATCCCACCTTTCCGTGATAATATCCGCTTAGTTTACGATTACCGTCAGCAGGATTGCGTAGACTGCGACGAATAAGATTCCGTGGAATATTCCGTATTGAGTGTCCGTCATGCCCTTGGTTTTCATAGTGGCGCCTCCTCCTTATGGTTTAGTTCGTCCGCCTATTCCTTCTATACAGTACTGGCGATATCACTTGAGTAATTACGGTAATCTTTTAGAAGTTATTTACTCCGATATTAGCGATCTTTGCTAATTCGGTATTACTAGTATAGTTATAAAGAAGTATAGTTAAAGAAAGTATAGTTTATCTGCCATTTTGGTACTAACTGATCTGCCATTATCGCACCATCATTACTGCCATTTCCGACAAATCAGTCATTTTCTTCGTCCTTTACATCTAGTAAAACGTACTGATTCGATGTCTTAAATCCTCGTCGATCCGTTCGATTTATTACGTCAATATACCCGGCATCCTTGAGAACCTTCAAACATCGATGTACTACTCGCTCGCTACTTCGTGACTTCTTCGCTATTGTCTCGATGCTTGGATGCGACGTTGTGTCGATATTATCTGCGTGCATGCATAGTACGGCATATACCGCTAATTCTACCGGACGAGTTAGCTTACTTTCATCGTCGAATACTTTACGTGTTGTGCGGAAGAACTTCCGTTTACGAAAGTCTAGTACCGGCTTTCTTTCGTTTTCCACAGAGTCACAGCCTCCTTGCGAAACATTTATACGCCCTATACTTTCTTATATACAGCCGATTTAGATTTCGCACACTTTTTCCTTGAATTTTTTAATCTTTTCCGTAAATGTCCCGGATATTTACGGTTCTTTCCTATATAATGACGAAAATAATTACGGTAACTAAAAAACATCGCCATCCTTACGTCAATATCCCGTCTTGTAAACGCTTGACATAATTTTCCGTCGGTGATATAATTTAATCAGGCGCCACATACGGCGGAATAAAACGAAGAGGGGTCGTTAGTATGTTAAGGAGATTTACGCTATTATCCGTATTAATGTTCGCAATACTCGGAGGATTGGTCGCTTGTAGCGATGCACCGGAAATCGAAGGAGATAAGGCGGAGGCCAAGACCGGCGATAACGCCGCGAAGAAGTCGGATAAGAAAGCGGAGAAACAAGCCACTAAAGAAAAGGAAGCTGATCCGTGGACTTATTACGAAGACGCAACGTGGGAAGGCGACTTTAACGGACTTAAAACGGAAATAGAGAAGGTCGTTGTCACAGAAAAGGCGCCAACGGTCGAAGATGAAAAAGCAGAAGAATCCGCAGTAGGCGTTAAGTTTACGATAGAGAATACGTCGGATCACAAGTTTACGACATATCCGGATCAGGCTACGCTAGTTACGAGTACTGGCGAACAAGTCGAAGCTGATATGCTTATCTCCGATGACTTAGGCGGAGACATTCACGAAGGAGTCATTAAGGAAGGCGACGTATTGTTTTACTTAGAACGCGGTGAGGCGGAGTCAGTCGAATGGATTAAGCTGGAATGGTCGGAAACGGACGTCGAACTGGAAGAAGCCGAGGATTACGATAACGCATGGAATACGGTGGAAGTCGAACTCGATTTAAAATAAACGGAAAAGGGAGCGATAATAATGGACGTAACAATAGAGACGGTTAATGGCGAGGTGCTTAACGGGAACAAGTCGGTAACATTGACTAAAGAAAAGTGGTACGAACGGATAGTCGTCAAATCACTCGGATTTATATTCGGAGTCCCACTCGTATTACTAGGCGCTCTATTGTGCGTCACTATTATCGGAATCCCGATAGGCGTCGGAATGGTTTTCACTGGCGGATTTATGTCGCTAGGAGTATTTGCACAGAAGACGGATATACGATGTCCGGAATGCGATAAGAAGATTAAGATGATCGGATATCACGACTCAAAGGAATGTCCGCGATGTAAGGTAAACATTCCGCTAGTATGGACGGATAAGCACGGTAAGAAAATACGGTAAACAACGAAAGACCCCACGCAATTAAGCGCAGGGTCTTTTTATTTCCTCGTATTAAAATAGATTTTCCACCGGACTAAACTTCCGATGAGCCTCGGTAACTTCCGAACTAAATAAGTTCACGTATACACGTACCATTTCCAACGTCTGATGTCCGAGTATCTTTTGTAGCGCAAATATATCAGCGCCATTCTTAACGGACATCTTGGCGAACGTGTGGCGGAATGTGTGAGGCGAGCATCTAACGTTATCTATGCCGGCCATTCGACCGTACTTACTAACGCGATCCTGGACGGCCTTACGAGACATCTGCGCATCATCATGCGTGATAAACAGGTAATCTACATCCGCCTTACCACGCGCCTTTAAATAGCGTTTAATGATTCGCCCTGTCTTCGCTTGAAACGGGACGAGGCGAACGTCTCCGTTCTTTCCGTGAACGAGTATCTGCGAATCAGCGAACCGCACATCCTTTACGAGAATATCCGTAATCTCTCGCAGCCTTATGCCAGTCTCGAGGAATACCGTCAGCATCGTATAGTCACGGAATCCTACGAAGGTTTCGAGGTCAGGTTGACGGAAGATATCCCGTAACTGTTCGCGAGTAAACGTTTCTATATCCTTCGTCTTAGCTGCGCCAATCTTAATTCCCCGCATAGGCGACACGGTTATAATCGACTTACTAACCGCCCAATTAAGGAACGCCCTCACTGCCCGCAGGCTTGTCGCGACTGATACGTATTTAACCTGCTTAACGTCTAGTGAGTAACGGATAAATCCCTCGCTAATAACGTCCTCTGTGATTCGCTGTAGACGCGTCGACATTCCTTGATCAGCGAGCGCCTTTTCGAATATCCGCAAGGACTTCCGGTAATATGCGATCGTATCCTTACTTCGATTATTCGAACGGACATAACGTAAAAAAGCCTCCGAGCAGGTTTCGAAATCATCATCGATAAACCCGGGAGACCCTATATTTATTCCGTCTGACTCGTTTGATTCTGCGATAAAAGTACGTCTTCTACTTCGTGTATTCTGCAATATTATCCGCCTTCTACGCGCCATAATTTGATCCCGCGAAGTTCGGATCGTCTAACGAAGTTAAACCGCCGAAAAGCCCGCCAATGTAACGTTTGACTGTGCGAAACTCGACCGTCGATTTTGAGTCCCGCGCGTCTGCCAATTCCGCCACACTGGCATAGTGACACGGCTTAAAGCCGTTAGGCAGTTCGCTTTATCCGATCTAACTTCGTGTGATCCGATGTTTATCCGGGAAAAGCGCGTAAATGTATAATATCACGGTGACTGTTCGGTGTCAACAATAAATCGTATTAAGCGATCAATTCCGCAGTACCTTCGACATTTGCGTCCGACATCATCCGCCTAATTCGATCGACACGAGTCGGATTTATTCCGTAGAATTTAACGACTGGAGGCAGCTTTCCGTTCTTCCGATATAGCGATTGTAACTCGGAATATGTGGCAACCTTTTCCCGGTTAACGGACATCCGCTGGTAACGATCAACTTCAATAAACGTCTTCCTTCCTTTATATACGCAATTAGCATCCGGAGTAAATACGACTTTTCCTTTCTTACTTCGGTACGACATCTTCTGTTCTGTACGCCAGACCTCCGGCATCTCTAGCGACAGATACGCTTCATTCTTCAGCAATGTATGCTCGATGTAATCACGGGCGGAGGATGGGCTGTAATCGTCGTCTAATAGGTACCTCCCTTCCTTCGTTAATCCATATATCTTCTGACGCCATCTCACGGACTTTAGTAATCCGTCGTCCTCTAACCGCGCCAATATACGATTCGCGTTCCTCACAGCACCAAGTCCGCATGCTTCCTGTAGCTGCGACCTAGTTGCGTAAGTCATCCGATTCAAGCGTGATAATATCATCATCGACCTTGCGTGGAACTTCTGCTGAAAGTACACCGACATTTTCGAACACCCTTTCCGTATCTACTCGATATTTGCTTAACCTCTCCGCCATTTCTTCGTCGGAAATGTACGGTACTTGCACTTCCTGGCGATCAATCGTACGGTAAATCCCTCGACCAGGGTGCGGTAAATACTCCGCTCCATTTTCGTCGATAGCTACGCGACTAGCAAGTTCTGTCGGCAACCTAAACGCCACCTTTGCGTCGGCATTCTGCTTAACTGCGCGAGGTAACGAATCGCCAGTCGGATACTGTGTAGCGTGAATCAACCGCCACCCTAGCGCGCCAGCTACGCGAGTAATCTCCGCCATTGCCGATTGACAGAAACGCATGAGATTACGTTCATCCCTCGCCATAAATGGTTCCGGAGTAAGTTGCGCTGCCTCGTCAATAACGATAAACGTCCGATGCTTAATCGGAGTATCAACGATATTCGTATAGCCATTACGCTTAAACTCCGCCATCGTGCGCTTCATTTCGTCCTTTAACCTCGTAAATATTTCCGCTGCCTCTTCGGCGTCTGATGCGACCGCCTTAACTTGGCGCAGTGATTCGTATTTACCGAATTCTAATCCGCCTTTTAAGTCGATCATATAGAACGAAACATCGTCCGCCTGACGTTCGCAAAGGTACGTCATAATGTTCTTTAAAAACACCGTCTTACCTTGACGCGTCGATCCGGCTACCGTCATATGCGGAGTCTTGTCAAAGTCGTGAAATAACCATCCGTCAAGTGTACGTCCTATTGGCGCTAGGTAACCGTCCTTGATCCCGTCACGCATCGGCACATCAGCGTACAATACGAGGTCTGTGAGCGCTTCGTCGTACAGTCTAATACGTAACATACCTCCGTCTAGTTTGACCGTCACAGGTACGTTAAAAGCGCTCGTAACGGCGTTGGTGATCGACTCTGATAGCGTCTTACCTAACGGCAATGAGTAGACGTGTTCTACGTAGTTATCTCCGTCGATGTATCCGTGATATTTGCAAAGGGGCAAAGCGATAGCCAAAGTGATATTTTTATTGCGGAAATTTTAATTCGCCCAAAGTGTCTTAAACCCGACAGGCAAAGCGATATTTTAGTATCCGCGCATTAGATTGCCGTGGAGCGAGCCGCACGGAATAAACCGCCGCCCCCCTTTTCATATTCGCCCGCTGTCCGCATATTTCCGGATTCCTTTTCCGCGAGATTCCGGATTTCCGAATGTATAACTCTCGCATAATTATTCGCAACAGCTTCCGATAATCAATCATATGTTAACCGCCGAATATTCCGTCAATAGTCGTAACCGTTGGCATCATTGGCGTCGCGCTGTCCGCATAATTGTCGCGATCACTTCCGCTTATGTATATTATATGCACGCGTCTCTAACGCAAGCCAGCCGTGTTGTTACTATTAGTAAGCGAACACCTGCGATGTATAACGGATAGCGCGTCGGATGGCTAACGTTGGGTAACGATGAGTAGCGTTGGTGGCCGGTCAAAGCGTTGGCGGTCGCGCGCGTCGGAGGCTCGCGCCTGGTGTATACACACGACCTTGTACGCTCTCCACGTCTCTCACACGTACCCTCTCCGGTGCCTACTCCGCAACTACACACGTCAGCCTTACGACACTCACACAGCGTCATATACGTATCCTATCTCTATACGCCACTGTACGCTATCCATACAACGCTAGTATACGTCCCTACAGTCCGGCGTAGAACGACTGGAAACCGAACATAATCCGCAGCCTAAACTCGCGTATACTAGCGCCATTAATCGGAACTAATCGGACGCAAATGTAAAGAAATCGCAACCTCGTTTACCCTCGATACTTTAGCGCACTAACGCGTTACTACATTGCGTCGAGTAATTTACCTTTACAGCGTTACTATGCGACACTTGTCATCGACTTCCGATTCCGCCGTATTTACGATGTTAGTATCGCTAGGCGGTCATTGCGGATTGGTGGTATTTATACGTCATTATTAATCGGACTAAGCCACGGAAATCTGGCGACTAATCTCCGCACTCAGACCCTCCCAGGAGACGTACAACAATCCGGATAGCTTACGAACTTTGCCCGCCTTGTACAGCCTAATAACGTTGTAGAACGCATCTACGTATCTGTCCGCATGATCCTCTATCGTTATACTTCTATCGATAGCCGCCTTTGCCCGCAGTAGTACGCCGTAGGTGTCATATAGCTGTTGGCCGGAAAAGAACGGCTCTAGCGCTGTGTAAATGGCCGATGGGATAGACTCTTTTAATCCACGCTTAATAACGGTATCTGCGCTGATTGGCGTCTCTTTATATGTATTACTAGGTTTAATAGCTTTAGTAGGAGTATCTACGGTGTGACTTTCCGCTGTGACAAGACCGTCAATCGCCTGTATAACAACGATATTAGACGACTGTCTGAGATCTCCTGTGACTCGCTTAGTTTCGTATTGTACGATTATTCCTAGCGCCTCTAATCGCTTGCAGGCGCGTATAATAGTCCGCCTAACACGACCGATAGCCTTAGCTATATTCGACTTACTTAAGTAGCAAACACCTTTATATTTGACACTGTACCGGCTTAATACGTCCAGTACGTCCCTTTCCGTCTGTGTCAGCCTGTGAGCATCCCTGTGCGCCTTTACAGCTTCATTTAAACCGGATAGGTCGCTAAATTGCGATAGTTGTTTGTACGATGATTCGTGCGCTGGTAGATATATAGATTCCGTCATTGTCCGTTGCTCCCTTTTTTAGGCGCAGCAAATAGCCCTTGACAGACTCCACTTTTTTCGATACATTAGACGTAGGTTAGGTCGTCTTGTTTGCAGGTTACCCTTTTGCGGGTCTGTAGGCAGGGCGCCTTTTTTGTATTTCTATAAGTCTTTTAATGGTGAAAACTCCTTATGTTTCTCGTTAACGTCGCTAGAATACAGATTTACATAAATTCGCACCATCTCCATTGTTGAATGCCCTAGTATCTTCTGTAACTCGAATACTCCGGCGCCATTCATTACGGATAGTTTCGCAAAGGTGTGTCTCAATGTATGCGGTGAACAACGTACTCCCTTAATGTCCGCCAGCTTACCGTACTTAGCGACTATCTTCTGTAAGGCTGCCCGTTGCATTGCTTCGCCGTCTAGCGTTACAAATAGATGCTCCGTCTCACATGTTCCTCGTAGTCTCATATACCGCCGTAACTGCTCTTTCATCTTCGCTTGGATCGGCACGTAACGATGGAAGTTATTCTTTGTATGCCGTACAAACACGACTCCCTCCGACAACTTGACATCCTCAACTAATATCTGCGCTGACTCCGATAGCCTTATGCCCGTCTCAATTAGCAATAACATATACGTAAAGTCACGTACGCCCGTAAATGTACGCTTGTCCGGTGCATTTAATAGCTGGCGCAATTGCTTCATACTAAACGCCTCAATGTTACCGGTCCGTACCTTCAATAACGCATAGCCTCTCATCGTATTGTTACGGATATATTTAGACTCCGATAGAAAACCGAATAGCGCACGGATCGCCCGTATATTCGTATTAATTGCTCCGTTAGTCATTCCGCGCTCTAGCTTCATATAGTCGACATAATCGTCAATGTCTAGGCGTGTGATCCGGCTAATTAATTCCGTCATATCTCTTCCGACTAACCAACGTCTAAATAAACCTAGCTTTGTGCGATAGTAAGATACAGTGTCAGGCCGAAGTCCTCGACGTTCTGCGTCTGCTATAAATCGCTTTACTGCGTCGTCATATGACATCGTTTCTAATTCGATTTGCTCTGTTGCTATGTCGATTTCATGCGGACTTAGACCGTTATTTCTACGAGACCCCATAAAAAAAAACGCCTCCCTCCGAATAGATTCAAAGGAAAGCGTAGGCGTGGGATTAATGTTCGCACGTTCTGCGTAAATATGGACGTAAAAAAACGACGTCCTCCGTAGAGAACGCCGTCATATCGATGTTTGTAGTACCAGTGGCCGGGATCGAACCGGCACTCCCGTGAAGGAACGGGATTTTGAGTCCCGC
>RWZD01000019.1_pt1 | contig 63705 bp, 92 predicted proteins | sample 2187771 | NCBI WGS metagenome assembly RWZD01 (sample SAMN10531866, study PRJNA481165) | viral metagenome | isolation source: viral particles purified by filtration and ultracentrifugation from about... | place: USA: Tennessee
GCTTGTTTTGCGAAATATGAGAGGGGTTTTACTGCTAACTTGCGGATTTTGAGTTTGTCTTTTGCTTCACGTTCTTTTTGCTGATGCTCCTTTTTTAACTTGGCCTCGGCCTTTTCCCTTTCCCTGCTTCGTCGCTTTATTGCCAACTCAGCGCCATGTTCCGGACAACACCACCATTCGTTACTGAACTTCGGGTGAAACCATGCCCGGCATATCAGGCACTTTCGCCTCGGTTTCTTTGCCACATTTCACCTCACGATAAACTGATGCCGATAGCCAGAACGAACAGCATCCAGCACAATACGAGCGGGATATATCGTGTCGCCTGTTCAATACCGTCCCGTTTATGCGATCCGCCGGTATTATTTTCACCTTTCGGATATTTGTGTTTATGCATGTACTTAATCCTTCTTCTCGACTACTTCCAGATGCGGACATTCGTTGGCGCACTGGTCGCACAGCCATGTTTCATCGTCGTCCAGTTCTTTACTGCACAGTTGGCATTCCACGGCGAACCCCCATCAGCAACGAATCAAAACGCTTTAAGAACGCGCTACCCATCCCTTTCACATTGGCTTTTTTCACCACTTTCCCACCGGTGAAATTCAGCTTCGGATATTTATCGAAAACATCATCATCCGGCTCAAATGCGAACCGCTCCATCCCTCGCCATGATTCCAGTTTTTCATTTGCCATCGGGTCAATAACATAAAGCCCTTTATTAAGAACCTTCGGCAATTTATGAATAATTCCCATCCTCACCATTTCAGCGATCTTTGCTCTAGCGGTGACATCAGCGTAGCCGGTGGCACCAGCAACATCCTGAGACGTAAAAGATTTTTTGTTTCGAAAAACACTGATGATGAAATCAAATTGCATATACATATTGTTTGTCATCGCCACATCCTGTTAACCATTGTTCGTGGTGTAGGTTTCAGATATTTGACTACCGGCAGATACACGGTAACGTCGAAATACTGAGGATTGATATTCAGTGACTTCACCGGGTTATACCCCTTGCGCCTGTAGTGAGCACAGAGGTTATCGGCTTCGTCATTGGTGAGAAGCTGGTGTATGTGAGGTTCTTTCATGCGTCCTGCTCCCTTTTGAGTTTCATGTACTCCGAATCCTCAGGCGTAGTCAGTATTAAACCGAACTGTGCAGCCCATGATTCGATTTGCTGAAGAAAGTAATGCATATCCCCTTTATCAAGTTTTGAAGTGCGCCTGAGCGTCTCACGCTGCGTTTTATCGCCGGTGATAACATCGGTGTACTCAGTGGTTTCAAATCCGAGGTATGTCGCCTTCAGGCTTTCTTTCACCCATGCTTCCGTACAAAACGTCCGACCGGCACGAATCAGGTACTCGCTGATTTCTTTGTACCAGACATGGCTGAGTGCATTTTGTGAAAGGCTTCGTTTCGGGCGGTAGGGTTTTGCGGTGATACTTAACTTCGGGTGGGTGCTCAGTAGTGATTTCAGTTGCTCGTAAAACAGTTTTTTGTTGGATTCATGCAGGCAGAAGTTTTCCACATTATCTCCTGTGTTTTCTCTGTCATATCAGCGACCCCGCAGACGATTCATGGACAAAAAGCGCTTCAACTGACTTCGTGGTGGTTCCTGACTGGTGATTTGCGCTGATCGAACTTGTCAGCTCCTTTTCCCATATCTTCACAAAATCATCCGGTGCATTGTATTCACTGACAAACACGTGACAGCGTCCTGATAATTCACGAACCCAGCACCAGAACTTTTCAGAGTCAAAGGTATCTCTGTATTTCCGCACGCCGGAATAAGGTGGGTCGCAGTACACAACAGCACCGTCAGGTATCGCCATTTCTTCATAAGAAGAATGAACTATGTCAACCTGCCGCAGTGAGTCGACCTGCTGCATTACATTTCTGAACGCCTCCTCCTGGTAATCACGAATGCCGTTTTTAGTCTCGGTAACACCGGCATACCCGTCGAACCACTTACCGGCGTATGAGCAGTTAAACCCAACCCAGCCTGTTAGCTTTTTGTCGGCATCTTTATTGGCTTTGATTTCATAATACTGTTCTCTGGTAACGTGCTCAGGCGGTGTCCACCCGTTCTGTAACGCTGACCACATAGCTATCAGATATTCGTGTGAGTCAGAAACGATGATTTCGCCAGACCAGTTCCTGGAAACATACGATGTCATATTCATTCCGCCGCAAAACGGCTCAACATACACCCCTGAATTATTCAATGCCGACGATATTTTTGCGTGAATATGCTTGGCTATTCGCGCTTTACTTCCCATGTATTTCATCACTCCTCCGGTGTCTGGTACGGCAGTCTGCTGCGAACTCCGGCCATGTAGGCGCGGTACATGGCATTGATGGCACCTTCGGTATAACCATCACCGAACTTCCATCGCATGATGCGGTTAAGCGGCATTCCCGTTTCTTTAGCACACCACTTTTCAAAATCCGTTGGTTCCATAATCAAAAGCCCTCAGTTAATCGCTCTGAACTGATTAAAATCATCTGCCGTGATACCCGGCACCATGCAGTTTGCAAACAGAACTGCGCCATCCGGAGACTTTACGAACCGGAAGTTTTTAAACTCAGCCTTGCGCTGAATATCCACATCCATATCTGCCGGAAATTCGCTGTAGTTTTCCAGTAAATAACTCATGGCATCCATCCAGGCGTGTTTGTCCGCATCAGTGAAATAATATTCCTGAAGCAAAGCGTATCCGCTCATATCAAAAGTCCTTCTGTCTTGGGTTATGCCGTCCGCGTCCGGAATCCGAACTTGGCCTTTAATTCTGCTATATGCGCCAGTGCTTTTTCCTTCGGTACCGGGGTATGCAGCTTAGGGATTTGCACACGTGGCGCCGGAATTTCTTCGCCGGATCGGATTCTGGATGCCATCACCGCCAGTTCCTGAGAACAGCGTTTTTTCAGCTCTGACTCAGTCAGGCCGGACGCACGACTCAGCGCGTGCAATTTTGTGACCATCCAGTAACAGGCATTGTTTTGCCACGGATAATCCTCTGCCGTCCGGTACATGCTGCGGTTAGCACTGAACTTCATGATCATGTCGTAAAGCCCGTCCGCATCCGGAAGTCCAACGGCTACGCAGTCTGCCTGCTTACACCACTGAACGAACTGACCGGGTGACGGGAGAAACGGCTTCTCCTGCTGCCTGGCAATCCGCATACCGGCGTTGATCTGCTCCACCGTCCGGATTCCGTTTTCGGCAAAGGCCAGAACCCACTGACGACGAAATTCATTCAGGTCATCCTGTGTCTGGAAATTTGCCATTGCGGCCGGGAATGTTGCTTTCAACTGCCGGAACAGCTCGTTGAATACCTGAATGGCTTCCTGTGGAACTTTCTGTTGCTGTTTTGGTGCAACCCCTGCCATTGACCGCAATGCGCCAGCATCACGCTGCTGAATGGCTGTGGTGAGTGATTTCATACTTTCAGCCCCTCCGCCCAATCGGTGTTATCGAAATCAAGATGCGGCCTGCCGGATGGCTTACCCTGCCCCTGCGTGTTCCGCTTGGCTTCCAGTTGAGTCCATTTCTCGCGAAGCTTTGCAGGGCTGAGGATATTGCTCTTCCAGAAACTATCCTGGTTCGCGAATTTGAACATCTGGCAGATATCAGAATGCGTCCTGCTGTCCTGCTCACGCATCAGGCGGACATCGTTAGCCCAGCCAGACCAGTTAGGTGTTTTGGCCGATGGGCTGATTCTGGTGATGAGCTGGAATATCCACTGAGCGGCTTTCAGGTCGTCAGCAGTTCCCCACTTGTCACCTTTCGGTGAACTGACTGCGGCTTCTGGTTTTGCTTTGCGTGGAGAAGATTTTGAAATTCTCGGACGATCATTAAATACGTTAGTATTTAATATATTATTATTGTTTATGGACAATCGTTGGACATCCGTTGGACAAACATCGCTGAGAGGTGCATTTTCACTGGAGTTTGCGTTGGATATCCGTTGGACATCCGTTGGACAATTTTGAGACTGAAAATCGTCATATTTCACTATCGAAATCAGGCTGAATTTACGGCCTTTCGACTCAATATTAATCATCCCTTTCGACTCAAAAGTGCGGAGTAAACTCTTCACTTTGTTGTCCGGAATGAACGTTTCGGATACCAGTGTCGGTCTGCCGGTGATCATCTGGCCGCGCCGGACAATCATCATGCCGATATCAGTGTTAACCTCCTCGTCAGTGTGATTTGCTTTCAGTATCAGATGCAGCCATAAATGGACTGCCTGAGAATCCCTGTATAGCCTGCTGTCCATGAATTGTCTGTGTATCAATGCAAACCCCTTGCCGGATTGCTCCGGCTTTACAGGCCGCTCCTCCGGCGCTCTGCCGGGGAACCGGTACACGTTGTTTAATGCGGTATTCATGATCCGACCTCCTGTCCGGTTTCAGATAAAAATGCCCGGTACTCTTCCATAAGCAATCCCGCCTCGCCGTCCAGCTCTAACCCTGCATCAGCAACAGCCTGAATAAACTTTCTGGCCTTCACTGCGCTGAACTGCGGCAGCGCCGCACTTCGGGTCAGTTTCTTCTTACCGGCGGCTTTGGCTTTGCTCATCTGCTCGGTGGCAACTGCTGATGCCTGAATGCCGTGTTCGCGGGATAATGCAACAGCTGTTGTCGCTGATACCTCACCTGTACGAACCATCTCAATCAGGCCATCGCCACACGCCAGTAACTGAAGGTGGTGATCAACATCGGCCAGTGATCGCTTCACTTTCTTCGCCACCTCTGCCGGTTCCCATCCCTGATTAATCAGCCGCTGATATGCCGCAGCTCTTTCCAGTGGAGATAATGCTTTCCCCTGTGAGCTGGTGATCATGAATGCGATACGGTCAGCATCCGAACCGACAAAATCCTTACACTCAATGCGCGGGATTTCGGTGCCGGATTCGATAGCCATCAGTGCGCCGTAATAGCGGTGGTGACCGTCGATAATTTTGATGCCCTGCTCTGTCACCTGAACGGCAAGAGGCGGGATATATTCCCCCGCCACAAATGCGTCACGAAACTCAGCAACATGCTCCTGGTCGATTTCGCGGACGTTATATCCGGGTTCGACGTACAACTCTGAAACCGGCACCAGATACGTTTTTTTGACCGTTGTCTCCGTGCCGTTCTTATCTTTTGACTTGTAATGCAGCGATAAAGAACTCATAATTACTCCTGTATGTATGTTCAGTTAATGCGCCTCTGCTGCTCCAACAGCCGGGGCGTTTTCTTGCCTAAAGCATCGATACCTGTCGTGATGCTTTGGCTTTCTTCTTCGTTCCTGCGCTTGGCTTCTGTCCATACTTCTCAGCCCATAACTTTGCTACCCGAAGGCAGTCATCAAACATCCCGCCACGGCGTGTTGCCTGTGAGCAGCGGCGATAATGGTCTAAACCCTGGTCGGCGGCGAAGTCTAATACCCCCCCCTGATACCCGAGCTTTTCCAGTTCGCTAATGATGTTCTTCCTGATGAACTCCGTTGGATTCATGAAAACCTCCCGTTTTCCACAATGAGAATTCCGCTATCTGCTTCCACAGAAACCGGTACTCTTCCTCGCTGATTTTCTTCTCGCCTGGCAAAACAAAATCTGTGATACCGGCTGCGGCCAATGTCTCGCATATCTCCGGTAACTTTTCTGTTCTGCGTAAGACTGTTGAATCGTGTACACCGAGCAGTTTTGCAACCACTGTCTGTGTGGTGCTTCTCAGCGCCTGATGAGCAGTTGCCATCAGATGATTTGACACAAACCGGTTAAACGATTTGCGTGGATTTGCATTTTCCATAATTCATAATGTCCTTATTGAGATACAGTTATTCGCTCACTTCCTGTGAGGTGTTGCTGTGTTGAAAAATGTTCCAGCACATATCCGGAACGGGCTAAATTGTGTAAAGAGCGGTGTGTTTATGGTGCAAGAAGCTGTTGTTTGCTTAATTTGAGTAATTCGCTTGCTTGATATTTTCCGTTTGAGATTTCTTCGATTTTTTCCGCATAGTTAGTTTTTTGAAAAAACTCAGTTTTTGGAAGAAAACCGTTAGCAATCCATTTATAAACGGCTCGCTCGCTTACTCCGCATGCCTTTGCTACCTCTGCAACGCCAATGGCTTTGATTGGCTCTTGTATGTTCTGCATGGCGATATCCTTATATGAACTTTCAGTACATATATTAATTGAACTGACAGTTCCTTTCAACATGTTTATTATTGAACCTATGGTACAAATAGATAATGCGCGAGAAAAATTCGCCAACCGGCTAGCGCAGGCCGCAAAGGAAGCTGGTTACAGCGACCACGGTAAGGCGACAGAAATAGCAGAGAGACTAGGCTTGAGCCCTAAAGCGATCAGTAAGTGGTTTAATGCTGAGTCCATGCCTAGGCAGGATGCTATGGAAAATCTCGCAAAGCTGCTGCGTGTAGATGTGGTGTGGCTGCAACACGGAAAAGCATCAGGCCTTGACTCTAATGTTTCAGGCATTCATCCATACAAACCATCCCCAAAATATCCAGTGATAAGTCTTGTTCAGGCCGGCGCCTGGAATGACGCATGTGAAGCCTACTCTCTTGATCAGATCGATGAGTGGTATGAGTCTGATATTTACGTCCAGGGTGCCGCATTTTGGCTTCGCGTAGAGGGAGATTCGATGACATCACCTGTGGGTATTAGCGTTCCCGAAGGATCACTGGTTCTCGTTGATACCGGAAGGGAGGCCATAAATGGAAGCTTGGTTATTGCAAAATTAACTGAATCGAACGAGGCGACATTTAAGAAACTGGTGATAGATGGCGGGAGCATGATGCTGAGAGGTCTAAACCCCGCATGGCCTATCGTTCCAGTTAATGGAAACTGCAAGATCATTGGTGTTGTTGTGCAGATGATGATGCGCTTTGTCTAAGAGTGGCCTGACGACACGTTTTAGGGTGTGGTGGATACATCAAGGCCATGTATTTAGATCTGGGATGTAAACAAAAGGAAAACAAATAGTTATGTCACAATATCCAATAGATGGATCGCAGGGTAACTTAGACTTAAGACCTGTCGTTGAAGTTGAAGTTGATGGTATTACTATGGGTGTATTAAGTGATGGCACCCCCTACCTTTCTCTTTATGGTTTAGCAAAGTTATGTGGCATTGATGAGGCACCATTACGGATATTTACCACCAATTGGGATACCGAGAAAAATAAGCCTCGTGGTAAAAAAATTAATTCCTACCTTGCTAAAAATGGTAACCCAACCCCAGAAAAACTATTTACAAGAACAACAAATAAACAGGGTGTTGAAACACACGCATACCCTGATTATGTATGTATGGCTATATTACGTTACTATGCATTTGACGCATCTAATTTTGATAGTTCAACTGCCCAGGAGAATTTCGCAACATTAGCTGAATACACACTGAGACGCATGATATATGAGCGCTCAGGATACAGACCAAATAAAGAAGTTATCAGTAGTTCCTGGGATGTTTTCAAACAAAGAATCATGGCCAACGATGACATTCCGTTAGGATATTTTTCAATATTTAGAGAAATGGCTGACCTTACAGTAAAGTTGATCAACAACGAGTTTAAATTAGACCCTTTTTCAATCCCTGATATCAGTGTTGGTCAAAGATGGGCTGCGCACTGGAAGGAAATAAAATTATCAGAAATTCATGGAGATAGGGTGCTACACCCACACAATTATCCTGATAATTTTCCGCAAAGCAAAGGAACGAAGAAAGAAGCATACATATACCCAAACTCCGCTCTGGGCTTATTTAAAGACTGGTTAAATACCACTTACGTCAATGTCCATCTGGCTACTTACCTGAGAAATAAAGTGAAATCCAGGGCGATACCAGCAATACAGGCCGATCAAATTCTCATTGCTGTTAGAAAACCAGAGCTACCAAACAAAAAATAAACCGCTATACAGCCCTCTCCGCGAGGGCTTTTTTGTGTCTGTAATTCCCCTCCCGTGTGATCAGTGTCCAATCGCGACGATTTTCTTGAAAATAAATTGGCTGTGAAATCAACAAAATAGAACTAAAAGTACCTTTTTTATTTTGTTTTTGTACTTTTGGTTCTTGACGATACTGAACTATTGGTTCAATATAGCCACATCAACGGCACGGAGCCAAAGATAAAACGGACTTAGCTCTTTAACAAATTAGAACCTGATCTGAATAAGCGTCAGATCACCACTGAGTGGTTTTTGGGGTGCGGTAGCTCGCTGTGAATCGGAAGTGAACTATTCGCGATAGTCATTACGGTTGCAATACGTCATCAAGTGCCTGCTGAGTGCGCACGATGCAAGCAAACTGATAACCAAAGCTTAGGGCGCCATGTGTGAAGCATGGAGGTAGCAAGTAGATTGCCCGCACCACCAAAAATTACTCAGGAGGCAATATGGCAAAAATTACTGTTATTCCAAAGAAAGACAACGCGAAGAACCGCCGGTTAGCAAAGCAAATGGCGTTTTGGGACAGAAAGCGTGAGGAGTATGCAGCGAGGCCTAAAAGCCGCTCAGTGGAGGAGATTTTTGATTCAGTTTTCGGCCGGCCGGCAGACGAAACAGATGTGTTTGCAGAGCTGATTATCGGGCTGAAAGATGCACCGGAAGCGCCACGCAAGCAACTGAGAATGAACCGCAAGCCGATTATGCCGAACGGTGGCATCACGGCCAGAGCATAACCTGATGGATTGTGTGAGCGCAGATAACAGGAGATACCAACCATGTTAGACCACGGAATATTAAATGTACCGCTGAGCAAGCGCGGGAACATTGATTCAGAAATAGACCGGTACAAAAAGCAGCTGGCAGCAGAAAAAGTGGACGCGATAGCAGTTCGTAACTCGGATTTCAAATCGGACAAAGAACACGCAAAAGCACTATGGTCACAGGTTAGCCGCGACCTTATCAAGACTCACGCAAAGCAACGCGGCATGAAGTTCAGCGAACTGCGCGACACGCTTGACGGATATGTGAAGTGGAATCCGAAAAAAGCGATTCAGGTTCTGCCGATGTTTATTGACTAATTACAGTTCACTCAGTGAGTGGGCTATGGTGAGTTAACTTGGAGAATTTTAGGTTCGGGGAGTGGTGTTGTCTCCCCTAGCCAAGGACTCTTATATTATTTAAATAGCTCAATAACAAAGATAATGACTTGTAATGCCCGCACAATGTGCTTAAGGGTTTCCAGAATCATACCTATTCTCCAGAGCGGTTTCCCACCGCATCGGGAGTGAGAGAATCGATGGAGCCACCATTAAGCCATCCAAAGAATCCATAATGGACGTTACGGACTTGCTCTCACTATCGCCAAGGTGGTCGCCATGATTACCAGTCATGGTTTAGCTGATCATAAAATTAAAACCCCGACAAGGTTAGATAACGTTATGATAAATCAGCATGTTTCGCTGATGATAATAGTGAAAACAAATCTTAATGTAACATCCAAATCTTCTACTTCACATATAGAAAAACCGCACTGGTAATGCGGTTTTTCATACGGAACACAAAAGCAAGTCCGTAACGTCCTTATATAGATTAATTGACTTTTTAAAAACTATCAATGTGCGTGGGCATAGGTATGTAAAACCAGCATCCAGTCAGTATTGGGATTGGTGCAGAAGATGGCGTGACATAAGCCACTTTCGGGAGATGTCCGGATCATGATTTAGTCACATGACTGTGCCAATCACCAATACTGACTAACCGGAGTTAACAATGAAAATAACAGTGGATGTAACAAGAGAAGAGTTAAAAGCAATGGAAACAGACGAAGCTGAATTGCACGGCCATGTTGTTTTTGCTCTTGATGATTACGGCGATTTTTGCGACTTCGACGTTGAAATAAACGTCACTGACTAACACCCCACTGCGGGGATAACTATTCGGACATCACGCAGCACAGGGAAGTGCATAGGAGGAAGTGTGGAAAATAAAGATTTACTAATAAAAATGGTAGGGGAATCGGCATTCCCGGTAAAAATGGATATGGGAGACGGTTCCAGGATTGAAGGTATGGGCATGTCGCTGCGCGATTATCTCGCGGCAAAGGCTATGCAGGCATGGGTATCTCAAATACCTCCGGAAATGATGGAAGATATGATGATCAGGTGGGCTGAGAACTCATATGAGATGGCAGACGCAATGCTCAGAGCAAGGGGGAAATAACATGCCGATGTTTAAAGTAACGTGTAAATGGAACGGAAAACCATGGGAAAAGGATATCGAGGCCGAGGATGAGGCCGACTGTACAGCACACATGTATCTGTTTGGTGTACTGATTGGCAAAGCCGACATCCAAGACCTGAAAATAACCGAAATCACGGAGAAATAACATGGAATTTAAGGGTACACCGGGGCCGTGGAAAGCAATAGATTCAATAGATATTGTGGATAGCAATGGCTTCAGTCATGTGGAAGTAACAAACCTTGCAGTCTTGGCTGACTGGGATGAAAAAGGCTTCGCCCATTGGAGCGCTTCAGAGAAAGCCTACAGGAAAATCCCTCATGAAGAGCAAATAGCCAACGCATGTTTAATCGCTGCAGCACCTGAGCTACTGGATCAACTAATCAGACTGAGAGATATAGTTGCTAACTACCTGCCTGACGACGATGACCATCTTGATGTTGTCGACGCAGTAATAAACAAAGCACTTGGCCGCGAATAGCAGCCCTGCTCTCTTTCACACAGAAGTAACCCACCCTATAAATAAACGGAGTTAATTATGGCAAACGAACTGGTCGTTATCGAGCCAGCGACAGCGCTCGACCTTTTTACAGCGCCGGATAAGGTTCAGGTGCTGCTGTCTGGCATCCGGGAGAAAGCACTCGCAGAGCAGGCATTACTCGATACTGATTTATCGAAAGCCAAGAATCGCGATGCTATCAAATCACTGGCCTACAAAGTTACGCAGTCAAAAACATACATCGACAAAGCCGGAAAGGCTGTCGTTGATGAGCTGAAAGAGTTGCCGAAAAAAGTGGATGCCAGTCGCAAGCAGTGCCGGGATGAACTCGACGCACTGAGCGAAGAAATCCGCAAACCGGTAACAGCCTGGGAGGATGCAGAAAAGGAGCGTGTAGCAGCGGAAGAATTAGCTCGCCAAATTGAGCGTGACCACGAAGAAGCACTGCAGATGAATGAGCTGCACGACCTGCGTAAAGCCGAAGAAGAACGCAAACGCATTGAGCATGAAAACGAAATCAAGCGTCAGGCTGCAGAGCAGGCACGAATCGAAGCTGAGCAAAAAGCACAGCGTGACCGTGAAGCGGCGGAGCTGAAAGCCAAACAGGAGCGTGAAGCTGCGGAATTAAAAGCACGACAGGAAGTCGAGGCGGCAGCTAAGCGAGAACGCGAGGCCAGAGAGGCGCAGGAACGCGCAGAACGTGAAAAGCAGGAAGCTATCGCGAAGGCTGAGCGAGAAAAGCTGGCCGCAGTTGAAGCGGAGCGGCGAAAGGCAGAGGAAGCCGAACGCGCACGACTGGCGGAGATTGAGCGCCAGAAGCAGGAAGAATTAAAGCGCCAGGCGAACAAAGAGCATCAGCGTAAATTTAACCGCGAAGCTTTACAGGCACTGACTGAAGCAGGATTTGACGATAAAACCGCAACAAAATTCCTTGAGCTGGTAATTAAAGGCGAAGTTCCTCACCTCTCAATGAACTACTAACCCACCCTATCCCACCTCGGGATATCAGCAGGTAAACAACATGAAAACTAAACCTTGTCGCGTAATGCTCGATGGCTGCGCGGTGCGTATTGTCACGCCTCAAGCCAAGCGGAATAAGCACGTTCCTCGCTGGGTTGAGTATTTAGCACTCGTCATTGTCGCCGCCGTAGCTGTTATCCCGACGGCGATGTAAGGGGGATTTATGCAGCAACACATAGCAATCACATACGTCAACTCCTGTCACTCACGGGTGACATTGCAGCGTGAACAGGAAGTTCACTTTGATGAAACCAGTAAGCTCAGAGTCAGCACAGGAAGTGCAGAGGCCGTAATCGCTCTGGTTGAATGCTACAGGGATGTAATCACGGAAGATACGGTGAAGCGCATGAATGCGGCCGACATCGTGGACATGCTACGGAAAGCAGGGTTCGACATGGACGTTATCGCACAGCTTGCAGGAAGGAGCGCAGCATGAACGCATACGCAGCACAGGATGCTCAGGAAGAGCGGCAACGGATTTCCGAACAGCGCAGGAAGCGCGAACAGGAAGAAAAAAAGGAATTAGACCATCGTTATTATGTCCTAGGCGAGCAGGGATTGCCCGTATCGTGGGATGAATTCTCAGGAAACTTTAATTAAGGATTATCAAATGAATATCTATATCGACATTGAAACCATCCCATCTCAAAACCCAGCGATTAAACAAAAATTCATTGATGAGGTTCAGGCTCCAGGCCAATACAAAAAGCAGGAATCTATCGATGCATGGTTGTCCGAAAATCGTCAGTCAGTTGGTGAGGAAAACTGGCGTAAGACAAGTTTTGACGGCGGTCTTGGTCATGTATGTGTTATTGGTGTGGCGATTGATGATGGTGATATTAAATCACTCTACTCCGCTGATTACATAGCCAATGAGAAGCAGATCATCACCGACCTGTTCAAGATGATCGATGATCATTATGACCCGGCAAAAAGCATTCCTCCGGTGTTCATCGGTCACAATATTGCAGAGTTTGACCTGAAATTCCTGTTTCAACGTGCTGTTGTTCTTGGTGTTAAACCACCTCGCATTATCCCATTCGGTGCCAGACCGTGGGATAAATCACTGTTCGACACAATGACTGTGTGGGCTGGTCATAATGGCCGGGTTTCTCTCGATAAACTCTGTTCTGTTCTCGGTCTGGATGCCAAGGGGTCTGAAACAGGTGAGGATATCGACGGCAGTAAAGTATGGGATTTCGTCAGTGCCGGGAAGATTGATGTCGTGGCCGAATACTGCAAAGGAGACGTTAGCAGGGTTCGCGAGATTCACAAAAGAATGACATTCCAATTAACCGCCTGATGGCGGTTTTTTGCAGGAGGTAATTATGTCAGCAGTCTATAAGGCAATAAGTGCCGTAGCCAAGGAACTGGCTGAAACAGGCATTAAAAAGGGTAGCAGGAATTCACAACAGGGGTTTATGTTCAGGGGTATCGACGCTGTATACAACGCCCTTGCCCCGGCGCTGGTTAAACATGGATTGATTATTCTTCCCCGTATTATTGAGCGCTCTGTCACGGAGCGACAGACACAAAAAGGCGGCACCTTATTTTATGTTGTAGTGAAAGCTGAGTTTGATTTTATTGCCACAGAAGACGGCAGCAAGCACACAGTAGCCACCTTTGGCGAGGCTATGGATAGCGGCGACAAGGCGACGAATAAAGCAATGTCCATTGCCTACAAATACGCAGCTTTCCAGGCATTCTGTATTCCCACTGAAGAAACTGCGATTGATGCTGATGCAGAGGTTCATGATGTCGCACCGCGCAATCCAGAGCAGATTCTGAGTGACTATACCGAATTTCTTAATGTCACAAATGACACGAAGGCGATTGAAGCTGAATACCGGAAAGTGTGGCGAATGCTGAACGGAAGCGACAAGCAGGATGAGTGCAAACGTCTCACCGGCGTCAGGGTCAACGAACTTAAACAGGCGGCATAAATGGCAAGTAGAGGCGTTAATAAAGTCATTCTTATCGGGAACCTCGGGCAAGACCCGGAAGTGCGTTACCTGCCACAGGGTGGCGCTGTAACAAACATCACTCTGGCAACAAGCGAATCATGGAGAGATAAGCAGTCAGGCGAGATGAAAGAAAAAACCGAATGGCACAGGGTCGTGGTGTTCGGAAAGTTAGCTGAAATAGCCGGGCAATACCTGAAAAAAGGAAGCCAGGTATATATCGAAGGCCAGCTGCAGACACGGAAGTGGCAAGATCAGCAGGGGCAAGAACGCTACAGCACGGAGGTTGTGGTGAACATCGGCGGGTCAATGCAAATGCTCGGTGGGCGTAGCTCAGGGAATGATAACGCGTCACCGGCAGGAAGCCAGAAACCACAGCAGCAACGGACACAGCAGCCACCGGTACAGAATGATCCACCAATGGATTTTGACGACGACATTCCGTTTTAATAACCCCACCGTTTCAGGATGAAGCGTAATGCAGGGATGCTGAGATAAGGAGTGATGATGGAAATTACACTGACAGCAGAGCAGATCAGAATGATGGCTGACTTTGCAGGAATGACCGTAAGAGCCCCAGGAATTGACATGGAAACTGAATTTACTTTGCAAACAGATTTCCATGTTGAAAGTGAAAACAGAAACGTAACAGTTTTTTATTGCACCGAATATCCGGATGAGGGAGTGGTTGAAATATAACCGCATTAACCGGCAGGGATGCTGATAACAGAGGAATGAATATGAAATACGTAGCAGACATTATTAACGGTAAACCAGTCGTTTTACTTGCCGGTAATTTGATAGAGAAAGGATTCCCTTCATTACCAGATGCTCAGGTTCGCGCTGATGAATTAAATAAGCAGATTCAGGAGGGGTGATGGATAACGAAATAATGAGAGACGAATTTGAGCGGTGGGTGATGACAAAAATTTTCATATCAAAATCCACGCTAGTAGGGCTTAGAACGGATGGCGGATATAGAAACACAACACTCTCAGGGAGAGATTATAATTTAATGTGGGAGACGTGGGTCGCATCACGCAGCGAATTAAAGCCTGTCGGATATTTATCAGCTACAGCATCAGTATGTTTAAGACGCGGCAAGCAGACAATTGTCACTCCAGAAGATGAAGGCAATTGCACCCCTCTATATCGCCTAGACAAATAACCATGACCATAATCGGATTTATATTACTACTGGTAATGCACAGCTCTGCTGTGCCTGTTACCGATGATATTTATACGCTCGAAGAATGTGAGAACCGCGCAGTGCAGGTAATGACTGTGCGGAATGTTGAATTAGTGTGTGCGGAGGTGGTGAGGTGAAATTTAAGGCTGGAGATAAGGTTAGAGTTAAGCCATCTGTGCAGTTCGCTTTTTTTAAAAGAAAAAGATTTGAAGTTGCAGAGGTTTACGATGAAACGGAGTTTAAACATCCCGTCATGATCACTCGAAAAGGGGATTATTTCTGCTTTAGCCATGACGAACTGGAGTTAATCAATGAACAACTATCGTGACAAATCAGACTTTGAGATTAATAAGGCTGTGGCGATTTCGCGCGGACTAAGCAAGCTTGATGATTATTGGGAAGTGGGCGGGAAAGTTTGTGTTGATGAATGGACATTCGACCCCTGCAATAACCCTGCTGACGCAATGCCGATTGTTATTGAGAATCGCATCAGTATAGAAAGCCGCTTCAACGGCCATTACGATGAGTGGTATGCCAGTCTACAGACCAACAAAATACTCATAGATGCCACTGGAACAAATTATTACAGGGTGGCTATGGAAGTATTCCTGATGACGAAGGATGCGGAGAATGAAACCAATACTTGATATGTGCTGCGGTAGTCGAATGTTTATGCACGACAAGCAAGACACGCGAGTTATATTTATGGATATCAGAAGCGAAGAACATATTTTATGTGACGGTCGAATTTTAAAAATAACGCCTGATATTATCGCTGACTTTAAAAATCTGCCTTTCCCGGATGAAACATTTTACCAAGTGCTGTTTGACCCGCCTCACCTCGTTCGGGTCGGTAAAAATAGCTGGATGTTTAAAAAATACGGCTCACTGGATAAGCACTCATGGCGTTCTGACCTTGCCGCTGGTTTCAGCGAAGCATTCAGGGTGCTGCGGCCACACGGAGCGCTAATGTTTAAATGGAATGAAACACAGATACCTACCAGAGAAATACTGGCTCTCACCGACGAAAAACCAACAACAGTTCAGAGAGTCGGTAAAAACGATAAAACTCACTGGATGACATTTTATAAGGAGGGAGCATGAGCTACCAACTGATCGGTGGACGCTGCGAGCATGCTTTAAAAAACCTCCAGGATAACTCAGTGGATTCAATCGTAACCGATCCCCCGTATGGTATCGGGTTTATGTCGAATAAATGGGACTACGCTGTGCCAACTGTTGAACAGTGGGCGGAATGCCTGCGGGTATTAAAGCCGGGTGGACACTTACTGGCATTTGGTGGCAGCCGGACATATCACCGCCTGGCGGTAAACATCGAGGATGCTGGTTTTGAGATACGCGATCAAATTATGTGGATTTACGGCAGCGGTTTCCCAAAGTCTAAAAACCTTGATGGTGAGCACAAAGGTAAAGGAACGGCATTAAAACCAGCCCATGAGCCCATTGTTATGGCGCGAAAACCGTTCAACACCACGATTTTGGATAATGTCACGGAGTTCGGAACCGGCGCCCTGAATATTGACCTGTGCCGTGTACCGACAGAAGAAATGCTGGCTGGTGGTTCGGGCGGTTTACTGTCTGATGTTCGTGATGGTAAAGCCCCGGCAGGGAGTGATTGGGCGCAGAACAATGAGGGGCGCTGGCCTGCAAATGTTATCCATGACGGCAGCGATGAAGTGATAGCGACATTTCCTGATGCAAAAGGACAGCAGGGAAAGGCCAAAAATGATGGTTCCGACAGCGGTAACAAAGTTTACGGCGAACTTAAAAATGTAGTTTCAAACCCAGAACCGCGCACTGAATCGGCAACATCAGCAGCAAGATTTTTTTATTGCGCGAAAGTTAGTAAATCTGACCGTGATGCAGGAATGGATCGATTTGTCGTTGCCTCGGCATCCGAAATGACCGGTGGCCGCGCGGAGGGCAGCGTTGGAATCAATAATCCGAGAGCAGGAGCCGGGCGCACCAGTGGTGCCAAAAATACACACCCGACAGTGAAACCGGTTGATTTAATGCGCTACCTCTGTCGTCTGGTAACCCCCGCAGGGGGGAACTGTTCTTGACCCGTTCATGGGGTCGGGCAGTACAGGCAAGGCTGCCATCACTGAAGGATTCCGGTTTATCGGGATTGAAATGGATCCTGACCATCTGGTTACCGCCGCGGCCCGTATTGGATATGCCGCAAAAGAGGCAGATCGATTAAGTTTCAATCAAAGTTGATAGCTCTAACATTAGCGAGGTAATTTTATGGCCGATATTATCGATGAAGCCAATGATTTAAACGAACTGCGACTAACTACCGCGCTTGCCAACCGACCACCTAAGCCGAAAAGCCTGACCGGTTTCTGCATCTGGTGCCGTGATGAACCGGTTATGCCAGGCAGCGCGTACTGCTCAAAAGAGTGCGGCGACGATGACGCACAGAACAAGCGCAAAAACGGATAGGAGGCACTGATGCTGATCCTTGCACTCTATCTGTGGATTGCCGGTTATCTCTTCGCAGAACTGAGCAGAAGCGCAGATACCCGCGCCAACATAGCCGCCGTGATGCTTTATTCCACATTCTGGCTGCCTGCCGGCGCGTGTTATCTTTCATCCCTGATCGCCAGCAAAGTTTTAGGCGACGAGTAATTACCCCGCTTTCCCCTCTTCAATCCACCCGTCAACCATATCGGCCCACTGTTGCAACATGTCGCGACGCTGCTCAGCGTATTCCGCTTTGTTGTACACGGCACGGACGCCTTTTTGTTCGTGGGCCAGACACTTCTCTATCCAGTCGGAATTAAACCCAGCCTCATGCAACAGCGTACTGGCCGTCCGGCGCAGGTCATGTACCGTCAGCGGTTCAAAATTAATCCCCTTCTCATTTATCCGTTTAACCACACCATCAATCACATTATTCAGCGCTGCATTCGACAGCGGCTTACGGATGTCATAGCGCCCCGGGATCAGGTATTCACTACCCATGGCGCAAACCTGAAATCCGGTCATCATATCCAGCGCCTGCCGGGAGAGATAAATCACATGCTCCCGCCGGCGCTTCATCCGTTCTTTCGGGATCACCCACTGAGCACGTTTAAAATCGACCTCTTCCCAGGTGGCTTTGATAAATTCCGTTTTCCGCACCAGGGTTAACAGCACAAATTTCACAGCCAGTTTCAGGGTCGGATAACAGCTGTAGTTCTCCAGCTCCCGGAAGAATATGCCGATCTCTTTTGGTGACATAGCACGCTCACGCGGCTCAAAGGTGGCAATCGTGGATGCTTTAATGCCTGCTGCCGGGTTACTGATCTCATAGCCGCGGTCAATAGCATAATCAAATACCGCGCCGACAATTTCACGTACCTGCAATGCAGTCGCCCGTCCACCGCGGTCACGGATCTTTTCACACAATGACCGTAACCGCTGCGTACTTATCTCTTCCAATGTCAGGCGCCCCAGCACCGGCGCTACTTCACGTTCGATCACCGAGGTTTTCATTGCGCGTGTCGAATCCGCCAAGCGGGCTTCACGCAGATATCTGACGGTATATTCGCTGAATACCGTCGCCCCCTTTCGCTTATCAATACCGTCACGCTTGCTTGCAGCCGGTGATATTCCTGCATTAAGTTGCTTTTTTGCATCATTCAGTAATTCGCGGGCCTGTGCCAGCGTGATACCGTCAGGCCCGTATTTGCCAAACGTCACTGTTTCACGACGGCTATTAAAGCGGTAATCATACCTGAATGAAATTGTTCCATTTTTTGTGACGGCAACATACAAACCATCACGATCAGACACTTTATAAAGCCTGTCCTGTGGCTTCATACTTTTTAATTTTGTATCAGTCAGCACGTCGGTATTCTCTCTTTTAATACCGTCATAATTTTTATTTTTTGACGGTATCACAGCCGGTTTAGAGTGGTTTTATTTTTTGATACCGTCACATATACCGTCAAAAATACTGGCTCTTGTCAACAATTAAAAACAGTTAAAAACAAAAAAGCCACCAGTAACTTACTGATGGCTTTCGGTTTTCTGATAATTACCGGTAGTTAAAAACTATAGGTATATCATTCCCACTCAATTATATCCTATTGTTATAATACATTGATTTATTTGCGTTTATTTTTAAATCAATGGAAATATACCGTCACTGATACCGTCACGCGGAAAACTGTCTACTTTTTCACCGGTAATTTTCGAGCAGTTTTTCCTTCGCTTTCAGGTCAATGATACAGAGATTAAGGAGCCGGGTATTTTCATCAGCCCGCTGAGCTTCACGCCCATACTTTTCAAGTGTGCTTCGTAGTTGTCGAGAAAGTTCACCGGCCTTGTCTCTCTCAGTTCTGCAGGTATCGGCGTGGCCGGGATCTGCAACTTCTGCTTTCGCGGTACCGGCTGGCTGCTGCATGCGGTCAAAATGATTAAGCACCCGATCAAGCAGAGCCTCTGTACGTATCGTATCACTCTTTTTTCCATCCTGATATTCCCCGATGCTTACCTGCTGCCGTTCGTCTGCCTCCCGGCGCAGTTCGATATTTGTGGCCACGTCTTTCTCATCCTGCTGCTGACCGGAGATCTGACCTTTCATCTGCCGGTTATCATGCAGGGTACTGCTGGCCCACCAGCCAGCAGTGAAAGAGACAGCCAGAGCGATCAGTGCAATGGCTATATTCTTCATCAGATAAGTGTCCAGGCTCGTTTAAAAACATCATCAACGTATGGCTGATGGCCGTTTTCGACAGCCACAATCGCTTTAGCCATTGCGAGTGACGTGTCTTTGTCATGCAGATTTAAACAGTCATGACGACCAAAGCCGGTTTCTTTACATACCCGTTTAATGTAGTTCTCTGTGTGATTGTTATCACCAGACGGTGCCCACCGCTCAATGATTTCTTCCACCGTGTCTATCTTGCCGCATCCGATACCTGGTTTTCCCTGATGCTTTGAGTACGTTTGCAGGAGCTTCATCAGTGCCCGGATACCGAACTCGGCAGAGATAAATGCACAAAATTTACTATCCGGCTGTGTCGCTGCAAGTCCCTGCCACTTTGATTTACTGTGACGGATATTCCCGGGGTTGTTATTCCGGATCCCCCGCGCACCTGTATTAACGAAATCATCCTTAAAGATTTTTTGTTTAACTTGTTCCGACATAAATCACCCCGCTCTAAAAAATGACATAACATTACCGCGATACACCAGCACCGCAGCACAGATAAGAAGGTTTGAAATCACGCTGGTGATATCAGCGTGATAGACAGGATCAAAGTAGGCTCGCACCGGCACACTCGCGGAATAAGACAAAATGAGCCAGGCTATCCATGCCCCTTTTGCGCAGTGCTGCCGGCCGTTTCGTCTGAACGAAAACACCCGGACAAAAATCACTGAGCAGATGACGGCATTCAGTATGATCAAGACTTTCTCAAACATCATTGCCTCCTTGCGGACTATCCGCTTTTCGGTACGCTTTAATACTCAGCTTCACCGACAGTAATGCAGATACAAAAGCACCCACGGCGTCGATGCTATCGATGCTGTAAGCGTCAGGTGGGATCTCAAATATCTTGGTTACTTTGATGAACATGGCCGCTGCCGGACTGAAAAACAGCAGGCCGGAAATAAAGCTGACCAGCGCCAGCACAGAACGGCGAAGCAGTGTGTACTCAGTTGCGGCAGTGATGAAGTAGATAGCCCCCATCAGGGACCCCATCACCACCTCAGCAGGCAGCCCGGCAAAGTAGCTGAAGAACGCAGCAAGGCTGAGCGTGGTTTTTACAGAGAGATCTTCATGCATTGCATAGCACCATGATTATTAAATAACCATGATGCTACAGCAGAAAAAAGATAAACAGAAATTATTTTTTGGGTCAATTGTTACGCAGGGGGAAATGTGCGATTTTGCAATATCACTAATAAATGCTCTATCTTTATAATTATGATTACAGTAAAATAAAACGTTTTTATATCAAAAAATAAAGTAAATAAAATTAGGTATTGTGATGGATGGAATTTATAGTAATATTATATTTATAATATGTGTTGTGTGTGCGCTATTAGTAAACTATTTTTTAGCACAGAAAAATTTTTATTCCCATATCAACTTCTCAGGCTCCAGATATTTTTATTTGGATGGAATTCGCGGCATAGCTGCAGTATGTGTCGTTATGAATCATGTTGTTTTCTCATTGCAAAATAATAATATTCAGGCCGAGAATATAGACACTTCTAATTTTTGGATATTTTATCATGCCGGTAATTTTGGTGTTCAAGTATTTTTTTGCATAACCGGATTTTTATTTTTTGATAAGCTTATAAAGAGCAATAATAATTTTAATTGGGACAGATATTTATTGGCGAGAATAAAAAGATTGATCCCAATGTATTTGATATCAACTTTTATTGTTTTAATTTTAACTCTTATATGGTCACATGCCGGACAACCAATAATAACAACTATAAGGCAATCCATAAATCTGTTCGCATTTGGTTTTATGGGATCTGATATATGGGTAAATGGTTATCGTACATATGCGCTAAATGCTGTAATTTGGACACTGCCATATGAATGGGGTTTTTATTTTTTATTCCCATTTATATCAACCTCATTAAAAATAAAGCCCTTGTTTTCTATTTTTCTATTTTTTGTTTTAATGTTTGCCTTAAATGATTTAATATTCAGCAAGTCTGTGTGGGTTTATTTTTTAACTGGTGCCATTACAGCTCATATTAAAAATAAAATAAACCAACCAGTTAAAATAAATTATAGATTAATTTCTATCGCATTAAGTATAATTCCATTAATTTATATATTGACTATTCTTAATTTAGATTTTTCAGGTTATGGGTATGAACGATATTTACTAACATCACTTTTATTTATTTTTGTTGTTTTAACTGAGCCAAAAGTATTTCAATTAAAATGTTTTGTATATCTTGGTGAGGCTAGTTACAGCTCATATTTATTACATCTAATAATCAATGCATTAGTCATAAGTTTATTGTCAAAATTATTTAATCTTGCAAACATAACAATGCCATTGTTTTATATACTAATAACAGCACTAGTGATTTTAACCTCACTGATTACAGCTTATACATTTAAATATATAGAACTGAGGTTTATTAAAAAATAATACAACCGTTATAATATATTAATGTGATATTGGAAAATTACTGAATCTGATTTTCACTAAATAATCTGCCGTGTGTAAATATAAAATACACAAGGCAGATTTATATCTGGTACTCTATAATTACTTTAATATTTATAGCTATATTCTTATCATGCTATCCGGTTAAAAACACCACCATTTTTAACCAACCAATCATCTCCTGAACACCCTATTATAATTACTTTAGTATCAACTCCAGATACCACTGGTTTGGTTAAATTTGTCAAGGATGTCTTTCTTGAAATATCTGAGGTATCAAATAAAATATTCATTGGGTTATATCCATCCCCATCTATAAGAAACATTGGTGTGGATAGATTTGGATTTTGCTGGTCTATCGGTAAGTATCCTGATATTTTTATTGCTGGCTTGTATGATGGGCTTGCAAATCCAGATACCCTTATCTGCCCACCTTTTACGAACTCAGTTGCACAGCTAATCATAGATATACAATACGGATCTCGAAAATCAAATGCCCAAGCTTCTGTCTCATTTATCATAGGCATAATCACTTCTGCGGAACAATCAATCATCGTGCTATACTGCAATCTAGATATGCCAAAGCCAATCTGATAGCCTTTGACTTGTACGAGTCGCAGATCCATGCTGGTACCGGATGTATGCAAAACGCCACCAGCATAGCGAGAGCAATCAAAACCAATAAATCCCTCACTGTCAAACTGGTTGGCAAAAACCTGCTCCATCACACCAGAAAAAGTGCTGTACGCTTTAATGCCAATGTAACCACCTTCAAGTGATACCTGTTTAACGACTGGATGATCCGCTTTACACATGAATAAACCATATTGCGGGCGTATAGTTTTCACATTACTGGCGTTCAGTCCCAGCCGCCTAAACATACATTTCTCCAGTACAGGACGGTTGCAATACGTGTCCATACCTGACCCCAAAATATCATGTTTATCAGGAACAAATCCCACAAGAGCATCCACTTTCTCAGCTACCACTTCACCGTTCATATAACTAAATTGGTTATTGGTAGTCTTGTAAAATACTGTCGATTCTATATAACCCGCACCAACAATACCTGTTCGTGAGTATACTGGAACCATCTCACTTGTGTGGATATCCCCAGCCGGAGCTTGTAGTATCACATGTTTATTTTTCGCATAACCAGTGGCTCTGGTAATTGCTTCTGCATTATCGGTTTTACCATCAGGCTTAACACCCCAGAAACACATGTCATATGCTGTAAAATTAATTCTCCGCCACGCAATATTACCCGATGCAGGAACAATAACTATTCCGCCATCATCCTCAATAGGTGATGACGAGTTATCAAACGACTGAAAATGCCCGCCACCATAATGATGCTCATCATCTGTCTCTGAATAAGCTGATGCCACATAGACAATCATCCCGATATTTACTGGCTTGTGTTCGCGGAGTTTATTGATATTTAAAAACCGGCCGATTTTATTAAATCCTGCATTTAACGAAAACTCATTAAATTCTGTATCAATCTGCCCCAGTTTTTCACCGACTATGGTATCACCGTGACCTATCAAACCGGAACCACTCGGCTTTCTTAGCTCAGTCAAAACATCAGCAGCACTACCGGACTCCGGCACAACAACAACCGGATCCCCGTTGTTATCAAATGACAGCAACTTATTGGCACGATTAGCGGCATTAGGCAGCGCCGGAATATCCTTATCAGCAACACGCAGAGAGCGCTTATCTTTCGCGCTGATGTGTTCCTTCATCGTGCCTAGATCAACCGCATCACCACTTTTTACCGGCTTTCCGAGGTTGGCAATTTTATTACCTTTGGCGTCGTAGTGATCAGAGATAAAACTCGGTTTACGCAGGCACAACGACAGGTAACCCAACGACTTCTGGATCAGCATGGTGAGGTAGTCGAAAGCGCCTTCATGTACCTCAGCAAAGAATTTCCCCTGGTTGCGCAGATCGGTTTCCTGAACGGCAGGCAGGTCGCGGGCAATACCGATTTTCCAGCCTGTCGCCAGCGGCATTTTTAAAATTACCTTTCCGCCACGGTATGAGCCGACACCGCGCAGCGTGTAGTCGGTACCGTTCGTCAGGATGCGTTCTGTTCCGTCTGGGTCGGCTACGGACACAACGAGGTGTTTGGCTTCAAAGATACGGAAACGGAAGTCGAAATCTGTGGTAACACCGTTGCCGATGTACTCTTCATGGCTAAGTTCAGTCGATACGGTCATGGCTTTTTCTCCTGTTTAATACTGACAGGATAGCCAAAACAATCCACATACGGAATAATGCTTTTGTTTTTATTGAATGCATAACCAAAATGATAAACAAAAATACATCATACATATATGATAACAAAGGCAATCATGCACAATAAAGGAATCGGAAATGAAACAGAAATATGTGTATCAATCGCCTGAAAGCTATGCAGAAAAAGTAAATGACAATGACGGGATTAAGCAACTTTCTATCACATCGATGATCGAGGAATTACTGCGGGAGATGGATCGGGATGGTCATGATGTATCAGGGCCGATGACAGAGCTGGTGGCACTGAAAAACTACGTTACACACACGGAGAAACAGAAAGAAACTGTGCGGACCGGACTGGAGTTTGCACTGTCCGCATTGAAGAAATGATCTAGTAATGGTAATTAACACCGGTCAATCCGGTGTTTTTGTTCGTTTTTAATGTTTTAATAGCGAAACTTTATAGCGTAAGAAGGCACAGGTAAATCAAAATGAATAAATTACTACTGGCTATTATGTTGTTTGTTCCGTTGTCAGCGTTGGCTGATAACCCATGCGTACCTAATCTCATCAACGAGGACATGTGTGTAGTCGCGAAGAGTATAGAAAGTGAGATAAAAAAATCGATACCAATAAAAGTAAATGAGCGGATGAATATAACAGATGCCAAGGCTGACATGACAAAAGTTACGGTTACTACCGCATTTATTTATAACCAGGATGAATACAAAGAAATACTTAATAACGATGACGAGCTGATAGCAAAAACTAAAGATATTGTAAAAAAAATGGGCGCAAAGTCTTCGTGCTCAAATAAAGCTCTTAATGCGTTCATTAACCTTGGTGGTGTGGTTGAATATGATTATGTTTTTAGTGATGGCTCCCGTTATGAGACAGTTACCATCACCTCATGCGATTAATTATTTCATCTGTTCTTCAACCTGATTAAGCAATGGTGCCAAATAAAACAGGTTCTGGAAAGGCAATAACTTGCGTACAGAGCGCACTTCGCGATCATCAAACTCACCATTCAACACACCGGCAGTGATGTTTTTGATATCGCCGCCCAGGTCGAATGTAGGTCCCAGTAATGCGCCGATACCGTTACGGCTCTGATAGCGTGATGCTGGTGGACCGCCGAACATGGCGCTCATGCCATAGGTACCACCGCTGAGGTTTTCCAGTACGTTGTTCGGCTCTCCTAACCAGCCCATCATACCTGACCAGTCCAGCCCTTCTTTTACCAGGTTGGCAGGATCGGTATTTATTTCCCGCCCGGCCATCATAGATTTCAGCACGTAAACCAGCGACCCCAACCCGACCTGCAATAACGCACCGTAATAAAACGAGGCATCACCTGACTGAATACCGGACACCAGCGCGCGGTTATGGGTGGCAAAAAAGAAGGTTTTAAACTGCATCACAATTTTACCCAACTCACTGCTCATCATCAGCGGTGTATCGCCGATACCTGGTGTAATCACCGTGGTGCGTACATCTTTCAGTATCGCTGACTGGAACACTTCCCGCACTACTCTGTCATCCCACAGATGGCTATGCCCGGTCAGCAGCCCGTCCAGATCCTCACCGTGACGGCTGTACTGGTCTGCAATGCTGTGCAGCATGGATTCATCGATACCAATGTGCGCCAGCTTGGTGATCTCTTTTTTACTGAGTTTTTTTCCACCAGCAACGGCGTTGGCCGCATTCAGCACTTTGGATTGAGTAATAAGCCCGGACCACATTTTCATGGTGTCAGTGTACTGGTTCATCAGGGTGAAATTACCGAACTTCTGTGATGACCATTCCAGACCGCGCTCCAGGAATGACCGGCGGCTGTACGGGTCATTCAGATCGGCAATCACTTTTGACCGGCTGGATAATGTATATTCCAGCCCTATGCCCATCTCCCGCAGATCTGCTTTAGCGATACGCATCTTGCTGATGTCTGTCATCATCTTACCGAGGGGTTTCAGTACCGAGCGCAGACCATGCTGCATAATCGGACGAGCCATATCCGGTAGTGACGAAATAGTCATACCACCCAGCAGGCGCAGGAAGTTAACATGCCGCGCCACGCGACCGGCGCGGACAAAGAAACTGGACGGATCTTTCGGTGCGCCGTAGGTTCCCAGCAGGCGATCACGCATTGCCCGGATATCCCGTAAATCCGCATCACGGCGTTTTTCCAGCTTCGCCCGTTCTTTTGGTGTGGCGGCCTCTGATATCAGGCGGTTGTAGTCCTCCGTGATCGCTTTTATCTGGCCGTCCATATCAACGCGACCAAATCGTTTTGTCAGTTCGATTTCCGGGGCCACCTGGCGAATGTAGTTTTCCATCACATAATTCACATCCGATTCCAGGAAATCTTTTATCCGTTCGTCGGGGATGTTCAGGGTACGCGCCTTTGTGAAACCAGCGTGCTTTGTCAGTCCGTCTGGGATCAGTTCTCCTGGAACAATGCCTGCGGGTGCGCCGATGATTTTATTGATAATATCGTCAGCCGCCGCCTCAAGCTCTTCACGGGCCATTGGCTCCATGCGGCGCATGGCTGCCTGACGGCGGCGGTCAAAACGGGTCAGTGAATTGGCATGACGGGACAGACGTGCATGTTCATTGCGGAACTGACGCGGTTTATCCAGGATCTCAAGGTGGCGCTGTAGTTTCGGTAAACTCTGCTCTGCGCTGTCAATTGCAGACAACTTTCTTTCCAGTTGCGCCTGGCGTTTTGCCTGTTTCTTTGTCTGCTTATCCAATCTTCTCAGGGCGCTGAGTTCATCGGCAACCGCCTGTTTTTCGCCGATTAGCCGGATGTTTTTATCGACCTCTGACAGCAGTTCTGTTTTTTTACCGGACCAGCTTTCCGCCTCGCGAATTTCAGCGCCGAGTTTCTCGGCTGCCGGCCGAGCATTTTCTGCACGTTCAATACCGGCAACCGCTTTATCAAGACTGCCCTGTGCTTTGTTAACAGCAATCTGATTTGTTTCGCCTAACCAGTCCGCGATAACCTTTTTAAACTCAGACCGGTCACTGAGTATTTTGTCAAATTTATAAATACGCGGAAAATAGCTTTCTGCTGTGGTAACTTTTACGCCCTCGCGCAAAATACCTAATTCCACCATGTGATTTTTTGTCTGCTCAACGATAGGGCGAATTGCGCGTGCTGCTTCCGCTACCTGTGGGATGGCATGCTGATCACCATTACGCATAGCATCCCCCACCGCCTCGCTGAACTCAATATGACTCATACGGGTATCGCCACCGGTACGGGCGGCCTGCTTATACTGTTTGTAATAGTCGCGGGTGGACTCAACCTGTTTATAGACCAGCGCATCAAAGCGGCGCACAGCAGTCTCAACCGCGCCGAACGAAGCGATCCCCTCTTCGTTTTTTGCATAGGTGAAATTATTTTCGGCCAATTGCTGGTTAACCTGCCTGGCGATTTTTGACGGTGATTGTGCAACACGGCCCACCGGGCTGACATTCATTGTTCTGTTAACAAAAGATGGTCCCTTTATTGCTTCCTGTTCCAGCGTAGTATCGAACACCTCAGCTGCACCGATGCTTCTGTCTCCGGGAATATTATTTGGAATATTTTGTGGTTGAGTTTGTTGTTCGCCAATCACATCATTACGGAATTTAGCAGCCAACGCGCCACGGTTTTTAACCAGCTGAATTGCGGATCCCATCACGCCACCCAAGGTGGCATCAAATGTAACGTTAAGCGCACTCTCTGTCAGCGTCCGTGTTTCCTGTGTTGCACTGAGAGCCGTTTCTGACAATACTCCGGCACCGGCGTTTGATAGCGCCAGAGTACCGGCAGTTCTGGCCACACTTCCGCCGCGTACCGCCAGCCCACCGGGAATAAAAGTCGCTGCTACGTTTATCGGGTCAATCACCCCCATAGCCAGACTGCTGGTAAATCCGGCGCCGCCAGCCTCTGCCAGCAACTTTCTGTCCTGTATCTGGCGATCTATGCGCTGCTTGATAGCTGACGTTTCCAGCGGCGATTGAGAGTGAATAAACGCATCTGCATAATCTTCATATCCCGCCAGTGTATTATCGTCTTCAAACGGGTTATAGCCATCTACCGCCTCAAACTGATTAAACGGCATGGTAGCAATCAGACTGCCGACAGAGTTATCAATTCGGAATGCAGCGTCACGCAGGCGTTTTGTCTCGTTACTATCATCGAGCGGATTCAGTGGCGCATACCAGGATGGTTTTTCGTTATCACCATATACCGGCTCAGGCTGCTGTATGGCGTTTACGTCAGCAGGCAGGATGCGTTCCGGTTCCATCTCATAGATTGGCATTATTTTTTACCCCATGAAAAATAGTTACTCAGGTTATTAACGCGTTTGTCGTGTGCATTTTTGTACTGCTCACGAAGCGCATCACGGCGCTCATCGCTGGCTTTGTCCGCTTCCACCTTACTCTCCAAGCGCTGGCGTTCTGCTGCCGCATCTTTAATGCTCTGCTCTTTTTCTCCCATAATTTCACGATACATCGGTGATGTTGCCTGATCCGGCTTAAAGCGAACCAACTGCCCGTTGTCACCATAGTACGGAAGGTAAATTGGTACATCGTCACTACCAGTTTGTTTAACCATTACGCCATAACTAAGATCACGTGGAGTAACAGCATCCGGTACCAGAACGATTTCTGCATCTTCCGGCAGCCCGCCGAATACTTTTAATGCCAGCTGTTTTTTATCCTCTTCCCATTGCCCCTGAATCCAGTTACCAGCACCGGATGACGTAATACCATAAGCAGCTTCCGGAGCGTATTTCATGATTTCTTCTTTGCCGTTTACTGAGGTGACACCCCAGGTCTTTTTCACCTGAGCATCAGTCATTTTCTGAGCCAGTTTTGCGTCACCACCGGTTTCGGCGAAGTTGGCATCATAAAGCGTCTGGTAATCACGCAGGTATTCACGGTTATTGATGCCAGGTTTATCCACTCCCGGGGATGAGAACCCACCAAGCGTATAGAAGTTATTGATATTTGCCTGTGCCGCTTTATCGCGGCCCTTCATATAATCCTTGTCACGCACCTGTGCTGCGATCATTTGCTTGGTACGGTCGTCCTGTTCATAAGTCAGTCGGTACGCTGTTTCGACTGCCTTATCTTCAGGCATTCCGGCGCGGTTAAGTTCGTATACTTTGGTGTAATAGGCCATGGTTGAGGACGGCATATCAGTTGCTGCTGCCGGGTTATTATCAAAAATCTGCCCGTACATTTTGACAATCGGCAGAACCACCTCGGGATCCTTGGATGTTGCACCGGTATTGAAGATTGTTTTTACCTGAGACGGAATGATGCCGGTACGCGAGGAAAGTTCAGCAACGGCATTCAGGCTGTTTTCATCACGCAGACTGAAACCGGATTGCAAGTTTTTCTCGAAGTAGTTGTCCGCTGCCTCCTGATTGTTTTTGTCGGTCGGATCCAACGGGAAGTTATTCTGTATGGAAAGCTCCAGGCGGTTTGCGGAAAAGGTTTTCTCCTGTGCCTTAATGTTGCTGTCAACGAATTTACCGAAACGCTCCCAGCGCTGCATGCTGCTGGCGTAATTAGGTTGTGACGGGTCTGGCTTTATCTGCTCCAGCAATGAACGCTGAGCCGGTGCCGTCATATCTTTCGCTGCTGAAATCAGACCTGCATAGCGTTTCGCCTCCTGCATATCAGTCAGCATCCTGGTGCCTTTATCGTAGCCAAAGGCTGCCATGACTTCACCCGCTGACGGCGCACCGGGTGCGTCCAATCCGTTCTCCCACGCAGCATAAGCATCAGCCATTCTGGTACCGAGTTCTTCCTGTGCTTTTTGCTGGCGCTGTTTATCCATCTGCTCAGCCTGACGCAGATATTTCGCTTGGTCTGATTGGTCGAGAGCATCAAACGCCGCTGATCCGGTAAGGCGCTTAGGTGCCTGTCCAGACTGCGGCAAATCCACCAGCCCAAGTGCCGCCTGAATGCCGTTCGAGATATCATCACCGGCGATTTTATCAAACTCGCTTTGCCCGTTCTCTTTAATCATTATCGCCATTGAAAGACGTGTCAGTGTGTTCAGATCCGTTAAATCAAGGCGGGTGTCACGTGGGACATTGAGGTATTCAGAGACAAATTTAATATATCCCTCAGTGTCATTATCATCTTCCGGTGGTGCCCAGCGGGTAATTATCTGTTCCGGTGTGACATACCCCTGACGGGCATATGACAGCAGGTTACGCCCGGTCGCCCGGATGCCGTGTGCCGGTGTGGCGAAGGTAACGAACGCACCGTCATTACCTGTCTGACCAACCCATACATCTTTTGATTTACGGATGTTGCCAGGGTTATTGTTACGTACGCCCCGGGCATTGCCGGATCCATCTGACACAGCAGCACCTGACGGCATTTCACCACTGACACGAACAGCACCGCTGATGCTGGACGGTTCACCGTTCTGTTGTATGAACTGCATATAGTCCGCACCGATCTGGTTCTCAATGGCTTTGCGGGCAGTGCTGGTTTTAAACTCCTGCTTTCTAGCCAAGATCTGCTCATCACTCCAGCCGTGGGACAGACCGAATTCCTCTATCTGCTGAAACACCTGCTTATTGGTTGAGACATACGCCTGATTATCACCGTACTGCGTGGCGGCTGTTTCCGCATTCAGCGTCAGCGTAGACTGGAACTGATCGGTTTCGTATGACTGAATCTGCCCCATTTCATGCTTATTGGCCTGACTGCCGAACTGTAAGCGCATTTCCTGCGCCTGCTGCATAAAGTGGCCGCGCGCATTATCGTCCGGCAGCGTGGCCGCAATCTCTCCGGCGAAAGAATCAAACTGATTCTGGTACTCTGCCGCCTTACCTATGGCGTTTTTACCCTGTTGCGCCAGCAGACCATTCTGCGGGTCGGTCATCAGTTCGTTGGCTTTCTGGCGCAACTGTAACGCTGCATCCTGTGACAACGCCACATTAGCGCGCTGCTTTGCCTCTGCAAAAGCATTGATATACTGATCACCGGCCTGTGCCAGCCCGGCGCCAAAGTGTTCCGGTGATGACTGTGCGCTGAATCCGTTGGCTGGCAACGGACTACTGCTGACCTGCTGCTGGTTATACGTTGGTACTGTTGGCATTAATCACCCCCGAATTAAAAGATGCCTGAGCGCATATTTTTGAACATGTTTGAACCTGTACCGGTAGTTTCTGACCCAAAGCTGAGAGGGTTACCGGTACCGCCTGCCACTTTGTACGCACCCCATGCATTCAGCGGCGTGGTCAGTATCGTGCCAACCGCACCGATATTGCCCTGACGACGTGACATCTTCGCATTGAGCCGGTCATTAGCCGCCTGCAGCTTATAGCCATATGCTTCGCGGGAGGCGTTGTTCATCACGGTAAGCGCATCGAGCTCACCCATGGCCGCAGTGTCGCCGAAGATATCCAACGCACCACCGGCACCAAGATCAACACCATTGGCTGACATGGTAGCCGCCTGAGTTCCGGCCAGCTGCCGCGCGCGCGAACGCTGCTTTGCGGCCTCAGCATTACCCCGGTTAATAGAATCATCCGCTGCCGCCTCATTCAGTTTGGCATTCTGGTTTGCAACGTCAGCGTTGAATTTACCGGACTGATACTGGCTGTATGCCTGCATTGCTCCGGTACCGATTGCGGCGGCTGCCAGCATGGTTGGTTCGCACATTATTTCGCCCTCATGGTGAAGTGATGGAAAGGCAGCTTCATTAAGCCTATCGGTTCCGCCGGTTCCAGCCGGAAACCCAGCCAGTGAAGCCAGGCTTTCGCAACGTGGTTACGCGCATCCACATAGTTTTCCAGTGACGGATAGACCGCCAGCATAGCTTTCAGTACCGGTTTGCAGCGGCGCAGGAATATCTTCTGGTGCGTTTCAAGGTGAGATGAACTCACCAGCCACGGGATCCCCACACCGCTCAGGATAGACCCCGGAGCCACACCAAATATTGTAACGACCTGACCGTCAATCAGACCAGACCACGCCTTTGTCGAACAGGTAACGCCACGGGTAAGAACCTGCTCTGCCGTCTGACCGGAGAATGCCGCGAACTCGTCGTGATCAGCCTGGCGGATATACGGCAGGAGCTGCTGTATATGCTCAGCAGTTGCCGGGATAATCTGTACGTGTGCCATCGGTTAAAACCCCCCGACATCAAGGCGCGGGATAACCGCAAGGATGGACAGCGGCAGCGGATCTTCCTGCCGGATAAAGACTCGCCCGTTTTTGCTCCAGTTGGAATCCAGATTGATTTCCACAATGCCGGTCGCATCATCAACAGGGTTGTCGTAATACTCAAACTCACGCTGAGGGTATTCATACAGGTGGTCTTTGTCGGTACCGGCCCACACACCACGGCTGGAATTAACGATAAGACTGGCGACTTTTACCAGTTTCTTTTTATCCAGCAGCGTTTCCTGCCCGTTAATGTGGATGTCCAGCGTTTCCAGTTCGCTGGTAACCGGCAGACCGATATGCACTACTACTGACGGCGTGTCGATTTCCACCCGTTCACCGGAGACAACAACCGACGGCGCTACATTTGCATCTGCCAGCACATTCACGGTTTTTCCTTCCAGATGCCCGATACCGGTAAAGAATTTACGGGCAAAGCCCCACGCCTCTGTCATCGTGCTGCGTAACGCTGGTGGCACATTACGGTTAGGTGACACCGTAACTTCTTTGCTATTAATGACTTCGACAATGCGGCATTTCAGTATTTTGTTCTCATCGTCCTCGGTGTAGTCGATGTGGATCTCATTACCGATGTCGCTCTCTTTGAACACGTTGTCAGCCAACACAGACAGGCGGTATTCTTCCTGATACGACCAGTCACCATCACCGCCGGTAATAACGACCGTTTTATCCGGATCCGCATTACGTCCGTCATAACTCAGACCGGAGTCCACAAAGAATGCGTCTTCCGTCCTGGTGAATAACCGGCTCGCCAAACGCTCGATATAACGGACCGTCTTTTTACCGACCTTGCGCTTTACCACGAAGTACACCGCATCCTCTGTGCCCTCGCTGATGGTACAGACAGATTCAAATTCACCGTCAGTATGCTGCGGCGCCCAGGCGAAAACCTGTTGCTCGCGCAGATAGGTCAGCGCCAGCAGTTCGCCGTCATCCCGGGCACACCAGGCAACGGAATAAGGAACAGTGGAAAAAGCCCAGTCAACAATCTGGTGTTTCTGGAACAGGTGGTTGGCGAGAATGGTTAAGTCTGTGCCCTGGTACCCGTCCACATCGAATGAATACGCCAGATCACGGACAGCGCTGCCTTTTTCCTGCACGTACAGCGCAATGTTCGCCACGGCAATCGGCGGCAGATTACTTGATCCGTTGGCACCCTGTGACGACATAGCGAAACTGGCCGGGGTGAGTACCTTATTCTGATCACCGGTAACCTGATACTCTCCGCCGGAGGTCAGCGCCACCAGCGAACCAACGTCGATCAGATGACGGATTTCATTCACCTGCCGCCCGGCATAGGTGTAGATAATGCGGTCGTCATCCTGAATAGGGTTACTGCGTCCGAAGTCTTTATAGTCGCCGCTGCGGCTGGCCCATATGGTTTGTGGTTGTGAACGGGATCCGGCAAAGAACAGGCGCTGCTGGTAATAGGTCACGGTACTCGGATAACCCAGCTCTTTATTCCAGGCTGCCCGCGCCCATTTGTGGCTGGCGTTTGTCGCTGTGACAGCATTAGACGGCAGATAAGAAATGACTTTCCCGGTAGCGGATTTACCGTCACTGCCGACAGATTCAATTTTGATGATACCGAACCCACTGTGCAGGTATTCCCACTGGATGCCGTTATCACCGCCCCATCCGTCCCAGCTCATGCCCTCGGTGTGAGACGGACGCAGCGTACCGGTTTTACCGGCGGTATTGGCGCGGTAATAGTGACTGCCGGCGCGGCGCTGATCGTTAACTGCGGTTTCTTTATCTGTTTCCCACACCGGCACTTCATCAACAGCACGCTGCTCCAGGTAAAACTGTTTCCCCACCTGCTCGCTGCCGAAGATATTATGTGTCGCCGTCAGTGTTACTGTGCCGGTACTGGCGCTCGCGTACACTTTGATCGCCTTGTCGGTGTTGATGTCTTCAAACGGGCCGTTCTTTGTCTCCACTTCCGCCAGCCGCCAGTCATCGTGATCGTAACGCTGTAGTTCCATAGGCGGGTGATCGGTGTGAACGATGGTCATTACGTCAGCAGACTGCGTGAATTTCAGCTTAAACAGTTCAGATTCTGCATATGGTGTCGCCAGTTCAAACACTTCACCTTTGTGTTCACCATCGGCATACAACACCTGCCCGCCGTCTTTGAACACACGGATATACCGATCGCCGAACTCCAGCGCATAGGTTTGCACCGTGCTGAACTGAAACGGGATCAGACGGCATTTCTTGTCACCGTATTTAGCCGCGGCAATGAAACGTGTACCCGGGCGGTTTTCTGCCCCACCGTACTGCCGGACAATGAAATTACGGCACTTACGCAATGCCGTGGCGTACTTCGCCATGTCGACGCGCCCGTATAAGCTCGGGGCGATTTCGCCACCGGAGAATGACGGCTGAATAATACTGTAGGCCATTATGATAACCTCGCTGCGGTAAACTCATCCATGTAATCGACCGGCTCTGACGATTCCCCGAGGGAGTGAGCCGCAGCATTGGCGATCGTCATCTGGTAAAGTTGCAGAGCCTCATTACCGATACCGGCATTCGATGCCAGAGGCCGGACCAGTTCAGCGGCCAGACGCCACGCCAGCGCATCTTTAAACAGCGCATCATACATATTGACGTCTGTCACCCGGGCGGTGTATTGCAGCCACGCCTCCGACTGATCGGTATAAATCAGTTTCCCGGTACCTTCTTCATCAGCGCCGACCTGAAAATGAATCGCGGTATCAGGGCGGTGATACTTTTCTCCGGGACGGATAATGGAAATGGCTTTCATGCAGTCCGTAGGGTAACGGTAGGCATATTTCCATTCAGGCGGCGGATTATTGGTATCAGCCAGCGCCACGCGCTTAACAGCAAAATTCCAGGGGAAATCTGACAGCACCGCATCGCGGCACTGCTCATAGTGCAGGCTGCACTGATTGGCCTCTTTGCTGGCCTCGGTCATACTGTTGATAGATCGGCTGTTACCGATGCGGCTGAGCGCGATATTGCAGATTTCGATTTCTGAGGCCACTATTCACCCCCATCAAACAGCACATCAGCCGCTGTTTTTTCACTGCCGGATCCCAATGCCATGTCAGTTATCTGAAGCTCAACGTAAACAGATTTCTTTCCTTCGCGCTCATTGACGGATTTCGACAGAACTTTAGCCACGCCATGCAGCTCAATGCTTTCACCAACATCCGGCACGGCGGTACCGAGTTTTTCTATCGTGTCATTTTCCAGAGAAATGCGCAGGCCATACGGGTATTCATCACGGGTTTCTTTCTTGCCGCTGGCGTTCTCGTAGGTTTCAGTGCTGGTTTTCAGGTTGACCATTTTCATTGTCTTTCTCCAATAAAAAAGGGGCTTTCGCCCCCTTTGGAATCGGGGGTTAAACCCCAAGCTCTTTACGTTTCGCGTCGATATCCGCGCGGAGTTTTTCGGCACCGGCATTGTGATGCGGCTTCTTACCAAACAGCTGCTGGTACTGATCCTGCAACGCGGTTAATTCGATATCCGCCCCGCCATCGCCGCCGGAAGCTCCGATACCACCATCACCGCCGTCATCACCACTGTGATTATCGTTACCGGCATTGGTACCTTCATTCGCCACTACACGCTCACCGGTTTCAATCAGCAGCAGGTTATTTCCCGCCACACCGATGAACTCAATTTCCTCACCGGGATAAAGCAGGCGGCCATTGATAAAGGATTTTTTCAACACTTTATATCGTGACATGTCACACCTTAATTGCTGACAGCTTCATAGACAGGATGAGCATCCACATTCAGGATAATGCCTGCTGTGAACTTACCCGCTGTTAACGGGCCATCACCCACGATGTACTGGAGGCGCAGAAATTTGAGACTGCCCTGCGGCACTTTGGCCACAATGCGCTTACCGGCATTCAGTGATGCAATCGGCATAGCCTCAGACAGAAAAATAGCCTTAGCATCTGTGAATGCCTTATCAGACGCGGTTTCCAGTTTGATCTGCACCGTGGCATCACCGGCAGCCTTGGCCTGTTCTGTCACCTGTGCGAACAGTTCCAGCGGCTCACCAATACCGATATCACGGAAATCATTACGCAGCGGGCCGAGGTCGATAATGCCGGTACCGGCTGCTGATGCGGTAACCGCCTGATCGACGGAGAACATCGTTTCTTTATCTAAAATCATTGTGTTACCCCTGTTAAAAGGTTGCCGGAGGCTGATGCCGTCCGGCATACGCGGTTACTTAACCTGACTTTCGGTAGTCAGAATGGAATCGACGCGGCGCACCGGGATCTCATCGAACGATACAACTTTCTTCCCAGCGACTTCCTGCATGGAAATGTTGACGTTCTTGGAGTTCTTAATCTGGCGGCGCATCCAGCTGCGGATAGCCTGGTTGCAGTAGATTGCCGGGCGCCCCATAGCGAGGTTAGGGATCTTCTCAATCGCCTGAATCAGCAGATCTGGCAGGTCGAGCGAATCGGCTGCTTCCGGGTCTTTCTTCAGTTTACTGATGTCGATATTGGCAATGCGGACCACATAGCGCCAGTCACGGACAGTCAGGCCGTTTTTCCACTGAAAATGAGTGCGATAACCTTCGTACTTCCCACCGTTCTCATCTTCCAGCGTCACCTGGCCTTTATGCTCCTGCTGCAATCCCGCTTTGGATCCTTTCGGGAACAGGCCGTGGACGGTGTTTTCACCCCATACCACCAACCAGATAGAGGTCAGATTGCTGCCCGTACCACCGGCATCAATGATGTTTACCCCGTTCTTCGCGTCCAGACTGTTAAAACGGACAGACAGACCCGTAAAACGCTGCGGATGTACCGTGGTATCACCGTAGATCAGCGTTTCTGCCATTTCCTGGTTCATCGACTCCAGAAACGCCAGTGACTCAGAGAGCAAGAACTCAGAAGTCTGACCATTCAGATCAGCCAGGTCTTTATCCACTTCGGAATACGTTTCCAGCATCCCGACCGTATCAGTAACCTGTGCAGTGGTTGATTTACTTGGCGGCACACCATAGTTCAGCATGCGCCACGTTGCAGACGGCAGGCCGGTACGCACTGTAGTACGATGACCGGTTGCCTGGTTCGCTTCGACAAAAAGCATATCGTCGAGGATCTCGTTGGTCTGATTCAGCAGTTCGACAATTTTTGCCTGTTTGCTGTCAGGGCCTTGTCGTTTAGCCCAGTCAAGTAGCGTAAGTGCTGGCATGGTTTCCCCTTAATTATCCGAATAACACATCAGCGGCACTTTTCGCACCGCCGCTATTGCCAGTGACAAGACCGTCCTCTGACATGGCTTTGCCGATATTGGCAAAAATACGCACCAGTTCCGGATGATTTCCGAGGCCGGTTTCGTTCAAATACTGTTTCAGCTCTGGTGAACCGAACTTATCCATGGCTTTCTGCGCCGCGCCAATGGAAGCATCGGTACCGAGGTCTTTATCTGCCTTAACCTGCTCAGCCCACTGTTCGATCTGCTGCTGCCACTGTGCCGCCTGCTGCTCAACCAGCTTCGGCATGATCTTGCTGCCATACACATCCACCAGCTTTTGCGCCTGCTCGTTGCTCAGATTCAGCTCTTTGGCGATCGGCTCAAAGGCTTTTACTGCTTCGGCATCCAGCTCCTGACCCTCTGCGGCCTTAAATTCATACTTTTCCGGTGCTGCTACAGCGGGTTTACCGGGATCGGCTTTCTGGTCTTTAGCCTGCTGTTCAGCGCCTTTATTTTGCTCATTACCCGCAGGAGTACCGCCGTTATCCGCTGGTGATGCTTCTGTGCCAGCCGATGCACCTGCTGTTCCCGGAGCCGCTCCACCATTATCACCACCCTCCGCGTTCTGCTCTTCACACAAGCGACGCATCATTAAGCGCTGCCATAAGTTCATGATTGTTTCTCCTGTTGTTTCGCGGCTTCATCAGCCATCAATGCATAGAGTTCAGGGCAGACACGATGAAGCCCTTCAAACATCTGTAAACCAAAGTTCCGGCAGCCCTCTTTAAAGGCTGTCAGATACGGATCTGCTGAGAAAGATGAGCCAAACACATTGCTTTCACCCAGCAACCGCCACATAAACCGGCGGCCTTCCTCTGTTGACATAACTGATTTCAGGTCATCATCAGCGCGTTTTTGTTGATCACGTCGTGCAATATCGTGCGCGGTCTGTTCCTGAGGGGTGAGAAGATAAGTTTCCTGTGCGTCTGTCACTGACCACCTCCGGCCAGCGCAGCCAATGCGCTGTTATCATCCATCGGTGTATTACCCAGCGCCTGAGCGCCACCGACAGCAGCCTGTGCCATCTGCATCCGCTGCTCCATAGCCTGCTGCTGCGCACGGTTTTCCCGGATCTGCGCCACCTGTTCATTGGTTGCCACCACTGACGGAGGAACCCCGATTGATGCGGCGTAGGCGTCTATAGTTTCGTCCACGTTGATTTTGTCTAGGGCATCCGGTTTGAATTGACCTATGCCGCTGGTGAAGCCGATGAAACGCTCAATGCTGCTGACGCCGATCGCTTTCTGCGCCTGCGCCATCACTGAGATATATTCGACTTTCAGCTGCATACCCTGCATCTCATCCGGCGGTACCGGCAGCAGGTTGTTCTCAGCCATTACGCTGAACGTGAGGTTAATCAGCTTATCCAGCAGCTCGGAATCCAGACGCTGTAATACCGGTCCCAGCATCAGCAGTTTCTCTTCCCGCATTTCAGCCACGGCCTCAACCGGCATTGAACGGGTATTCACGGTCTGCATCATGCGGAACAAGTCAACGAAATAGGCGTGGTCGATAATCTGGCGGGTGTCCTGGATATCTTCCAGCAGGCCATTGGTACCGTTGGCCGGTATCTGGAACAGCGGTTTGATCTGGTTGTTCACGTCTGCCATAGGCAGATAGTTAATCCCGCCGGGGATAGTCGAGATACGCTGACTTTTGATTGAAGCGGGAGCCTGTAACGGCGGATTGGTGATTTTGTCGATCATCTGCGCTTTACGGCGTTGCAGCAGTTGCAGGGCTTTCACGCTGCCGAGCGCCACCATGCCCGGACAGGATGAGCCGTAAACGTCCTCGCCGTTCACTTCCCAGCGTGGCGCCATGATCGGGAATTCATCGTAACCGGATTCGCGCAACAGCTTGTCGTCAGTGCTGGTGGCTTCGTAATAAACGGATTTGTACGCCTTGTGTTTCGCTTCGAGTTTGCCTGTCTGGCGGTCAAGGTTCGGATAGACCGCGTGAACCACATTCACCCACTGCCCGTATTGACCGCTGTTCCACTGTGATTTCACTGTATCGCTGACAGCGTCCATACCGAACTCAGTGATCACCTGACGCACGGTCATGCTGAATTCACGGACGGCGGTATCGACACTCAGATCTGCGCCATTGGCAATGTAAAAGCTGCCGGTCGGGAACGGCACAGTACGGATCACCCGCTGCGGGTCGGCGACAACAGCCATTGCACCGGTAGCGAACGTGCCTAAATCCTCGTACATCAGCGGCAGTGACTGGTAGAGATTGGAGCGGTTAAACACTTCGTTCATCCGCTGCTCGACAGTTTCCAGCCAGAGTTTCACCGGACCGTAGTCCATCAAATCACGATCAGGTGTCGCCAGGCGGAACCACGGACGCGCCGGGCTGGTAATGCCAGACATCATGCCGCTGGATAAGGTACGCGCCGCCATGACGGCAGCAGGGTCAATAATTTTACTGTTACGACGATCACCACGGTTACCTTCCGAGGCGGTAAAGCGAGTACTGCGCGGACGGGTGAAATCAGACAGCTCACGCCAGTGCGGCTCAAAAGAGAGTCGCTCGGCTTTCAGCTGAGAGAGTTGCTTATTTAACTGCTGCTTCAGGCTATCTGACATTATCCGCCCCTGTGATTACTGGCCTAACAGCGTTTTACCGCTGGTGGACGCGGCACCGGTGGCACCCTGAGAACCGGTCAGCATGGTTGATTTACGTCCTGATGCTGCACGGCGGCGGCGCATTTCTTCATCACGGCTGCTGGTGACAGCTTCGTCCTGCTCCTGTGGTGCTGCCTGAACCGGTGGCGGCGTACTGATTTTCGGCTTACTGAATCCACACATATCCACACCTCAATAAGATAAACATAATTGCTTTATATGGATTGTATATCATGTTAATTGACATTTGAAATAAACATGACTAACATTTTGTTTATCACTCAGCCGTGATTCTCTTTACCCTCCATAACAGGTGTTGCCAGTGCTACAGCTTTTGCCCTCTTTGTGAGGGCATTTTTTTGTCTGTTATTCAGGCGTAGGGATCGTAATCGTTGTCGGCTACCACTGAGCCATGAGAGAGGTTTTGTTTGAATTGCGGATCTTTTTTGGTGACCGGATAGGCAAATGTCAGCGCCAGCGCATCACCTTTACCCGGAGAGCGGCCTATGCGTTTTTTAATATCGTCTTTGGCTTCCAGCAGTATTTTACCGTCCAGGCGCACCTTGTATTCAGCAACAGATAAATCGTCAGCAGTTTCCTGATCGTCCAGCGCCCCGCCAATCTTAAGCCACGTTTTAACGCTGTTATACATCTCACCGCGCTTGTTATACATCTGCGGATCAGTCGATGAACCATTGAACTGCACCAACTGCCAGTCGCGCCCCCAGTTCATGCCAACGGAATAAATACCGGTACCGTAACCGAAATCGATATGCACAGCGTCCGCCTGATAGCGGTCCTCAAAATCAGCAATGCGTTTTGCCATGATCACATCATCGGTGGTTTTGGCGCCAGACCATAAAAACTTACAGTGCAGCCCCTGCCGCATGTAAATCACCGCGTCATCCGCACCGGAATAGGCAGGGTCAACGCCGATGATTACCGGCGCGTGAGCCACCTCTGCGGCGGTTACCGTGCGTTTCATGGCAGCATCGGTAAGACCGGTCGGGATGAACTGAGTTTCAGAGGCTGACGGGAAGATACCGCGCACGCGGATTTTGAAGAAATCGCTGTCTTCTCCCATATCCTCTTCCCACTTTTTGATCTGCTCTTTGTTGGTGCCCTCCACCGTCCGGCTGTCTATCTGCTTTGTACGCCAGCGGTGTTTAAACTTGCGGAAGCACTCTCGGAAGCGCCCGGTGTTACGGGTCGGGTTACCAAATGCAATCCAGATAATTTCCGTGTTCTCATCCGTCAGCGCCCCCTCGGCAACCTCCCACACCAGATCGGCAATGTTGGATGCCTCATCGAACACCAGGATGATGCGCTTGCCCTGGTTGTGCAGCCCGGCGAATGCCTCGGTGTTGTTCTCTGACCACGGCACGGCATCTGCCCGCCATGCGTTGGTGTGGTTCGGGTCGTTGGAATAGATAGCGGTTTTAGTACAGGTGAACCAGTCGCGGGTGATGGAAAGACGCTGCCACTTGGCAATCTCCGGCCATGTTTTGGTTCGCAGCTGGTTTTCGGTGTTGGCGGTGACGACGACTTTACAGTCTTCGCAGGTATCCATGCCCCACTTAATCACCATGGAAATGAATGCAGATTTACCGATACCGTGCCCGGATGCACGGGCCAGCAGCAGCGGCTGATGCCGGGTGTCCGGATTTCGCAGATGGTGGCCGATTTCATTCAACGCCTCTGACTGCCACTGACGCGGACCGCTGGCCGTTTCCAGTTCGGTGCCCGCCTCGCCCCACGGAAATGCGTAAAGCGCATAACTGAGCGGGTCATGCGTGAACATAGCGATATCGTCAATCAGTTGCTCTTCCGGTGATGCCGTGGCGGTATCGGTCATTACTCAATGCCCTCTGCTGCCCGCTTACGTGCCGCTGCCAGTTTATCCGCCAGCGAGATATTGACGTCAACCTGTACGCGCTCCCGGAATGCGTTCACGTCTACGTGCTTACCTACCAGCTCAAGTACGCGCAACTTATCCAGCAGCTTCACCTTTTTGACGGTGACATTCTCATCAACGACTGCAATTTCAAATGACGCGATACTTTTACGCCACACGGCAGGCCAATCCTTAATAGGCTTGATATCCCCGGTATCAGTGAGTATGTCCGCAATATCAGCATCCAACATATCCACCAGCCGCTTGAGCACAGTGTCAGCGCTCATTTTGGTGCGCTTATTCCGCTGCTGCATAAGCTGGGCGATACGTTCCTGAATACGGGGATCAGCCATCAGTACCGATGCGCGTTTACAGGCACTACCGGGAGCATACCCGGCAGCAATGGCGGCATCAGTCTGATTATCAGGCGCTTTGAGATATTCCTGACAGAAACGCTCCATCTGAGCGTTCAGCGGTGTGGGCTTTCGTGCTGGTGGTTTGCGTGGTCTTTTGATGGTCATAATGATTACCTCTTTGTTTATTATGACCACCAGAAAGTTAAACTTCAATCCATACTTCCATCATGCTCATTTAGTTTTTTTAATTCTAGCAAGGTAACAATTTTATCCATTTCAGAATTTATAAATTCTAACTTAGGAGTGAGCTTTGTTGGAATTTGCGCAGCGCACGCTTCAATAGGAAACGAATCCAAGGAAGTAATTAACACCTCAATAGTCTCCAAAAGATCTGAGCTTAATTCATTGATATTTTGGTACTGTTCAAGTAACGCACCATTTATTCTTGCCACCAAAAGTAGATTAGACTTTATATTTCCAATGTCTCTTACATTTATTAAAACTGATTTATATGGTTTACATCCATCCTCTCTATTGGTTATTAAATTAATTTTATATATATCATTGTAATAATTAACGCTCACTTTGTGTAACCTTGGATCACCCAAATAACTAATTACTTTTAAAATTTTTTTTATATTACGTTGAATACCCTCCACATTAATACCTAGTATTATTTTCAACGCCATGAGTTCTCGCTCATAAGCTTTCCTTTCACTATCGCGGTCATTGTTTCGCTGCCTCCAATAAATATACAGAGATACAAGAATTGCTACTGCTGTAATTAAGCTACTGATAGAATCAGAAATATTAATATTTAACGAACTCATACAATTTATCCATAAATTAAAATTAAGATACCTCCTTATTCTACCTTTAATTTCATCTCATGCCACCCTCTGGTGTTCCAGCATTCAGCATCACCGGACAGGCAGCACTCAGCGACCGGTAATGCCTCCCCGCACTTACCACAGCAGCGTTTTGACAGCTCCGCAATCTCACGCTTAAGCCGTGCATCGTCGTTGCGTATCAGCATCTGAATATACTCGGCTTCGTCGTATGGCTCACGACCTGGACGGCGCAGAGCACAGTTGCGTTTGATCATCTCATGCTCTTCGGCTTCAATCTGCCATTGCGGAATCACCATGCCAGCGCTACGCTGGCGTTTACGCTGTGCTGCTTTGCGTTCGGCGGGTGACTTAGCCATTACCAACCCCCTATGCCAGAGCCAGAGATAAGTTGGCAGATTGCGAGCATTAGCGCTGTAACGACAATAACTTTGACTGGTGGCATCAATCACCTCCTTCTGCGAGCTTTTGCATAGCACCTTCGTAACGGGACATACCTATTTCCAGCGCCGACTTCACTTCCTGCTGCGGTGGTTGTGGCAGTGGCACCCAGAATTTCACATCGCTTGGATTGAGTCGCTTTCTGTTTAAATAAACATGGAATACTTTGCCATTGCGGAAATAGGCCATCGTGGATGACCCGCGATAAGGAATAATTATCTTCTGGCTTGTAGCAGGCATTCTTTCCGAGCACTTAATCCATTTCATTGGTGGTTAACTCCCTGCCAAAAACGCGTTTAAAATCCAGTCGCAAAAGGCGAAACATAACCCGCTCACACCGGTATGGCCTATACAGCTTCCGGTTATAGTCTTTGCAGTTCCTGATATATTTCAGTTTGCGGGCCATGCGCTCTTCGTTATACGTCCACATCAGTGTTTTAAAGTTCGTTCCCTTCATAATCAAAAATCCTTCTGTCTTGGTTTATGCCGCTTTTGCGGATAATTCTTTAATTAATATCGCCGTGACATGTCACGATTGTTTATTTATCTGAATAGACCAAATTCCCAATTCAGGTTATCCAAGCACTCCCTGTCTTGATTGAGGCAGTAATCCCACTGCTCTTGGTCTTTGTGCTCTCTGACCAGCTGCCAGCACCAGCCGCCATTGTGTTTAACCCGTCTTACTTTCCTGATTTCGACATCATCACAATCAAATATAACGCCACCGCCAGAACCTAAATGAGCGCGCAAAACGTCAAGCTCCACACTGACAACCCGGAACAACTTCGGCATCGGTTTAATGCCATTGTGGAAATCATCTATTTTTGGATATTTCATTGTGTTACATCTCCTACATCATCAATGAGATCGCAGCAATGCACCCAGCGCCTCACATAATCATTAATAATCCGGTGTTGATACCTCAGAAAAATCGACGCATAACAGCATGATTTTTAACTCATAACTTATTACCGATATCATTCACCAATAAAATAACCCGCTCACAAACTTAACTGATGGTAATAAGTTCACGATTCCACCATTATTCCGGTAACCTTACCGTTATCTTCCCGGCCTCACCCCACACCTTGGAAACCGCCACACTCCAGACCTTGCAATCATCATCAAACAAGGCATCCATCAGGGCTTTAAGCAGGTTATCGACATCCGGCTTCTGCTGGTGCGGCTGCCCGACCATGCTGCACCTTTTCACTCCTGACCAGCTTTTAGGCATCGGCATCTGAAAAACGATTTCAGCACCGGATTCAGGCAGCGTTATGCGGCGCAACCGTGCTTCGTCACAGAATGCCCTGTAACGCATCACCGCAGGCCGTTTTTGCCACTTGTCCCGCTGCGTCATGCGCGGCTTTGGTACCGGCGTGATATCGAACTCGTTAACCTGCATTGTTTCTGGCCTTTTTCAGTAGTGAATCAAACAGTTTCTGCATCCGTGCCGGTTCGCCGTACTGCTCAATCGGCTGACGCACTCTCGGCTTCCGCTCTGTCACCCGTGGTTTCGCCGCCGTTTCCTCGCTGCGCTCATGGCTGCGCCTGAGAGCTTTAGCGATATTCTCGCGCCTGGTCTGCGCTTGGTTCTCAAGCCCTTCACGGTGGTCATGCCGAAGCCAGTGGACGAAGTTGTACGAATTTCTTTTGCGCCCTATCACATTCCAGCGATACAGCTGGTCGAGCGCATACCGCACCGCAGATATTCCGACCTTCCGTTTGTGGTCATTCCTGATGGCGACCACCAGCTGCATGGCAGTGAGATCCGGCTTATCCGCAAGAACCCGCACGATGTAGTCCTGAACCCGCATATAGCCCCCATGGTAATTACCTTACAGGTAAATATAACCATATTGTTTATCTTTTCAAGAATAAAAATACCAATGTGCCGAATACGGTTAAAACGCCCTGTATCGAATTCTGAGAGACTTTTAAAACCACATCATGAAAACGTACTGACCACATAGTTAAAACCTCGCTGTGTTGCGCTGGCTTACGATTTTGATGATTCATGCACTCAGGCAGATCGTTGTTTCTTTCTTTCGAGCATTTCCATCCACGCAGGAGGCGGACGGGTTTTATCTTCCACGCGCAGAACCGGACGGGGTATCGGTTCACCTTTGGCTACACGGTCAGCCCACTGCCGGATCATCTTTGCCAGGCGCTTTTCAACCTCAGGCTCAGTCAGTCGCAGATCGTAAACCTTGTCCCTCAGTTCTGTGAAAATCCAGTACTGCACCGGATGCCGGAACGGATACATCTCAGCACTGCGGTAGTTTCTCCGGTTTGCCAGGTATTTCTGGAAGTCACGCAGCATGTCGTCAAACGGGATCCCGAATGCGTTTGAGTCCACCAGCTTATCCGACAGCATCACAATCACGTCAGACAGTTCAGGCGGCCACGGATTTCCGTTCATGCAGCGGTCGAGGCAGAACGTGAATATCATCTCAAACTGGTCGTCACTCAATCCGGCGGTCGCTCGCTTCCACATCGATGACGGCTCCTCGTTGTTCTTCCTGGTCCATTTGTCCCCGTACAGCTCGATCATTTTCCACCAGAGCTGCAACAGCCTCTGGTCCGTGGTTGTCGTGGACGCTTTGCAGGAATTTCTGCATGGCTCTGGATTTTCCGGCAAACGGACTGCCGGTCTGATTGTGTTTATTTGTCCCATTGTTTCCCCCGTTGGTTTTCATGCGTTGTTGATGAATGCTCCTGGCGAACGCCATTTCCCACTGTGCGTGGTGTTTGGCTTTCCCCTCAGCCTGCCAGTACGTGACAAACTCGGCCAATTCTTCAGGCCGGTACGGCTCATTCAGTATCACGCCCCACTGTGCCGCTTTACGGCTGAAATCCGGATCCGGCTGCCAGTGACCGGTCATCACGAACTTGCCCGGATAATCTGACCAGTTTCCTGCCGGTGGATCCTCCGCCTCAGGAACAGGAATGAAATTTTTTTCGCGCGCGCCTGAGAGAGTTGTTTTATGTTCTTGTTCCTGATCTTGTTCTTGGCTTCCGAGGGTCTCCGAAGCCCCTTCGAAGCCCCTTTCTTTTTTCTCTGATGGTTTCCTTTCAGACGACATATGAAAGCAATCTTTATATTTCTGGTAAAACATTGATAAGAATTGATTTTTAGGCTGACTGTCATACTCTCTTTGTATGCCGATACAGCGGTTATCCGATGCTTTAAGCGCTGGTGCGATCTGATACTTTGCCATTTCAATCACCCAGACCACTTCGGCATCCTCATCGTAGTGGCAAAATCCCGCTTCGATGCACCTTCGAAGCCCCTTCGAAGCCCCTTCCAAACCCAGCCCGGTTTCATGCGCCATGTAAATGATCGGGAGGTAATACATACCTGTCATATTGGCATGGGGATTTGTAAGCAAATACATAGAAACAATAAGAGCTTCGTGACCTTTTTCCCTGATCTCTTTACCGGTCTTCCCTATCCAGAATTGTGGTGAAACTTTCCCGTAGTCACGCATAAAAGCACCACTCACTTAGCACTGTTGATTAACTGCTTTAATACAGAGCGATAGGTTGTCGAGTTTTCAAAGTTGCAGGTAACGCATACCCCGTTACAAACGTAGCGCTCTGCAATATGGCCGTTTTTACATTTCCTGCCCGTGAAAAACTTACTAAGCCCTTTCGAGGCGGCTTCTTTCCTGCTGATAATTTCCATCATTACCCCGCTGAATTGTGTGTATGTGTAAATGCTAGCCATATTTTAAAAATAGATCAACCTTAAATGCATAATTGTTTATCGCGCATAACCAGAAAGTAAAAAGGCCGCGCAAGGCGGCCCCATATGTTCATCACTCGAAAAACCGTATCAGCTCTTCCATTGTCACCGCTGCGCCATGTGCAATGCATGCCTGGTGTAATCGCCTGATAGTTTTCAGTCCCGGCTGTCTGCGGGCATAGCTCAGGTGTGTCCTGATATAACCGACAGTTACCCCGGCTTTCTCTGCGAACGCAACACGATCATCTTTGTTAAGACCATTCCAGAATGCCTGAAAATTGAAATCTTCCATATTTTTCCTGTTCTATCGTTAAACATTCTGAGAATAATAACCAACATGGTCATTTACCAACAAGGTCATGATTCTGTTTAATGGCAGAATCAGATAAACATTTACGAATACATTTTAATCAGGCAACCCATATGAAAAACATCAATGAGATAAGGAGAGATAACCTCATCTTCATTCTGGAGAAGTATTACGACGGCAGACAGAAAGCGCTGGCCGATGCGCTGGGGTTCGCCCCGAACATCATTTCCCGCTACCTTTCCTCATCCGATTTGAAAAGCCACCGTAATATCAGTGACGCGGTTGCCAGGAAGATAGAACATGTCACGCGGGTGCAAAAATACTGGATGGATACCGACCATTACAACCGGCCGGCAGAAAGCACCGACGATATCTATTCTCCGACCGAGATCGGCGCAATACTGGCGGATAACATCAGTACATTCATGCTGACAGACGGCGTGAAGTCACAGACTCAGCTGTCTGTTAAAAGCGGGCTGGGCCAGTCAACGATTAACCGTATCGTGAAGAATGAAACCAGTGCCACCGTGGACAGCGTGGACTCTATCGCCAAGGCGCTGGGCCGTAAAGCCTATGAGCTGCTGATCCCGTCCAACGATACCGACGTCATTAAGTATGACCAGAAACGGTATGCCGCACTGTCACCGGCAGAGAAAGAACAGATCCAGGACTTTATCGAGTTCATCATAAAGAAAAACCGGTAATAAACTCAGACAGATGCGAAATAGGCCAGCCTCGAGCTGGCTTTTTTTCGTCGTGATAATGATCAATTTGTTTATCTTTTATTGTTTTTTATTGTTGACAACGTTCAATTACGGGTTATTATTCATATCAAGTTGACCACATTGGTCATGCTCTTTAACAATCGAGACTGCAACACAACCCCTAATTCTGATGCAGCAGAATGTCCTCGCTAACCCGTAGAACCGGAACGCGGGATCGGAACGTGAAAAATTACATGAACTGGCGATAACCGCCGGTTTTGCTATACGCCAAAACATAAACAAATAGTTTATTTAAATGATGAATAACATGACATTTTTTATTCTCAACGGCCTGCACGTTTTTATCGTGTGCGGCAAACAACAGCAGTTCAAATCATTCCGTACCGGCATTAAGTGGGCTTTCACCACCAAAACCGCCGCACGGACAGATCAACTTATAGGTGAGCACAATGGCAACAACCAATAAAGAACGTATGGACGCCAATTTAGCCGCAGCAATTCTTGCAGCTGATGGCGCAGAAACATTTACACCGGCAGAGCTGAATAACCTGATTGCCCGTATCAACGGCGATAAATCGAACCAGGCACTGGAAAAATACGACAACATTATTTTCCGTGTCGGCCTCGCTGCCACATCATCAACCTGTTTACAGTCACTGCAGGGTGAGGAATGCATTGAAGCGCTGGCACACGTCATCAGAAATATGGATAAGTACCCGGCCACCAGCGATAAAAAGCAGTATTTTGAATCACTGTGCGGCAAGGATGCATTCCCTGCCGCTGATCATTCTGCTGCAAAAAATGATAAACAAACCGTTTATCAACAGGATGAAATGATGACCGATAATGCCTGTCAGGCAGCCACGGAGCCGCCACATTTTGAACCGGGCCGCTATCCTGATATCCCTAACGAAACGTATCACGCATCGAACGGCATCAGCAGCACCATGCTGAAAGATGCACGGATCAGCCTGATGTATTACCAGCGCCGCCACATCACGAAAGTGATTCAGCGTGAACGCTCTGAGGAGTTAGATTTCGGCAGCCTGTTTCATACTCTGGTACTGGAACCGGAAAAGCTGGACGCAGAATTCAGCCTGCCGCCGGTTATCCCGGCTGACGCGCTGACCAATACCGAATCCATGAAGAAATGGATTGAGAGTTATAACGCCGGTCTGGCGCCGGTGATGAGCAACGACGAGCTGAAAGCAGAGATTGAGGCACATAACGCCACGCTGCCGCAGCCGTTATCTCTGTCCGGTAACGCTGAGGAAATTGGTTCTCTCTATGTTTCTCTGCCTGATGCTTTCCGCACCATTCCTGAGCATGAAAAGCACACCGCCGCGGCAATGAAAGCCTGCATAAAAATGTTCAATAACACCCTGCCGGTACCGCTGAAAACATCCGGCGGACGCATAGATATGATTCGGGAACTGGAAGCGATAAACCCTGAGCTGGTGGAAGCAGAACGCAATAAGCCTGATCCGCTGATTACTTCCGGTAAGAAAGAAGACCTTATCGCCAGAATCAAATCTGTATCGCCGGACTCTGTTTTCGCTGATGAGTTAATGCAGGCATGGCAGGCAGATGAATCACGTATCCGTATCACTGGTGATCAGTTAAAGCTCGGCAAAGCTATGCAGGAAGCTGTCTACCAGCACCCTGAAATCAGACCGCTGATTAATCATCCGGGCCGCGCCGTGGAAGTCAGTTATTACGGTATTGATGAAGATACCGGGCTGGAAGTCCGCGTCCGGCCAGACCTTGAAATATCCACCACGGACAGCCGTATCGGGTTCGATCTGAAATCGGTATCACTCGGACGTTTCAAGCAGGATGCCATAGAGGCCATGATCCGCCGGGAAATACTCAACCGCGATTATCACGTCAGCGCGGCCATGTACTGCGATATTGCCGAACTCGACCAGTTCTTTTGGATCTTCGTTAACAAAGACGAAAATTACAACTGGGTCGCCGTGGTCGAAGCCTCGCCGGATTTACTGGAACTCGGCCGTCTGGAATACAAAAAGACACTGCGCGATATCCGCCAGGCTATGGACACCGATGTATGGCCTGGACCGGTCACCACCACGCTCACTATCGGCCTGAACGATTTCGATATGCGCCGCCTGGAATCGCTGCAAATGGACGCCGCGTAACACCCACCCTATTTGATGCCCGGCAATGGTCGGGCTGGAGATATCATTATGTCAGAAGTAACAACTATTCAAACCAATACACCGACGGCCGTTATGAATAACACCTCATTGCTGATGAACCCAGATTCAATGGATCGCCTGATGCGCTTTGCTGAGTTAATGGCATCCGGCACCGTGACGGTACCGAAACATTTACAGGGTAAACCCTCTGATTGCCTGGCAATAACAATGCAGTCCGCCCGCTGGGGCATGGACCCTTTCGTTGTTGGTCAGAAAACCCATGTTATTAACGGAACACTCGGTTACGAAGCTCAACTGGTCAATGCCGCAATCACAAGCTCAACCGCTATTGATGGCCGCTTTCATTACCGCTATGGCGGAGAATGGGAAAAAATTGTCGGAAAAAAAGACAAAAACCGCGATGAGTCTGGCCTCTATGTTGAAGTTGGCGCGGTGCTGCGTGGTGACAGTGAAATAACCTGGGGTGAGCCGGTTTATCTGGCTGATGTCCAGACGCGCAACTCACCGCTCTGGACAAATATGCCGAAGCAGCAGATCGCCTATCTGGCAATAAAATACTGGTCACGCCTGTATTGCCCGGAAGTGATTATGGGCGTTTACACACCGGACGAGATTCAGGAACGCGCCATGAAAGACGTCACCCCGTCGAAAGAGCGCGTGACACTCAGCGAGTTATCCCACCAGCAGGCAGAGCCACAGCAGCCGGAGCCGGTAAAAGAAGTCACCGGTGAACTGGTTGAAGAATTCGACGCTGAGGCAATCCGCCGCGCTATCGATACCGCCGAAACACTGGATGCTGTGAAAGATATCCGCAGCCGGATTGATGAAGGCAAAAAGGCCATGGGCATCACCCTGTTTACTGAACTGAAAAATAAAGCAGTTCAGGCATATCACGTTATTGATTCACGCAACCTGCTGGAAGCGGAGATCAATTCACTACCGGAACCAGGCACACCGGAAGCCGCAGAAGCATTTCAGAAAGTGGAACAGCTGCTGAATGCCCGTAAAACGAAACTCGGCGCTGAGCTGTATGAGCAATTCAGTATGACGCTGAGTGATATGAAGCCTGAGTATCAGTAAATGAAAACACTCGCCCGGGGCCAAACTCCGGGCATCCAGTCAGTATTGGGATTGGTGAATACGCGGGCTGACGCGCATTAGTCCCCGTCCTAACCTCAGATAGTAACAATTGAGAGCGGTGATGACGCGGGGGAAACGTGGCTTAACACACTATGACTGGGAAAATCCAGCAAGCAGGATTTCAGCACCTGCCACCAATCACCAATACTGACTAACCATATTCCCGAGTGAGTTCGGGATCACAACGAGGAATAAACATGACGCGGTTAACCAAAGAAACCAAAAAAACGCTGTGTGAGAATCTGTTGCGAGTTTCTCCGCTTTATCAGAAGGCAAAGGACACACTTATTAATCGTGTAAAGCTGGTTGAGCGAATTAGGCTCGCTTGCCTTTCTCAAGAAGGAACTTCGGATGAAGAAATATCCGCGGTGGTCGAGAAAGTAAATAAGATAAAGGCGATAAAAAACTTTGCTGAACCAGATATCAGAATGGCAACCACTTTAAGTAGCACTCTTGAAATTGGGATAAATGGCGAGCGCAGAGATTTAAGCACACGCGGAGTTGACCGGCTATGGAGCAACACCCGATATTCTCATCGCATCACCGACACGGAATACTTCGGTAAAGAAATTATACCGTCAGATATCCCGTCAGGATTCGTGCCTATTAATCGGGTGCTTCTGAAAAATGCTGATAATTTTTATGACGAACTCCTATCCAGCGATAGTCAAATAGCATCATTACTTGATGAACTTGAGGAGTTCCGCCTTAAAGTCATGGGCGCATTACAGCCTATAAATACAGTCAAGCAACTGGAAAAGCACTGGCCGGACGCCGTACCTCATTTGCCCATCATTGTTAGACCAACTAAAACGGAAATCGCATTATCATCTGACGCTCTTAATGCGATATGCGGCCTGCCAACAGAATCAGAAGCCGCATGACTAACACCCCGCAGCGGGGATAACTATTCGGACATCACGTAGCACAGGGAAGTGCATATAAATTAAGTCCTCATAACGATAGCAAAGACAACCAACGCAGCAATTAATACAAGAGGAACACCTACCGTAATTTTAAGGTACTTGATAAATGATTTTGTGATGGCTTTTTCTACAGCCCTCTCAATAACTGCTTCAAGTTGTTCAGGTGTTAAGTTCATATCTACTCTCCTTGGTTTTCTTAAATATACCCAGGGGGGAAATATTGTACAAAGGATAAATAACATGGAATTTAAGGGTACGCCGGGGCCGTGGTACACAAGCAATGAAGGTCGGTTACTGGTAAGGGATGAGGAATGGCAATGCGTTATTGCTGACGGTATCGGCTGTAATGGTGACGAGGAAGAAGTGGCGAACGCTAGACTAATAGCCGCAGCACCTGAGCTACTGGATCAGTTAATCCGATTGAGAAATAAAATAGCTGACTATCATCCTGACGACGATGACCATCTTGATGTTGTCGACGCAGTAATAAACAAAGCACTTGGCCGCGAATAGCCGCCCTGCTCTCTTTCACACAGAAGTAACCCACCCTATCCCACCTCGGGATATCAGCAGGTAAAAAATAAACAGAGATAAGTGCCGGTGAGCCTTATTGGCCTGCATCGGCTTATCTGCAGTAACAAAATAGGAACACACCATGATCCCATTAAAAAAACCCATCAACTTCAAAGAAGTGAAACGCCTCACCGGCCTGTCCCGTTCAACCATTTACGCCTACGAAAAAGCAGGAAAATTTCCGAAGCGTACCGCATTTACAGCACGCTCTGTCCGCTGGGAGGAAAGTGAAGTCATTCAGTGGATCGCCGAACGCGGCATGCATCCTGCGGTTCCGGACGACACCATTCATAAAGTACGGGCAAAAAAGGCGGCAAAGCATGAACAGCGCGCGCTTTGATATCGCTGACGTGATTCTGTCACTGCACAGTATCGCACTCTGGTGCGCCATCAGCGGCGTTATCTGCGTGATTGATGGTGACACCCAGCAGTTGATTATATCCCCTTCTGATAACCCCACCGTTTCAGGATGAAGCGTAATGCAGGGATGCTGATAACATGGGAGTGAATATGAAAGTCTATCTCGACGACGAGCGCCAGGCACCACAGGGATTTGTGCGCGTCTACTGTCCTGATGAGGCCATTAAGTTGCTGCAAACAGGTGAAGTGGCATTAATCAGCCTCGACCACGATTTAGGTGATGATGAGCGCGGTACAGGCTACGACGTTTTATTGTGGATAGAAGAACAGGTGTATTTGAACGGATTTAAAGCACCTGAAATTATCGTTCATTCTGCTAATACATCGGCGCGCCAGAAAATGGAATTAGCAATTAACCATATTAAGCAGATTCAGGAGGGGTGATGGATATATCACAAGAAGGAATTGAATTAATGCAGCACGCTCTCGGTATTAACCAGCAAAACAGAAAACCATATAGGAACTACTTCCTCTCATCCGGCAAAAATGAAGAATGGGAGAGTTTAATTAAAAATGGGTTGGCCGCATCAAATCCAGCGCCAAAAGAATTTTGTGGTGATATTTATTATAAGGTTACCGATACCGGAATTAATATAGCCATTGCTAAATTACCAGAGCCAAGAAAATTAACTAAATATGACGAATATCTTGATGCGGATACGTGTGTATCATTCAGCGAATGGCTTGGCATTAAGTTGCCAGAATATGAACGCCGATATCGTGACAGCAAATACGAATACAGAATGTATCGCGAAATTCGAGACCAATGGTGGAATTTAACACGCATAGAAGGCGAATGGATGCCAACTATGAAAGCCGCCAAAGCAAGTTATAAGGAAGCACTGAAAGCCAGCAGGTAGTCAATCATGACCATAATCGGATTTGTATTACTACTGGTAATGTACGGCTCTGCTGTGCCTGTTACCGATGATATTTATACGCTCGAAGAATGTGAGAGCCGCGCAGTGCAGGTAATGACTGTGCAGAATGTTGAATTAGTGTGTGCGGAGGTGGTGAGGTGAAGGTTAAGTTATTGAATGATGGTGATTATGGCGATATGGAAAATGTCAGCTTTCCAGTGATTGTCTCAGGAAGGTACTGCGATATGGGTAATGAATTGATTATGGTTACAGGCAGTGAACTTATACGCCTAGCGGGTAACCATAATAAAGAAGACCCATTTTATCCTGATTATGAATATGCTTTTTATGTTGGCATTGAGTGCGAGGTCATTAATGAACAAATACAGTGACAAATCAGACTTTGAGATTAATAAAGAGGTCGTGAAATTAATAAAAACTAAAGGAGGCTATTCGTGCGTTGATCACGATGAAATTGTGAAGGTATATGTATCACAAAATACCGGGATATATAAAGAGTTCGACCCCTGCAATGACCCGTATGACGCAATGCCGATTGTTATTGAAAATCGCATCAGTATCGAAAGCCGCTTCAACGGCCATTACGATGAATGGTATGCCAGCCTACAGACCAACAAAATACTCATAGATGCTACTGGCACAAATTATTATAGGGTGGCTATGGAAGTATTCCTGATGATTAAGGATGCGGAGAATGAAAGCTGACTACGGCGGGAGCACAACACCAAAGGAATTGCGTGATTTGTGGCAAACTCCCCTACCGTTATTTTCAGCACTGGACGCTGAATTCGGTTTTTACCTTGATGCCGCCGCTGATAAAAATAATACCCTCTGCTCTCATTATCTCACCGAAAAAGACAACGCATTAAACTCCGACTGGCAAAGCTACGGCTCAATATGGTGCAACCCTCCGTACAGCGACATACAGCCGTGGGTAAGCAAAGCCGCCGAACAATGCAGGGAGCAATTACAGCCTATCGTGATGCTGGTTCCCGCAGATACTTCAGTGGGCTGGTTTAAGTCGGCACTGGATACCGTCGATGAAGTCAGATTTATTACCGGTGGCCGGATATCGTTTATTAACGCCGGCACAAACAAATCAAAGAACGGAAATAATAAAGGCTCCATGCTTTTAATCTGGCGACCGTTCACCCGGCCCCGCCGGATAATTACCACAGTTAACCGTGATGACCTGATGGATATAGGCAACCGGTTACTGAAAGCTCAAATCTGAGGTGACCAATGACACCACAGGAAGCAGAGAACGGACGCAGACGAATAGCAAGGGAATGTCTGAAGGAATTAATGCAGCACGCATCAGACGAACAACACACCGCGATACTCGACAAATACACACCGAAATTTAAACCACTTAATCACCTGCGCTTTCCGGCAAAGAGAGTGCTCGGGTATTACGTGCGTACGTTACAGAAGGAGATGAAGGATGGATAACATTAACGATGATTCTTTAATTGACATGAAGTTCATGACGCGAGATGCTGGCTTCACTTCCAAATATTTCTACAGTCAGATCAATAAAGGCAACCTGCCCAAACCGATAAAAATCGGTGAGAGGTCGCGCTGGAAAATGGGTGATTACCGTAAGTGGAAAAACTCTTTTTCATGCCGTTAAAATGTCTTTGTGGGCATCTTTGCGGGCACCCCCTGCACACCAACATAAAATCACTAACAATTCCAATATAATGCGAGCGTGTTCGGTGTTTGCAGGGGACACCAAGACCGAATAACCTCGCATTACCCTCCGTTACCAATCCCCCTTGAAAAATCAGCGCTTCACCGAATTCACTGTTACCAGACATAACCGTACGTTACTTGACTGAACCATAATTTTGCGGGCATATTTGTGGGCATCAAAACAGAATCAAACCAAAGGTGCCCACATGCTGACAATAAAACAGATAGAAGCGGCCAAGCCGAAAGAAAAATCATACCGATTGTCAGATAGTGGCGGTCTGTTCCTTTTCATCTCAAAAGGCGGTGGAAAAATTTGGCGTTTCCGGTACCGAAAAGACGGAAAGGAGCAAACACATGTCATCGGCTCATATCCGGAAATATCATTAATAGAAGCCCGTAGGCTTCACGCCTCAGCAAAATCAATACTTGCTACCGGAGGATCGCTGGAAACAAGGAAAGAAGCATCACAAGAAGAAAGCACCATAACTTTTGAAAGCGTTTTCCGTGAATGGTACGAGTTCAAAAAGGAGGTGTGGTCTGCCGGTTACAGAAAAGAAATGCTATCCATGTTTAATGATGATGTCTTACCGATTATTGGAGAGGAAGACATTGCAACTATAGATCCGCTACGTGTTGTAGATGTGATACGCCACTTCGAAAGCCGTGGCGCAATGGAAAGAGCGAGCAAAGCCCGCCGTCGCTGCGGTGAGGTATTCCGGTATGCGGTTATAACAGGGCGCTCTAAATACAACCCGGCGCCAGACCTAGTTGATGCCGAACGCGGGTACCGGAAAAAGCACTACCCATTCCTCACCAAAGAGCAGATACCCGCCTTTAACAAAGCGCTGTCAACTTTCTCAGGAAGTGCTATCAGTAAGATAGCCACGCAGGTTTTGCAATACACTGCGCTGAGAACCAAAGAACTCCGCTCCATGCAATGGTCAGACGTCGATTTTGAAAACAGGGTTATCACTATCTCTCCCGAAGTGATGAAAAGCAGAAAGCCCCATGTCGTTCCGATGTCAAATCAGGTCGTCGCGCTGATGGCGCAAATTAAGCCTATGACATCAGGAATATCAGATTTGGTCTTCCCCGGGAGAAATGACAAAAGAAAGCCAATAAGTGAGAATGCTGTATTACTGGTGATCCGGCAAATAGGTTTTGACGGAATAGCAAGCGGTCACGGATTCCGGCACCAGTTCAGCACTATACTTAATGAAAACGGATTTGACCGTGACCTGATAGAGCGCCAGCTTGCTCACGTTGACCGTAACGCAATACGCGGCATCTATAACCATGCCGAATACCTTGATCAGCGCAGAAATATGATGCAGTGGTTCGCTGACTATATTGACGAAATATCAAAGTAACAGGAAACCAACATGCACAACATCGCCAACCTGCCCCAAGATGAAAAAGACAAAATTAATGCCGATTTAGCCGCATCCGGTATCGCGTACAAAGAAAGACTCGGACTGCCGTATGATCTGTACGAAACAGAAAACCAGCAGCCCGAGTATTTACGCCCGTACTTCAGAGAGAGACTGGAGCACTACAGGGAGATCGGGAAAAGGTTTCCGCGTGGGTTTGAGTATGAGAGGGAGTGAGCACCATGATTATTAAATAACCATGGTGCTACAGCAGAAAAAAGATAAACAGAAATGCACATGAGGGAAACCTACTAACTGTCAGCCGTAGTGACGCTTAATCCATGCATTCCTCAGAACTTTATTTATCGGTTTTTCATAGTACTTATAGCAAATGATAGATAAAAAAACTGAAATAGTTAATGACGTTATTGCGTATGTAAATATATCATAATAATCATTTTCATTTGGTGACATTAATTCTGTCACCTTAGCAATAACCATATAGTGAAGCATGTAAAGTGAGAATGATGCCTCTCCTAGCAGGATCAAAATCTTATTTGATAATAAATCAGATACATACCCAGCCCCATATGAGAAACTAAATACCACCAGAGCCATACATGGAATAAATAAAATATCGTATTTTATATTCATGTCAGAAATAAAATTAGAAGCAATATAGAATGTAAAAAATAAAAATGAAAGCGATATCACCTCAAGGATCGTCCCTGACTTTTTAGTTAACGAAAATGATGATGATAAATAAAATCTACACAGCAAAACACCTATCAAGAAATCACTAAATCTGAATATTGGGTTGATATAAAAAAACCAATGACTATTGATATAGTCAGGAGGTGATATTATAAAATAAGTGTTAGTTAGCAGAATAGATAGCAACAATAAAATTATATGTTTGGTTTTTAATTTAACAACAAAGCAAAATACGACATAGAAAAAAAGTTCACATGAAATACTCCATGACACCGTATTGAATGAAAAGTAATATTCATTAATAGGTATAAACGCATGTACCAATAGCGCATTAGATAATAACGGCAATACCGAAACATTTGATATGTTTGTGAATACACCAAACAAAGCCATAAATAATATTAAGCAAAGTATATGAACTGGATATAATCTCGCCACCCTAAAAAAAAGAAAATCCTTATATCCAAATACTCCAGCAGCCTCGTGTTTTTTAAAGCTATAATTTATGATAAATCCAGATAAAATATAGAAGAATGTAACCCCAGTGTACCCATTAAAAAAATACTTTGCTGCAAATTGAACCGGTGGTAATGATGAGTTGCCAAGGAGCCCCAAATGATGCAATAAAACACCAAGTGCCGCAAAAAATCGCAGTGATGTTAGAGAGTTAATAACCTTAAATTTCTTATTCATTAATCTGCCATGTATAAATGTGAAGCACGCACGGCAGATTAATCTCTCGCGAAGCTCATGTCAAACTCATGACATTTAAAGTTAGTCAATATGAATATTATGCCAACCTATTAAATGCCCCACCACCATGACTGTTCCAGTCTTCTCCGGCACAACCAATAACGATAACCTTTGCACCGGAGCCAGAAACACTAGGCGGGAGAAGGTTATTTAACCCAGGCTGTCTTGTTAAATCACTGGCATCGATTACTACGTTCATGGGAACTTCTCCGCCGCCATCAACAGAAAACATCGGAGTTGCTGTTTTGGGATTTTTTTGATCTATGGGTAAATATCCAGTTATTTTCAATGCCGGTCTGAATGATGCGTTTGGCAGTGCGCTTACCATAACCTGCCCGCCAGTTACATATTCAGTGGCGCATCCATTCATAGTAATGCAGTATGGATCTTTAAAATAAAATGCATAACTTATTGATTCTCCATGCATTGGTGATATTTCTTCTGCGGTGCAATCAAGCATAGTGCTGTACTGTAACTTTGATATATGAAAACCAAACTGGAATCCCCTTACTTGTACGAGTCTCATATCCATACTTGTACCAGACATGTAATGAATACCGTTGTTATCTTGTGAGAAATCGATCCCCGCATACCCATACCCATTCCACTGGGAAATACCTACTGACTCAATAATGCCAGAAAAAGCACACATTGCTTTAATTCCTATTAGTGCCCCCTCTATTCCAACCTCCCTTATATAAGGTGATGCCGCTTTACCTAGGAATATACCGTAATGCGGCTTCATTTCAGCCACATTAGATGTTGTTAACCCCAGCCTTCTGAACATGCATCTTTCAACAATACCCCTCTGACAAAATGACCCCATAGATGAATCCAGTAAATCCCATTTTTCAGGAACAAATACACATAAGGCATCGACTTCCAGAACTACATTGCCATCCTTTTTTAATTTAAATTTATTGTTCGTGGTTTTATAGAATACTGTTGACTCAGCTTTACCATGCCCTTTAATTCCCATGTTATCATATATGGGGACGGCTTCTGATGTGTGAATATCGCCACGCGGTGCTTCAAGTATTACCCTATTATTTTTTGCATAATTAGTGGCTTTGGTAATTGCTTCTGCGTTATCAGTTTTACCATCAGGCTTAACCCCCCAGAAGCACATGTCATATACAGTAAAATTAATTCTCCGCCACGCAATATTACCCGACGCAGGAACAATAACTATTCCGCCATCATCCTCAACAGGTGATGCAGAGTTATCAAACGACTGAAAATGTCCGCCACCGTGATGATGCTCATCATCTGTCTCTGAATAAGCTGATGCCACATAGACAATCATCCCGATATTTACTGGCTTGTGTTCGCGGAGTTTATTGATACTCAAAAACCGGCCGATTTTATTAAATCCTGCGTTTAGTGAGAACTCATCAATCTGCCCCAACTTTTCACCAACGGTAATGTCGCCATGTCCAACCATTGACGAACCAGATGATTTTGATAACTCAGACCTCAGACTGGCATCACCAACGCCAACCCAAGCGCCAACACCGACACCGACACCGCCAGCAGACACCGGCGTTGCCCCAGCAGGAACCGTCTTCGGTAAATCACCATCCCAGCGGTAATATTCGCCGGTAGTTTCGTCACGCAGAATTTCATTGCGTTTTGTTATTTCAGCGCCCAGCTGGAAGCTATCCATCGGGATGTAACCGGCGGCAATAATTGCCTGGTTAATATCGACTTCGAAGCGCACCATAAGTTGATCGAATATCCAGCGCATACCCTCGATAGTCATATGGCAGCGGCCAAACCGGTCTTTGTATTCGTGTTCCAGAGATGTCACGAACTCGTCAATTTTTCCTGAGTTAAATTTCAGGTCGCGCGGTGCTTCACTCGGTACTGCATTTTGAGTAGGGATAGTAGCCATGTGCCTTTTCTTCCAATAAAAAAGCCAGCTCTGAGGCTGGCTTGTTGGTTTGAGTGTTATGTCAGACGTTATAGTCTGTTTTCGGTGCGAAATACTCGCTTGCGGTGATGGAGAACGTGCCGTCTGCGTCCGGTTTCTTATCAGAGACTACCCAGCGCATAGCATCCATTTCAGTAACGGTTGATATGATGTACCGTGACGGCGACTGAACATTGTGACCGTCATAGATATTGAGCCGAATATCAGGGATATCGGCAATAAAACCTTTATCCGTATCAGTTCGCGCCTGCGCCGGATATTCTCCGGATGAATTACCCAGGTGATCGGTGATGCTCACCACCATATCGCCGGAAAAATCAATGTGCTCACTGGTGCTGAACACGTTTCCGGTTCTGCCGGTGATGTATCCGCCTTGCTGATTACTGTCGTAGCTGTCTGCCACCAGTACCATATCGCCGGGATAAACATAATCCCCGTCTGCCAGTGTTTGCAGACTGATGCTTGTTCGCTGGCTGACCAGGCGATCCATTTCCAGCAGTGCGCGGTCAATGGCCTGATACTCGTTCCGGCATCCGTGCAGAGTGATTTTATTCGGGCTTTTTGCTGCACCCTTCACCACTGCGCCATTTTCGATACGGTACTTCAGATAGGTTTTTTTGTTGGTTCGCGGGTTAACGTATTCAACCTCAACACCGTCATTCCCGCCAGGCAGCGACATATCGTATGAGATACGGAAGTTATTACCGGTAATGTTTGACCGGTTAAACACCGCCGCCGGATATCTCCGTTCTTCCTCACGGGAAAATGTCAGCACACCGTTATCAAAGAATGCCGTCACCCGCGCCACGTTGCAGATCGTCTCGACACGCTGGCCTAACGATACATCCTCATCATCAAACGTGTAATCAAAGTACCCGAGGCGTTTGTCAGGCAGTCCGGCGTAAATCTCATACAGCCCGTGCAGGTCGATAGTGTTCTCCGGCTGCTTGCCGGTAACCAGCCACGTGTGTGCCACGGCATCCGAAAATGAGCGTGATGGCCGTTCTGTGTAATCCACTTTGCGGTTGACCATGTCATAACTGATCACATGCCGTGTCGCCAGAGCGTTATATTTTCGCTCACGCGAGCTTGTCGGGTTCTCTGTTGCCCTTACAGTCACACGGACAATAGTGTCGTCATTATGCTTCTCATTGATCCTGCGGCGAATAATGTGCGCCTTCTCCAGCTTCAGTATGCTGTGGTCATTACTGTTTTCCAGCCGGGTTAACTGGAATGCATATCGTCCGTAGCCTCCCCGTGGTATAAATTTTTCCGTTTTGTAATAGTTCTTTGTCTTAGGTGCAGCCGGGAAACCACGGCTATATGATTCCCTGGTACCGGAAATTTCCTCGTTGTCATCATCCACCTTCCAGAATTCCATTCTGGCATTGGCATAATCACCCTCCCCAAGCTGGGCGTTTATGTGGATCCACAACTGCCCACCATCCATCGGTGAAAAGAACGGACCTACAGTCAGAAACTGATTGTCATACAGAATAAATTTAGCGGTATTAACAACGGCGTTCGGCGGCAGTGCGGCAAGGTCACCACCGGAAAGGCTGGTGAAAAAGAACTCGTAATACTTTTTCGGCAATACGATTGACCCGTCATCTGTTTTTTTCGCCTCAGACAGATAAGCATCCACCTTGATGTCTTTTGTCACGTTACCGGTTGGCGTGTCGTACGATACATTTACGGTCATGGATACTGAACGCGGTTTGATGATGTCATAGAAGTAATCGAACTCACCCTGCCGGCTGATTTTAATCATCGCCTCGCCGCCCTTTATCTCCCCGGATATAACCTCATTCGCCGTTGCCTGATACTGCGGTATTTCATCACTTTCATTCGGACCCGGCACTTCCTGCCCGTCAACGTCGTGAAACTCAAACCCTTCAAATATCTCAGGGATATTTTCACCAGGCTGAAATATCTGATAGCTGGCACCGTCCAGTGCGGTTAATTCGGATTCTGAATATTTCACGTTTTCGATATCAAATCGGCCGATACCGAAGTTCATCCACTCTGTGACTTTTTTCTTATTGTCGATGTATTCAAACAGCGATTGCTGAATCAGATCCGGATATGCCCGCACCTGACCGTGAATTTCCGGACGCGCCTGGTATGTCCTGGCAACGTTGGTCTGCCCGGTGAGCCGGTTATTCGGACTGTCTTTAACGTTCGCGTCTGCTGAGGTGAATGACGGCGTTTTCGGTGCCAGAAAAGAAAATACCTTCGATACCAGTTTGAATATCGGGCTTAGCAGACTTCCGATTGCACCACCTCTCGGCTGGTCAAATACCTGAATGTGATGCAATTCAGTGACAACAAAATCAAGGCTGTCGCCGTCAGTCAGCTGCACACCGTTGACCATGATCACAACGTCACTGCTGATGTTCTGTTCTTTCAGCCAGTCAAAAAAAAGAGAG
>RWZD01000021.1_pt1 | contig 58494 bp, 82 predicted proteins | sample 2187771 | NCBI WGS metagenome assembly RWZD01 (sample SAMN10531866, study PRJNA481165) | viral metagenome | isolation source: viral particles purified by filtration and ultracentrifugation from about... | place: USA: Tennessee
ATATAACGGTAATTACATAAAGAACGGATAATAAAGAGAACGTTATATAAACGGAAATAAATGAAAGCGCTGTCATTTTCTTTTTCGTTTCCAGTTCGAAATGTATATCGGTGTATTTATATTCGTAGTTCATTACGGATAATGTAGATTTTACGTAATAATCTAGGAAAGGAATGCCGTTAAATCAACGTTCTTAAGTCGTTAAATATTATCCGAATACACACGTTTTATGCAGCGCTCTTAAACGTTGGTTTAACGCCATTCTTACGCCTTCCCTATCGTTCCCATTTATTCCCTTACATACATCGAGTGTATAAACGGAAGGATTGCGAACTGGAAATCAAATAAGAACGTTCATTCGGTAGCCTGCGGATTTTCGGAGGGTGTGCGTCGTGAACGGATAGGCTGGTGGAACGGAGTATATATCGGAGTACATACGCAATCCACCCGAACGCTTCCAGACGCAATTGAACGCAATCCAATCCGATTCCATTTCGTTTTCATTTCGATTCTATTCCGTTCATATTCCAATCCAATTTCGTTCCGATCCGAAAATCCTTCGAAAATAGCTCGAAGAGTAAACGAGTGTGTATATCGGATATATACGGATGTTGCACGCTTCTAATTCGAATCCAATCCGATTCTTTCCTTATTATATACGCAGATACATTCCGGTTATTCTAACGGAGTATTATCGCTCTATGTTCGGTTTACACTTCGGCTATTATCTACGTATATGTACGGAGTATTAACGATTTATTTGCGCCTTCTTTAGCGCTTCCATTTATTTCCGTTTATATAACGTTCTCTTTATTATCCGTTCTTTATGTAATTACCGTTATATCTTTTACATACGTAGTATATCGTTTAATAGATACTACTTAGAAAGTCAATGTAATTGATTGACTTTCTGCAAGTCGAAGACTTGCTAATATATTTAGTTAACGTTCTATATCGTATATTAAGTAATTAACGGATATGTATAACGAGGACATATTATCGAGGATATGTATTCTGTCGGACATATCCGCGTATACCTCGTAAACAACTTTCTATAATATAGGATACCGAAAATACCCCTTGTTGCATAGGTAACCAAAACTTTTTTTCGAAAGGGAGTAATCGGAAGGAAATCGAAGTAAAATGGCGATAATCAAAGAAAAAGTTTCCGCATATTCACCTCCTATTATTTAACAAACGCTCAACCTCTTGTGTACCAACGGATTAGAGGTTATATACTCGGAGTGTATAACGAGGTGTTTTCGAAGGAAAGGCGAAAAATCGGCTTAAATGACCGAATATCGCCGAATTTGAGGGTGGGAAAATTACCCTTTTTCACATATTTATCGAAAATAAACTACGAAAAAGCATTTAAAACCGTTGACTTTACGTAGTTATAATGGTATAATTAAGTTAGAAAGTTAAGGGAGGTGATAAGAATTGATAGACGCAATTGTTAAAGTAGCAGAAGCACTAGCCACCGTCATAACAGCAAGTGCCTCGCTACTAACCGCAATAGTCGCTTACCTACTGTATAAGCACAAGTCGAATGATTCGAAGTCAGACGACGAGTAAGTAAGCAACGGAAAGGAGTTAGCGCTCCTTTCCTCCAATATATCATTTATTTAAGGAGGAGTCAAAATGACAAACATTATCGCAATCGCATCATTCATAACGTCGTTAGCGGTGTTATTCTTGGTAATTAAGATTAAGAACGATAAATAACAACTAGCAGGAGGTTTCTATTGGATGGCTTATTACGGTAATCAAGACAAAAAATCAATTGTAAACTTATTAGACAACGGTTTGGTATGGTTAAAAGATGAAGTAAAACTACAAGAAAAAGATACGGATAGCCTTTGGAAAGAATTTAGGGAATTAGAAAAGGTGTTATATGGCGAGGGAGAAACATTATTATCAATGACAAACAAAGTAAGGTTCGAAAAACGCCTAAACACAGTTAGGAAAATGCTAGAGAAAATCAAATAAGTAACGGAGGCTGATCGCCATGTTTAAAACACTATTTATTGCGGGTTATCTCGGAGCCTGTGCGCTAACCGGACTAGGAGGCGTACAGGTGCAGGCGAATCCGCCCGAAGTACCCTCAACCGCTGCGATACTCGAAGCTAAGCATGTGACTGTGGTAGCGGAGGTATACCGATTTGACGAGAACGGATACTGGCTAGCTAACGTCGACGATCCGGCTCATACTGCGATTTACCTGTCGAAACAGGATTATCCGCATCACGTTCAGATAGGCGATAAATTTAAGATTACTTTTCGACTGGATACCGTTAAAAGTGTGGTAGAATATGAGTAGCGAAAAAAAAGAAGCGCAAAGTAGAAAGGAACAACACGCATGATTATAGTTGAAAACGAACAAGCTGGGCGGAGTTACCACTTCCACAACTTAGACGTCAAGCGGGCGCTAATTATCACTTACGCAGATGCCGAAATGAAAGAAATAGACATCGCAACCAGGCACGAAGAACTTTTCGGTAAGTACGATAACCTGGTCGAAGCTGGCGAAGCAGAGACGCTAAAAATCGGAAATTGGATAGCACGTGAGCTAATATAGCGAAAACGCCTCCGTAATTGGAAGGCGTTTTTCTTTCGCTTATTTTCGCTTCTTATCTACGGTATATCCGAATAGGTCTGCGGTAATTTCTTCCGTTAATAGCGATTGTGCTTGCGTGAGATAGCGGAACCTCTCTCCCTCTATTGAGGCTTTTTCGGACTCGGATTCCTTCTTTACGCCGTAAGAGCTGTTCATGGCTGAGGAAGTCGATACCCTTCTTATGCTTACTACGTAAGTCGTCGCTTAATATGACGTTAGTTAAGCGGTACAACAAGCTACCGTTCATCCGCATTCCGAAGATAGCGAAGTATTCTTCTGTTATCTTCTCGACTTCCTCTATACGCTCCTGCACCGTATGTTCCTGCGCTGTATCTTCCAGTTCCTCTATTTTTTCGTTCGCCCATGCTTGATTAGGCGGAATAGGTTCGCCGAATAGGTCTAACGTGGTTTTCAGCATAACGTCAGCTCCCCTTCCGTCCAGTAGTCCCAGCGCTTAAATTCGGAAGCAAGCCGCTTCAGCGCAGATTTAAGAGAGCGGTTAACGGTCGACCTATCTACGCCTCTTATCCTCGCAATCTCCTGTTGACTGAGTCCTTCTACGTAATATAGGCGAATACAAGTACGTTGTATTTCCGTTAAATCCGCCTGTCCCAGCGCCATATTTAAATCGGTGAGTAGTTCATACAATTCTGCGGAATTTGATCGTTCGTATTCCGCTTTTAGCGATAAGTATAATTCTAGTAATAATTGCGTTTTCTTTTCGTAAAAATCTGTAAAAGTTAATTCCAATCCGTAGATTACCTCCTTTTTAGTTAATTGACGATTAAGTCCGATTGTGCTACGATTCTTTAAAATAAGAGTAGCGGAGAGGTGACGATAAAAATGGCGAAAAATGATAAAAAAGATAACGAAGATGAGCACGGATTAAAGGAGTATGAAGCCCCTCCGAGTATTGTATGGATAACAAACGAAATGCCGCGAGAGGCTTTTATAACAATCGACAATGAATACCGATTCTACGTTTCGACAACAGCTCGGAGGATTTTAGGGGTACATGAGGACGATAAATTTCAACTGGTAATCGGCTACGATTCGGATTATAAGCGCTTAATAGTCGGCGACCCAAAGCGGGTTAAAGCGGATGGGGTCAAGCCGTTTAAATTTGGACGCCGAGCAAATTCACGTGCAAAGCCATTCGTAGATCGATTAAACCTAACGGATTCCCTCCCTGTTCGTTACGAATTCATAGCCGTGGATTATGCAGGAGTGATTGGAGCTTATGCTTTCGAGCTAGTCGAAGCGGAGGGAGGACCGAAAGCCTGAATCTCCGCTACTTCTTTAAAGGACTCGGCTAAGTCGTCGAGTTCTTCTTGCATTTCTCGGTTCATGGCGATGGTTATATCTAATTGCAGCTCACGGTAGTCGGACGCCATTGTTCTCGCCTCTTTATAGTCGTGAGATCGTAGCGCATCAGCGACAAAATGTGCGAAGCTGGACTTTAATTGTATATCTATCTCTAGCGCTCCTAAATCGGAATCCATAATCGATTTGTATTGCGCTTCCCATCGGTTGTAACGTTCGGTCATGCCTTCAGGGTAAGAAGGCGTATGTGGTTGCGTGGTTTCTTCGGTCATTTTTACTCACCCTCCTCTTCGGACTCTTCTAAGTGCTTAATCGCAAAGTTTAAGTAGGCAACTGCCTTCCGTAAGTCTTCCGTGGGAGTATCGTGCTTATACGGCGCACGATTGAGGTATTTCGTAGCAGTTCCTACGCAGTGAGCGACGAAGGGGTCGGAATAGCCGGATACTGTTTGCGCTATGATGTCGATAACTTCGATTTCGCCTGCGGTATAATGCGAAGGGTGAGAAACTGCATCCGGCTCCGCTTCTTCTCCTGCTACTAACGCCCATTCATCGTAATCAGCGTCCATATACGTGTAGACACCATATGCTTTGCTCGGAATGTCTAAATCAAACATAACGTCGTATTCAGCCGTAACAACGTTTATGACAGTTCCTACCTTTCCGTTATTTTCCGGGCAGTCCGAGCAATCTACGATAATCACTCGGTCGCCCACTTTAACCGGATCTGTTCCGCCTTTAACTTCGCTTAAAATTTCGCTTGTAATAATCGTCATTACACTAACGCCTCCTCTTTCGGCTCTTCTTCTGCTTTTTCGGTGACTGTTTCGCCCGTCCTAGCTTCAATTATCGGAATATATTCGTCTGTAAGTTCTACGCCTACAAATCCGAATCCTTCACGCTTAGCTGCCGCTAAGGTACTTCCGGAGCCTGCGAACGGGTCTAATACGGTTCCTTCCGGCGGAGTTACTAAGCGGACAAGCCACGCCATGAGGTCGAGGGGTTTTACCGTCGGATGATAATTAACTCGCGAAGTCGTTCTATTTTCCGCCGCTGCCAGCGGCGATTCCCGCTCGATTAATCTAGGTTCAAGGTCGATTTCATCGCCTTTCCAATCGCTATTACGATCACTTTTCGAGGCTTTCTTCGATAATTCTTGAGGGGTTATATTAGGGGTTACGTCGGAGTATTTTGAGTAAAAGGCGTCGTCATCTACCGTTACGATGTTTGCGGGGAAACGTCCATTATCCGCAGGCGTATAAACTGTATCCCGATCTCTGTCACTGTTATCCGATTTATATGAGCCGTTGCGGATATTCTGATTAGATGTCTCTTTTGGTTTATCAGCGCTATAAGATATGCGACTTCCATCAATATTAACCGCACCTGTTCCGTACTTTTCAACGCAATCAGCAACGGTTAGTTTACGCCCAGTATCCTCGTCAATTAACGGCTTTCTAACGACGATAATCGGCTCATGTGCGGGCTTTAGTGCCGTTCCCCATCCGTCCCATTGCTTGGCTAGGTCGGTAGCTGGGGCGGTTATATCATATTCGCTTATGCCGTTCCCGTTATCATTACCCCAAGCCCCATATCGACCGGTGCTTTCTGCTTGTGCCCCTTTGGTTCTCCCGATCTTTTCGCGTTCAGCTTCCGTGCGGTGAATAATTTCGTCATAACGGTCATCCAACGATAGAAGCGACTTCAACTGCCCCCACACCTCAACCGTTGGAAATGCCGGTTGACTACGACCAGTATAATGTCCCCACATTCCATTAGAACCTAACTCCAGGTCAACTTGTGCACCAGTAAGTCCTGATTCTTTCGCACGTTCTTTCAAATACGCTCGGAAGTCATCGTCCGGGTAATTTCGTCCGTTTCGCTTATCAAATGCCTTCCCTACGTCATGACTTTTCGGAAACCCGCTAAAATACAGCCATTCGATAACGTCTCGGACTTCGAAGCCTGCAAGGCGAAGGCTAATCGTCATTAAATCTTGTGTGCGGGTTCCAGCGAATATCAGCGCATGTCCGCCGGGTTTGAGAACCCGATAAACTTCTCGCCAGATATCCGGATGAGGGACGAAACTATCCCACGATTTACCCATGAAGCCTCCGTGACCGTGATCGTACTCCTCACCCGCAAGCCACTTCGTCAAAACTTCCTCGATTTTCGGCTCCTTCGATAAGCCGTAGGGAGGGTCGCTCACAACTGAATCTATTGAATTGCTTTCTAAATCTTTTAACACTTCGAGACAATCGCCGTGAAATATTTTATAAGTATTTTCGCTCATATAGTAAATTCCTCCTCAATCTTCTCAAATCCGTAATCGCTGAATTGCTTACCTCGCACTGACCCCGGGGTTTTTATGTGAAAAGTTTGGGCTGAGTGCTTCGGAAGGACATACGCAATCCTTTTAATGTCTAACGCTACTAATGCTAGAACGTCAAACTCACCTTCTTTATACAATCTGTTGCCCCCTTTTCCGGCTCTTCTTATATGCCACATGTAAGCAGGTACATCGCCTTTCCTTTGAGGCACACTCTTGTGTCTCCGAGTCGCCTTTACTTGAACACGAATTAGCCCTCCGCCCTCAAGCTCGACAACAACATCGTAAGGACATATTTGATCCGCTAAATATGCTCTGTGACCCCTTACTAGGATGTCCGCACAAACTAAGTGCTCAGCGGCTGTTCCGATATATAAATCCGGAACGTCGTCTATGCACATTTAAACATCGTCCCCTTTTCATTAAATAATTCGTTTAATCCGCCTAATACGATAAAACTCGAACCTCTACGCCCTGCCTTCCGAAATCCCACGCCTCTGCTTCCGACTCAACCAAAAGGTCAAGTCTATTTCCGTTTATATCACCACCCGTATCCATCACGACCGCTTGAATCGTGTTCCCTCCGGAAGAAATTTCGACGACAGAGCCTAGCGGAAGCACTTCCGGGTCAGCGGCTACTATGCGAAGCCCTTCCGGAGAATAAATCGTATTGCTTACGTCGTATCCCGAAGCGGTTACTCCGGTGCAGCCGGTATCGCAAAAGGCAATATACGCGGTCATTTCGAACGTGCCTACGTCCTCCCCTGCTGTTTGCGTAGTTTCTTCCGGAACTTCCGATTCGCCGGACGTATTTTCGTTCCCTGCTGCATCTTCTTCCGGAACTTCCGTATCTCCTTCGTCCTCTTGCGTGCTTTCTTCCTGTCCTCCCGTTCCATGTCTGCTACTATCGCCATCAGCGTCATTTTTGCGAACGCCTTGAGTACCCAGTTCTCTATCTTCGTCCCTATCCTCTTCAAGCTCTTTCGCCTCCTTTTCCGTCCTTTTTACCGCCGTAAGGGAAGCGGATAATCCCCCACTTTCCCATTCCGCATCTTTTTCCGCCATTAACTCCGTTTCATTTTCAGAATGGAATCGAACTATTATCGGAGGCTCGTCGAACTTTTTAGCTTCGATATAAGTTCCTATTGTGAAGACGGACAGGGTTGCGCTTATTACGGCTGCTGAAAACACATCTCTAATTTTCTTACGAATACTTAGCCTCCTTGAAAATAAGACGAATTAATCTAACCTTTTCGAAGTTAGTCGTAATCCTCGAATTTCCTTAAGAACTTATGATGCCGCTTTATATCTCGCTCAAACGAGCGCTCTGACCTAATTCCGGCGATTAGAACAACGCCAAAAATAATTAAATAAATAGCTACTCCGATAATCATCGGAAGAAACACGAGCCACCAACTCCAAGCAATAACTCCGAATAATTTTAATGCGATAAAAATAAGCGTTAATACCTCTAAGAATCCCATTTAGACGCCTCCTGTTTCGTAAGATTGTTGGATATAGTCGATACACTCTTCTTCCTCCACGACTTCAAAACCGGTTGCCTTTACGATAAGTCCCCCGTGATGGCTGCGCCCTCTCTTGGCGCTTGCCAGCGAGTCGTATGCCTTCACGCGAGGAGCAGTCGAACTTCCTCCACCTTTTGGAAAACCGATGACCGTACCTTCTTCGTTAACTTTGGCTAATACGTATAATTCCGCCATTTATTCGACCTCCTCTACCCAATTTTTGCCGTCATAGTATTCCGATTTGATTTTTGAAGAAGCCATTTCCGACTCTACTCGACGCTCTAGCTCGGATTTACCGACTAACAATTCCGCTGTTTTTCGCTTGTGCCAAGACTGAAAAGTAGCGCTTTCTATGCATCTCCGAAGTGCTCTTTCTTTATTGACGTGCTGTGATCGCTCTTCTCTGCTCTCGCCGATGGCTCCGCTTTCGATATGTGTAATCCGTACTCCCGAACTCGTTTTATTCTGCTTTTGACCGCCTTTTCCTCCGGCTCTGAACGTATCTACTCGAAAGTCTTTCTTCGTTAGGGAGAACAGTAACTCTCTTTCTGCCATTTAATCGCCTTCCCCTCTTAATTCATCTGCGATATATTCAGCCGCCATAGCTACGTCCATAAATTCGTCCGCAAAGATGTCCATAACCTCCGCAGCTGATTCACGGCTTAACCCCAACTCTGCAATCGAGTCTAAGCTGCCTAGAACCTCGCCTGTAGCCTCCGACAATGACTGCCGAATCATTGCTACGTATAACGCCTGCATAGGGACAGAAAGTGTCTTACGGACATCCTGTTTTAGCGCATCCCTGTCGAGCTTTTCTTGCTTGTACTGCCCGAAATCTATAACTCTACTCATCTATTCGTCCTCCTTTCGTTCGCCTGTACTTCCGAATCCGTTCGAACCTCTCTGCGAATCATCCAATTCCGGAACCTCTACCGTTTCAAACTGCGGAAGGTACTGAACGACTAGCTGGGAGATTTTATCGCCTTTTCGTATACGGTAGCCGTTGCAGTACCCTCGCAATGATTCGTCATAAGAGTTATCGAGAAAACGAGGAGCATTCGACCAGTTATCCCTTGAAATATTATCGACAATAACGCCAACCTCTCCGGTATACCCGTTGTCAATAGTACCTAACTGTACGCGGAGTTTCGTTTTCGAGGTAATGCCGGAACGAGGACGGACTTGAGCCTCCGTTCCTTTCGGAAGCCCAACCGCTACGCCAGTCGGAACTACCTTCGTCTCTCCCGGCTCGATAATTACGTCCTCGCTTGCGTATAGGTCGAAGCCGCTATCGCTTGGGTGCGCTTTAGTCGGAAGGATTGCCGAGTCATGACGGCGCTTGAATTGTACTTGTTGTTCACTTTTCTGATTCATTTATCTCGCCTCCTCGAAATAAAAGTCTTCGGTTTTAATCGGTTCAACAAGCGCCTTTTTATACGAGTTTCCTTTCGTAGAAAAGAAGTCGTGTGACTTAGACTTCGTATCCAACCCGTTAATAATAATCGGATTAACTTCGCTGACTTCGTATCTTGCGTCAAATCCGAGGTTATTGAGCGCCTTGTTGGCGTTGTATTTAACGAATTCTATTACGTCCTGCTCAATACCGAGACCCGCGTAAACATCCCTTGTATACTCGATTTCATTTTCGAGCAGCTCATCGAATAAGGAATGTGCGAACTTTTCTGCTTCCTCCCTATACTCCGGATGATTAGCGGATATCTTATCGCGAAGTTGTTGTGCTAATAATCCGACATAGACTCCGTGAATTGATTCATCGCGAATTATTAGATTGATAATTTCCCCGCTGGCAATCAACCGACCCTGACCCGCTTGATATAACGGATAATAGAATCCGCTATAAAAGAGAAATGATTCTAGCGCTACGGATGCGACCATTGCTTCATACAGCGTGCTATTTTCTCCCGTGATCGCATCGTAATAACCTCTTATGATCGAAGCTTTACGCTGTAGGTACGGGTTATCGGTAACCCACTCGAACAACTCGTCGATTTCGGCGCCGCTAGCTAACGTTAGGAATATATTCGAATAGCTTCGAGCATGAACGAGGTTTTCCATCCCGCCCATAAACGTTAGAACCGCCTTTTGCTGGTGCGAGGATAGGGGCGCAGCTATTTGCGCCATCCCTACGTCACCTTGAATCGTATCTAATAACGTTAATCCTGCGAGAACTTTCTTGTATGCTTCCTTTTCCGCCGAAGCTAAGTGCTTCCACGTTAGTAAGTCGCTAGTTAACGAGATTTCTTCCGGGAGCCAAAATTGGCGGAGGTTTTGCAAAGCGAACATTTCGGAAAAACTATCGTCCTTAGCGTTCCAGTTGGCTGCGGTTAGTACGTCTGTCATACCGTGCATGAAATACACTCCTCGTTACTTGTGTCTTTTTGGCGGACATAATACAGCGTTTTTATGCCTTTATGATGAGCGTACAATTGGATGCGGGATAATTCCCGAGTGGTAATCGAGTCATTTACGAATAAAGTAAATGAGATTCCTTGGTCAACGTGGCGCTGAATAGTCGAAATGAGGTCGATGACTTTGTACATCGACATGTCATACGCCTCTTTGTACAGGAACCAAGTATATTGCGAAAGCTCCGGCATCGGGTAGTATGTCTTGCTGTCGCCATATGTGCGATCTTCGATACGCTCCATAATCGGCATTACGGAGGCAGTTGCGGATTGAACGTAAGAGATAGAGCCGGTCGGCGCAATTGCGAGGCGGTAGCTGTGATACAATCCGTGTTCCATTATGCTTTCTCTAAGATTCGCCCAATCCTCTCGGGTCGGCAGCTTAATTCCCTCGAAAATTTTAATTAGCTTCGGAAATTCCGGTCGGATGCTTTCTAAAATATACTGGTCAAAGTATTCCCCGGTTTGATAGGTGCTTCCTCCGAATCCTTTAAACGTTCTTCCTCTCTCAATCGCTATCTCATTTGACCGGACTAGCGAATAGTAATTAACCGCCGCAAAGAATACGTCTGCAAACTCGATCGCTTCTTCGCTCTCATAAGCGATTCCGTTTTGCGCTAAGAACCCGTGTAAGTTCATTGCGCCAAGACCTATGCTATGCATTTCTTCGTTGGCTTTTTTAACGGCTGGAGCGTTAGCGATCGCAGAGTCATCGGAGATTTTCGTTAAAGCATCCACAGCTCCGAAGACAGCGCCTTTAACATCGCCTTTTTCCATAACGGAAACGATATTAAGGGAACCGAGATTGCATGAGATATCCTGACCGAGAATGTCTTCTTTGCCATAATCGGTGTACTCGGACACTTCACTGTATTGAAGGATTTCGCTACAAAGATTGGAGAACGTAACTTTTCCGAGATTATTGAGTGGGTGATTTCGATTGACGTTTCCTTCGAACATAATATACGGATAACCAGACTCTAACTGCACGATAGAAATTCGTTCTAATAGATTACGAGGGTCTACGCGCTCTTTGCGGATTTCCGGATTATCGAGTAGCTCCTCGTACTCCGTATCGAAGTCGATTTCATCCAAATATTTCCCGGTAACTTGTCGGAGGTTATGCGGATAAAATAAATACATTGGCTTATTCTCTTTCGCGAGTTCAAGCATCTTATCCGGGATGACTACGCCTATATTAAGCGTTTTAATCCTTACGTCCTCATCTGCGGATATTTTCTTCGTATCGAGGAAGTCGTAAATATCTGCGTGAAATATGTTAAGATACACGCTCCCCGAACCGTTCCGCTGCCCTGCTTGGTTAATATGTCGGAATGATTGGTCGAGGTTCTTCATTATCGGAACAACGCCGCTAGTTACGTTCTCGTAGCCCATTAACGCCTCACCTTTCGCCCTGGTTTTCGAAAGGTTAATCGATATGCCTCCGCCCTTTTTCGATAGCTGACGAGCAGTCGAATTCATCATATTAATATCGTTTAAGCTATCGCCACATTCAAGTAAGAAGCAGGAAACAAACTCGCCTCGGCGCGCCTTTCCGACGTTAAGGAAGGTCGGAGTTGCTGGCTGATATTGTTGAGTGATTAGCAGCTCGACGAACTCTAGCGCCTTTTCTACGTCACCGTCACCGAAGTATAAGGCGACAATGCTTATGCGATCCTCATAACGTTCAAGGTAAAGCTCCTTGTCATTCGTTTTTAGGGCGTAATTTTCGTAGAATTTCTTTGCGGACATATAGGAAGGAAAACGGAACTTAAATGAATAAGCGTATTTATAGACGCGTTTGATTTCGTCCACATCGTACTTATCCGTTAACTTTTTATCGTAGTAATTTTCGCTGATTAGGTACGTCAGCTTTTCTTCTAAAGAATGGAACCATTTCATATTATCGTTAATGTGATCGACGAAGTACGCACGGACAGCCTCTGTATCCTTGTCAAATCGCAAGGTTCCGGATTCGTCCCTCGTCATGATTTCGTTGTTTAACGTGATGTGTTTTGGTACTATTGCCAACTTATCAACTCCTCTATAACTATCTTGAAGTCTTGCCTCGTCCCTCTAAGTTCCACCTTTTGTATTAAGGGGACGCTATACTCTTCGGAAATCAAATCACCAGCATTCGCAAACTTTTCGCCCCAATTCCGGTTTCCAAAGCCGACAACCCCTCGTAAATCTTCGGAAAAGTCCTCAAGAAATTCTCGAACGTCTATCGGAATCTCGCCGAAGTTATACGTCGGAGCGAGGAGGACGAAAGGTTCCGCTATAATAACGTCCTCAATCGGACTAACTTCGAACCCCTCATCTTCAAAGCGACTCGCAAACGATTTAGTATTTCCGGTTAAAGAATAGTAGTAGATAACGACGTTCATAAGGCGGATTCAGCCTTTCGCAAGTCTTCGATATCTGCGTCAATCCTCCGCATCTTTAACAGCAGCTCGATTTCCTCCGCATCCAATCGAGACTTTTTCTCCAAGCTTTTTCGACGGTCATTACGTAGCTCTCGCAATTCCCGTTCGTAATCGTCCCGTACTTTTTCTAAATCGGTTATTAGCGAAATTCCTTGCGTCATTACTTTTCATCCCCTTTAACGCCTGCAAGTAGGAACGCGTAACCGATAACTCCTAACAGCGTTAACCAAGCGAATATTGTCGGCAACATTTCCGGAGTTAAGAACGGCACTCCAGTAAGAAACGCATTGATTCCTGGAATGATTGCAAAAACCATTCCGAAAAAATATCCAACAACTATTAGAACTAGCGCTAGTACAAATAACATTAATAGTCCTTGTAAAAATTTCATCATCTATTCGTCCTCCTTTACCAATGTACGAAAATTGTCGGCAACCAATGCGATTGCTTTTCCGTCTTTTCCGATAAGTTCGATGTAACCTTCGCACTTTCCTATTTCGTGTACGTGTTCGAATACTTGCGTATCTCCGTGTGTATGGGTTACCGTAACCTTATACCCTTTACCTGATTCAGAAGCCTTTTCTAACTGTTTCAGATTCTTATCACATCGGGCTATATCACTCTGCATACGATTTATTCTATCGTGGGCATGTGAGGATTCAATACCAGCATTTCTTATATCTATTCTTACGTCGTCAATTCGATTATGAGCCTTTACAACCGCTACTATGACGGCAAAAACAGTTAACCAAAGTACAAAGAGTGTGATGTTAATGAAAATGCTTGATGACAATGCCATATTATTCGCCCTCCTTCGTTATCAATCCTTCATTTATTGCAAACGCCAAGGCTACTGCCGTAGCGTCAGATTCATCGCTATCCGCTCCACCAAGCTCGCCAGTATATCCGGTGATTTTCCGAACAGCTTCCTCGACTTCGGGCTTTTCTGCTCGCCCCTTACCGACAACCGTTTTCTTAACCGACTGCTGGGCGATAGGTTTGCACGAATCCGGAAGTAACCCGAAGTCATGAAGCGCCCTATCTGCTGCGGCGTGTGCCGTAAATATCGAGTGATGTCCGAATTTCCCTGCGTACTTTTCCCGGCAGACGTAAGTTACCCTTTCGCCTTTATTTTCCGCAAGGAAAGTTCGTAGCTTGGATTCGATGACTCTGCCTCGGACGGCATAGTCGTGTTTGGCGTTTGTTTTAACGTGAGAAACTGCGAGGATTTTCGCTTTGCCTTTCGCAACTTCTACGAGGGCGAAACCAGGACTTGCTAAACTAAGGTCCATTCCCAACACAATTAACTTAGACATAAGACAACGCTCCTTCCCAATCTACTTTACATCTTGCGGTTAACTCCTCGAATTGTTGACGAGTATTACCTCCGTACCCATATAACTCGTGAAAATCCTTATGACAATCAACACAAAGAGTTACACCGTTAGAGATGTCTAGTCGTTTTTCCGGGAAAGAATCATAGCTGTCTAAATGATGGGATACTAAGTTCCCTCCTGTGCCATCTTCGCAAAACACACAAGTATAATTATCTCGTTTCTTAACCTCATAGCTCCACGATTTTAAAGACCTATCATACCGTCCCTTCTCTCTGTATTCCTCCGAAAGTTCAGGATTGTAGTTATAATGAAGATTTCCGCTTATTTTTCGGAAGGCGCACGACTTACACCTTACTCCCTTTTTAAAGTTATAAAAGTTTGTACATCCGAATTCTCCACAGGAACATATAAAATCCATGTAGTCAGACGACCGTTTATAGTCAGATTTACGTATAAGTAGTACGCATCCTTCAGATTCCATATAAGAACGTACTTCTTCGTATGGAATTGCGTTCTCTTTTCTACGTTTATACCCGCATGACTTACATTGCTGACCTTTTCGTATATTTTTTAATGTGGGGTAGTAAACTTCGCCACAACTGCAACGGACTTTCAAGGGTCGGCTTGCCCCGAAATATTCGTCGAAAAGAGGTTCCATTCCGAACTCTCTGACCTCCAGCCTGGCTTCTGCTATAGTAAGCTTTACCAACCCATGGGGCTTATCCGCCATTTGATTCGCTCCTTAACGATAAAATCTCTTCGAAAGCCCGTCGGTAGTTATCCTTAATGAATTTCTTCGCACTCGACCCTTCTATGGCAAGGACTTCGCTTTCTAATTCGCTAACTTCTTCCGCAGATAAATCTAATGCACAAGCTTCCTTAAAGTTGTTGAATTGCCACTTCTCGAGGTCTAGCTTCGGTGGGTCATTCTCGTCAACCCTGCGTAATAGGTCCGCAAACTTTTCGAGTAGAGCTTGACGGTCACTGTCTGTTACCTTTACGTCAAACGCTCTCACGTCAGGATTCTTGGCGTAAGTTTCCTCGTCCAAGAACCATCCTTTCTTCGAAGCGTTAACGTAAGTAATAATGAAATCGTTAATTCCGTACATAGCGCTGTATGTGACGCACTGCAACCGATGGTCTTCTTTAGGTTCGCGCATCTTATAATGTCCGGTCTGCGCTGCGGTAGTTTGCTTCGACTTAATCTCTAAGCCGACCGTAGCCCCGCTTGTATGATCAAGGATTCCGTCTGGCTTTCCGAAGAGTTTAAACTTGCGGATTTCTCCGTTTGAATCGGAAGCTTCTACGGTAACACAAGCCTGCGCTGCTTCTTCAAACGCTGGGTATCCGTTTCTTGTGCGCTTAAATTTGAATGGGGCATCTGCGAAGTGTTTTTCGATGAAGAATAAGTCCTTCTGTAGCGATTCTCCGATAGCTGTCCCGTGCTTTTGCCATCGTGATTGGTGCGGTTGTACTTTCCGGCTATCTTTTTTCGCCCGCTTAAGCTTGAGGTATAGCGACCGGGGACACGCATTTGCTGACGAAGGGGAAAAGTACGGAAGCCCTCCGAATCGAGGGCGGGTATCTGCTGCCATCATTTCGGATAAAATTCGGTAGAAGTCTGCGGATAGCTTATCGTCGTAGATTTCGGGTTTTCCGTGGTATTGGTCGAGCATCTTTTCGAATTGGTCTGCGTAGCTGTTTTCGGAAGGGGCTAACGCCTCAAGCGCTGCGCCTCCAGTTATAATAGTTTCGCTCATTTATTCGGAAGCCTCCTTTTCGAATTTAATTTGATTTTCGTTCAAAAACCTATCTAGCTGCTTACGTTGAGAATCTGTGACCTCAACTGTATATCGAATACTCTCCTCCGGTATAGGTTTCGGTTTTTCTATTTCTTCGTACTCTACTTTAGAAATACTTTCGACCCAATAAAGCCTATCTCCTCTGTCCTGTTTAGCACTCTCTATTTCCGCAGACAATGCGACCTTGTAAAACTTATCACCTATCTTACAAATAACTTCCGCTTCATCTTGGTAGTAACCTTGACCACAATCGAAATATTCATATCCACCGTCTTTGAAGAAGTCTTCTATAACATCAACACTTGTCAACCAGTTTTCGTCCTCTAAAATGTCGTACTGGTCAATTAAATATTTCTCCACTTATTCACCCTCCTTCGGTTGGTGACGCTCAAAGTCCCACGCTTCCGGTGGAACCCCTTCGCCCCATTTGCGCATTATCTCTAAATCTGTACCGTTCGGAACGGAATCGCCCCACGGATAAGCGTAAAGCATTAAATCTTCGATAGCTTTTAAGTCTTCCGGCGTAAAGTCTTCGGGAATTTCGAACAGTAATTCGTCATGTACCGTTCCCCAAAGCGCCCATCCTTCTCGGGTTTGGCAGTACTCATGCGCCTTAACCATCGTCACTTTCGTTTGAATAGACGAGCTTCCTTGTACCCTAGCGTTAGTAGCTTGGCGCATTGCTCGATTAATGCTGGCGTTATGCATCCGTTGTTCCTTATATGCAGGGTCGTTCCATTTTCCGTAAGGGATACGCTTTTTTCTTAGCTTCGCGTCAGGCAACCGGCGCTTTCTCGCCTTCTTATCCGCCCAAACAAATCCGTATTTCCGAACAAAGTCCTCATTCTCTTTCAGCCAAGCGTTTAACTTCGGCATACTTCCGAATATCTCTTCCTTAAATTCCGTCGCTTCCTTCCGGCTAATTCCGAGCGTATCGCCTAGTGAAAAATCAGACATTCCGTATAAAGTAGCGAGCCATACCACTTTCATTTTCTTACGTTCAGGCGTGTCACTTCCATCCTCATTCTTGTAGACTTCTTCGTAAGGTCGCTTATAGAAAGTCGCTGCCATCATTGCGTAAGGATCGCGTCCGGTTCGAAATGCTTCGATAAGAACAGGCTCTTGCGACATGTAAGCAACACATCGAATCTCTTGCGCCTTGAAATCCGCACCTACGATTACTTTTCCTTTAGGCGCAACGAACATCGGGCGGGCTTCTGGAGGCTGATTCTGTACGTTGAATTCCCGTCCGGTTTCGTTTTCTTCGTCCTTACCAGAGCTAAATCGCCCCGTTACCGTCCCCATCGGATTAAACCGAGAGTGCCAGCGTTTAGTTGTCGGATTCTGCTTCGTAGGAAGGGTATCGATATAAGTACCGGATAACTTAGTGACGGTCTTATATTCGAGCAGCTTGTCGATAATCGGGTACTTATCTCGCAGTGGTTTTAACGTCTTTTTAGCGTCCATATTCGGTAGTTCCTTGCCAATACAGGATGATAGTGCGGGTTTCATTTGCGCTGGAGAATTAAGGTTAAGAACGCCCTCCCCTTCGTGGTAAGGTGACAATACTTCGATTAACTCCTGTCGCAACTCCTCCGCTCTATCATGCAATTTCTCTCCGTATTCCTCTGCGAAATCCAAATCGAGGATATATCCGTTAGCCTCTAAGTCAACTATTACGTAGAGTATTGGAACTTCGACCTCTCGGTAGTATTCGAAGATAGACGGCATCTTTTCGAGGTGTCTAAGCTGGAACTCGTATAAATCCCACGTTAAATGCGTATCTTTTGCTGCATAAACTAACGCTATATCTAACGGAATCTCCGAGAACAATTTTCCTTTGAATAACTCGTCGAAGGTGTCTGATTCTACTCCTAAATACCTCGGCGCTAAATCCTTCAACTTAAACGAAGGTTCATTTTCGTTAAGAATATGCATGGCGGTCATAGTATCCCATGCAACGCCTTTTAGGTCGTATCCATGCCGTCTAAACATCGCTATATCAAACATGGCGTTATGGAGAACCTTTCCGATAGATTCGGAATACAAGAAATCACGTAATCCTTCGATGACATAATCTCGATTTAACTGCACACCTTCGTCATGTCCAAACGGAATATAAATATGCCAGTCGGCGTTAGGAAGCGTAATGGATAATCCAACCATTTCGTCGGTGTAGACATCGACTCCAGTAGTCTCCGTATCAATTGCGACTATTGGCTCGGATTCAAGGAGATTAATAAGCTTATGGAAGCGAAGTACGTCCGTAATTAGCTCGTAATTCTCCGGAGTGTTGTCGACCATTTCTTGAAGCTTACGCTCTCTGTTCCGTTCATTGACTACTTTCCATAAACGCTCCGCCTCTGCTGCGGAAAACTTACCTTGCTTTTTCCCTTCTGGAACAGGTTCTCGACCAATCTCTCCAGCAAGCATGGCGTCCCTGACTTCTCGCATTCTTCGAAGTTTTGAAGCGTTGGTTTGAACGCCTTTGGAGGAAAGGATTCGCTCCCATGCTTCCTCTAGTGTTTCCGTTGCGGACTGCTTTCGTTTTTCCGCGTCCTTGACCTGAGCCTTAACGGAAGCTTTGGCGGAGCTGTCCCCACCTTTTAGCTTGATTTCGCCTATTTCTAGCGTCAATAGCTCCGCCCTCCTTTACGTATGCTTTGCGATTTCTTCTGCGGTCGCTTTACGGAAACGAGCTGGTAACACGGAGAATGGAAATTCGAAAACTTCGTCAACATCTTCATGAGCGATGACTTGCACTTCCATGTACCCTTCTATTTCGTGTCTTCTATCTCTTCCGGCTTCGCTTCGACCAACTCCAGTTGTTCCGGTTTTGCGAATCCTTGGTATACTCCTCCGCCAACAATCCGAACAACTTCATCGGGGCAATGTTCACCCCAATGTCCACGGCTGCGTCCGCCAGACTCAACTTCGTAAATTCCACCGTCCTCAAACCCGCTTAAAGGATACCCACCGCCTCCGGAAATTAAGCGAACCTTTGCGCCATCCTCAAATAGTGCAGCAGCCTTCGGGGTTCTAAAATCCGAAAGTTTTTCACTAAGCTCTTTGCCATCTATAAATATTCTTGCAGAAGAAGGAGCGTCAGATTTTACGAAAGCACCGTCAAATCCTTCGATTTCAACTTTCTGTACTTTTCCGTCCCTCATTTCGAGGATTTCAACGTTTCTTGAGCTAGAAACTTCACTCATTCAATCCGCCTCCATTTCGATAAATTTAAATTCATCAATATCCGCCTCATACTTTGCAGTAATCATTGCCAAGCATCCAACCGAATCGACATAAAGCTCTACGTCATCTACTGCATAGCGCCAAACTTCCTCGCCTACTTGAATATCTCGCATACAATTAGCGCATTGGAAGCCAGTTAATTCCGGCTCCCGCGCTTGTGGGTCGTACTTATCCATCGGATGCGTTCCGTAACTACCGTCATAAGACCCTCCGCTCAACAATCGAGGCATACGTCCTTTAAGCATACACTTCGTCAGCCTTTGCGATAAGTTCTACGTGACGAGGTGCGTAGATGTATCGTCCGCCACTCTTACTATCACTCCAAATATCTCCGTCATGACTAATATCTCTGACGATAAAGTACGACCCTTCCGGGAGTGCCGCAGGAGATTGGATAACTTTAACGAGGTCGCCTACTTCGATTTTTTCTTCTTGCGCTGGAACTTCGACAATCTCTAAATGTTCCTTGTCGTATACATCAGCGAATCCGCCGTCCAACTTCTCTGTGTAGTAAGGGAAAAGTCCGCTTCGATCATTTTTAGTAACTCGTAAAGTATCGCCATAATGTCCGTTACCTTGTTGTACGACTTTTACGGTAGCGCCTACTGGAATTTCATCCGCTGGAATCAGCTCTTCCGCTTCGTCGTCCTCTTCGACTCCCTCCGCAACATCAGCGTGCTTTTTCGCCTCTTCTTTCGTCAAGATTTCGAATTGCTCTTCACCAATCCAAAACGGCGCATTATCTTTAACGAGGTATGCTGTTCCAAACGATCTGTCCCTATCGAAATCACGCTCCCCTAGAGTGATTACTTTGTCAGAGATATTTCCTTTAACAACTGTACCGGGAAGTAAGTCGCCGTTATCCGCAACCTTGATAAGCTCGGATTCTTCTGCACACCAATTTTTTTGATTCGGGAAATCTACTCTAATAGACCCTAAAAAATCCGCATCAGTAACTACGCCAATATCTCCGTTATTAACTCTGCCCCAGCCATGCTCCGATTCTTCACCGTCCGTTACAACGACCTTAACCTTATCTCCTACGCTGATTTCTCCGTAAGGATCTTCGGAAGTTTTTACGTAGAAGGTTACTTTGGCATATCTCACTAAAAAAGTGTTATCGTCGCCTACATCGTCGATAATAGTAAAGCCGTCACTGTCCTTAACTCTGATTATCTCGTAAATCTCTCCAGCGGTTACGTCGCAATAGTCTACTCCAAATACTACGTTACCTCCTACGACTGGGGCGTCGACCTTCTTTAGTCCGGAGGGCTGGGCGGTTACTTTACGGAAAAACATCGTATCCTTGTCTTCAACACACCCGTGCGCACTTCCGCCTAAATTCGGATAGTTGCCGATCGGATAACGTACTATGTCTTTAACCTCGTAGAAATCACCGTTACTCAAGCTGCCCCAAGCGTCAATTATCATTCCAATATCGCCAATTTCAGGAGAGTCCGTGCCTACTTTATCGTAAACATTTCCGTTATACTCAACCTTCGTAATTTCTCCGTTCTCCATATTTAACGTCTTAACATTCGTTAACTTCGCCATATATTAAACGCCCTCCTCGATAATTTTAAGTTCCTCTTCGGCTGTCCTTCTCGCTTGGAAACCTTTTTATAACCATCAGCCTTCCGAATGTTTCTCCAGTCAAGTCAATTAACTTACTCATCTTCGGAAACATCCCGTAATTCTGTTCTATCTAACGCTAGTGACATCTCTAACCACTTCTCGGATGTATCGCCTTCCTTACACCAATACTCGGATATATCCCGATTTTTCATAGCGTATACTTTTGGAACTTCGCCATCATCGACCAGCACCCCGATATAAAAATCGGCGGCTTCGTCTTTTTTATACGGCTTTCCGTTACCCCTTTTGGCGAATAGGACGAGGTTTCCGCCTCTATCCTCTCGCCTTTTTAGAGTTTTAACTTGGAACGTTAAATGCTCTTTACTCAAAGGGTCAGTAGCGCTAAGATCGTAATACTCCCTAGTTATGGGTCGCGACACATTTTCGAATCCTGTTGCGATTAGGGACGCTTCGGCTATAAGTTCTGCGTATGCTCCCACTTTCTCGGTGATATATGCCAAATTATCGTATCTCCTTCCGTGTCTGATTCGTCCTTATAATCGCCTAGAAAGGCAAATCATCGTCAGATATTTCTATCGGCTCTCCTGCCGCTTCTTCTCCGCCTTTTTCGTCCGACTTAAGCTGCGGAACGTCGTATCCGATTTTTGTTACATCGAACCCTGCTTCGTGGAGTTTTTCGATCATTTGTTGCTCGTTAAATTCGAACAAGATTCCTTCAAAACGGGATTGATCAAACTCTTTCGGAGCCTTTTCGAAGTTTGCCTGCTCCTTGTCCGTTAAGTCGTCCTCTAGATCGATTAAAGGCGATAAAGAAACGGTTGTATTTGTCGACGAACCCTCTTTTGAAAGTTCAAACGCCATCTTATCGAGTTTCTTTTCGTACTTTTTAATCGTTTTATAAATTGCCTGACCTTGCTTTTTAGATAAATCTACTACTATTAATTTTCCGTCTGTTAAGTCGTAGAAACCGAAAGCAAAGCGCTGCTGTGGCTTATATTTGTACGCCTCTTGGCTGTGTTCATCTTGAAACTCTTCTGATAAATCTGCGTGATGTTTCCAGGCTTTATCCCACGGCGTCAAATCTTCTACCGGATTACCTTTTGCGGATTTCTTAGAGGGCTTCTCTGCTACGAAAGTATTGACTTTCTTATATATGGAATAACCGTAATACAGCATCATGTCCGCTGATCCTAGTACCTTTACTTTGTACGTTGTTCCGCTAGAAAACTTGCTGAATTCATTGCGGGAGCCGCCTCCGCCTTCGTCGTTTAGAACGCCTAAAGCATCTGCTCCGTAAGTTACTTCTGCCATTTATCGCATTCCTCCTGTAATTTCGTTATTAATTGGAAACTGCTTCCGACAAGGTTGCGACCCTACCGACGATCTAGGTGGTGCATGCACTCATCTACGGGCTTTCGCCCTCTCTCGCCTTTTACCCGGAAGGCTTACGTTCCATTGATACTTCTTTTCGCCAACGTTCGCGAAGCCAGCTACCTTACGTATAAGCAAGGCTAGTCTATCGAAGACCATTTAAAGTCGTAGGCACATTGGCTTTTAGAAGGCGCGCTCCTTCCCGACGACATACATACAAGCGCTTGGTAACGATTGGTCAGCTTGGGCGAGCATGTATGCCGTAGGCAAGGGCGGAACTAACAGCTCCGCTAAAAGTTAACCTCGTAGAGCTTTAGACCTCTACGCCGAATCCTTCTGCCGCTCTTTTCATTGCGACTATATCCGTTTCTAAATTCGCCTTTTCATCGATTAGTTTCGTTAACTTCTCCGTAATACTTCGAATAGTATTCGGATTTTTTGCTTTAAGAAAGTTAATCTGTGTCTCTAATACCGCAATGCTAATTTTCTTTAGTTCCGCCTTTTTCAGGCGCAAAAACTTCCGAGCTTCCTTTTCGATTAACGATTCTAAACGCTTAGAATGTTCGTTAGCTTCAAAGGAAGGCTTAACCGTGACCACCTTGTCGCCATCCATTACGATGACATAAGCATCCGTAAAATAGTGCGTTTGGTGTCCTCTATTCTGCTTCCGTTTAGAACGTTCAATGTTCGTTCGGACCCACGCTATGCCTGCGTCAATATCCTCTATACCGATGCGTTGGCGTAAGCGTTCTTTGGCGTGGCTGGTTAGCGTAATTGTGCCGTTAAATTGCTTTGCTTGGCGGGCTGTTGGCTGATTCATGTGATAACAACTCCTCTCACAGATGGGCGGATAAAGTCGTACTCGTCCTCGTATCCTTGCCAGCCTCCGTTATATTCAACGGAAGGGACTGGCGTTTTATGTTCGTTAATAAGGTCGATTTGTTCTATAGTTAAAGGCGTTGTAGCCGGGATAATTTCGATTGCATTTCGTAGCATTTTCGGCTCCTCCTTAAGGTAAGTTAAGTTAAGTAAAGTTAATTTGACAGTTTGACTAACGCAAAAAATAATCGTATAATTGAATAGAATCAGTGGGGTTACTAGTTGACTAGTAAACTTTGGGATACTACAATCACACAATACTACATCTTGTAAAAACTCTAAGCAGAGTACGCATTTGTAGTAGGTACAGTGAGGTAGTCATAAATAGACCCATGTACATCCGAGTTGAACTGTTTGGCGACTTTCTCAACTCTTCGCTTAGCTGCGGGATGGCTGATTCCGAGATGTTTGGCGACTTCTCGATAAGATTTTGACTTTGAAAGGGCAGCGACTGCTTGGCGGCATTTATCGTCTGCTCTTTCTAATAACGAAGTGAGTAGTCTACATTGCTCACTTTCTAATAACGAAGTGGGTAGTTTATGCTGCTCACTTTCTTTCTGTAGAAATTCTACGGCGTCCCCCTCCGCATTGGCGTGCGGTATATATGGGATAAAAGCTGGATTGTCTTCCATCGAAGTTTCGAACGAGGATACGTTAGCATTGGCGTGTTTGTTGTTCTCCTTCGCTCTTTGCTTGCAAGCATTGGCGATACTTGCAGATAAATAATGGTAAAAGTGTCCTTGTGACGTATTAAAAGTCTTGATTACGTCTAAAATCTTAATGTTTGCGATACTAAGTACTTCATCTGCATCCAAGTGATATTTGTAAGCCAGGGAGCCGATAACTCCTTTACTCGACCAAATGTCGCTTAACTCCAGGTAAAAATCGGTGAATAACTCGTCGTACTGTAGTTCGTCATCACAAGATTGTAAGGACTCTACGTAACTATTTAATTTTTTGTAATCGTGCAATTTGCATCCTCCTTTATTAACTTACAATACTATTTAGTAGTTTACCGAGGTGAGTGGAACGTTTTTTATTTAAAAACTTTATTTATTTGAAACCTTTATCCATCAGCCTCGTATTACATTATATGAGCTTAACTACGAAAAGTCAATACATTTAATTGCTTTTACGCAGTTATTTAAAATATACGCAAAGGAGCTGTTTTATATGACTGAATCATTCAAAAAGCCGAAGCGTGACTACACCGTACCTATAAGTTATAAACCTTTACATAAGACGCTTATTGATAAAGGACTAACAACAACGCAACTACAAAAAGATTACGGTGTTTATGGTACAAGTGCTATACGTAAGCTTAACCACCACGAACCTGTCAGCCTAGACACAATCGCTAAAATATGCCGTTTCCTAAACGTTCCCATCGAGGAAGTGGTCGAGGTTCTTCCAAAAGAAGAGAATCCGGACGAGTAGTGAGCGCCTCGTTAACGTCCTTTATGCCATCAGGCAGCTTTCTACGATAAATCTGTAACTCCGGAAAGGCTTGTCGGATTTGCTCCGCAACCTTTTCGCCTGCTTTATCCGAATCTGTGGAAATAACCAACCGCTCTATAGGCGACCTTTTAATCGCACCTATTTGTTTCCGGCTTATGCTCGCACTTCCGAGCGCTATAGCCGGTTTTTTTATGCTCCATAAGCTCATAGCGTCGATTTCTGCTTCGCATATTTCTACCTCGGCTAAATCGTGCTTTATTATCTTGTCCAAGCCGAAGACTAGCTCTCGGATAGGATTAGCGCCTCTTTTGTACCAGAACGCTTTCCCTTTTACTTTTCGAAACTTTATATTCGCAAGTTGTCCGTCAGGGTGTCGCCAAGGAATAACAATTGCGTTACTGTCCGCTGCATACCTCGTGTTGAAAAACTCCTCTACCTTCGAGTCGATTCCTCGCGTGGATAGGTACGAATGCCTCTGTGGAAACCGTAGCAGCTCATCTTCGGATAATATGATACGTTTGCGTTCACGTTTTAATTGCGGAAGAGGTACTCGGTAATGATCGGATAAGTCGATAAGTCCATACTTGCCGTGGAGATAGTCGACGGTTTCCTCATAGGTTTCCGATCGGAGAAATGCGAGAAGCTTTACGAGATTACCAGATTCATAGTCTGCGTCGTAAGCTCCGCTGTCTTTCCAGCTTCCGGCGTATTCTCCCTCAAGGCTAACGAAAAATGAAGGCGTTTTATCGTAACGAAATGGACTTGCTGCGATTAATTTGTCCGAAGTCCAACGTGGTCGTACCCATTCAAATTCCGCTAATTCCTCGGCTACATTTACGTCTAATTCGATTCCTGCTACTTTTACGTAAGGCATAATCGCTCTCCTTCCTAGACACCTTCGCTAGAACCCCTCGATTGCATCGAGTAGCTCCGCATCCTGTATCGACAACTCTTCGATAATTCCGTATTGCGGAAGGTAGATGATTTCAGCCTCTTCGCCTTCTCCGCCGTCACGTCCTTTATTAAGTCCGATTAATCCTCGACCCTGCTTATAATCCGTGTCCACTCCGATCAATAGGTACGCATCTTCGAGGAGCTGCTTCGTCTTTTTGACGTCCTTACGTTGCGGAATTTTTAGCTCTCGGCTGCCATCGTCTTCCTTTTGTTCGTCCTCTTCGTCAGCTTGGGTAATCGCAAAGATAACCGTTTGTGTCTTTCCGGCAAGTCTGCGGAGCTTTTTCGAGGTATTGGCTGCGTCTCCTCCGGTAGTCTTCGAAGTATTGCGCTCATAGTCGAGATAATAGAAGGGGTCGACGACTACTATATCCGCCTCGGTTGCGATAATATCCGACTCCAACGCTTTTAAGCTTCTGTCGTCAAAGTCATCGTCGTCAACGCCTCTTACTATTATATTTCCAGGTAACAGTTCGTTAATCTTCGTAATAAACTCGAAAAACTTTCCCTCGTAATCCTCTGATAATTCTCCTCGACGTAAGTCTGCCGAATCAAAACCGATATCCATATTAACTCCGTTTATTTCAGCGGTAGCAAAGTCGCCGACCATTCGAGAGTAATACGTAAAGATACGCACCATCAGCTCGTACCAGCCCATCTCCATCGCCCATATAAGTACGTTCGCCCCTTGCTGGGCGAGGTTAATTCCTTCCGCTAGCGTAATAGCCGACTTTCCTCGTCCTGACTTACCGTAAGTAACGTACAGGTTAGATGAAACATAACCGCCAACTGTTCGATTGATGAATGCGAATAAGCTGTCATATATTCGAAAGGACTCTCCCCTCTGCCTTCGTAAGTATTCTTCCTTGATTTTTACTGCGTCCTTTTTTATGTCCGTTCCTACTGAATTTCGAACGCTTGTTCTTATTTTAATACTTTCTAATCCTGAAATCAAGGTTTCTATCGCAGATATTCCATCAAATTCGTTGATTACTTGTTCGACTGTCTTATCCGTAGGCTTTCCGTCAGCTCCCGGCTTGCCTGCGAACATCTCGACAACTTGGCGCTTAGCAGCCTGCGATTTAACCTCTTTCGCAAGGTATCCGAAGTCATCGACGACCCCTTCTCGGTAGTAAAAATCGGGGAACTTTTCGACAACTGTTCGATAATCGGGCGCTTTTCCTCCGTAGCGTTGACCGTAGGAGTCTATAAAAGCGAACACTTGGCGCTCTGTTTCCGTAGCAAAGTCCGTTTCCTTAAGGTCATATTGCCTCGCGAGGAGCGTTTCTCCATCGTCTAATATTCGGGATAGTAATTGCTCTCCGTGATTCGCCATGCGCTAACCCTCCTCTCTAAATTCTTCTAACTCTCGCCTATCCGCTGCAAGTTCCGTAAGTCTTTCTTCGGCCTGGCTCCGTTCTTGTTCGTCCGTGCTGTATCGTAAAGTATCGAGCCAGTAGTCGGTTTCTGCGATTAATTTTTCCTCGACATCCCTTACGATAATTTTCTCAAATGCGTCCACATCGACCGTAACCGTAGGAAGTTCTTTAGTCAGTCGAGGCTTCGTAGCGTAATCGAGCCATTCCTCCGCTACCCATTTATCGGAAAAAGATGCGTCATCATGCATCGTAGTATGAAGTTTATACCGATAGGTTTCGTCATCTTGATCGAATCGGCTTGCTTTAACTTCATACAATACCGGTTCCATCGGATTATAAACTCCGCCCCAATAGTCCGATGAATTCGTTATATAGACGAAATCTCCTTCGTCGAATAGCGGCAGTAATTCGTCAGATAAGTCCGTGTCGCCTAGCCATATAAAGTCCGAATCTTCCGATTTCTTTTCACGTGAAGCATACGCTGCTCCAATCGTAAAGGCACATATTCCCGAGATTGCAGCGCCCAGAATTACTGATTTAAGGCGTTTCATTGGCGTTCCTCCTTGACGGTGATTTAACTATACACCCGGTTTTTCTACTACGCAAGACTTTAAGTCAGAATCTGAATTTTCAATTATCTGTAACGTGATGAATCATCGATTAATTTCCCGAAATCAGAAATAATTGACCCTAACTCGGCGTTACCTAAATGAACGTCTCTCCATGATACTTCGACTAACCTATATGACTCTCCTTCATACGATACTATATCGCCAATCTGCTTCCCTTCCGGCTGTGGAGCGTTCAAATATTCGTCAGGAACAGGACTTCCCAGCGCCCTTCTAAGCGCAATAGCCTTTCCGATAAATTCGTTAAAGCAGTCGTCCGTGTGTGCTTTTGCGATTCCTCTCGAACGGATATAAGTACCCTCCATCCAGTTAAACTTAACTAGCGCAACTACTGTCCGTTTTTCAGCGTTAACTACGAATTCGATAGATACTCCTGTCTTCGCAAAATGCTCTTCGATTAACCTTATATCATCTTTTGTATCCGCAACAATCTCGTCTCTTGACCTCTTCGTAACTTTATCGACAGCCAACATTGCGCCTACTGCTTCGTGGAAATCCCGCAACTCCTCTTCCGGTAACTTCGCTAATATGTCCGTAAATAATTCCTTCAATTCCGGGTAGCTTATTTCGACTGTGCTTTTCGTCATATAATCGTCCCCTTTTCGTTTAATTAGGCGTTGATTCCTTCGATTTCTATTCCGAGTGTGTTAAGTGTTTTGCGTACTCCAATCCTTACGTTACATCTTGCTCGCTTTTCGGATGAGTTTAATTCGGGCATACCTCTCCATGCGTTAGATTCATAGTATTCTTGTAATTCTTCGTAAGGAGTCTTTTCAACCTCATATCCGTAAGCTAATGCGGACACGTAATCTACTGGATTCTCTTCGAAGTAAGCGTATAGGATGCGTTCTTGACCCGAGTAGTATTTCTCTAACATCATCCAATTCGTAAGGCAACCTATTTTTTGAAGGTGACCCGAATGCCTTTCTTGTTTCAAATCGCACCATACTTCCTCGATTGCTTCTGCAACTTCTTTCGGTAAAATTACTTTTTCCATTCCGTTTCCTCCTTTTTAAAATGCCCGTCAGTTTATCATCACGTTGATATAATAATTAGACGGGTCCGATTATTCAAGCAGATTTAAAAACTTTTTATTTTAAGTTAGAAAATCCGATTAATAAGTCCATCTTTTCGTCAGCCGTTAACTTGCTCCACGTTCCTGCTTTAATTTTCATTTCGATTCTCCTCTCAATGCTCGGCGTGCTTTTTCGCCTCTTATATCGTCTTTTGCATAAAACTCCAAAGCCTCTTTGTAGCGCTGGTTTTCTTCCTGTAATGGTTTTATAACAATTTCATTTAATTCCTGGGCATTCTCTTTTCTTAGTTTGTAAAGATGAATTTCATCTTCCAACTCCGGAACCTTTTCAGCTTGTTGGATTAATGATAATAACTTTGTTAATAACGGTTTTTCAAAACGTAATCCAGTCCATTGTTGCCCTTGATTTTCCTCAAATTCTTGCAAACTTAAATATAATTTTTCTTTTAAAATATCAATTTTCGCTTGTTCCAAGTCTGCAAATTGTTCACCTTTTATCTCTTCCAACCGTTCATCCATCACTGCACCTCCTAAAGACTTTCCAGTTCTGTTTTTAATTCAGCCAGCCGTCCTCTTAACACATCTAACATCCGTTTTTCTGTTTCTGGGTCTAATTTATATTCAACTTCTCCCACCCAAGGCATAGATTCTCTTTTAACGAAAAACCTAGGTTCACGCTTGAAAAAGAATGAAGAACAATCACCTATTCTCTCGATGCTGTCAATGAAGTGGTCAAGCTCTCTGATGCTTTTTTCAGCCGATTGGCTCTATCAAGTGTTTTTTCATCCATCACGATTCACTCCTCTTTCCAACCCATTCCGCCGCAATCCTCACAAGGAGTGAGCCTATCGAAGTATTCGGGAAATGGTTCGTATGATTTGTCGAAGCCCGTTCCTTCACATGCCTTACATTCCTCCGCCTTCACCTACGCTTCCCCCTCTTCGATTCGCCTCCGAAGTGAATCTCCTGACACATATCCCGAACCCTATCCGCTAACCTTTCCTCGCCGAATACGTCTGGTAATTCGCTTATGAGTACGTTGGAAGTATAAACGGTAGGAAGTCGATTACTAACCCGATGATTAATAACGCTATGCAAATCCCCTCGCCAACCTTCCGTAGATTCCCTTACGCCGATGTCGTCCAGCACGACAAAGTCCGTATGCTTCGCCTTTTCAATCGCCTTATAATACGCTTCTGCTGCTCGCTCCGCGAGGTCTTGTGGAACCTTTGGTCGATTAAATTCCGTATACTTCGTCTGTAATTCGTTAACGTCCAAGAAGTAGCAAGGACGTTGTTTAGGCGTAATCCCACGCTTTAAACTTCCGATGTAGTGCGTTACCAAGTATTCGTTTAATAAGGCGGAAGCAGTCGTTGTCTTGCCTGTTCCCGGTTCTTCCGAATAAAGGTAAACGGATTTTATTCGGATCTCATTCTCCGATTGCCCCTCTAAACGGAGGCTTTCGCATACATCTTCGAATTGCTTTCGGAAAGAATCTCTATAGCTCGCAAGCGAAGCGTATACTTTCGCCTGTTCTTCCGCTACTGGAGAATCGGAAAGTAATACGCCGGAATAGTCCGCAGGCAATCCGATATTAGCTGCACGCCCTCCTTTTCCGTTGTGACCTTGTATTCCGATATATAACGGGTTAGAAGGTTCGCATAGCTTATCGGATACATTTCGTAATAAACAAGCTGTCATTTTTCGTCCTCCCCTATCTCGGCGTATAATTCGGACATAGTGTCGTAAAAATAATCGAGAGTGTGACTATCGGGAACTCCGAATATCACATATTCCGATACCTTTAGCATGAAAAATTCCGCCCTTTTGAGCCTTTCTTCGATATCTAGTTCCGCCATCTAATCATCCTCCTTTTCGTTCAATTCCTCTAATATTCCGAGAACCACATTCCGCATAGCATCGTCGTATATTTTTCCTACGGTCATAAATCCGATAAGGAATCCGACTATGATTCCGAGCATTAATCCGCTGAAAAACGTCATCTACTCACCTTCCTTTTTACTGAAATATAACGCGGGATGATAGCCTTTAAAAAACGGCGATTTATCCTCGAATTTATAATGATTATAACAACGCTGACAATGAACAATTTTCTTCGTTTCCATTTCCGTAAGGTTATCAACGTTTCCGCATTCCGGGCATTTACTTCGATACCATTTACATTCGCTATGCATCTTTACGCCTCCTTAAAAGAATCTTTCGTCAAAATCTGTTTGCCAATCGTATGTCTTCTGCTTCTCTATGCGTTTTTTTCTCGCCACCTCCGCCTGTGCAACCGGCATATTCTCTCGCATATAACTCCACGCAAAGGTGAACGTCATATATGGATATTGAGCCTTCGGCTGATACTTCTCGATGCAGATTTCGATAAACCGTTTAAGCTCTGCTGCTCCATAGTTTGCGATTGCCTGCTTAATCATGGCGTTTTCACGTACCCAGCGCTGATTTTTTGAGCCTGCGCCTGTAGGCTCGTAGGCGACTCCGAATTTTTCTTCGGTAAGATGAATGAGGTACGTTCGAATAGTTGTCGTGTTCCATTTTTCGATTGGTAGATTGCGCCAGTCTTTCGTAGATATTTTAGCGCCTGCCATATATATCATCCTCCGTTCCCTTTGCGTTGTAGTATGAGCGGAATAATATGCGCACTCTGTCAGCGTCGTCGACATAAATCGTATTTATATCAATGTGATTAGGACGACGTAAATCTGCGGTGTTAGCGCCTGGTTCATGTGCGAATACTTTCAGAGTGTATTTATCCGCATATAAAACTACTCCAGCCTTTCGTTCCATCAATGACTTTCCTAACATATCCTTTACATCATACGGAAACTCTACGATATCTCCAACTCCAACTTTATCGAGGTCGAATACATTTTCCGTGATTTGTTTCGATAAGCTTCCTCCTAAACCTCCACGCATTAACATTCCTCCTTTACGGGGCGATTTCCGTAACCTATAACGTATAGATTGCCGTCGTCCCCTTCGTCAAATCCGTTTAAAGGTCGGCTGTCTCCGAACCTTCCTATCGTATGGATAACAGTGTCCTCCGAGAACCCGTAATATTCGACTAAATCGTCCATCGCAGCTCTTACGTCGTTAATCGTCATCTAATCTCCTCCGTTTAGTTTAATGGACTCTATGGGTATAGGTTTCTCGCCTCTAAGAACGGCATTTTCATGCGTTAAACTACGAACTATCTTCTTGCTCATTTCAACGCTTTTACGTAGCCGTTCGATTTCTTCGTCCTTTTCTTCGATAATCTCCGCAAGGTAAACGTTCTCTGTTCGCAAAGAAGAAATTGCGTCAAAATCTCCGATGGGGCAAAGCGCCTCGATTTCCGCAATAAGCTTCGGAATATCTTGGCGTGCATTTGCGATGAATTCAGCGTCGTAATATTCGTAGGCTTCTGCTACTTCTTTATTTTCGAACATTATGCAGTCCTCATGTGGAAATCGCGAGCTAACTGCGGTATGCCACGGACCTTCTGTAGCTTTTTCGCAACGTTCCTTGATAGCTTCGAGTTCTTGTTTCGTTATCATTTCGCGACCCCCTAATTTCGTAATATATCCGCTAAAAATGCGACAGCTTCTTTATACGCCATTTCAAAACTTGAGAAATTGTCGTTAAAATATACGAAATACTTCTTTGACGGAAAGTTTTCCGCTAAATCTCCGTATATAATTTCGATAATGTTATTTGCAACGATGAAATACACGTCGTTGTAAGGGTCAGGACGCCTGAATATACGCATAGGCACGTTAGTACCGTCGATAGGATGCGTTTTACTTGCGAACCCCTTTTCGTTCTCCATGAATTCGATTATTAGCTCGTTACTATGTCTGTAATATAATACATCGTCGATATAACTCATACTCCGTTCTCTCCTTCCGATAAGGTCTTGTAAGCGAAATATAACGTTAATAAAGTACTCTTAAGCTAAGCTTTGCTTAGCCGCAAGGCTTTGCCTTGCTAAGGGTTTTATTAGTCGTTATTACTTTTACGAAAATAACTTACAATACTACTTAGTCGTATTTATAACGTAGTGGAACGTTTTTAACGAAAAAAGTTTAAATTAATTTTGCGCACAAAAAAAGAACGCCCAAAAGGACGCTCTTTATACGCTATCTTATTCGATTTAAATTCTCCATCGGACTAAAACGTTTATGTGATTCGAAAACTTCCGTACTAAATAGGTTAACGTAGACCCGAACCATATCAAGAGAAGAATGTCCGAGTATCTTCTGTAATTCGAAAACGTTAGCGCCATTCCTAACACTCATTTTCGCAAAAGTGTGTCGGAAGGTGTGCGGACTGCTTCTTACGTTTTTTATATTCGCCATCCTTCCATACTTTTCAATCCGATTCTGCACGGCTCGGCGGGACATCTTCGTATCATCATGAGTTATAAATAAGTAATCTGTTTCCGAGCGTCCTCTTATCCGCATATATTTACGTAGTAGCTTCGCCGTTTTTGCCTGGAACGGAACTAAACGATCATTACCGTTTTTACCGTGAATAAGAATCTGCGAATCTTCCAGTCTCACATCGTTAATTTTAATATCGACAAGTTCTCGCAATCTAATTCCCGTCTCCAAGAAAACGACCATTATAATGTAATCTCGTGACCCTACGAAAGTAGAAAGGTTAGGCTGCGCAAATAGTTCGGATATTTGCTCCCTCGTGAACGTTTCAATGTCCGTTGTTTTTGCGCCTCCTATCTTAATATCTTTCATTGGAGAATTTTCGATAACTCCCTTCTTAACACACCAATTAAAGAACGCTCGGAAAGCCCTTAGATTCGTTCGAATAGTCGTATCCTTAAGTCCTTTCTCCTCTTTCGAGTACAGAATATACCCATCGCTTAGAATGTCCTCTGTAATACGCCTAATCCTTGTTGAATACCCTTGTTGCGATAGTACTTTTTCGAGATTCCGCAATTTGTCTCGATAGTAAAAAATCGTATCCTCACTTCGTTGGTTTAACCGTACAGAACGCAAAAAAGCCTCGACATTTTCGTCGAAGCTATCATCTATTACGTTCGTATTTTGCTTAAGTTCTTCCGTAGTATCAGCTATAAACGTTCGCCTTTTCGCCATCTTACTCGCATCCTTCTTCGCGCTTTAATTTAGTCCTGCGAAGTGTATCGAGTCTTGCGAAGTGCTTACCGCATATTCCTTCGAAATAGAAAACGCCGAACCCTTGCGTAGCAAGAGATTCAGCGCTTCTAGATACCGGTGGTCGGGGTCGAACCGACACGTCCCAGAGGACACGGGATTTTGAGTCCCGCCAAAGTACCTCGAAGTGCTTAAGCGTATATTCCATGCGGATAGTAGCCGATTCAACTTCGCTAAACTCCTAACCGCTTCACAAGACCGTACATATTCACGACTATAACGCGTAGTTTCATTATAACATTGGCGAAAATACTCCGTCAATTACGTTCGGATTTCATACAATTCCCTCCGTAACCTCTTCGAAATATCTACGAAATAATTATGTAAAATCCCCCAGCAATATGGTACGCTATATTTAACGTAAAATTTACCAAAAATGTTAAAGGAGTCGATCGGATGGCGAAAAAGAAGAAGTCGACTAAGGAAGAGTTAGCAAAAGCTAAGGACGAGTTAGGGAAAATTAAAGGCGAATGGCAGAAGCTTCCTAAGAGCGGGAAAATAGGAACGGCTGCTGTAGGTGCTGTGATCGTCATTGTTATTTCCGCTTTTATTTTCGGAAATAATGACTCGGATAACTCCGCAAGTAATGCCACTTCGGGTGGCACTTCGAACACTGAATCGGTGAGCGCGGCGGAAGAAGAAATCGAAGAGGATACAGCGGGCCTTCCTATTGACGAGTACATAGTCGAAACGGATAGTCGTATAGAAGAGGCGACGTTGAACGAGGACGGAATATTAACGATCCTTCTCAACGCGAGCAGCTCACTCGGACCGAATTCCGTAGCAACTACGCATATTTACTGGTCGTTTGAAGCGATGCACGAAGCGTTTAAAGATGATTCCGTAGAGGAAGTTAACGTAATTATTCAAGCTTTATTAATCGACAATCAAGGCAACGAGGATTACGAAAATGTAGTAACGTACGCTTATACAAGAGACGATTTTAACGAGTTAGATTACGATAACTTTTTGCGACTGGCTAGTGGAGAAGAGTGGCGAATTCTGAACGAAGCCTACGCATATTTTATGCACCCTGCTGTACACAACGAAGTTGATTCCGATTATCAAAACAGCTTGTCTAACGGGAATTCAAAAGTTCCTTTAGTCGAAGAATAAAAAAGGAGTAGATTTATATGAAAGTAGGAATGCTTAGATTTAATGACCAACCGGGCGTAATAGCTCGAACAGTAGCGTACATTTGCGATCATCATGACATAGAATTCTTTTATTTTACACCTGATGACGTAGACTTAACAAACCTTGAAATTAACGGACAGTTTCTTATTAAAGGCGAATGGGTGCGTAGAAAGACACGGTTTCCCGATGTTATCGACAACGCACCAATGAGGCAACGGGATAAGTTTTTATACAGCGTATTATCCGAATATTCATTTTTAACTACAAAACGCATCGGAACTAAAAAGGAAGTATTTCGCAAGCTCGAAAAAGGTGGCGGATTTGAGGACGTGCTTATTCCATATAGATTAGTAGAGTATGAGAGCGAGATTAAACCGTTGTTAAGCGATTATAAATCCGTATTACTCAAGCCTGTTTCGAGCAATCAAGGACGCAATATTTACGTTGTGGAGCAAACAAAGCGTGGATATCGAGTACTCACTGACTCTACTTCGACGGAGTATTCAGAGGATGGTTTCTCGGCATTCTTTTCGCAAACCCTATCGGATAAATTGCATATATGCCAACCGTTTATCGAATCGAAAACTAAAGAAGGGCATCCGTTTGATGTACGTATACATACCCGAAAAAATAGCCAAGGGGATTGGTCGGCTGTAAAGATTTATCCTCGTATAGGTATAGGTCATGCTATTACTTCAAATATAAGTCAAGGCGGAGGTACAAGCCCTATTAATCCATTCTTAGAGGCGCAATTTGGCTATAAGTGGAAGGATGTTAAACGCAGCCTTAATCAGCTTAGCAAAACCTTTCCGAAACGTTTTCAATCGTTATATAATTATTCCCTTGACGGACTAGGAATTGATTTAGGCATTGATAAATCGGGCAAGATATGGTTATTCGAAGTCAATACGTATGCAGGAGCTAGATTTTTCTACGCAGAAGATTCGGAGGCTAGAGTCGATTATTATAAATACTGCGCTAACCTATCATCGGCAAAAGCTTACGCTCCATAACTATATTAAACGCTAATCTTAACGGATTGGCGTTTTTTATTCGGAATAAATTGCCATCCTTTCACCGTTGTTATTTTCTCACCATCTACGTATACTATAAATACGAACATATATTCTTTTCAAAGGAGAATGATTGATATGGATGAGTACATAATTACACGATTTACGCCTGAGATGTTTGGATATAAAGACCGTGGAATCCTTAAGTGGCAGGGGATGATTCTCGCAGATCAAACGGACGCCTTAAAGCGGATAGATAGCGAGATTACAGAAATCGAAGGAAAAGAAGAAATGTCGGAAATAGAAATATCGAAAATGCTGCATCACGCTTATGTAACGGACTCACCTCTTTTAATCCAGGCGAATATCATCCGAAATGGGAGCTATTATAAAGACGTCGAATGTCAAGTCGTTGGGTGTAACGGCGGGAGAATATTTTTGCGCTTAAAGGACGGAAGGAAAACGAGCTGTATGCTCGACGAAATCCGAAATGTAGAGCTTATGGATACGTTAACTTGGTACGATAAAAAGACATAAAAAAGACGCTCCCGGCAAGGAACGTCTCACGGAGGCGGAAATGAGAATATCCGCCCTTACACCGTATATAATTATAACAGAACGATCTAAAAAGTCCCAGCGTTTAACCTACGCTGCATCTCCTCGACAACCGTGCTCGGACGACTTAACACGCCATCTTGCGGTGTACCCAAATATCGCTGCAACGCCCGTACTGTCTCCGGACCGAGTATGCCGTCCGCTCTAACGCCGACTTTCCGTTGTAACGCTCTAACAACGACACTTCCTCCGCCATCAAAACGTGCCGTGTTTCCATATAGAGCATTCGTTACAGAGTTTCGGTTCTGCCCGCTAAGAATTCCGTCAACCGGAGTTCCCAACGCCTTCTGTAACGCCCTAGTGGTCGAATTCCCCCACTTGCCGTCTACGTCAAGGGCTGCGCCTTTTGAGGATGGTTTCGGAGTAGGTTTCGAAGGGTTGTTCGCTGAGGTCGCTCCCTTTCCGTTTTGAACCATCGACTTAAAGACGCCCCAAGTAATGCCGTCTTTCCCTGCGCGAATTTGTGCCGGACAGTTTTTCGGATACCAATCGTGATGCTGCCGCACCTTATCGACTGACAGACCGTGTTTATCGAGTAAGTAGCGAACTAACTCCGCCCCATTCTCGACTGCTTTACGATAATTACCATCGCTGTTAATACATATTTCTATCGCAATAGATTGCGTATTACCCGGACCTCTCCCGTCGCTAGAGTGCCAGCATTGCGCTGTATCTTCGAAGGATTGGTAAGCCTCTTTATCATCAACGGAATAATGCCAAGATGCCGCTCGGCTATTCCCGTTAGACTGTAACTTAGCGTGCATTTCTGCGTTAGCGCCACGTGAGGTGTTTCCGGTTTGGTGTATAGTAACATAATTTACCGGATTCTTTCCGCCGTAAGTTACTCTATTCTCGACGGCTTTCGAAACTATTTGCCGTTTTATTTTAACCATATTATTATCCCCGTCCTTTCTGCGCCTTTTTAAGCGCTTTCTTTTTCGATTTTTCTTCGATTAATTTCTTATCCGCATCTTTTGCCGACTTGGTAAACGAGTTATTTTTCCAATAAGCTGCGCCCATTGCAACGAAGTTAAAAACGACAGTGAGCAGCGTTTCGACGTATTCTTCGGTAAATGGCAACACGTCGTAGCCCATCAGTTGCAAAGCGCTATTTAATAACGCCAAAACTAACAAGCCTCCTCGAATGAGCGCGCCTTTAGAAATTCCTTTAAATTTTTCGAACATATTTCGCGTCCTCCTTTTATTAAGTGATTCCGTAAAATTTCAGCAAAACCGGGAGTAAAATACCGAGTACAGATATGGCTGTCCCAACGAGGAATCGATTTCTCACTTTTTGCTCCTGCTCCTTATCGTCGATGCGTTGATCTGCCCGCTTTGCAATCCGCAAAGCTTCGTACGCTTTATCCTCGGCAACATCCGCCTTATCGAGCGCCTTTTCAACGCGTGCATTGAGCGTTTCTAGTAGCTGCGTTTGGTGCGTCTGATTGGCGTCAATGCGCACGAGCCACTCCCGTACTTCTGCTAAGGATTCCGAGTGCTGACTTTCCCTTTCCGGCATAACTTTCCTCCTAATCTCCGACATAAAAAAAATAAGCCTAAAAACGGCTTTAAACTATCCATGTTACATTTCCAGCCACTGATAGACCGACCCTTCCGCTATCATTAACAAATAGATACGTACTCTCTGTAGGTCCGATTCTTGCAGCGTTAGAGCTACTGCGAATTTTGACGTTATTTCCAACGTTTAAATTACTCGTGTTAATAGTCGGACTACGGAATCCTTCTTCGTCAAATGTCCCACGAATTAAACCGCTATCACGTCCGTTATATATGATACGGAATTCGCTATCGTCACCACTCGAACCGTATCGAATTTCTGCGTCATTATTTCTTCCGCTTGAATTGTGGAAAAGATGCATCGCAGATTGATTCCATCCGGGTTCGTCTGTAGAGCTATCCCATACCTTCGCTGAAGCATACACGCTTACTCGGGATGAATCCGACCAAGGACCCGCCATCATCGTATAATGATAGCCACCGTAGGAGTATGTTCGGTAAGTAGGTCTAGCTATTCCGTCAACGTTATGTCCTATAGTAAAATAGCCGTCCCTATCTAAAAGCAGACGTAGACCCGGAATGTCTGTATCGACAATATTTCCCGGACCAAAATGTCCAACGAGTGTTCCATCAGGATGATAGAAGTCCATTTGGTAACGCCCAAACGACATAGTCAACTTATCGCCAACATAGCTCCAAATTGACCCGTCCGAAATGTCAATCCGCCTATTCCCACCCGCTGTAATCGTTCCGGCAAGAATATGCTCTGCGAGGATACCCCGCCCTGTAATCGCATTTTTAAACGTATTTCCGCCGTCCTGCGAAATCCCTAACCCTGCGCTATTAAGCACGACAACCAGGTTCGGATTGTTAGGGTCACGAGCGATTATTCCGTTCTCGAAGTCGAGTTCCGTTTGAGCTGACAATAACGCTTTAGTCACTTGGGCGACTTCGTTATTAAGCGCATTCATAGGCAGTTTCTTTCGCCCTTCTAAAATGTCGGAAATATTCTTCGCAGCTTGGTTCATTTTCGATTGATAACGTCGTACTATATCCTGCGAACCAAACGTCAGCTTAACGTCGAGTATCTCTCCGCGCCAGTCTCTCGTAACTTCCTGCTTCACTACGCGAACCTCTTCGTTAAATTTAATACGCTCGTCAATGAGGAATACGCGATCTCCAGGTGACGTTTGTCCGATCGGGTATCCTTGCTTCCGCAAATCGTGAATATCCGCCGTAACGCTAATTTTAAGAGAATCGTCGACTAACGTTTTTAGGTTTCGATCAAGTACGGAAGCGTGTCGTATACGTCCGTCTTTTATTGGAGGGGCGTGTCTTATTCCGAGGAGGTTAGATAATGGGGATGTGTACTCTCGAATCAACTTAGCGTCTTGCCAGTCGCCGGCTTCCTTATCGCCTTCGTAGTCCGCATAACCTATCGCATATGTCCATAGGTTTTCTGCGTCGGTTTCCATGACGATGTTAGAGGCGTTAAGGCGGTGGCGATATTGTACGGACAAGTCCTCGCCTACTCGGTTATTGATATATACCGTGTTACCAATCGGCGGAAGGAACTCGCCTCCATATCGATTAAGCCACGTTTGAAATAACTCAAGACGCGTACTTCCGTCTCCGAAACTATCGAACTCGCTCGCTGTATAATCTCCGTTAAGCACATAGTTATATCCGCTGTTTCCGAAGATTATATCAAGCGCTCTAACCGCCGTCATCGAACCGCTATAACGCTCGTACACCCTGCCCTGAGAAAAGTCATCGTAGAAAAGAGGAATCGCCTTTATTTCGGAGGTTTTCGTATTTCCTTCGCCTTTATTCTTGACGTAAATAATGCGCCATTTCGTATCTTCATCATCGACTAGCGTCCACATATGCTCCAAATCTTCAAGGAATGCGAGGTTAGGTCGATTTGGTAGGAGGGTCGCGTTCAGCTCTTTGTGTCCGTTTAATTCATGCGTAACTGTGTAAGTCATCATCGTTACATATTCGTTTCCTGCTAAATCTTTTACGTACATGTAGCGCCTCCTTTCTTATCGACTAACGAGGGGGACTACTAAGGAAATTAAGTACCCGGCATTATGCTTTAATCCGTCTTCTATATCTGCACTATTAACTGTCCCGGAACCTGATGCAGTTAAAAATACTGTTCCTCTGGAACTTCCTTCATCCACCTGGCATACTCCATAAGTGTTTGCGAATATCAAACCATCAGGTACTCCCGCGACCCTAATTGTCGTACCGCTTAGAGATCCCTCGTCAGGCATAATAAGTAAAGTCGTTATATATGCGACTTTGTTACGGATAAAAGCCGAAGTTCCGTAAAAAGTAGCGCCTTCTATGCCACTGGTTAATTCCAACGGCGTGTCCTCTACAGGTCCTCCGTTCAATTCTTCAATCGTTTCTTTTAGCGAATCTATTTGCGATTCTAAATCCCGTATAGTCTCCGTTATTTCCTGTTTCTCTTCGTCCACAAAGTGCGCGGAAGTATCACTTATATGAGAATCTATTTTCTCTGTATCCGGAAAATCTGCGTTTGTGATAGCGTCCTCGATATCTTCTTGCGTTGCTTTACCGTCCCAGCGTTCTCTATCCTCGGTAGTAACGTGTACCCCATCATCGGAAACATGCTCGTCAAATTCCGATTTAGTGGCTTGCTTAATATCATCTACATTCCCTAGTCCGATTTGCTCTTTAGTCACATCATGCGGATTATCTTTGCGGGACACGTGATCTAGTAATCCGGGATTCTCCGACTCTAATTTTTCGTACAATTCCCGAGTTACAACTTCGATACCACTAGTTTCAATCGCTCGATTGTAGTAATCGTTAGCGCTCCGATTAATGCGCAACACGTAATCCACACTCGATGGAAATACGTAGGAATATCCTTCGTAAGAAACTCGAATCTCTACGAAATATTTTCCGTGGTTAATAACGCTGTCGATATTAAACTCAATGCGCGAATCAAAAATAACCGTACTTACTTGGTACTGTATTTCGCCCTTACTGTCGATAAAATTAATTAACGCATCTTTTCCGTTTAAACTCGGCATAATAAGCCTGTTTTCGTCCAGTAATTCTACGACAACTGTGCTGGCGTTGTCGCCTTGTGCAATCGTCGAAACTTCGTTAACTAATCGTACATTTAAGCTATTCGCCATATCCTACCGCCTCCACTTCTTTCCAATCTCCGTCTATCTTTGCATAAGCTTCCGTAGCTTGCCATGTGTAATCCGTATATCTTCGGAACTGATTCTCCGCCTCCGATAACGTAGGAAGTTCGTATAATTCAGCGGGCGGTTGCGGAACGCCTCGCCCTTGCTGCTCCGAGTTTAATCCGGGAATCATAACACAGTTATCGAATACTTTTTCGATAATCTGCTGAGGTGATAAATCGCTAAATAATTGCTTGTATAACGCTATGATTCCTGCAATTTGAGGTGTGGACATTGAGGTTCCAGTCAACTTCCCGTAACCATTTCCCGGAACTGTCGATTTAATATAAGAGCCGTACCCTGCAACGTCAACCCATTTCCCAACTCCGCTAGTTTCCCATCGTGTATCTAGAGGGGTTAAATTGGCTACTGTAACAACATTAGGCATCTTCGGAAGTAACTCTTCATATTCGATATTATCTTCACCACTGCCGTCATTATGATTTCCGGCAGCAACGACTACGATAACGCCTTTTTTGTACGCCTGTATGAATGCGTCACGCAATCTTATCCGCAAGTGCTTCGGAGTACCTAAAGAGCTGCCTCGACCGTCGGAAATATTATAACTATTCTCCGATAAGTGTACGGACATAGACACGACGTCTATTCCTTCGTTAATTGCGTACTCTATCGTTTCAATAAACGATTTAACCCGGTCTTCCATCCGCCTGTAATATAGCCGTACAGCGTATAATTCGGCATCCGGTGCTATACCTGTAGGATGTCCATTTTGTAAATTGCGCCCTAAAGCAATGCCTGCGCAGTGCGTGGCGTGTTCGTTGCTCCCCATATAATCGGTATGCGCTCCGCAAGCGTATCCACCTGATACAGGCAATGCAGAATGTACTCCCATCGCATCGTCCATGACTGCTATTTTAACGCCTTTTCCAGTGATGCCCCGATTCCAATAATCGTCAACTTTTAGCTTGGAATGTGCGTAGGTTACAGAAGATTTCGCTAGTTCCATTAATTTCCGCCCCCGCTTACTGGCTTAAACCAAAACTGAGCGTCTTGTGGCGGATTGTCGCCTACGTAGAATTGCTGCGCTGGCTTTACGCTGTCGTTTGCGATTTTATATATTTGTGCAAGGCTAGTTATTAATTGGATTTCGAAAAAAGTAGAATACCTACCATACGTTGTGGTTTCGTCAAGAAACTTTCCAACAATAAATTTTATTCCATTTTCAATAAATGGGTGAGATCCCCATGGAGCAGCGTTTAAATTTGCGGTTTGGATTACGTCCCCTTCGCTACGTCTAAACAATGTGTAATTTACGTTTTGCTCAACCGGAAAATTTAATACTATCTCATTCCATCCTCTTTTTAAATTGACGGTCTTATAGTAAAGCTCTTCGCTCATTACGTCTGAGGATAATTGCTTTGCTAACCCGACCCCTAGCTTACCTGACCGATTAGCATAAACTGACGCCTTGTATATGATTCCATTAACCTCGGCGCGAAAATTTATTCCGAAGTTATTCAGACTGTGCATATCTAGATTATCAAGTTTCTCTTTACCGTTTAATAAAGGTGTCAGAGTGCTCGGATCAGTAGACAGGAAATCTTTCATAAACTCTAGTTCACGTGAATTAAGTAGTTCGAAATTTTGGTTGATTCGTTCTAGGTTCACTGCATCCCAAGACCCTGTAATTTTTTCAATCGCCATAAACTTTCCTCCTTCGTTATTTATAGTAGTAGCGAAAGTCAAACTCGACTGTTGCGCTATCAGCGTAATACATCTGTAATTCATTCCATCCGGGACTCAAGTAGATAAAGTCCCTTCTCGTTCTTCGTAACGCTTCAAAACCATTCCTCGTAACGTTAGGTCCCTCATAAATATACGTATCAGAATTCGAAACTTCTTCTGTAATCCTAAACCGACTGGAATTCGTATGATTTGTTACCTGAAACATACTGCTACTACCAACAACATTAGATATCGTAATTTTTAAATCTTGTTCGAACGGATGTACATCGACATTACTGGCGTTATAAATCCTAAAGCGTTTTTCTTCAACTACGTTGTGACGGTACTTCCTCGATTCAGCATCCGCCAGTAGCCCCATACCGAACCCCCACCACCCATCGCCTGCATTTACTCCGTTTTCTTCGATAAACAAAGTAGTCTCCGCAGATTCAGCGAAAGGTAATTCGGTTGTAACAAACTCTATTTCGCCAAACCCGAATTTAAACTGCTGGTCGAGGTCTATTACGTTATTTATCCGAACTAAGTAACGCTTACCCCCAACCAGTTCATTTGTTCCGGTTTCAAATTCTGTCCGCCTTAACTCCTCGATATAACACGATTCTAAGTCGTTAACTAAACCGAAGAATCTATCTCTAATTAAATGGTAATCGTGAGAACCCGTAGCTTCCAAGTAAAAAGGAACGGTGATTGTACGCGTCCCATAACTCGCTCCATAGTCGACCGTTCCGCTTCTACCTTCGACAGAACCGTAAGATGGTATTAGCTCGATGGAGCTTACGATAAAATCCCTCGTTACAACGCTAATCTCGCTTAAAAGCGTTGACTCTCCGTTTTGCTTCGTTATTCGTACGTCCATTAGCCAAAATACCTCCCTAGTTCGTCTTTTGCGTTTCCTTCGTTAACGTAAGGGCGGGAAATTCGCCCAACCGTTTCGCCTTCCATTTCAACTCGAAGGTTTGTTAAGTCTCTTCGTAAATCGTTAATTGCCCCGACTAAAGCTCGATCTTTTGCGCTAGTACTAACGGATACCGCTCCTCTGATTGCAGACGACATTGTTCCGTAAGTACCGGAAGGAGTTGCGTAAGACATATCAACGTTTGGCTTCGCTGCCTCCGCTAGTCCGTCCGCAGCCTTAAGTACGGCGTTTCGAGAACGAAGTAAACCGATTTCCAGCCCTTCTCCAGTAAATCCTCCGATTGCCTCTGTAATGCGTGAAGGCGAGTGAACCTGGAGTGCTTTCCTCATAGTAGAAGCGACGTTATTTGCAATTCTATTTGCTGTAGATATTACGCTTCCTGAACGAGAATTTAATCCCGATTGCAGTCCTGCCATAGCCATAGCACCTGTGTTTCGGAGCTGACCTTGAAGACGGCTAAAAATAGATACAATTCTATTCCCGGTATTCTGCGCAACACTTGCATTTCGGCTCATTCCGCTATAAAACGTAGATGTAACGGAATTCATTCCATTCCGAGAAGTGCTAACTATCCGATTCATATTCGAACTTGTTGTCCGATTAATCAGATTAAATCCACGCGTATAGGCTTGAATCATCCGAGTTACGCCTTGACTCACCGTCGTATTCATGCGAGTTGTTCCTGCTGCGATCACTGAGTTAGTCGCAACCATTCCCGCCGTTGCCGATAAAGTAACCGATTTCATTCCGGATTGAATAGATGACGAAACTTCCTGCATTCCCGATTTAATAGCGCTGGATATATCGGACATACTTGAGCTAAAATTCGAAGCGAGTCCGGATAGAGATGACGAAGCTGTACTTTCGATTTTCGACATTTCCGACTCGATAGTCGAAGACATTCCGGAAAAGCTTGACTCGACCTCTGACTGCATGTTCGATGCACTCGAAGTCATATCGGATTCTAAGCCGCTAAAGTCCGCACTACCAGACGATGCTAACGACTGAATCTCCGCCATTGACATACTTGACATATTTCCTATGTCGCTCGTAACGCTAGAGTTTAAGCTCGCAATATCTATCGAACCGTTCGATTCAAGTTCGGACATCATCGCTGATATATCGGAATTCATAAGGGAAACCGAATCTATAGAACTGACGGACATACTACCCATATCACCTGTAACGCTGGAACTCATTGAACCAATAGCGCTGACTGCTCCCGCAGACATATCGGACATACTTGATTGCGCAGAAGTGGATAAAGCACTAACGTAGCCAGAGCCGGCTGTATTTAATCCGGAAAGTTCCTGCGAACCCGCTAAATTTAAATACTGCATCTGACCTACGCCGTATTGACTCATTCCCCCAAAGTGGGAATTAACATTCTCGTGCATTCCTCCGATATTGGTTTCGGCAGATTGAGCTGCGTCTGTAGTAGCCTGAGCTGTTGTCGTCGCTAAGCCGACGATACTATCTCCGGCTGATACTGCGGTTTTTTCTGTTTCAAATCCGAGCCAACCAAGAAATCCTGACCAAGCATCGGACATCCATCCGGTGACTGTATCGACAATGTTTCCGATCCACTCGAAATGTCCGCCTAGCCATACAATAACTCCACCAACTGCGGTTGCGACTGTAATTATAATTCCTAAAGGACTTAGGAAAAGACCAAGTACAGTTGTAACTACTCGAACCACGGTGAATAATATACGGAACACTTTAGCAACGAATGTTACGACTGTCCAAACGGTCTTAAGCACCGTCCATACCATCGTAAAGACTTTTACTATGCCGGCTACGATAGGAACACCAACCGCTAACGCTCCGAAAAGCACTACCGCGATAGCAACTAAATTATTCACCCAGGAATGCGTCTCCATCATCGTAACAATCCACTCGAGAAATGAGACTGCCACTTCCGCCACTCGTGCTATAACTGGCATCATTGCAGTAATTAATTCCATCAATACGCCAATAAATCCGACAATGGCTCCGGAAATAGTTTCGAGAACCATTGAAAAAATCTGCTTGACGTGTTCCCAAATGATTTGAACATTATTCCGGAACTCTTCGTTTGTTTGCCACAACTGATAAACTGCCGCGCCGACCAGCGCAAGTACTGCAATAATCGCAAACATTGGCGCTGCCGTAAGTCCAAAAGTTCGTCCTAGTAAAGCGACTGCACCCGTTAGTCCGGCTACTAATCCCCTTACTGTGCCGAGTATTGCCGATGCAGCAAGTAAAATACCTAAAGATGTAGCCACGCCAATAATAAGAGGTGCGATTGGTTTTAGTGCATCTCTCCAGCCGTCTATAGCGCTTATGACGTTCGGTATAGCTTCGGCAATTTTCTTCAAAGTAGCTTCGAAAAAGCTACCGAATTCCGCCACCATGTCACGCATTGAAGGCAAGCCGTTATTCGCAAGCAAGTTGTCAATAGATTCGATTATACTTGTTACTCCACGCGCTACGGCTGCCCTCATATTATCAAAGGCTGCTCCCCAAGATGCTCCGGCTTCTTTCGCAGCGCCCCCAATCCCGGCAAAGTTTTCAGTTCCGTTTTTAAGGGCGTCGTTCATAACCGTCATAAATTCTTCGGCATCAAGAGCGCCTTCCGACATAGTCTCTGCTACTTGTTCAACGGATTGCCCTGTAGCATCAGCATAAATTTGCATGGCTGGAATACCAGCTTCCGTGAGCTGATTCATCCTGTCCATTTGCACCGTACCCTTAGACGTCATCTTTGCGAGAGCGTCGGTCACGCGCCCAAACTGTTCGTTACTCCCATCGCCATAAAAGGCTACAGCATCGCCCCACGCTCCAATTGAATCGGTCGCTTTATCAACGTCCATACCAGACGTTACGAAGTTCTGCGTTGACTTAGCAGCGACATCAAGACCGTAAGCTGTTCCGACTACTGTATCGTTAACAGTGTCTAGTACTTGCGCAGCCTTTTTAGACGAACCAGTCATCGTTGTCATGACTCGATCAAACTGCTCCATCGTGTCAATCCGTCGAAACGCTTGAGAAATTGAGTCTCTTACCATGTTAAATCCGGCTGATAACAATTTGATTCCGCCAACGGCTGCGACAAGTTTTCCAATAGTAAGCGCACCTTTTTCCGTAGCTCTTCCCATCTGTCCCGCCTGCTTAGCAGCATCGGACATACCTTTCGAAAAGTTCGATATATCAGCGCCAACTTTTACTAAAATATCGTTCAATAGTTTCCTCCTTTCTCCGAGCTAAACGCCTAACTATGCGCCTATATCAGCATTCTGAAATTGCTTGATTCGCGACATCCACTCGGTAATTTTTTCTTTCTTATCGACCGACTCTTCCGCCTTTTGTTTCGCCGCATCTTCGGCAGTCGGTCGTTTAAAGAGGTCTTTTTGCTTAAGCTTTTTAGCGTGGTATCCTTGGCGGTTCATCATCGCCATAATAGCCATCCGTTCATATTCGTCGTATAACCCCTCGACATATGCCCGCATTTCTATCGCAAACTCGCGCGGTGTCAACGATAAGACTTGCGGGGAAGACAAGCCAAGGTATCGACGCCCGTCGAAGATGGCTTGCTCGACCTCGTCTAATTCGCCTAGCCCCTCAACTGTTCGAGTGCTTTCCCTAGCTCCGGATTCTGCTTGATCATTTTCTGTACCGTCGCTCTGTAGAAAAAACTCTGCGTTACAACCTCGTCACAAATCCGCATAATATCCTCAAGTGAAAGCTTTTCTTCGGAGATTAGTTTTTCTATTTCTGCCTCGACTTTTTTCAACGGGATTTTTTCGTCCGTGTGGAATAAGCCTGCGTGGACGATATGAGGGAACGTTTCGAAGTCCCCTTGAATCGCCTTTCCGATTAGTCCGTAAGAACCACCCTCTTGCGTTTTGTTTAAGTATTGAATCGCTTTATAATTAAGTTTGAGTTCGTATTCCTTGCCATCAACTTCGAAATTTGCCATTTATAAATTCCTCCTAAAATCTAAAATAAAGGCGAGCCTAAGCCCGCCGTGTTATTCGCTCTCTCCCTCGGTGAGAACTATTTCTTCAATCTTTACCAACCGTTCGATAATGTCGTTATATTGAGATTCTGTTCCGAAGCCGTCTTCACCGTCAGAACCGTCGCTACCAGCAGGTCCGGGATCTCCTTGTGGACCTTGTTCGCCTTCTACTCCGTCAATCAACTCCGAAAAGTCATCTCCTGTCGGTACTTTTCCAGTGCTAAATTTTTCTTTCAGCTCTTCTTTTGACGCCATAATACAGCTCCTCCCTTCGTTAAGGCTCTATCCAACTATAAAATCCTTTCCGATTTCCGCCTCGCCGATTGCGGGCGGGTCGCTAGGGAGTTTCGTTGCCGCCGTCGTTCTCGTCATCTTCCATGCCTTCCAACGGAGGTGCACCTTCCGGTAATTCGTCCAATTGAATCTCTTTTGTCGTACCAAATAACGTACCCTCTAGCGAATAAGTAGAGTTGTCACCGTTTTCATATTCACGATCAAACGTAGAAACCATATACATTCCGTACTCACCTTCGTTTGTCCGCGTATCAATTTCGTAAATTTTTACGTACTCTTTATTGCGAATCATTCGTACCATAGCTTTAGGAAACGGGTCGCCTTCGGTGATATTTCCTTCGAGAGAAACTGTCTGTGTCACTTTTCCGTGGGAACTTCCAGACCTGTCTTTCGTATCGATTTCTATTTCGTCCGTTTCGATTGACGTACTGCCTCCGGTTTGGTCAAACGGTCGTACTAATGTAGAGCCGTTTTGTCCTGTGATTTCAACGAGGTATATAAATTCCTCGCCCTTGTAGATTTCGCCTACTGCCATTAACTTCCACTCCTTTTTAAAGTTGCTATCTCAATATCAAAATAGACTCGATGATAGCTTGATTTTTCCGATTTTTCTTCCGGGTGTATCGGAGTAATCCCCGTTAATTCACATAAAAAAGACCCCGTCGGTTGGGAGCCTTTTAATGTGTCGTAAAACGTAAAACTATCGAAATGGAAAATATCCGCTAACTTTTCTTGGTTAACCGATAGGTCCACGCTATTTGAATCTATTAGAGCAATTTGGTATCGGTAGATTGCTTGGATACCTTCGCGCTGCTTGCTTATAATTTCGTGACTACTCGGCATCTGTTCAACGATGATAAGAGGGCGTGGGGAATCAGGTATTTCATAGCCATCATAGTGGAGGTCGACCTTTGCGTCGGGGAGCCTATCTCGTAGATGTAAGAGGAGGGAGCGATTAAGTCCGTGCTGATGTATGCGAGTCATTATCGTTTTATCTCCCGTTTAATCGATCGCTGATAATCCGCCTCATTGTCCCAAATGGACTTACGGATAAATCCTTTTTTCGAACGGTGAGTAAATTCCTGGATTCCTGCGTAGTCTAATGTACTACCGTATTGCCAGGACGCTTTTCCTAAACGTTTAGGGCTTGCAGCAATGTCTGCTCGTAAATCCCCAGTCTTGACCGGCGCATTTCCGGACGCCTCATTCGCCATCTTGCGAGTATAAGTTTCTGTAACTTTATCCGCTCTGTCTTGCGCCCGACGCCCCTTGTCGGAAAAATCATTCATTACTTTGTCTAATCCCTCAATGGTAACTTTAAATCCACTCACGTTATCACCCGCCCTATAAATTCGATTCTGTTCCGCCTGCCGATGCCTTTTTTATTGCTGCCGAGTATTTCGTAGGTATTATCATCGTAATAAATCCGTTCTATTTTTGCTCTGACTTCCCCTAAATCCGCCAGTTTAACGTCGAACTTAGCGTCACCGGATTCGTAAGCAATACCACTGGTAATAGTGCGAGTCTCTTCGGAGATTTCCGTTACAACCGCTTTAATTTCAGTGGATACCTCACGCTCTCCGATGACTTCTTCCGTAATTTCGTCATACTGTTTTTCGGTATAAGAAACGGTGATTGGACGATACCTTAAAACGTAAATTTCGTCTTGGCTATCCGCCATAAATTCGAGGTCTTGTTCCGTTAGCATCTTATAACCACCTCTCGTCTAACACGTAAGAAATCCAAGAAGTACAATTCGGGTGGGGGAGCCATATATCTGTATCTGTCGGCTTAAAAATTCCCTTACCTTGTTTGTATCTATCAAGATGCGCCAATTCATGGCATTTATGCTCGTGGTGATCGCTTCTTCCGCAATTACCTTCGTGCAGCCGCACCCATTTAACGATGTCTGATTCCTGGGCGTTATAGCTCGTAGCTGCTCGCTTAGCCGTAACAGATTCCGTCCTGGCGAGCCGATTAATCTTCCATGTTTCATTTGCGTAGACTTTACGAATTTTAGGGATCATAGCGCTAATACCTTCGCCCTTGATAATGCTTGACCTAAGCGTAGAGGCTATCTTATCCCGAATCTCTCCGGACATTCCCCAGACTCTGTCTGATAAAACAAGACCGTCGGATTCAAACCGCTTGATCATATAATCGAAAACATGCCGATTAACGCCAATTTGTACGGAAGCTCCAACGCCAATTGCCCCGGCAAGTTGCGCAGTTGTCCACTCGCTCGACTCTTTGATAATACTCTCGAGGGAATCTACGCCAGTCTTGCGAATCGAGGCTTCTATGGCGTCCAAGTCTCGTAAGACTCGACCTAGCCGTTGCCGCTTGATCACTCCATCCGCTCCGGCAAAATCAGCTAACATATCCGCTATTTCTGCTCGTATTCTCCCGATTTCACGGACTGCATACGCCTGTTGTCGTTTACTTAATGCGCCGTAGTCTCGCTCCAATCGCTTAAATATATCGTCTAGCTCCGTTTGTGTCGTTAGTATTTCCGCCAAGGAAATCCCCTCCTGCTTTCGCCAGTAGGGGGCGAAGTTAATGGGCGGTCAATTCGCTTCATAAGTCGAAAACTAGATTTATGCTTTCTACCTTTTTCCTCGTCATAATCGGCTTGTAAATCACTCGCTAGTTTCCGGTAGTTGTCCGAAATCATAGACTTGTCGACCGATTCCTCACCATCCGTAAATTTGAAATAGTGAGCGACGGAAAAAGCGATCTGCCAAGCCGCCTGAACTTGTGCGTATAGCATTACGAGAGTTATATCATCAGAAGAAACGCTATCTTCCAGCGCATATCCGTGCGCTTGCATCGCCTCTTTAATTAAGTCGCTCGCGTCCGCCTCTTCAAAGCCCGGAACGCCTTTAAATCGTCTTAACAAACGCTCCGTTAATTCTTGCGCCGTCAGTTTCATAGCGCTCCCTCCTTTACTCCTTCGGTTTAGCTTCCGTCATTGCTTCCGCCTGCTTTTTCTGAGCTGGCTTCCGTTTTGGCTTAGGTTTAACCTCGTCTAAAATCTCGAGGTATTTGAGAGCCTCGTATTTCTTCGCCTGAACTTCGTCCATTTCCAGCGTAGAATCGACTGGCTCTCCGTTAAATACCGCTTTAGTCTTAACTCGATAGACCTTCGCCATAATTACGCCTCTAGTACGTCAGCGTATAATAGTAAGCCAGGGTTTTCGATAACAGGGAAACCGGATGCTGCCGTACGTAAGATAGACTGGATAGGTTCGTCTTTATCCTTCGCTGTAAGTACGATTCCCGGCTGGAAGTTGTTTTCAACAGTTGGACCGAGTTTAAATGTGCCTACTCCGTTAGATACAAATACTACGCGATTCTCCGGGAATAGTTCTACCGTTTCTAATTCGCCGGTTAAGTTATTCTTAACTCTAGCGCTGGTTTTCGTAACTAATCGAACAGAAGGTAAACCGTAAGCCCCTAAAACGGAATTTAACTCGTCGTTATTTACGCGAGTACGTCCGCTATTAGAACCGGTAGCCTCATTTACGATTACGGTATTTTTAAGCAATAGCGCTTGAGTTTTACGAGACAAGTAAATAGCATCCGCTTTCTTTCCGTTAGTTTCTTCGTACTGATTACTCCATTCGATTAAGTCGCCAATAACGTCGTGATCAGGGTTAGCCCAGGTATTATCGCCTGTTAGAACGACTTTATGCTCGTCCGGGATATACTCGGTAAAATCTATTTCCAATTTAATGTTATTATCGTCATAGGGTACTTTACCTGTATAGAGCGCTTGTAACTTGGACACATTAATTCTATCTCTAGTCTCCTTAACAAGCTTCGCCCCATCCGCAGAAATAGCGTCAACTAAAGCCTTAAACTCCTGCTCGTGTCGAGGGTTATGCAACTCTAGCAATTCGTTCTCTGTAAGGGATAGTTTAGACCCGTACTTAGCAACTTCGCCCATGTACTTCGCCACTTGGTCTTTATCTCGGAATGGGGGCTCTGCTCCGAATCCAATCATACCAGCCATTTGAGACGTAGATTTAACGATATTAGATGCGAATTTAGTATCATAGATTTGTTCGTCCGGTAAAAATCCTACTAAATCGTCCTGTATTTCCAATGCTTCTCTGTCGACCTCGCGAGCTAATGCGCCCAACGATTCGGGTTTAAATTCTTTAATATGGGTAATTCCCGCCAAAATAATTCCTCCTAATAAATAATTGTTTTTTTGTAATCGCTTTCATTTTTGTCCATGCCAAATAAGCGTTAGCCTTAAACGTGCTTAACGTATCTAATCATCGGATTAGCTGCTTTAAATGCGTCCGGCACTGATTGCGGAAGCTTCTCTTCGTAGACTGACCCTCGAACAATAACTTCCCCGACAATTAAGTCTTGCTCTGCATCGTTAATAAAGTCCTCATTAAGTACCGCATGATTGTCGTAGTCAGGCGCATCTTCGCCTGTTTCGAAAGGCTCGAACTTTCCTGTCGATAAGTTACGGGCGATAATCTGACCAACCTCGTTGAATCCCGTTGCAAATTTCGTGTGGTCTAACGTGGCTCCTCCTTCGATATACTGAAGATGTTCACTCGCTAAGATGTTCTTGCCGCCGGAAAATCCGACCTGTTTAAAAACTGGACCGTATGCCATTAATAAATCTCTCCTTCATTTGGTTTAATTGCGGAATATCTCCCGCTTAAAAAATCTTTCCTTTGATTCGTTCAAATACTTTTTTGCCAATCTCGTCCTTGTCCGTAGGAGTCGGCTTATCTCGTTCAGTATTTCCGAGTGGAGGATCGACGTACTCTTTCTTCGGAGGGACAATTTGTTTCAAATCCTCGACAGATTTCTTCAAATCTTCGTCGGTATCACCGGAAACATTTTGCGATAAGATAGCGACTTGTTCTTCGGTATAGCCAGCTTGAGTAAGCAGCGATTTTTTCTTCGCTTCTACCGCTTCTGCCTTCTGAGTTTCGATAGTTTGTAACGCCTTCTCATATAGCGTTTTATACTCGTTCTGCTCTTTTAGCTTCTCCGTTTCCTCCGTTTGCTGTTTCTGCTTAATTTCGTCAAGCTCCGCCTTTAATTCGTTAACCTCGTCAACCTTCTCTTTAAATCGGTCGTAAGGGATTTTTTCTTTCGGAGTTTCCGTCTCCGTAGACGTTGCTCCCTTTTCCGATTCTGCTTGCGCCTGTCCTTGCGTCTGTGCTTGCTGTTCTTCCGGGTTTTGTTGTTGCTCGTTCTGCTCTTCTTTTTCTGGCATCTAAATTACCTCCGTTTTTACGCCTCGTCGGCGAAGTGTTATTTTCGTATATTGTCTATTCAGCGCTTTCTAACGCTTCGACCCTTGCGACTAATGCGTCCCATTGTGCTTCGCTAGGGAACCCGTCCGCTCCATCGTTTCCATCGGAGCCGTCGCTTCCTGCGGGTCCTGGTTCTCCTGGGTCGCCTTGTGGTCCGGGATTTCCTTGCGGTCCCTTTAAATTAAGCTCGAGCGCCCATGTTCCGTTTTTATTCGTATAGAGATCCCCGCTATTCGTATCAAGATAAACGTCTCCTGGAGCGCCTACATCTGCTCCCGGTTCTCCTTCGCCTGGAATAAATCTCATGTTACTTCCGCCACCTCCTTCGCCGCTTCCGTTAATAACTACTTGATAAGGTTCTTTCGATAAATAAGGCTTAGCCATCTTCTTCCTCGACCTCCTCTCCGAATATGTCCTCGTTAACGTCGCTATCTCCGTAACTTGCTGCGCTACTTAAGCGCCTACGACTTCGCTCCGCTTCGATTTCCTGTACTTTCGCTTGTACGTTCTCTTCGCCTAAGCGTTCCATTGCGCCTCTAATACTTTCAAAGCCTGCGGCAGTTTCCATATCGAGTAATTCGACAAGCTCTTTTCGGTTATCCGGCAACGGAAGCACAAATCGCATTTCATTTTCGTAATTGTCTCCGATTCCCTTAACGACGGATTTGTCGTAAGCAAACTTCGGACTGTCAACGCGAGCTTGTAAGTATCGAATCGTCTTCTCGTGCAGCTCTGAAAGAGCGTATCCCCACGAAAGCCAATGCTCCTCGGTGTCCGTGATGATATCGTGAAAAAGTACCTGAAACGCTTCTCCGTTAAGTCCGCCGAAGTTAAGCTCTTGCGGAACAACTTGCGGAAGACCGCTGATTTCGTGCATTGCGCCTTTTACACGCATATATTGATCTTTAAAGGCTTCGCGCCACTGGAAACGGCTTTCCACTTTTTTCATATCGGCGGACTTAGTGTCGCTTGCGCTGCTAATTTCGGCAAGTGACCCCGGAGCTATTGCGATTGAGTCCGAAGCTCCTTGCGTTGCATTTGTAACGACCGTCATCGGAAACATTTCGAATTTCATCGAATCTATTGCGTCCTCATTCATTTGGTTAAGGACATCGTTCTGTTCTCGTAGAGCAGCGATTTCGGATTCGCCTAGAGTTTCGGAAATCAATTCAGAAACGGAGAATTCTTGAAGAGGAATAAAGTCGATCCCTAATGAAGCCTCTTTTTGAATGGTTTTAATTAACTCGAGGTCTGATTCGCGGTATAATGCGACTTTCAAATAAGCTTCGTCATTAATTAGTCGGTAACTTTCGATTTCAATTGCGTCTACTTCTTCACCTTTATATTCGTGCTTTACTCGTTTAACTAAATTCGCTCCGATTAAGTCTTCGAAATCGTCCTCGGAATAAATTGGGATATATTCGGTATCTGGGCGAAATATCCATCGAATCTTTCCAGTACGTTGGTGAAACGCAATCTTACAAACGACTCTATCTGCGATTAATCGATCGCGTGCAGCTTGTAACAGCTTCGTTCGCATTCGGTTTTCTTCCCAAATTTTGTACAGCAGGCGCTCATAATCTTCTGCTCGCTTATTTTCGGATTTTTGAGCGTCAGATGGGACGTAGCCCTCAAGTAAGGTCTGCTCTACTTCGTCAATCTGCTTGCGAGGCACTTTGATACCGTGCTTTGCACCCATTTGCCAGCGTGCTTTCCTATCGACAATCGCTTTAAAATAGTTCGTTGAATAACGGGTGGGGTCGTAGTCGACTCCTGGAGGGCGCGGCACATCTTCCGCCCTGACAAGCTGTCCGTATTCGTCTCGGTGCTGCTTTCCGGTATAATACTCATAGTTTTCCAGTTGCGTCTGAATCCTTTGCCAAGTCCGTTCGCCTAAAGCCTGCCTGAACGGGGTAAAAAGTAATTCGTCCATATCTTCGGCAGTCATAATGTTATAGTCTAAGCCAATTCCTCGTAATCTACTTTTTGTCAAACATTATCGCCTCCTTTCGATAAGTTGTTATCGCCATCTGTTCATGCGCTTGACTGTTCGTACCTTCCCGCCAGTTTCTTTCGCGATCTTGTAGGCGTCTGCCAATGCGTCGGGTCCGTCGTCGTGATTGTGATTTGGGAAGAGTTCGAGCATCTCAAGCAATAAGCGTTGTTCCTTTTTAAATCGAATTCGCCCAGCGTTAATTTCCGGCTCAAGCGCCTCTATCCGCAATTCCTTCCGCATTTTCTGCTTAACTTGCTTTAGGCGAGTATGTGCGGGGTAGCCTCGCGCTTGTAATTCCTCGCCAAGCTTATCGCTAAACCATTCCTGGAATTGCTGTGACTCTACCGCTAGAGCTTCATACTGATAGTGAAATGTTCGCTTGATTATCTCCTGCATAAACTCGTCGGGTTTTATTTTCGCAAGATAGGCGTCCACTACGTAGACAACTTGCGAGTCAGGTTTTTTCGCTAAGGTAATAATCGCTGAATAGTCGCCCCTTGCCGATTTCCCCATCGCTAAATCTATCGCAGCATAATAAGTTAACTGATCATTTTCGAGATCTTCTTCGTCAAAGTATCGGAAATTCTCCGGATTAAATATCTGCGATTCTTCATCAACTGGATTTCCGAGGTATTCTTGATTAAAAGCTCTCGCGCCCATTTCCTCGCGCTTTTCCATAAAGTATTTGTACGAGTACATTTCGTCCCATAATACGGACGTTCCGGCGTTTAGCTCCGCTTTATTCGCTTCATAAAAGGCGTCTGCGTTAGCCTTCGCATTCGGGTCATCTGCGTTATATATGGAGCGCCATTCTTCCCATAACCGCTCATTATCAGCCCACGACAAAATAGCGGGGAACTTTCTCGACGTGAAGTCCTTCCGCTTGTTGATTACGTGATTAAGAAGGGAATCGTAATGTACTATCGTTCCCATGTAGATACACATGCCACCGAAGCCTAAAGCTTCGAGCATTTCAGCGCGAAACCAATGTAAGTTCTTTGCGCGCATTTCTGGGGTGTTTGTATTATCTTGGGATTCTAAATCGTCGAGGATAAATAAGTCAGGGCGTACGGATAGATATCGTAATCCCCTCATTTGAGTTCCGACGCCTTTTGCGGTTACTTTAGTTCCGGAAGATGTGATGAATTCGTATTTGTTATCGAGTTCGTTCATCGTAGAGCGGGGGTTTAATAGTTCACCGAAATCATCACGAAGTTTCTCGTTAAATTTCAATTGGTGGCGAGTCCACGTTATAAAGTCTCCTGCTACATCGGTTGTTTCGGAAACCTCTACAATATATCTCTTGCGCCTATACACAACTTGGTGACATAGGAATGCGTTCGATAGATAAGCGGTCTTAGCATGTCTCCGTCCCACTGAGTAGCCTAAATTCGTTATTATTTCGCCTTTGGTTACGGAGTCTAAGATTGCGCATAGCTCCCGGTGAAATTCCGCAGCATTTTCATAGGTTTGCCCTGCGGGGATTAAATTCGAATCATTTAAGTCGTTACAACTGTCGGAGAAATACTGGTACATAAAGTACAGTACGTCAAATTCTCCACGATGTACCCTTCGCACTCGCTCCAATTCGTCCAGCACGTATTCCAGCCGAACTATGTCGACTTCAATTGCGCTTCCTTGATCGATCAACTTAACAAGCAGCGCCTTTTCCTCTTCCAAGTCGGCGAGGTATTGCGCCCTTGCTTCATATTCGAGCCAGTCTCCATTTACGTATGCCAAGCGTTGCCTCGCCTCCTTTCAGGGAATTTTAAGCGCTTAGCTTTCGCCTTCTGTTTGCCCTAAGCGCTCAAGCAGAGCGGCTTTTCTGTCTTCGAAGGACTCCTCGCCCCGGTTGTCGGTTAAAGTGACTTCGGATTTCGTGTCAAGGTCGCCAATCCGTTTAAGGAAAAGCTCGATTCCTTTCGTATTGCCGTCCTTCTCGATAACTTCGATTAGCTTCGAGTAGACTAGCGATAAGTGCGAGTCCATAACCTCGCTAGCAAGGTAATTTTTGTAAGCGATGAAATTAGGGTCGTGCTTATCCCACTTGTACAAGCCCATTCGGGACATACCCAACTCGTCCGCAATTTCCTGCATCGTCTTGCGCTCCTCTCTCGGAGCAAACTCTCGCTCGACCAGCATTAACGCGGCTTCGCGTTGCTTAGGTCGGAATTTCGTTTCGTCAAATTTAAATCGTGCTTTATTCGCCATTTGTTTCGCCACCTTCTTTCGTCAAATAAACGCCTTTGTAAGCGTTTTTATTTCTTCGCAATACGAAAACCCTTACGCAACCTTAAAACGGCTGAGAAGGGTATGTATGCGCTTTATTTCGTTATATTTGCGTTAGTTAATTCGTTTGAGGTTACGTTAGGGGTTGCGGATTTTAAAAATTGTAAGAAAATTGAGTGCGTCTGGGGAGCGCTCGTCAGCGCCAACCGCCCCGCCCCCTTCGCTTAAAAATGAAAGCGCTGTCATTTTCTTTTTCGTTTCCAGTTCGAAATGTATATCGGTGTATTTATATTCGTAGTTCATTACGGATAATGTAGATTTTACGTAATAATCTAGGAAAGGAATGCCGTTAAATCAACGTTCTTAAGTCGTTAAATATTATCCGAATACACACGTTTTATGCAGCGCTCTTAAACGTTGGTTTAACGCCATTCTTACGCCTTCCCTATCGTTCCCATTTATTCCCTTACATACATCGAGTGTATAAACGGAAGGATTGCGAACTGGAAATCAAATAAGAACGTTCATTCGGTAGCCTGCGGATTTTCGGAGGGTGTGCGTCGTGAACGGATAGGCTGGTGGAACGGAGTATATATCGGAGTACATACGCAATCCACCCGAACGCTTCCAGACGCAATTGAACGCAATCCAATCCGATTCCATTTCGTTTTCATTTCGATTCTATTCCGTTCATATTCCAATCCAATTTCGTTCCGATCCGAAAATCCTTCGAAAATAGCTCGAAGAGTAAACGAGTGTGTATATCGGATATATACGGATGTTGCACGCTTCTAATTCGAATCCAATCCGATTCTTTCCTTATTATATACGCAGATACATTCCGGTTATTCTAACGGAGTATTATCGCTCTATGTTCGGTTTACACTTCGGCTATTATCTACGTATATGTACGGAGTATTAACGATTTATTTGCGCCTTCTTTAGCGCTTCCATTTATTTCCGTTTATATAACGTTCTCTTTATTATCCGTTCTTTATGTAATTACCGTTATAT
>RWZD01000022.1_pt1 | contig 53973 bp, 58 predicted proteins | sample 2187771 | NCBI WGS metagenome assembly RWZD01 (sample SAMN10531866, study PRJNA481165) | viral metagenome | isolation source: viral particles purified by filtration and ultracentrifugation from about... | place: USA: Tennessee
GCATCAGACTGTTTTTCTGATTGCGTCACAAAAACATTTTGTCAGCGATAAATATTAACTTAATAGAATCAGCCATTTACTATGGAAAGTTTCGGTGAGTGGCTGTTTTCTATATTTGCTTGTGCCAAAAACGTGACAGCATTGCTGTATTTGGCTAAATGTTCACCGCTAAGGTGAGCGTATTTATTGACCATTTCTAGCGTCTCCCATCCTCCCATTTCTTTTAACATCATTAATGGAGTTCCGTTTTGAATATGCCAACTTGCCCACGTATGCCTTAAGTCGTGAAAGCGAAAATCATCAAGCCCAGTTAACTTTGTTGCATTTGCAAAATCAGTGCGGCTAATTTGATTTATTTTACTTCCATTAACAGAGAATACATGGTCAGAGTTTTTTTCTATTGAGTTTAAAATAGTAATAGCATCATCATTTAGAGGAACAGCTCTACCTCTTCCTGACTTAGCGTTGTCTGCCGTAACAGATGCAACTTTCCTTTTTAAATTCACGTTAGACCATGTCAGCGATATAATTTCACCCTTTCTCATTCCTGTAAGCAAGGCGAAAGACACAACACGCTTCATCCAATCCAGCCTGAGATTTTCTACCAATTCACTAGCAACGTCTTTTTCTATCCATCTAACTCTAACTTTCGGCTCCCTTAATCTGGCGACATATGGACACTTATCTATCCACCCCATTTTGTGAGCCAGAGAGAAGCATCGAATAATAAATGCCCTGTAGCGATTAATAGTTGCGTTTGATAGTCGTTTTCCTGTGGTGTTATTATGCGTTGGTAGCTTATCGAGTATTTCAGATCCAGTTATGGTGGCTATATTTCTGTTAGCGAAAACAACTCGAAAATATTTTGCGTATATTTTTTTGTTGCTATAACTGGACTGCCCTTCTGCATCCTTGATCCCCAACTTCAGCATGTCATCAGTTGAGCGGTCAGGTCTTTTCTCCAACCGCTCGATAGCCCATTGCTCATGCTTTACTTTATCGTGATACTCTTGCGCCTTGAGCTTGTCGCTTATCCCAGTAGAGCGTCTAATTCTCTTGCCGTCTGGTGTTGAGATATCAATCCAGTAGACATCTCCCCTTTTGTATATAGGCATTCTGTGGTCTCCTTCTTGCCGCCAGAAGCCAGCCTGAGAACATTATTCTGGCTTAGCATTGATTGTTCAAATAGTTTTAAACTATGGTCGTTAGCTCTCCATGAGCCGCCAACCTTAAACATGTTGTATTTTCTAGGGTTTCTTTGGATCGTATGAGGGGATATTTTTAATTTTTCAGCGTATTCAGGAATGGTATAGTAATTTTCACTCATTATTTGCCTCCTTGTCTATCTGCTTTGCTGTATAAGATAAAAATGAAACGGGGTAATATTTCTTTAACTGCTCATTTGTCATTAATGACTTAAATTTATCTAGGTGCTTATTTAAAACGCAAATTTCCATTTCAGAGGTTAACTTCTCTTTTTTCATTATATCTTTAAGTTCATTCCTGCAATCCCTTGCTATCTTTCGGCGTCCGTTCTCAAGCGTCACATCATCCATTCTTCCGCTTATATTGCTCATCATCATCTCCGCAATCTTTACTGCAATATGCGCTATTTGGTGCTACTGGCATTTCTTTGCACCAGATGCACATTCCGTTTATTGATTTAACTATTGGCTGGCGATTTGATAATGCTGCCTGAATGTGTAATTGTTCTAGTTCGTTTGCTGAGTCGATAATATCCATAATTCACCTATGCTATTTTCCATTCATTCAATATTTGATTGCCGATATTCATTAGTTCATCTCTATCGACAGTATTAATTATCTTTCGTGGTTTAATGTAAGGTCGCCATATTAAAAGCATTGAGCCTTTATTATTTCCATTCTTAGTTTTATCTGTTCCGGCCTTAATAAAACTAATTCTTCCTCCTGTAATTAATCTCACCTCATCAACTGTTTCTAATGCAGAATTAAACCAGCCTACTGATGTATCATTAGGAATTAACATAACAACAGGCTGTAATTGCTTCTTACATTGCTCAGCTGCTTTATTAATCCAAGGCTGAATATCTGAATAGGGCGGGTTAATCCAAATAGCGCCATAACTTTCCCAATCACAATTTAGTGAGTCGTCTTTTTCGGTAAGGTAATGAGTACAAAGATGGTTGTTTTTATCGGCAGCGGCATCTAAATAGAAACCGAATTCAGCGTCCAATGCTGTAAATAAAGGTAGTGGAGTTTGCCATCTATCACGCAGTTCCGTTGGTGTGTGGCTACCTCCGTAGTCAGTTTTCATGCCTAGTAACCTCACCACAAACTATCTCAACATACCGCACCATCATTATCTGCATAGCGCGGCTCTCGCATTCTTGCTGTGTGTATATTTTCTCAGATACAGGCAAAGCAGAACCCTGTATTAACATGAGTAATACATATCAGATTATTTGATGGTTATTTAATCTAATCTATATAGCGGAATATTTATTGAGCCTGATTGTTCAGCGTTAATATGAGTGAACCCATGCCGATTGATATAATTAATTCCATTTGATTCCATATAACCAACAGGCTCCGCATCTTTTAGCCCATTAATCCTGTCATTTATTTTAAGTACATTGCAACTATCGTCATTTGGAATGCTTTCTACTCCATGTAGTACAAAGTTGTTTAATATATTCTGCAATAAAGAATATTCTTCATCACTTAAAGTGAGTAGTTTCATTTTTTTATTTTCACCCCGTTGCTGATTAATATCTGCTTGCATTTATCAATACCTTCATTTATTCCATTGAAGTAATATTTTGTTTTTGTATCTCCAGCTATGGATGTATTACATTTTTTTGGTAATTCAACCTCTAAACTCTCGCGTGATGCTTGCCATGCCTCCCATGCTTCTCTTGTCACAAGATAATAGTAATATCCAAATTGGTCTTTCTTTAGCGGGTCTATATGATTCTGCGGTTTATTCAAAAAATACGTTTCAAATTGCTGCCTTGATTTATCCATCATTCATAATCCTCAAAGTTACTCAACGCATCCATTACGCTGGTTTCGCGCAGGACATCAAAGCAATGCAGGCCATATCGAATAACGCAATCTCTTGCGGGTGAATAGCTTTATCAAATCTATAACCAAATGGCACTTCATAACCTAGTCGCTTATAGTAATCGCGCGCCAGTTCGTTAGCCATATCGACAACTTGACGGTCTGTTAATGATTTGTTCATCACTCCACCTTTCTATATCCAGCTTTATATAAGCGTTCGGCATACATATGAGCAGTAGCAGACATACCAACATCAGTTAAGCCTTCTTCGTCAGTAGAAATAACATCCGCAATACGCTCAATTTCCTTTTCAGTCACTTCATTACGTTTTTTATCAGCAAGTTGTTTTGACGAATCAGCGCATTCAAAGCAGATATTCACATTGCCTGCTACAATTAGCTTTGATGCCCCAACATCTTTACCGCAAGCCGAGCATATATTTCTCGTTTTGGGTTGAAATTGTTTTTGTAGCTCAATCATATTCATTCCTCTTATTGCATCTATTTAATCGATATGATTAAAATAATTCATCATTGTTTTTAATTTATGACCTATAGTTAATTTGAACTTTCTAATTATTTTTGTAGTCCTCGCCGACCTCCCTGTGTCGGCATTTTTTTATCTACTTCCTTGCTAAATTCCATGCCTTAACTATTCTTAAATTGCTTACACAGATAAATTATAAGTTTCATTCCTGCACGTCCCCTTGCCGTCCTCTCTGTGGCGGCTTTTTTATTCATTGCATCCTTGCGAGTTAAATTAATCCAACTGAATGGCGCCTTCTTCTGGATATTCAGTGCAGTAAAATACATGCACACGACCGGTTTCTTTATCTCTACGTGGCTCGATGGTGTATTCAGTCTCATCATTAATATCTAATCCGTGAGGTTCTACTTTTAAGCCGACAAAATCAGCCATAGCCATTATTTGCTTCGTTGTTAATGTAATAGTCATATCTATCTCCTGTTTGCATCCTTGCACTGAGTTCTTTGGTTAACGGGTAGTGGTTAGGCGTTACTCACAAACTGCCCAGCTTCATTACGCTTACGTTCGGTGTAACACTTGGGTGTCTCTCTTGATTTAGCTTTCTTATCTATCCATTCATATACTTCATGAGCCTCCCATGCCACGCAACGAACCGACAAATACATACGCTTTGGAAAATCACCTTTCTTCTCTAAGGTGCGAATAGTTGAGCGAGAAAGTCCTGTTAGCTTTAAAACAGCAGGCATACGGATAGGGTTGGTAGGTAATTTAATATTCATATTTAAACTCCTGCGGAGCGATACAGCTCCGCATTAAATAGGATTACTGGTATTCAGGGCGCATATCATTAAGTGTGATAGAGAAAGACTCGTATAACTCATCACCGAGTTTTCGCTTGCTTGATTTAAGTAGCTTGTCTACTTTTTCAAATTCTTCGGTGGCTTCAGGTGAGCCAGATTCAGGAAGTGAGTTGATAGAAGCTTCTAAGGCATTACGTGCATCAATGCGGTGGTATGCCTGTACTGCTTTATTTTTTAATTCAGTAAACAGGTTGATCCCCATTTCATTTTTTAAGTTCTCAATTTCTGCACGAATATTTTTAGCTTCTTCGACAGTTTGAACATCATCAATAGCTAATCTAAAGGCTTCAGCATCGAACTTAGGTATAAACTCACCTTGAGTTTCTTTTACCGGTTCAGCATTGATTGGTTGTTGCTGGTTGGTGATTTCATTAATGCTTACGCGTTCTTTCTGTGGGGTGATGTCTTTAATTGGTCTATCTTCAAGTTCTTCTGGCGTATACACACCAAGAATAACTTCAGGGCAATAAAGACGGGCCCAATATTTTACAGCGAGATACGCGATTTGTTGCTTAGGCATTGTTTTCCAAAGTGGTGAGTTTCTCGTTTGTACATCAGCAAGGTAAACAGGCTCACCCCATGTAATTTCTTCTTCACCTCTTAAAATTGCGCCGACTTCAATAAATAAATCCGATTCATCACGTTTATCTTTCATGCCTACAATCTTTTCCCAGTCGCCACCGTATTTGTAATGGAATCGACCTACAACAGCATTTGAACTGGTAATAACTGCATTTACTAATTGGGCTTCATAACCAAGCACACCATTGATGACATGTGTTTTTTGACCGACAACGAAAGGATCCATTCCCCAGCGTGCAGACTGCATTGTGATAGCAAGACAATCAGATGGTTTACCTTGCAGATGTCTTGGCACCGTTGCTGTACCTGATGCCATTAGCTCAGCAAATTTGACAATGCGGTCTAATGATTCAGGATTAAAAAGTAATGATGTGTTATTCATTACTGATTGGTTTCTTTCGAGAGTTGCTACTTCTGACATAATATTTACTCCAAGCGTGCGCCTGATTGTTCAAGCGCAGTTTTATTAAGCGACTTCGTTTTGCAGTTCTTCTAACTTTCTCTGCTCAAAGTCAGTGATACCGATAGTGAGAGTCGTGGTGATAGGCGCTGGCCAATATCCTGTATCCATAGCTTCACGGATATCACGCAGTGTCTTTTTGTACTCTGTGCGACCTAGTTCAAGTAATTCAGGAGAGGCTTCAATGATAGCGACCCAGTGGTAATGCTCGTCTTTGTTAACGAATATCCAGAAGAACTGATCCAGCATTGCCACATCACAATACATAGCTGCACTGATGTGATAATCGCGATTAATAATTTCTCTGCGGATCATGGCTTCAATGGCATCTTGTTTAAATCGACCAAGTGCTACTGATTTGAGATCAAAACCTAATCGGTTATTTTCTGTTTGAATTTCGATATCAGGACGAACACGAATTTCAAGGCCGGTATCTTCATCAATACCGTAGTAGCTCACTTCTGATACGCGGTTAGGGTGGTTTAATAAACTGGATGCTTCTTTGTGGTTCATAACAGCGTTACGCATGTTATTTGCCATTTCATAGTCAACGGTTTGAACATGAATTTTTGAATCGTCACTAAGCCATTGGCTAATGATTTCATCTTCAAATACAGCATCAGGTTTTACTTCTTTAATGACCTGTATGAGATCATCTTTCTTGACGGGTTTTCTAAGAGGCTCAGGCTTACTTACTTCTGCTAAATATAATTCAGGATTGATGTGGTGGTATATCTGCTCAAGTAATGCATCTGTATTACCTGAGGTTTTCAATGGTGTTGGCAAAGTATCATTATAGGCTTTGATACAGGCTTTCATTGCTGCACCAGTAAATTTCCCATCTTCAGGGATGGTTTTAAATTCATCGGGCAACTGCATGTATATCTGACCTAGCTCTTCGGCTTTTCCGCTGGTGGAAAGTTGCGGTGTCAGAGTGGCATTATGTTCTTCAATAATTGCTTTTAACTCATCTTGTGAGAGCTTTTTAGGCAACTTATTGTTGTATTCGTCAATCCATGACTTCATTGTTTCCGTTGTTGTAAAGGCACCTTCTGGAATAATTGGTTTAACACTGAATTCAGCATCAAACTTTTCAGGTTCCATTGTTAACGTGTGAAACGCACTACCTAAATCGAAACAACGCTTATTTTCACGCTCAATGACTTTTGTTATATGGCGTAACTCGTAATACATCAAACTAATACGAGCATCTTTTAGCATCGAACTACTGATGCCGTTTGAACTGTGATACACCTCGTTAGGAATATCGGGATACCGACCAGGTTCAAAATAAGCAGGTTGGTCATTTTCTTCCTTTGGAATATCTTCCGTCTCCTTATGTTGACCATTTTGGTTATCTTTACTGGCGTTAAAAATCACCTCTTCCTGAGGTACTTCCTTTTTTTCTACCTCATTTGAGGTGGTTTTTGGATTTATTAATGAGTTAAAGTGATTAACTCTATGACGAACGCTACGCATACCAGGGTTATCAATAAATGACATAATAGCGTTAACGATTTGCTCTTCACTGAGTTCACTGCTGATATTAGGAACCAATGAAAGTGCAAGTAACGTGATATTAATAAAGTGGTCATATTGCTTAAACTCTTCTTTTTCAATATCACCATTGATATGAGCTGTTAGCGCATCTACTTGTTCGCTATCAGTAATATCTTGGTTAAGTAAAAGAGCTTTTGCAATCAACACATTTAAGTGCTTAGTGTCTGACATTTTGTTTACCTACTAATTGTTCTGTTTGTAATGCGAGCTTTCTTACATAAGCCCACTCAATACCGGCTTTAAAATTGTCAAATGACTGTGACTCATTTAAGTCAGATAAGGTAAATACATGCTTACCGTCTTTGATATAAAAGATCATGACTAATCACCAAATTGGTTATGTCTGAGCGCATTAAAAAATCAGTCTCTTTTATCCATATTGTTAAAGAGCAAATTAACCGTATTGGTTAACTTATACTTTTAATCATAACCATAAATTAACCATTGTCAACCGTAAAAAACAAATAAATCACCAATATGGTTATGTTTGTTTTTATCACTATGAAATTTAATGATTTATTAAGAGTAAAAAGAAGCCAAGATATGACTTCTTTTTAATGGAGAGGGTTAGTCGTGGGAGATGGGCTGGTTTTTATTAATGATAAATTCAATGAAGTTTTCAATAGCGGCTTGTTCGCTGGCGGGAAGTTTTGAATAGGCTCTTCTATCATAGTTAATAGTGCCTTTATCATTTTTAGGGATCAGTAGTTCATAGGCTTGGCGACCCATTGCTTTTGCAATAGCATCAATGCTTTCAGCGGTGGCACTGGCTTCACAATTGATAATGCGGTTAACTGTTGATTGTGCAAGCCCTGAATCGACAGAAAGCTTAACTCTTGATTTTATTCCATCGTTTAACATAAATGTTGTGATGTTATCTGAGAGTATCTTGCCAATTTCAGTCGGAATATATTCTTCTTTTTCTGACTCTGCATGACCTTCTTTTAAGTGGTCTACATCCATCCAATATTTGCTAATTCTAGTCACATATTCAATTTTGCGTGACATTGGATCGGTGAGTTCACGATGACTTTTTAAATCTTTTGGTGATAGGTAACGAGAGATCATACTTGGTGCTACACCTAACGCATCAGCCAGTAATTTTTGTTTGCCGTTATAGTAGCGTTCAATAATATAAATCAGGTTATCTTTTCTAATTTCAGCAATGCTTTTCATTTCTCCAAGTCCTTTGGTGTCTATTCTTTATACAAATTTGATTAAGTTATGGTGTATTAAACAAACAAATAACCCTTTTGGTAAAGTACCTAAACGGTTACTATTATTTATTGGTTAATCAAATTGGTGAAATTATGGAAGTTTTCGACTTTAAAAAATTTTGGAATGGCTTAACGATTAAGCAAAGAGAAGCATTTTCTCAAAGAACGGGGTATAGCCAATTGTATCTATCACATCAGCTACGCTATGCAAAACGTAAGCCTTCACTAAGTAAACTCAATAAGTTATATGATATTTGTATTGAATTCGGTGCAGATACAACCAGAGAGCAATTAATCAATTTCTTTATTCGATAACAATTCAAAGGCTGTTTATAGATAAGGATCACTTCGGTGGTCCTTAATTTTTTATTGATAACCAATAAGTCTTTTTAGGTTGATCTATTTTAAAATAATGGATAATCTTATTGCTAACTAATCATAGAAAAAGAGGTGATGATGAAAATTGTGACTAGAAAGCAAGCCATTGAAAATGGTCTAAGTCGTTTCTATACGGGAAAATTATGTAGACATGGTCATGATTCTGAGCGTTTTACCAGTAATGGTGTTTGTGTTGAATGTTCCGCAATTAATTCATCCAACTACAGAAAAGAAGTCAGCCGATTATTAAAGATGGCTCGTAATAGAAATATTGCTTATGAAGACAATATCAGGGGGTGATATGGCCCGTATCAGGACTATTAAGCCAACATTTTGGACTGATGAGGATATGGCTGAAATATCTGAGTCAGCGTGTTTATTGGCGATAGGGCTATTAAATTACGCTGACGATGAAGGCTATTTCAATGCTAATCCGAAGCTAATAAAAGCGGCTGTTTTTCCAATACGTGAAACCTCCCGTAGTATTCCGGTACTACTACAGGAGCTTTCCAACTGTGGCTATATCAGCTTATTTTCTGCCCAAAATGGGAAGCACTTTGGATTAATAAATAATTTCACAAAACATCAAGTCGTAAACAAGAAAACACCAAGTAAAATCAAAGAGATGAATCTACTACCGTATGACTACGGTAGTGATACGGTAGGACTCCCTTTAGGAAAGGAAGGGAAAGGAAGTATTAAAACAACTCTCTGTAACGCGCGCGAAGGAAATTTGCCTGATGTGGATAATGCCATTTTGAATGACAGAGTTCCTGCTGGTGGTTTTAGCGTTGACGGTAAATTCGTGATGTTTGATGAATGGGAACCTGATAGCGATTTTTTACGTAAATCTGCTTTTTGGGGGCATGCACTAACAGAGCCAGTTAAACCAACTGAACTTGCCGAGTTTATTACATACTGGAAAGCCGAGGGGAAAGCTAAACATCACGAACAGTGGGAAATGGCATTGGCAAAAAGTATTAAATTTCAACGTGCTAAAGCGAATAACAGCAATACTGGAGTAAATAATAATGGCAAATCAGAATTTAAATTCGATCCAAACAGTGGCAAATCAAGAGCCGTACAACTCGTGGAGCACAAAATCAGAGAAAAACATGGGCAAGAGTATCTCGACTCTTTGGCTACAAATGACGGAGTTCTATGGGGAGAAATGGACAAACAAGAACGGGACGGAACCCTCATTGATGTGGAAACGAGCACTCAGCGGATTGAATAGCGATCAATTCGATTTGATATTTAAATTCTGCATTGAGCGTTGTAGCAATGGTAATCCGTGGCCACCAGAGTTATCTGATGTTATTTCAATGCTTTCTGACAAGTTGGTAGATGCGAATGCTTTTGGAATTCCACTTGATGAAATGCTGAGAGATTTCAATAAATACCTAGCCAGACGATGCAATTATCATAGTGCTGAGATGTACCCATTTAGGCATCCGGTGCAGTATTGGATCTTCACTGACCTTAGGCAAAAGGTATATGACCTTAGGCTGACAGAAGCGGAGGTTGAGAAGCGATTAAATAAAATGATCCGTATGTGGTCTGAGCGAGTGCAACGAGGAGAGGTCATACCTAAACCCACGTTAAGACTTGAAGATAAAACCAGGCCGAGACCTGCATGGATAGATTTATTAGAAAATGCTGATAAACGTAAACATAAATCGGCATAAGGTTTATTGGATATCTAAATCCTTAGCGTAATAAACACTGGTGAGTTTTATTTGTTGTAGGTATGGATTGGGTTTCTGAGTAGTGAAAACAGCGTATAGACGATTTGAGAGCGTTTTAAGTAGGTATGAGTTTAATTAAAAACTCTGTTTTTTTATACTTGAAAACATAACCAAATTGGATATATTAACCATAATGATTAATCTATTAAGGGTTATCGTATATGAAATTTATGCAGGATTTAGTTGTTGATATTTTACGTGACAATAAAAAACCATTGTCAGTTAACGAGATAACGGCAATTGCTTCTGATCTCAAGGGAAAGAAGAACCGCTCAACAACCAATTATGCACTGATTAAATTGATTGAAAGCTCCGTTGTAGAACGCAAAGCGGTAGTTGGCATTGGGTATGTCTACAAACTAACGCCTGATTACATGGAGCGCCTACGTGAATTAGATATCAAAAAAGAAGCATCTCTAATGACCAAGAAGCCAGCAAAACCTACGGATAAGCATGTTATCTGTCAGAAAGGCTCACTAACCTACGTCAGAAAGAGCTTACCACCGTTACAGCATGGAAAGATTGCTGATATTCATAACCGTATGAACGCAATGCTGGTGGCGGTACGTGCATGAAACAGCAAATTTATTATATCAATCCCGTATCAAAACCTCGTATGACACAGCGTGACGTATGGAAGAAAAGACCGGTTGTCGTTAAGTACCACGCTTTTTGTGATGAGATGAGAGCTAGCCGTTTTACGCTACCTGAAAGCGGTGCTCACCTAACGTTTGTTATCCCTATGCCTAAATCATGGAGCAAGAAAAAACGCATTGAGATGAATGGTAAACCCCACCAGCAACGTCCTGATGTCGATAACCTGATTAAAGCCGTTATGGATGCCATCTTTGATGAAGATTGCAAAGTATGGAATATCAGCGCGTCAAAGCTTTGGGGTGAACAGGGAAAGATAGGGGTAACGTTACCTGAAAATACAGAAAATCATGAACTTATTACCATTCGTTAAGTTCGTGACTGAGTTAATTAATCGTTGAATGAGTTTGGGAAGAAATTATGAGCCAAGAAATTGATGCTATTAGGCTTATTCAACATATCAAACAACCTTGACATGTCACGCAAGGGCAAATGATGAAAATTAAAACCTCAAAACTAAAAGGATTAGCGCTTGATTGGGCGGTAGGTAAAGCCATTGGCGTTGATGTTCGTATTTATAAAGAGTTTATTGTTGATGCTAATAACTGTGTATATAGCCCATCTAGCGACTGGTTAAAGTGTGGTGAGTTTATAAATAATTACTGGATTGATTTAATGTTTGAGGAAGTTGATGGGGTTAATTATTGCTATGCATCACCGCCACATTTAATGGGCGATTACGCCATTGCTAATACTGCTCAAGAAGCTATTTGTCGAGCGGTTGTTATGCTTGAGATAGGTAATGAAGTTGAGATACCTGAGGAGCTGATAAATGTTAACTAAGTACATTTTATTCGCTGTATTCTGGTGTGTTGTTGTTACTGTGATTGGAGTGCCACTTAATGGCTAAATCATCAGCTGAACGTAAGGCTCTACAACGTAAGCGCCAAAAGGAACTTGGCGTAACAAAGATTGAATTGCTGGTGGATAATCAAGAGCTGGAGATGTTACAGCGTAATTGTGTTCTGCGTATGCCTGGTCGTGAACCGTATGATGTTGTTGAATACTTGCAGATGCTTATTCGTAAAGATGATGCCGAGTATAAGCGACAAGCTGAGGAGCTATCTAAGCGTAAATGTGAGCGCTGTGGTGAACAATTACCCGTTCAGCAATGCTGTTTATCTGGTGATGCTAAGTGTTGGGTAACAAAGGGCTGGCGTGAAATGATGTTAAAGGTAGAATGATAAAAAAATAAATTATTTGGAGTAATTATGAGTTTTCACGCTGTTGATTGGTTTACAGTTAGTGGTAGCTTAGCATCCGCTAGCGCTGTTGCTGTGGCAGTCGGTATTTTCCTATATGAAAGAGGACAGGAAAAAAGAAAAAATATCGCAGATAATTTATTGAAAGTAGAAGCGATGAATAGATTGCTTGCCCATAAATCTGTACCGTTATGCCAGATGGCTGATACTTTATGCTTGATTTTTCTTCATATTCTAACTACTGAGCCTATTGGTGTTGGTTTGTATCTCAAAGAGAAAACTAAATCAATAAGATTGATTTATCCTGGAGACGAACCAGATACATTTAGGTTGTTGCCATTTAAGATACATGAAAATGGTAGATATCTTAGTGACGATATCATGCTTAATTGCTCAATTCTTGCTGATAAAAATAACGAATTATTAGCTACAGCTATAAAAATAAATAATGGAATTGATGCGTTTGCAGATCTTTTTGATGTCGCATGTATTTATGCAAAACAAGGGAAAATTGCTGATTTTAAAAAAATGTTTGATAGGAACAAAAAAGGAGAATTTCACCTGTTTGGTTTAGTGACTGATGTAATTAGTGCGATTGGGATTCTTGAGCCAGAAATACAGTACTATCCAATATATAACAATGTTATTGCCAAATTTGAGATTATAAAAAAAGAAATAGCCAAGTTATCATGATTTGATGTTTATCTTTTCAATAGTCATAATAACCAAAGAGGTGATGATTATGACTATCAAAAGACCAAGAAAGAAACCTGCACGACAGCCAACGCCTATCAACGACAAGATGGAACGTTTCTGTCAGGAATATATCAAATCCCCCGATAATCAAACTGATGCTGCAATCTCTGCTGGATATGCTTCTGGCAGTGCTTGCAAGCGCGCATCACAGCTAATGGCTGATCCCCGTATTCAAGAGCGTATCGCACAACTTATGCAACAGCGTAATAAGCGCACCAAGATGAGTGCTGACAATGTACTCAGGCGTTTGGTTGATATGCTTGATGCGGATATTGCCGATATTCTCAATGAGAAAGGCGATATTAAACCAATATCTGAATGGTCACCTATTTGGCGTAAAAGTGTTGCTGCATTCGATATCATTGATATTGACGGTGATACACGCATTAAAAAAGTGAAGTTGCTGGATAAAATCAAGGTGCTTGAGTTGATTGGTAAGCATGTTGATATCAATGCCTTTAGAGACAGAGTACAGGTTGATGTAAATGTATCATTGGCTGATAAGTTGGCATCTGCTCGTAAACGTGCTCAGCAAGGGAGCGTTGAGTAATGTCAGAAGCTTTGCAGAAATCACCAGAAGAACAACTCATTGAAGATATCGCATCATTTACGCATGATCCATTAGGTTATGCGTATTACGCATTTCCGTGGGGTGAAGCTGGTGGAGAGCTTGAAGAATACAATGGCCCTCGTCAGTGGCAAGCCGAAGCATTAAATGAAATCGGTGAACATCTACGCAATCCAAAGACACGCCACCAGCCATTATTACTTGCTCGTGCTTCTGGTCACGGTATCGGTAAATCTGCCTTTATTTCAATGATCATCAAGTGGGGTATGGATACCTGCGAAGATTGTAAGGTAGTTGTCACTGCCAACACTGAAAATCAGTTACGGACTAAAACGTGGCCAGAAATAGCGAAGTGGCAACGGTTATCACTTACCAATAATTGGTTTACTTGCACTAAGACAGCTATCTACTCAAACGATCCTAATCATGCTAATGCTTGGCGTGCTGATGCGGTACCTTGGTCAGAGAACAATACAGAGGCATTTGCAGGGCTTCACAACAAAGGTAAGCGTATTATCTTGGTGTTTGATGAGGCGTCTAACATTGCCGATCTGGTATGGGAGGTGGCAGAAGGGGCGTTAACGGATGAAGGCACCGAAATCATTTGGATAGCATTTGGTAACCCAACCCGTAGCACAGGGCGCTTTCGTGAGTGCTTTCGTAAGTTTAAACATCGTTGGAATACTAAGCAGATTGATAGCCGTACCGTTGAAGGTAGCAACAAAGAGCAGATTAAAAACTGGGAAGAGGACTACGGAGAAGATAGCGACTTCTTTAAAGTCCGTGTTCGTGGTGTGTTCCCGTCAGCATCAGAACTACAGTTTATCCCAACAGGTTTAACGGATGAAGCCATGAAGCGCATTGTCACACAGGCAGAAGTTGCTCATGCGCCTGTAATCATTGGTGTTGACCCTGCCTATTCTGGTATTGATGATGCAGTAATTTATCTGCGTCAAGGTTTATTCAGTAAGTGTTTGTGGACGGGCTTTAAAACAACTGACGATGTTGTTATGGCAAAGCGCATTGCTGACTTTGAAGATCAATACAAGGCTGACGCTGTGCATATCGATTTTGGTTACGGTACCGGTATTCACTCTATTGGAACAAGTTGGGGGCGCGTGTGGCGTTTAGTTAAGTTTGGTGGTGCATCAACAGATCCACAAATGCTAAACAAACGCGGTGAAATGTATAACAGCGTTAAGACATGGCTAAAAATTGGTGGGGCTATTGATGATCAGGAAACCGCAGATGATTTGTCATGTGGTGAATACAAAGTTCGTGTTATCGATAGCAAGATTGTACTAGAAGATAAAACAGAAATTAAAAAGCGTCTTGGTCGTTCACCGGGTAAAGGTGATGCGCTCTCGCTGACGTTCGCCTATCCAGTCACCAAAATAGATAGAAATTATTCCTCACCTCATTCTGGCGTTAATGTCAGCAATTCAGATTACGATCCATTCGCATAAAAAAAGCCCTCTGGAGTAGAGGGCAAACAGTCCTAAGGTAAAGCACGCTGTCGTGGTAACAATACCGAGAAAAAATGCAGTGGCATTGCATGACCAAAATGGTAGTTATAATTTTCAATATTGTCAAATAACATGTATTATTAATTTAATATGCAATATTGGTTAATTATAAAGGTGTGTCGATATGTGTAATCCATTTGGCAATACTCCAAAAATTACAACTCCTCCTGCTGTTCAGGCAGCACCTCAAGAACAAGATGCGGCAGTAACGGGTAGTCGTGATGATGAAATGCGTCGTCGCCGTGCAGCCGCAGGTCGTAAGTCTACGTTACTAACAGGTGCGCAGGGTGCGACAAGTTCAGCATCCACCAGCGGTAAAACCTTACTTGGTCAATAAGGGGTGACTATGTCAACGCCATTGAAAGAACAGCTACTGCAACAACTTAATCAGTTGGAAACAGAGCGTAGCTCATTTGAACCGCATTGGCGTGAATTGTCAGATTTCACTCGTCCTCGCAGTACGCGCTTTACTGCGTCTGATGTTAATCGAGGTGATCGCCGTAATAGTAAGATCATTGACCCTACGGCGTCTTTGGCTTCATCGGTGCTTTCCAGTGGCATGATGTCAGGTATTACAAGTCCGGCTCGTCCTTGGTTTCGTTTAGCAACACCTGATCCTGACTTAATGGATTATGGTCCTGTAAAACTTTGGCTCGAAACCACCGAACAACGCATGAACGAAGTGTTCAATCGTTCTAATCTCTATCAGTCATTACCGTTGATGTATGGGGATTTAGGTACCTTTGGCACTGCAGCAATGGCAGTTGTTGAAGATAGCCAGCGTATTATCCGTACCGTTCATTTCCCTCTTGGCAGTTACTACATTGCAAATAGCCCAAGCCTGAGTGTTGATGTTTGCTATCGCAAATTTACGATGACCGTTCGCCAGTTGGTAATGGAGTTCGGGGTTGATAGCGTTAGCGACACTGTTAAATCAATGTGGAATTCAAGCCAGTACAGCCAATGGATTGAAGTGGTTCATGCCGTATATCCAAACCTTGAACGACAAACAGGAAAGTTAGAGGCGAAGCACAAGCCTTTTAAATCCGTTTATCTTGAAGTGGCGGGTGATCACGAGAAAGTGTTACGTGAGTCTGGCTATGATGAATTTCCTATTATGGCGCCACGTTGGGAAGTCAATGGTGAAGATGTTTACGGTTCATCTTGCCCTGGTATGTTGGCGTTAGGTGGTACTAAAGCGCTTCAATTAATGCAAAAGCGTAAAGCGCAGATGATTGATAAGCTGACCAATCCACCTTTACAAGTGCCAGCCTCATTAAAAAACCAACGGGTAAATACCATACCCGGAGGCATTAACTATCTTGATGAGGCAAATCCTACTAATAAAATTCAAACGATTTTTGATGTTCAACCCGTAGCATTGAAAGCACTACTTGAAGATGTTCAAGATACCCGTCAACTGATTGATACCGCTTACTTTGTTGATTTGTTCCGCATGATGCAAATGGTGAATACGCGCTCTATGCCGATCGAAGCCGTTGTTGAAATGCGTGAAGAGAAGCTATTGCAATTAGGGCCTGTTCTGCAACGCCTTGATTCTGAGTTACTCGACAAACTGATTAATCGCACTTTCTCAATCTTAGTAAATAAAAACTTACTTCCCATTGCACCTGATGAAATGCAGGGAATGGATCTAAAGGTTGAGTACATTTCTGTAATGGCTCAGGCACAGAAAGCGATTGGTGTTGGCAGTATCGAACGCTTTGCTGGCTTTGTTGGCAATCTGGCAAAAGTTAAGCCTGAAGCCCTTGATAAGCTTAATGCTGATGATGCCATTGATAATTATGCGTCTGCTATTGGTGTCTCTCCAACTATCGTTGCAACCAATGAGCAAGTACAAGCCATACGTCAACAACGACAAGCACAGCAACAACAAATGGCTCAGATGCAAATGGCGCAGTCCGCTATTGATGGTGCTAAAACCCTCAGTGATACCAATCTTGATAATGATAGTGCCTTGTCCGCTATGGCTGGTGGAGGTGCTCAATGACACATCCATTCGATGCGTATGAAGACGAGAGAATTGCTCGCACTGAATACGATATTCAACAAAAAAATAGGCAAGAGAAAGAGGAACAACAGCTAAAAGAGGTTATGTCCACAGAAGCTGGGCGTGCTGTTATTTGGCGTTTGATTTCTGACTCTGGCGTATTTCGTAGCTCTTTTTCTAATGATCCCTATGCAATGGCATTTAGAGAGGGAGAACGTAACTATGGGTTAAAAGTTTTCAATCAATTACACCAAGTTTGCCCTGAGCTTTATGCGCAAATGGCAAATGAAGCAACTACACCAAGCGTTTAACAAGGGGAGAAACAGTCATGAACTTATGGCAGAAATTAATTATGCGTCGTTTGTATAACGAGCAACACAGCGAGGGAGGTGAAGGCGGTGGCGGTACAGCAACGGAACCTACTCAAGAAACATCAGCAACAGATAAAAATGAGCCACCAGCAAATAGTGATGATCCTACTAAAAGCACTGAAAAAGAGAATGGTGGAGAGCAGGGCAAGCCGGCTGATAAGAAAAATGATGCCAATAAATCAGATGTAGGTGTGCCTGAAAAGTATGAATTTAAAGCACCAGAAGAAGGGCAAGAGCTTGATAAAGGTGCATTAGAAGTCTTTGAGCCGATTGCTCGTGAGCTGAATTTAAACAACGAACAAGCGCAAAAACTGGTTGATGTTTATGGCTCTAAAATCATGCCTGCTATTCAGAAACAAATCAATGATGGTTGGCAAAAGCAGACTGAGCAATGGGCTGAAACTGTTAAAGCAGATGAAGAATTAGGATCAAATGAGTCTATTGGTGCAGCACAAAAGGCATTAGATACCTATGGTTCTGATGATTTGAAATTGTATTTAACAGAAACAGGGTTAGGTAATCACCCAGAGATTATTCGGGCTTTTGCCAAGATAGGCAAAGCAATGTCAGAGGACGGTCTTGTCACTGGCAACAGTAACGGCAGTAAAAGTGCTGCTGATGTTTTATTTGGATAACAAAGAGGAAATAACATGCCTGCTTTAACTCTCGTTGATTGGGCTAAACGACAAGGCCCTGACAGCAAGCAAGCGAAGATCGTCGAATTGCTGAATCAGTCTAATGAAATTCTTGATGATATGGTTTTCGTTGAAGGTAACTTACCAACGGGTCACCGTACAACCGTTCGTACCGGTTTACCATCTGCAACATGGCGCTTGCTTAACTATGGTGTACCACCAAGCAAATCAACCACAGCACAGGTTACTGATGCGATTGGTATGCTTGAAACCTATTCTGAGGTTGATAAAGATCTTGCTAACTTGAACGGGCAAAAGAATGAATTTCTATTGTCTGAATCAATTGCGTTCTTAGAGTCAATGAACCAGCAAATGGCGGAAACGGTTATTTATGGTGATGCGACGGTTCATCCTCAGCGCTTTACGGGCTTAGCTGCACGCTTTAACGATATGAAAGCAAAGAATGCAGTCAACATCATTGATGCTGGTGGTACTGGCAGTAACTTAACTTCTGTGTGGTTAGTGGTATGGGGAGAAAACACGGTTCACGGTATTTTCCCTAAAGGTTCTAAAGCAGGTTTAGAGCAAAACCATTTAGGTGAAGTTACTTTAGAAGATGAGAACAAAGGTAAATACCAAGGCTTTCGTACTCACTTCCAATGGAAAAATGGTATCTCAGTTCGTGACTGGCGTTATGTTGTCCGTATCGCCAATATTGATTTATCTAAAATTGGTAAAGATCCAGAAAAAGCGGACACACTCGATTTACCAGACTTGTTTATTCAAGCAATTGAGAAGATCCCTAACCTCTCTATGGGGCGTCCTGTTTTTTATTGTAACCAGCAAATTCGTAGCTGGATGCGTCGCCAAATTAAAAACAGCAAAAACGTCAATATTTCTATGGCAGAAGTTGCCGGTAAGAAAGTTGTTTCATTCGATGAAATTCCTGTTCGCCGTGTTGATGCCATTCTAACGACTGAAGATCAGGTGAAATAAGTTATTGCGGTGTCGTTTAACGGCTCCGCTAACTTTCATTTATTTGGAGATAGTCAAAATGATTTTAGATAAAGAAACGCTTTTTTCACTGGATCAGGCGGTTACTGCATCTGCTGTAAGTAAGCAAATTATCGACTTAACGCCAGTGCATGGCGCATTTCGTGATATCGGTATTGGTGAGCCATTAGAGCTGTTTGCACAGGTGACTGAACAGGCTAAAGCAGCAGGTGAAGCGACGGTTCAAATTAAGTTAGAAACCGCGACAGACGATAAATTCTCTGATGCTAAATCTATCTTTGAATCTGTGGCAATACCAATTGCTGATTTAAATGCAGGTAAACGCATTGTGGCGAAAGTGCCTCAAGGCGTTCTGAAGTATTTGCGTCTGCAATACGTTGTTGCAGAAGGGCCATTAACGGCGGGTAAGTTCACTGCGGGCATTAATCTAACGGTTGATGCTCATCCTATTTACGATGCTGTAACTCAATAAGGTGTGACATGTCACGATATAAGGTTTTAAAAAAATCATTTATCGCTGGGCGTCTACTTGAAATAGGTGAAGAGGTTGAGTACGACGGTATAGCTGGCGATAACTTAGCGTTAATTGGTGGCGCTGATGCTCGACTTAATACTCATAGTGTGGCTGATGGGGCTAGTGATAATACTGGTGAAGGCATAAGTAATATTGCTGTTAGCGGTTCAGGTGTGGCGATTGATTCAAGCCTTGATGCGCTTCGTGAGCAATATACCCAGCTATTTGGCAAAGCACCTCATCACAATATGGGCGCAGATAAAATGCGTACCGCAATAGATGAAAAGCGGAAAGAACTAGGGGTTTAACCCCCGATGATAAAGGGGGCGAAAGCCCCTTTTTTATTTTCTACCTGAGCCGAGAGACATCCAATGAAACTAACCAATCTAAAAACCAGCACAGAAACTTATGAAAATGCCAAAGGTGAAAAAGAAACTCGTGAAGAATATCCATACGGGCTACGTATTTCACTTGAAAACGACACAATAGAAAAATTAGGGGTTTCTATTCCTGATGTTGGTGAAAGTATTGAGTTGTCTGCTGTTGCCAAAATACTGTCTAAATCCATTAATGAACGTGAAGGTAAGAAGTCAGTATATGTAGAGTTACAAATAACCGATCTAGCTTTAGGTGCAGGCGACACCAAATCAACGGCAGATGTTCTTTTTGATGGAGGTGAGTAATGTCCTCAGAAATTGAAATTTGCAATATTGCATTAAGTCGCATTGGTAATAGTCGTTCAATTAATAGTATGACCGAAGCCAGCAAAGAAGCCGTTCAATGCAACCTTCATTATGCGCAATGTCGTGATAGTGTGCTGGCCGATTTTCCTTGGAACTTTGCGACTAAAAAGGTGGCATTAGCCAATACAAATAATCCCCCACCTAATTGGGCGTATGCCTATCGCTATCCTAATGATTGCCTAAAAGCCATTGGTATTGTCGAACCTCATCAAAAGTACCGTAGACCAGATACAGCAATCCATTTTCATGTTGGTTCAGATGAAAACGGGACTGGTCGATTAATTTTTACTGATCATCCTAGTGCATGGCTTGAGTATGTTGCGCGTATTACCGACGTCAATATGTTTGATGCGTTATTTAAAGATGCCCTTGCATGGCGTTTAGCGGCTGAATTGGCTCGTCCATTGGCATCAAATGCGGGTATTGGTGGTGAAGCACTACAAATTTACCAAGGTGTTATTAAAAGCGCGGCCGCACATTCATTAAGTGAGTCAGCAGAGCCAATTGATTATATGGATGAATTCACACAAGCGAGGTTGTCATAATGCCATTTAGTCTTATTCAACCTAGTTTTTCAGGCGGTGAAATTGCACCAAGCCTATATGGTCGTGTTGATCTTGCGAAGTATTCAACCGCGCTACGCAAGTGCCATAACTTTATTGTTCGTCAATATGGTGGCGTTGAGAATAGACCAGGCACACGATTTATTGCTGAAACAAAGTATCAAAATAAGAAGTCTCGCCTTATTCCTTTTCAATTCAGCACCGTACAAACCTATGCGTTAGAGTTTGGTGATCGTTATATTCGCGTATTTAAAGATGGTGGGCAGGTTCTCTATGCTGATGGTGAACATAAAGGTGACGTGTTTGAATTAGCCACACCTTATAAAGAAGCTGATTTGTTTGATTTGAAGTATACGCAATCAGCCGATGTTATGACGATTGTTCATACTGATTACCCACCAATGGAATTACAGCGTTACGATCATGATGATTGGAAGTTAGTCTCCGTTGAAACCAAGAACGGTCCATTTGAAGATATCAATACCGATAAGGCAATGAAAGTTTATGCCAGTGCAAGCACGGGGCAAATTACGTTAACGTCTACGCATGATATTTTTGGTACTGAGCAAATAGGTAAACAGTTCTATTTAGAACAACGTGATATTGATGCGGTTCCTGTATGGGAGACAGATAAAACAACCAACCTCAATGATCAACGCCGTGCTGACAGTAACTACTATCGTGCCAATAGTGGCGGTAAAACAGGAACACTAAGACCGTCACACACGGAAGGAATGAGCTGGGATGGTTGGGGTGGTGATACAGGGATCCAGTGGGAATATCTGCATAGTGGTTTTGGTATCGTAAAAATTGAAACCGTTAGTGAAGATGGCAAAACAGCCACAGGAAAGGTGATCTCTTATATTCCATCCAATGCTGTTGGTGAAGACAACGCCAGCCATAAATGGGCGCGTGCAGTGTGGAATGATGTTGATGGTTATCCAAGCACCGTTGTTTATTATCAACAACGTTTATTCTTTGCTGGCTCTCGTGCCTACCCACAAACGATATGGGCCAGTCGTAGCGGTGACTATAAAGACTTTGGGCGCAACAATCCTATTCAAGATGATGATCGCATTATCTACACGTATGCAGGTCGTCAAGTTAATGAAATTCGCCATTTGATTGATGTCGGTTCGCTGGTGGCATTGACCTCAGGCGGTGAATATCAAATAACAGGCGATCAGAACAAAGTACTTACACCTTCCAGTTTTTCAATGTCATCACAAGGGGCTAACGGTTCAAGTGATTTACCGCCAATCTCTGTTGCGAATATTGCGCTTTATATACAAGAGAAAGGTAGTGCTGTGCGTGATTTATCGTATTCATTTGATGTTGATGGGTATCAAGGCACTGACTTAACTATGTTGGCAAATCACCTATTTCAACGTCACCGCATTGTTGATTGGTCATTTACTACGGTTCCATATTCTATTGCATGGTGCATACGTGACGATGGGTTAATGCTGGCTTTAACCTATTTAAGAGAACAACAAGTTTTTGCATGGGCGCCACAATCGACAGAGGGAAAATTTGAGTCCACATGTTCCATCAGTGAAGGCAATGAAGACTCAGCCTATTTTATTGTTCAGCGTACAGTAAATGGTAAACAGGTTCGGTATGTAGAACGATTAGCCAGCCGTTTATTTACTCGTACAGAAGATGCTTTCTTTGTGGATTCTGGCTTAAGTTATGACGGTAGAAACACCGATGATGTAAAAACAGTAACCATCACGGGTGGATCGGGTGAGTGGAACTATCAAGAAAACTATCAATTAGTGGTTTCAGGCGATCCAGTTTTTAGTGCTTCTGATATTGGTAGTGCCGTCAATATTCCTTATTTTGAAGATAATGAACATAAAGAGCTTCGCTGTAAGATTGTTCAATATGTATCTGCAAATCAAGTGGTTATTTCTGCTAATCGCAACATTCCACCAGTATTACAAAATACGCCCACTACTGAATGGAGCATAGCCCGCTATCGCTTTGCTGGCTTAAATCATCTTGAAGGTAAGACAGTTAATATTCTTTCCGATGCTAATGTTTCACCGCAGGCCATTGTCACCAATGGTACAGTGGAAATTGATACGCCATCAGCCGTAGTACATATCGGATTACCTATTACCAGCGAATTAGAAACGCTTGATATCCATATCAATGGGCAAGAAACATTACTTGATAAGAAGAAGCTTATTAAGGTTGCCAGCTTAATTGTAAATAGTAGTAGGGGGATTTGGGCTGGTACTGAAAAAGAACGGTTGTATGAGTATCCTCAACGTCAATTCGAGTTTTACGACAATCCTGTTGATGATGCCACAGGCATTGTTGAAATTAATTTAGATGCAGATTGGAGCAAAAACGGACGTGTCTTTATTAGACAGGTTGACCCGTTACCGTTAGCGGTGCTCTCTGTTATTCCGCGTATTGATGCTGGTGGTTTCTAATATGAAAAAACATCATGTACAAATTATTCCTGCCACTCATGAACATATTGTTCGTTTATTGCCACATGTAAGACAAGCTGATGTTGATGAGTTCTACGCTATGTCAATGCAAACACCTGAACAGGTATTACGGCATGGTTTATCTGTTTCTACTAAAGCTTATGCCGGCATTATTAATGATGAGGTGGTGACTATTTTTGGTGTTGCTTCTGGCTCATTACTTACTGGTTTAGGTGTTCCTTGGTTGGTAGGAACTGATTTATTAGAGCAACACCAGAAAACCTTTCTACGGCGCTGTAAACCCATCTTAAAACAGATGTTAGGGCAATACACAACACTGATGAATTATGTCGATGAACGTAATCATATTGCTAAGGCTTGGCTCCATTGGTTGGGGTTTCAGATTGAAGAAGCAAAGCCAGCAGGTTTACTTCAGTTACCTTTCCATCGTTTTACATTGAGGGCTAAATAATGTGTGAACCAACAACATTAGCTGCAGCAGTAATTGGTACTTCTGCATTGCAAGCATACGGACAATATACCGATGGTAAATTTCAAGCATCAGTGGCCAATCAAAACGCCAAAATTAATGAAGATGCTGCGCTTGATGCAATTAATAAAGGAAACGCTCAGGCACAAGAACAACGTAGACGCACTCGCCAATTAGCCGGCACACAGGCGGCAACAATGTCAGCCAGTGGCATTGATTTAAGTACTGCGGGTGCTTTAGATATTTTGGGTGATACTGCTGCAATGGGTGAGCTTGATGCCTTAACTATGGTTAATAACGCTTCTCGTGAAGCGTATGGTTATCGTATGCAAGCTGAGAATGATCGCCTTAATGCAAAAATGGCAAGACGTTCAGGCAATATGGGTGCAATGACAACGTTATTAACAGCCCCTATTCAAGCTTATGGCGCGTATCAGTTGGCTGGTGGTACATGGAGTCCATTCGGTGGTGGTGGCTCAGGTGCTGCGAAAGCCGGCAAAACATTCGCTAAAGCACCAAAAGGATTTTAATTATGCCAAAGGTTCCTACATACGATAATAGAACGGTTATGCCTGAGCAGTTACCGAATAATGGGTTTTCTGTTCAATCATCACCTGATGCTTTTGGCGCTGGCATTGGTCGTGTTGATGAGCAATATGTTGGTTTGTTTGCAGAAGCAAAACAAAGGGCCAATGTTGCACTGGCGCAAGATGCCGCATTACAGCTACGACAAAAAGCCAATGAACTGATGACCGATCCGCAAGATGGATTACTTTCACAGCAAGGTAAGAATGCGATTGGTAAAGCGTATGAGTATGAGCAGTCATTTCGTGATTATGCTGGTGAAATATCATCAACATTACCTGACGATATTGTTCGACAAAGCTTTATGCAACAAGCGCAAGAAATGGGGGTTCAGTTTGCATCACAAGCTAATCGTCATGAGATGGGGCAAATCAAAGCTTATGAACAAGATCAGTTTCAATCAACGCTAACATTAAATGCAGAGTCTGCCGCATCAATGTACGGTGATAATCAGGCTTATATCTCTGCACATAAACAAGTGTTTCAGCAAATAGAAGAGTTTGGATTATCACACGGTTGGGGTGAAGAGCAGATCCTCGCCAAGAAACAAGAATTCAAAGTGGCAACTGCTCGTAAAGCGATTGAAAATCAACTCGGTGCTGATTATATGGGGTTCTTAGAACGAAATGGAGAACCTTCAAGCCTTGGTGGTGCTACCAGAAATAATTCGTTCTATGGTGGTACTGTTGGTAAAGTTAAAGGAATGACCCAACAGGGTAATATTAATTTACTCAATAGGCCAACAGTTAAAAACGAAGACGGCTCAATTAGTACAGTAAGAACGATTTCTATTGGTACCGATGATGGTGAAGTGCTGATACCTACCGTAAGTGACGATGGCAAGCTGTTATCTGATGATGAAGCCATTGCGTTATACGAGCAAACAGGTAAGCACTTAGGAATTTTTGATAACCCAGAAGATGCAACTGCTTACGCTGATAATCTGCATAAACAGCAAGAGAATATGTATACACCTAGTAACGGTGATACAAGAGGTGTTAGAAACAACAACCCTGGTAATATTCGTATATCTAGCAATAAATGGGTAGGGCAAACCGGTGATGATGGTGCATTTGCTAAGTTTGCCACACCTGAGCACGGCATTAGAGCATTAGGTAAAAATCTACTTTCTTATGCTCGACAAGGGTTTGTTACACCAGAGCAGATCATTAATCGTTGGGCGCCACCAGAAGATAATAATGATACTCAGGCATACATTGAGTATGTATCTGATTACCTTGGTGTTGCACCTAATCAGCCATTAGATTTAACGAATCTTGATACCTTAACGCATTTATCGACAGCGATAATGTATAAAGAAAATGGCCGTAATCGTGTTAATTACACTGATGAGCAGATAGCAATGGGAATACAGTCAGCACTTGGTTTTGTTGAATTACAAGCGACATCTGAAGCACCCAAACTATTAACGGGATCTGCCGCTTTCGATGCCTTAGATGAAGCTGACCAAGCAAAATATTTACGACAAGCAGAACAGCTACGTAAGCAAAAGCAAAGTGAGTTACAGCAACAATTCGGTACTCGTGTCGCTGACTCTTACGCAGCATGGGAAAGAGGACTTGATGCACCTAATGCGCCTACTCATGATGAATTAATCTCTGCGTTTGGCTATGACAAAGGTTCAGCTATGTCTGCTGATATGCAAGAAGCTAAGCGTTATGCTGGTTTTATGTCAGCAGCTAAAGAAATGTCGCCACAAGCACAGCAAGCTTTGTTATCTCAAATCAGACCACAAACGGGCGAAGCAAACTACGAAAGCAAAATTCAACGTTGGGAGAAATTTGGGAAGTTCGTTGAAGGTAACATCAAAGAACAAGATAAGCAGTTTGCAGCTAACCGATTACAACTTTCCATTCAAAATAATTTTCCGCTTGATCCTAATGATAAGAACAATCAGCAGGCAGCAGATGATTACTTTGAACAACATATTCAGCAGAGCTTTAATTTACGTGATGCTAATAGCTTAAATGCCGTTGCCGAACTTACAGCAAGGACAGGGATTATCCCATCACAAGTTAAGTCTGTATTGAATATGGGGGCAACATCTAAAGATCCTGAAGTTGTTCTTCCTATCGCGAAAATGTATGGGCAGATATTTGATAACAATCCGGCATCAGCTACGGATATTCCATCAAGCACAATGGCGTATTACTCAAAAGTATATAGTTTAAGTCGTGCTGGTATGCCTGATGATAAAGCGGTAGAAACTGCATTTAAGACGACATTTGAACAAGATGAACGCACTAAACAAATGATCGCTTCTCAAATCAGGGATAAAGGATATATCAAGGATAGAGATAAAGCAGCGCAATCTAATATCAATGATTTTTACCCTTGGTATAAACCATTTTCTTCACCAAACGTCAGTAAGCCTGGCACTCAAAATGGTGCTTACTTACGTGACTATCAAACGCTGTATGATGCTAACTTTGCTGAAACAGGCGGTGACGCAGAACTAGCCAAGAAAATGACTAACGCTCAAATTAAAAGGACGTGGGCAGTATCTAATATCAATGGCAGTGAAGAAGTTATGCGTTATGCACCCGAAGCCGTATACGGTATTAATGAATCAGGTGCCGGAAACTGGATTGCTGGTCAATGGGAAGAAGAGAAAAAGCAATTAATATCTAAATCATTTGGTGGCGCTTCTTCTGATACTGATATTGTTATTGTCTCTGATGCAGTGACCCCCAGAGACTACAGTTACGGCATAATGATAAAACAAACCGGTAGTGATGATATCCCTATTTATCGTCCATACACGGGAGATAACGGCTTGCCTATTCGCTTTAAACCAGAACAGTCATCATCACCAATGTATAAAGAGGTAATGGAAAAACGCCAACAAAGCGTTAAGGAAGCTCAGGATAAAAGGGAACGAGAAGAAGCATTGGATAAATCACGCTCAGAATTTGATGAACGTCGTCAAAATATCCGTGAGCAATATAAAGAAGCTCACAATGAGCGAGTAAATAAATTCAATAATTATTTTTCTTGGGATAAAAACTGATGCCTATTTACGAACAACAACCTGATGATGTTTTATCTGCGGATATTAATGCTGTTCAGCAACCTGAACCTACTTATGGTGATAATGTTTCACCGTCTTGGTATGATCCTATTAATCCGCTTGATGATAGACGGCAAACTAAAGAATTACGTGATGCGGCGTTTCGTATCGATAACTCAGTGGGTAGTTTGATTGCTACTGCACCTTTTAATCAATTTGAAGATGTAGACGACTATAACCCATTTGAAGATGAATTAACGCTTTCAGGTTATGAAGACTATGCCGATGCCTTTATTCATTCAAACTCTCCTCAAGAAACAGCTGCAATAAAACAACGTATTGATCGTGAGCGTAACGATAAGCAAATGTTAGCAGAGAGTTTGGATTATCACACGGTTGGGGTGAAGAGCAGATCCTCGCCAAGAAACAAGAATTCAAAGTGGCAACTGCTCGTAAAGCGATTGAAAATCAACTCGGTGCTGATTATATGGGGTTCTTAGAACGAAATGGAGAACCTTCAAGCCTTGGTGGTGCTACCAGAAATAATTCGTTCTATGGTGGTACTGTTGGTAAAGTTAAAGGAATGACCCAACAGGGTAATATTAATTTACTCAATAGGCCAACAGTTAAAAACGAAGACGGCTCAATTAGTACAGTAAGAACGATTTCTATTGGTACCGATGATGGTGAAGTGCTGATACCTACCGTAAGTGACGATGGCAAGCTGTTATCTGATGATGAAGCCATTGCGTTATACGAGCAAACAGGTAAGCACTTAGGAATTTTTGATAACCCAGAAGATGCAACTGCTTACGCTGATAATCTGCATAAACAGCAAGAGAATATGTATACACCTAGTAACGGTGATACAAGAGGTGTTAGAAACAACAACCCTGGTAATATTCGTATATCTAGCAATAAATGGGTAGGGCAAACCGGTGATGATGGTGCATTTGCTAAGTTTGCCACACCTGAGCACGGCATTAGAGCATTAGGTAAAAATCTACTTTCTTATGCTCGACAAGGGTTTGTTACACCAGAGCAGATCATTAATCGTTGGGCGCCACCAGAAGATAATAATGATACTCAGGCATACATTGAGTATGTATCTGATTACCTTGGTGTTGCACCTAATCAGCCATTAGATTTAACGAATCTTGATACCTTAACGCATTTATCGACAGCGATAATGTATAAAGAAAATGGCCGTAATCGTGTTAATTACACTGATGAGCAGATAGCAATGGGAATACAGTCAGCACTTGGTTTTGTTGAATTACAAGCGACATCTGAAGCACCCAAACTATTAACGGGATCTGCCGCTTTCGATGCCTTAGATGAAGCTGACCAAGCAAAATATTTACGACAAGCAGAACAGCTACGTAAGCAAAAGCAAAGTGAGTTACAGCAACAATTCGGTACTCGTGTCGCTGACTCTTACGCAGCATGGGAAAGAGGACTTGATGCACCTAATGCGCCTACTCATGATGAATTAATCTCTGCGTTTGGCTATGACAAAGGTTCAGCTATGTCTGCTGATATGCAAGAAGCTAAGCGTTATGCTGGTTTTATGTCAGCAGCTAAAGAAATGTCGCCACAAGCACAGCAAGCTTTGTTATCTCAAATCAGACCACAAACGGGCGAAGCAAACTACGAAAGCAAAATTCAACGTTGGGAGAAATTTGGGAAGTTCGTTGAAGGTAACATCAAAGAACAAGATAAGCAGTTTGCAGCTAACCGATTACAACTTTCCATTCAAAATAATTTTCCGCTTGATCCTAATGATAAGAACAATCAGCAGGCAGCAGATGATTACTTTGAACAACATATTCAGCAGAGCTTTAATTTACGTGATGCTAATAGCTTAAATGCCGTTGCCGAACTTACAGCAAGGACAGGGATTATCCCATCACAAGTTAAGTCTGTATTGAATATGGGGGCAACATCTAAAGATCCTGAAGTTGTTCTTCCTATCGCGAAAATGTATGGGCAGATATTTGATAACAATCCGGCATCAGCTACGGATATTCCATCAAGCACAATGGCGTATTACTCAAAAGTATATAGTTTAAGTCGTGCTGGTATGCCTGATGATAAAGCGGTAGAAACTGCATTTAAGACGACATTTGAACAAGATGAACGCACTAAACAAATGATCGCTTCTCAAATCAGGGATAAAGGATATATCAAGGATAGAGATAAAGCAGCGCAATCTAATATCAATGATTTTTACCCTTGGTATAAACCATTTTCTTCACCAAACGTCAGTAAGCCTGGCACTCAAAATGGTGCTTACTTACGTGACTATCAAACGCTGTATGATGCTAACTTTGCTGAAACAGGCGGTGACGCAGAACTAGCCAAGAAAATGACTAACGCTCAAATTAAAAGGACGTGGGCAGTATCTAATATCAATGGCAGTGAAGAAGTTATGCGTTATGCACCCGAAGCCGTATACGGTATTAATGAATCAGGTGCCGGAAACTGGATTGCTGGTCAATGGGAAGAAGAGAAAAAGCAATTAATATCTAAATCATTTGGTGGCGCTTCTTCTGATACTGATATTGTTATTGTCTCTGATGCAGTGACCCCCAGAGACTACAGTTACGGCATAATGATAAAACAAACCGGTAGTGATGATATCCCTATTTATCGTCCATACACGGGAGATAACGGCTTGCCTATTCGCTTTAAACCAGAACAGTCATCATCACCAATGTATAAAGAGGTAATGGAAAAACGCCAACAAAGCGTTAAGGAAGCTCAGGATAAAAGGGAACGAGAAGAAGCATTGGATAAATCACGCTCAGAATTTGATGAACGTCGTCAAAATATCCGTGAGCAATATAAAGAAGCTCACAATGAGCGAGTAAATAAATTCAATAATTATTTTTCTTGGGATAAAAACTGATGCCTATTTACGAACAACAACCTGATGATGTTTTATCTGCGGATATTAATGCTGTTCAGCAACCTGAACCTACTTATGGTGATAATGTTTCACCGTCTTGGTATGATCCTATTAATCCGCTTGATGATAGACGGCAAACTAAAGAATTACGTGATGCGGCGTTTCGTATCGATAACTCAGTGGGTAGTTTGATTGCTACTGCACCTTTTAATCAATTTGAAGATGTAGACGACTATAACCCATTTGAAGATGAATTAACGCTTTCAGGTTATGAAGACTATGCCGATGCCTTTATTCATTCAAACTCTCCTCAAGAAACAGCTGCAATAAAACAACGTATTGATCGTGAGCGTAACGATAAGCAAATGTTAGCAGATGCTGGCGGTGCTGGTGTTGTGAGTAGTATTGCTATGGGGGTTATTGATCCAATTAATGTTGCTGCAATGATGATACCAGGGGGAGCCATTGTAAAAGGTGGCAGTGTGGCCACAACCGCAGGTAAGTTTGCATTGGCAAATACTGCTGGGGGCGTAGCTTCTGAAATGGCATTACATAGTACCCAAGAAACACGAACATTAACTGAAAGTGCAATTAACATTACACTTGATGCCATGATCGGTGGAACCTTAGGGTCAGCCGCACAGTTAGTAAAAAACCGGGGTGAATTGGTAACAAAAGTAAGAAATGATTTAATTGGAGAACAACAATCAGGGCAACAAAATATTCCAAATAATATTCCTGATAATTCTAGTGTTGGTGCAATGGAAGTACCTAACACTACATTAGAACAAGAAACCTTAAAAGGGCCATCATTTATTAATCGTACGATGAATGTTAGCCCTGTTGGCCGTGTTGCTCAATCCCCCTCTAAAACAGCGCGTCAAATTAACCAACAACTCACAGAAAATAACTTTACCTTTGCTAAAAATGAAGAAGGTATTGCGACATTTACCGCTGTTGAAACAAAAGTGAGAGGTTATGAAACTCTCGTTTATAAACAAGTAGAATCAACGAAAGACCACTTTAAACAATATCGTCAATCTGGTGGCCGTGATATGAATTATTACCAATTTAGTGAAGCTGTTGGTGATGCTATGCGCAATGGTGATACTCATGCAATACCACAAGTGGCAGAGGCAGCACGTTCTATTAGACCTATTGTCGAAGCAACCAAAGATAGAATGGTTGAATTAGGGATCTTACGTGAAGGTGTAAAGGTGACAACAGCACAAAGCTACTTCCCTCGTATTTATAAATTCGACAAAATTTTAAATGATCGTACTGAATTTAAGAAAATCATTGCTGATTGGTTAGAAGAGATTAATCAAACCTCGATAAATAAAGCCAAAGGTAGTCTTGATCGTGCTGAAATTGGTATTGATAAAGCACGTAATGCTTTACCACAAGCTGAACGTTTAGGGCTTGAGATTAAAGAGGCTGAGAGTTGGTCTGGTAAAAAGTCTTTGCTGATGGATGATATTAATAAATATCAAAAAATCATTAATGAAAAGAGTACGGTAGAAGTTGAGCTAAATTCACTTTCTAACCTTACTAAGTTAAATAAAACACAAACAAGAAGACAAGCAACATTACAAAGAAAATTACAGCGTATTAATGATGCTGAGAATAAATTACCTGCGTTACAGCGTAGCGTAGATATTCTTGATAATCCCCGCAAGTTTAGGAATGAACATCGTCGTTTAACACGAACTGCGAATTCATTAACTCGCCATGACAGAATTAGGCAATCAGCATTAAATCGCATGACACCTTTAGAGCGTGAAGAGTTAGATGCCGCAGCAGATGATATCGTTAATAAAATTATCGGGGCACCGTCAGGCATTGTACCCAGTGAACTGATCCCAGATGGGTTAGTTAAACGTGCTGGTTTTACAAAAGATAGAACGCTTAACATTCCTGATGAACGAATTAAAGACTATCTCGAATCAGATGTTAACTATGTAATGGAAAACTATATTCGCCAAGTTGCGCCTGAAATTGAACTCACGGCTAAATTTGGTCGTGTTGATATGGATAATCAAATCAAAGCGATTACAGAGGAATACAACCAGCTTATTGCTGATGCAACCACACCTAAAGAACGTAGTCGATTAGAAGCACGAAGAGAGGCGGATTTACGTGATATTCGTGCTATGCGTGACCGTCTATTAGGAACCTACGGAGCACCTAAAGATCCCTCTAGTTTTTTTGTTCGTGCTGGTCGTGTGGCTCGTCACGTTAATTTCTTACGTTTATTAGGTGGCATGACAATATCATCGTTGCCTGATATGGCTCGCCCGATTATGCAACACGGTTTACGTAGTGCATTAAAGCCATTAGGTAAAATGCTAACCGATATCGGTGCTATGCGCATCGCTAAAGCTGATTTACGCGAAATGGGTATTGGTCTTGAATATGTATTATCCAGTCGTTCTAAGGTGATTGCTGACCTCAATGATCCATATAGCAGACGTAGCTATTTAGAACGTGGCTTACAATGGTCGTCACAGAAATTTGGTAACTTTACATTAATGAACCAATATACAGACACGATGAAAATGTGGTCTGGGCTTATTACTCAATCTAAGGTACTGAAAGCAGCAAACACTTTAGATGCTGGTGGTTCGTTAAGTAAACGAGAAATAAAGAAACTCGCTCATATTGGTATCGATGAATCAATGCTAAAGCGTATAGCAGATCAGTTTAAGCGACACGGTGAAGATTTAGACGGCATGTTAACAGGACATAGCCACTTATGGGATGATCGTGTTGTGCGTGAAACTTTCCAAGCGGCAGTATTAAAAGATGTCAGAACTACAGTAATCACTCCGGGTATTGGTGATACACCACTAATGATGAGTAGTGAATTAGGTAAGATAGTTATGCAGTTTAAAACCTTCTTCTTTGCTACTCATAACAGAGCGTTAGTATCAGGCATACAATCAGGTGATGCATCATTTTACTATGGAGCATTGCTTCAGGTTGCACTTGGATCCCTAGTCTATATTCTCAAGGCTAAAATGGCAGGGCGTGATATTAATACCGAACCGGCTAACTTAGTAAAAGAGGGTTTAGATTGGTCAGGAATGATGGGCTGGTTAGGTGAGCCTAACAACGTATTGGAAAACCTTAGCGGTGGTACTTATGGTATGAGTGCCATGTTTGGTGGGCCACCAGCATCACGTTATCAAAGTCGTAATGGGATTGGTGCCTTATTAGGTCCTACATTTGATCTTGGTGGTGATATTAAAAATATCACATCAGGTGTATTAAACGGTGAGTTTGATGATAGAGAAGTGCGATCTGTGCGCAAACTATTACCTTTCCAAAACTTGTTTTATTTGTCACCATTATTGAATCTGGTTGAGGAGCAGATGAAGTAGGAATATCAAATGGGGCTCTTTGGTAAAATAAAAAAGAAAACTAGTCAGATTTTTATCTGATAAATTTAATACAATGAGATGTTAATATGTCAATAGAGAATGAGCAAAATAAAGAAAAGCTAATTGAATATTTTAAAAAGGAAAAAGAGAAAAAAACTAGTGTTTTTTTATCAAAAACAAGGACTGTGGCTCTATCTTTTATACCTGGAGTTAAACAGATAACGCAATTTAGAAGTGATTTGATTGAATACCTAGATGAGAATGAAGTATTAAGGCTAGTTGAATTTTTTTATGGCATTAACTATAAAGACAACCCTCAGATGTTACAAGCTCTTGGCCCTGAGTATGCTGAGATGATTATAAATTGTGTCATGAAAGAATTGGAAAATAATAAAATTAATTATTATATTAATTTAATACTAAATATTAGTAATACAAATTATTCAGAATCAGATAGAAAAAATTTTTTATATATATTGAAGAATTTAACGAATTCATCTATTGAACTAATAAAATACTATTATATATCTAGTAAGTATGATTTAGTTGGCTATAAAAACAATGAATCTTATGAGCACTCAATTGCGAATAAAGGTATTAATTTTTTCTCTATGAATTTTAGTATCTTGAGAAATTATGGGTTAATAAATCAACCTACAACTTTTTATAGTGGGAGTGTTGTTCATCAATCGTTAATACAATTATCAGATTTGATTTTTGATAAATCAACATTAACACCTGATTATATCTATGAAAAAGAAAAGGAATTTTATGATGTTATTTTTATAAAAACCATTGAAAAAAAAGGTGTTTTTCCTGATGTATTAGTGGATGGTTTAATAAAAAAAGGCACTTCTATTAAAGTATTAACGGAAAGTGAGTGGGAGGAATATAAATATATAGCTAGATTATATGTTTCAACAAGGGAATCAAAAAAAACAAATTTTAATAAAAAATATATTGAACTGTTAATAGAAGATAAAAATAAATTAAATACTAACTCATCAGATGAAAAAAATCTGAATATATATGATATAGAATATGACTATATATCAATGGCTAATCGCTCACCAATACAGAATAAAAGATTAAAATCAATACTCGAACAAGTAGAGAATAAAATAGTAGAATTGTTGAAAAAAACTGATAAATAGCACCGCTTAAGCGGTGCATTGTTCTTATTTCTTTAATTCAGCTAAAATACATTCCACTAACGGTATTATATTTTTATTGCCTCTCATCTTCTGAACTATAAAGTTTCTCATTGCAATCAGTTCTACAAGCGGAGCTGATACATCATGACCATCGCTTTCCATCTTTGCTAAAAGTGCTTCAAGGTTTGATTTTGTAATTAACTTTTCAATCCCTTTATCGGTATTCACTACATCTGGATAGTTAGCTGGTGCAGGGTATTCATACTTCTTTTCCATGGCTAAAGTCCTCACTAATGAAAATAATTACGCAAACTATAATAATGTAAATGCATTAAAATGTTCATCTAAATGGTTAATTTAATTTTCTATTTGATAACCATTATTGCAAATATGGATATATTTTGTAGTTAAACGTATCATATCCTCATCAACACCAGAGGAGATGAGCAATGACGGTATCTACTGAACTAAGCCATGAAGAGTATGTAGGTAATGGCGTAACAACGGATTTTGATTTCCGCTTCCGTATCTTTGAAAGCAAGCATTTGATTGTTGTGGTTGCTGACAGTGAGGGAAATGAAACAACATTAAAGAATGGTACTGATTACACTATTGTTGGTGCAGGTTCCTATCATGGCGGTAAGGTGGTTTTAAATAAACCTTTAGCTAAAGGCTGGAAGATATTATTAGAACGTGATTTACCCGTTGTACAAGAAACTGACTTACGTAATCAAGGGAAATTCTTTGCAGAAGTACATGAAGATGCCTTTGATTATCTAACAATGTTAATTCAAAAGGCATTGGGTACTTTCTCTTCAAGCTTACGTAAGCCTACCTATCTATCGAATTACTATGATGCCAAGGGCAATCGTATTGCTAATTTAGCGCCTCCTAAAACGGGTAGTGATGCTACTAATAAGGACTATGTTGATAACAGTATTAAGGACATTGATAGCAAGACGTTGCGAGTCAAAGATAAACCTATCAATGCGTTACCAAACACTGAACAACGCGCCAATAAAATTTTAGCGTTTGATGATGACGGTCAACCAATAACAGTTTTACCAGAGAGTGGTTCGGCTTCTGATGTATTGATGGAATTAAAAAAAAATACTGGGGCATCTTTAATAAATAGCTCTAAAGGAATTAGTATACAAGAAGAACTCAATTTTTTAAAAAAAAGTTATGTATCAAATTATAATGGAGATATAAATAAAGCATTAAAAAATTCTAAAATTGTTATTATCGATGAAGATATTGAGTTGAATGAGGATATAATAATTAATTCAGGAGATGAAATATATTGTAATGATAATAAAAAAATAATTACAAATGGTTATTGTATTAGAACTTCATCGGTAAGCAATCATATATATTATTTTTCTGATACAGATACTAATAAGATGGTTTACATAAATAATGATATTTATAAGAATGAAGGAATTGTTGAAGTATCTAATATTGATAAATTTAATGTGGGAGATAAAATAATTATAAGAAATGGTTATTGTGATATGTGGAGAGTTTTGGAAAAATCAACAGTTTTAAATGGCATTCAAAATGCTGTAAGAGAAGGCACGTTTATTGCGCAACCTTGTGTCATTTCATCTATAAATGGAAATAAACTTAAAGTAAGCGGGTTGAGTAGGGATATTAAGCTAATTCCTAAAATATACGGCTATTTAGATAACGAAAATAATATACCGTTATATTATGGATACAATAAACCAAATATTTTAAAAGTCTTATATAAAGATATTAAACTTGATCTGAATATACTACCTAGCTTTGATAATGAGGTTTTTATAAAAATAAGCTTTACAGATAATTTAAATATAAATTTGAATGTAATTGCTGGAAATAAAAATGTTGATAGATCGGTTGTTATATCTTACTGTGATAATGTGACATCTTCATTAAAATCGAGAGGTGGATATGGCGCAATATTTAAATTCGGTGAATGTTGTTATGGAAATATAAATAATATATCTATTTCTGAGTGGAAAGGTGGGGCTGATTCACCATTGTTGATTATGACTCAAAGCATTATTAATATTAATAATGCTTATGTTGAGTATAGTGGTGATAAAATTAATGATAAAAGTGGTATTTATTTCAATACGGTAGATTCAGGTAATTGCAATAATATTATATGCAAAAATTTTAGTCAGCCAATTAATGCTAGTTTTTCTTCAAATGTAATAATTAATAATATTATAGCTGTAAACTGCGATATAATAGCATCTGTATATAAAAGCTATAATATTTCTATATCTAATGGGAGATTAAAAGGATATTGGTTATTGGATGGAAATTCGACAATATATACCACAGCCAATGTTGGAGCGAGGGATTGTGAGCAAGTAATATTTAATAATATATATAGGGATGGAGATGAAGGATATGGCAGTGTTTACGTAGAAAGAACGAGAAACAGTAAATTCTTAAATTTAAAATTTCCAAAAACAAATATAATGGTGGTTACTAGTAATAAGGATTCTAATTTTGCAATATATCCAAATAATCTACAATGTTTTATAAGTAATTCTATTTTTAATAATTATAAAAATATATATAATTATGCTGAAAATGAAGATCCATTTAGTTATAAATATCCATTCATGACAATTGCAAATACTACTTTTTTAGGTGATATATATACTGGTGATGGTGTAGGAAGTAATGAAGAGTTTATTAATATAAAATGTAATAAATTGATTTTATCAAAACAAATTTTCGGCATTCATATTTCTGGGATATGTAATGATATTGAATATACTAATATATATAATATTTTCCCAAATTTAGAAAATCTTACTATTATAAATCTTCCTGACTTTTCAAAAGTGACAGATGTAAAAAAATATATTGATAGTGGGAATTGGAATTTTAATTACTTTTATTACGGCTCTAAGATTACAGATCTAAAAACTGGGAAAACGTATAAATACACGGGAAATAGAAAAAAAATAGGTAATTGGATTTGATTATGTTTATTTTAAATAAAAGCTTTTTATTATTTTTTTATCCAGTTTAATTCGCTTCAGCGACTTAAAAATAATACCACCCGCATAACGGGTGGTTATGATTCTATTTTAATTTATTTATAATAAACTCACCAAAATACTCGGCTCCAAATTTAGTTAAATGAGGTTCTATTATCAATGGTTCACCATTGATAATTATATCACAACCATTTTCATTACATTGGTATTCTCTTGTATTTATAAATTTAACATTTTCAAATTCTTTATCGATCAATTCAAATGCTTTTGAATAATTTATATATCCTATATTTTCTTCTATTCTATATTTGCATTTTTTATCATTTGTAAAGTTAGATAAAAAATTATTAGATAAAATAGCATTGTTCCTTAAGCATGTGTATGGATTATAATTTGGTTGCTGATAGTCCCCAACAATATAATATGTTCTATCTCTACCACCTTTTTTTAATAAATTATATATTTGTTCTCTTATTATTTTATAAAAATCATCGGTGTTTTTTATCGAGTTGATATAGTTATTATTATATATATCCCATCTCATTAAAATAATGAGATCAGATTCCCTGTCATTATTTAATTCTTTCCATAACTTATTTTTTGTGTAGTTGCACCAGTAACTATTATTTTTATCATTATCAACAAGTATAGTTGGACATGATTCATTTGATATTAGCTTAAAATTTAAGCCAACATTGTCAAAATATTTAACATACATTAAAGAAAAGCTATCACCTGTAATAATGTAGTGCTTACCATTATTATTGTTGAAATCTAAATTTTTATTTTGAATACTTCTATATAGCATCCAAGGATTATAATAAAAATCATATTCTTCAGCCATTTTAGCATATTTCTCATCAACCCGCTGGGTTACGCCGTCTTTAGAAATATATTGGCAAGCAAACAAAATAATAATATAGAACGGAATAATAAATACTATTTTAAATCTTCTTTTCTCTATCAAATAATATGAAAAAACAGATAAGATAAAAGTAACTGTTAAGTATGTTATTAAACTTAACTCTAAGTTTAATTTTTTAGTTATTACAAGTAAAGGCCAATGGAATAGATAAATAGAATAAGACCACAAACCAATTTTTTGAAAAATAGGATTACTTAATATGAAATTTTTTTCATAATTTATAGCTAATATTATAGCTGTTGCGATAACAGGAATTGATGCATAAAAACTAGGCCAAGGTGTATTGCTATCAAAAAAATATGAAGCAAATATAATTATAATTAGGCATAAAAAGAATAATATTTTTTTATTCTTTTCTGAAGCCTTTGTTACAGGGTATGCAAAGGCTAATCCACCTGCCATCATTTCCCATGATCTTGTATGTATCATGTAATATGCTTGACTTGGATCTATTTTTGTTATGACTGAAGATAATATTAGTGAGACAAAAAAAAGAAATATTAATGATTTCTTGGTGTTACTTGATGTCGTAATCTTATTGATTGCTAATATTATTAATGGATATATTAAATAGAATTGCCACTCAACAGATAATGACCATGTATGGAGTAAAAATTTTTCCATAGATTCAACATCAAAATATCCAGATTCATTAAAATAGGTAATATTTGATATGAATAATAATGAGTCACGAGCATGAATACCTATTTTTTTATAATCATTTGGTTCAATCAAAAAATAAGATAGAAGCACTAATATAAATATTAAGAGCATTAATGCTGGAATGATTCTTTTACATCGTGCTGAATAGAATTTAACAATTGAAAAGTTGCTATTTTCAATACCAGTCAAAATAATAGAGGTCATTAAATAGCCTGATATAACGAAGAAAATATCAACTCCAATGAAACCAGCTGGAGCTAGTGAATTATCAAAGTGAAATAAGATAACAAGTAGGACAGCAATTGCTCTCATTCCATTGATATCTGTTCTAAATTTCTTTTTTTGCATAGTAATCTAAGGTTGAATTTGATATTTATGCAATTTTACCACTAATGTAAAAATAGGTCAGCACTATATATTCATGATCTTTATATGTTAAAGATGGTTTATAATTCAATGCTAAAGCGTATAGCAGATCAGTTTAAGCGACACGGTGAAGATTTAGACGGCATGTTAACAGGACATAGCCACTTATGGGATGATCGTGTTGTGCGTGAAACTTTCCAAGCGGCAGTATTAAAAGATGTCAGAACTACAGTAATCACTCCGGGTATTGGTGATACACCACTAATGATGAGTAGTGAATTAGGTAAGATAGTTATGCAGTTTAAAACCTTCTTCTTTGCTACTCATAACAGAGCGTTAGTATCAGGCATACAATCAGGTGATGCATCATTTTACTATGGAGCATTGCTTCAGGTTGCACTTGGATCCCTAGTCTATATTCTCAAGGCTAAAATGGCAGGGCGTGATATTAATACCGAACCGGCTAACTTAGTAAAAGAGGGTTTAGATTGGTCAGGAATGATGGGCTGGTTAGGTGAGCCTAACAACGTATTGGAAAACCTTAGCGGTGGTACTTATGGTATGAGTGCCATGTTTGGTGGGCCACCAGCATCACGTTATCAAAGTCGTAATGGGATTGGTGCCTTATTAGGTCCTACATTTGATCTTGGTGGTGATATTAAAAATATCACATCAGGTGTATTAAACGGTGAGTTTGATGATAGAGAAGTGCGATCTGTGCGCAAACTATTACCTTTCCAAAACTTGTTTTATTTGTCACCATTATTGAATCTGGTTGAGGAGCAGATGAAGTAGGAATATCAAATGGGGCTCTTTGGTAAAATAAAAAAGAAAACTAGTCAGATTTTTATCTGATAAATTTAATACAATGAGATGTTAATATGTCAATAGAGAATGAGCAAAATAAAGAAAAGCTAATTGAATATTTTAAAAAGGAAAAAGAGAAAAAAACTAGTGTTTTTTTATCAAAAACAAGGACTGTGGCTCTATCTTTTATACCTGGAGTTAAACAGATAACGCAATTTAGAAGTGATTTGATTGAATACCTAGATGAGAATGAAGTATTAAGGCTAGTTGAATTTTTTTATGGCATTAACTATAAAGACAACCCTCAGATGTTACAAGCTCTTGGCCCTGAGTATGCTGAGATGATTATAAATTGTGTCATGAAAGAATTGGAAAATAATAAAATTAATTATTATATTAATTTAATACTAAATATTAGTAATACAAATTATTCAGAATCAGATAGAAAAAATTTTTTATATATATTGAAGAATTTAACGAATTCATCTATTGAACTAATAAAATACTATTATATATCTAGTAAGTATGATTTAGTTGGCTATAAAAACAATGAATCTTATGAGCACTCAATTGCGAATAAAGGTATTAATTTTTTCTCTATGAATTTTAGTATCTTGAGAAATTATGGGTTAATAAATCAACCTACAACTTTTTATAGTGGGAGTGTTGTTCATCAATCGTTAATACAATTATCAGATTTGATTTTTGATAAATCAACATTAACACCTGATTATATCTATGAAAAAGAAAAGGAATTTTATGATGTTATTTTTATAAAAACCATTGAAAAAAAAGGTGTTTTTCCTGATGTATTAGTGGATGGTTTAATAAAAAAAGGCACTTCTATTAAAGTATTAACGGAAAGTGAGTGGGAGGAATATAAATATATAGCTAGATTATATGTTTCAACAAGGGAATCAAAAAAAACAAATTTTAATAAAAAATATATTGAACTGTTAATAGAAGATAAAAATAAATTAAATACTAACTCATCAGATGAAAAAAATCTGAATATATATGATATAGAATATGACTATATATCAATGGCTAATCGCTCACCAATACAGAATAAAAGATTAAAATCAATACTCGAACAAGTAGAGAATAAAATAGTAGAATTGTTGAAAAAAACTGATAAATAGCACCGCTTAAGCGGTGCATTGTTCTTATTTCTTTAATTCAGCTAAAATACATTCCACTAACGGTATTATATTTTTATTGCCTCTCATCTTCTGAACTATAAAGTTTCTCATTGCAATCAGTTCTACAAGCGGAGCTGATACATCATGACCATCGCTTTCCATCTTTGCTAAAAGTGCTTCAAGGTTTGATTTTGTAATTAACTTTTCAATCCCTTTATCGGTATTCACTACATCTGGATAGTTAGCTGGTGCAGGGTATTCATACTTCTTTTCCATGGCTAAAGTCCTCACTAATGAAAATAATTACGCAAACTATAATAATGTAAATGCATTAAAATGTTCATCTAAATGGTTAATTTAATTTTCTATTTGATAACCATTATTGCAAATATGGATATATTTTGTAGTTAAACGTATCATATCCTCATCAACACCAGAGGAGATGAGCAATGACGGTATCTACTGAACTAAGCCATGAAGAGTATGTAGGTAATGGCGTAACAACGGATTTTGATTTCCGCTTCCGTATCTTTGAAAGCAAGCATTTGATTGTTGTGGTTGCTGACAGTGAGGGAAATGAAACAACATTAAAGAATGGTACTGATTACACTATTGTTGGTGCAGGTTCCTATCATGGCGGTAAGGTGGTTTTAAATAAACCTTTAGCTAAAGGCTGGAAGATATTATTAGAACGTGATTTACCCGTTGTACAAGAAACTGACTTACGTAATCAAGGGAAATTCTTTGCAGAAGTACATGAAGATGCCTTTGATTATCTAACAATGTTAATTCAAAAGGCATTGGGTACTTTCTCTTCAAGCTTACGTAAGCCTACCTATCTATCGAATTACTATGATGCCAAGGGCAATCGTATTGCTAATTTAGCGCCTCCTAAAACGGGTAGTGATGCTACTAATAAGGACTATGTTGATAACAGTATTAAGGACATTGATAGCAAGACGTTGCGAGTCAAAGATAAACCTATCAATGCGTTACCAAACACTGAACAACGCGCCAATAAAATTTTAGCGTTTGATGATGACGGTCAACCAATAACAGTTTTACCAGAGAGTGGTTCGGCTTCTGATGTATTGATGGAATTAAAAAAAAATACTGGGGCATCTTTAATAAATAGCTCTAAAGGAATTAGTATACAAGAAGAACTCAATTTTTTAAAAAAAAGTTATGTATCAAATTATAATGGAGATATAAATAAAGCATTAAAAAATTCTAAAATTGTTATTATCGATGAAGATATTGAGTTGAATGAGGATATAATAATTAATTCAGGAGATGAAATATATTGTAATGATAATAAAAAAATAATTACAAATGGTTATTGTATTAGAACTTCATCGGTAAGCAATCATATATATTATTTTTCTGATACAGATACTAATAAGATGGTTTACATAAATAATGATATTTATAAGAATGAAGGAATTGTTGAAGTATCTAATATTGATAAATTTAATGTGGGAGATAAAATAATTATAAGAAATGGTTATTGTGATATGTGGAGAGTTTTGGAAAAATCAACAGTTTTAAATGGCATTCAAAATGCTGTAAGAGAAGGCACGTTTATTGCGCAACCTTGTGTCATTTCATCTATAAATGGAAATAAACTTAAAGTAAGCGGGTTGAGTAGGGATATTAAGCTAATTCCTAAAATATACGGCTATTTAGATAACGAAAATAATATACCGTTATATTATGGATACAATAAACCAAATATTTTAAAAGTCTTATATAAAGATATTAAACTTGATCTGAATATACTACCTAGCTTTGATAATGAGGTTTTTATAAAAATAAGCTTTACAGATAATTTAAATATAAATTTGAATGTAATTGCTGGAAATAAAAATGTTGATAGATCGGTTGTTATATCTTACTGTGATAATGTGACATCTTCATTAAAATCGAGAGGTGGATATGGCGCAATATTTAAATTCGGTGAATGTTGTTATGGAAATATAAATAATATATCTATTTCTGAGTGGAAAGGTGGGGCTGATTCACCATTGTTGATTATGACTCAAAGCATTATTAATATTAATAATGCTTATGTTGAGTATAGTGGTGATAAAATTAATGATAAAAGTGGTATTTATTTCAATACGGTAGATTCAGGTAATTGCAATAATATTATATGCAAAAATTTTAGTCAGCCAATTAATGCTAGTTTTTCTTCAAATGTAATAATTAATAATATTATAGCTGTAAACTGCGATATAATAGCATCTGTATATAAAAGCTATAATATTTCTATATCTAATGGGAGATTAAAAGGATATTGGTTATTGGATGGAAATTCGACAATATATACCACAGCCAATGTTGGAGCGAGGGATTGTGAGCAAGTAATATTTAATAATATATATAGGGATGGAGATGAAGGATATGGCAGTGTTTACGTAGAAAGAACGAGAAACAGTAAATTCTTAAATTTAAAATTTCCAAAAACAAATATAATGGTGGTTACTAGTAATAAGGATTCTAATTTTGCAATATATCCAAATAATCTACAATGTTTTATAAGTAATTCTATTTTTAATAATTATAAAAATATATATAATTATGCTGAAAATGAAGATCCATTTAGTTATAAATATCCATTCATGACAATTGCAAATACTACTTTTTTAGGTGATATATATACTGGTGATGGTGTAGGAAGTAATGAAGAGTTTATTAATATAAAATGTAATAAATTGATTTTATCAAAACAAATTTTCGGCATTCATATTTCTGGGATATGTAATGATATTGAATATACTAATATATATAATATTTTCCCAAATTTAGAAAATCTTACTATTATAAATCTTCCTGACTTTTCAAAAGTGACAGATGTAAAAAAATATATTGATAGTGGGAATTGGAATTTTAATTACTTTTATTACGGCTCTAAGATTACAGATCTAAAAACTGGGAAAACGTATAAATACACGGGAAATAGAAAAAAAATAGGTAATTGGATTTGATTATGTTTATTTTAAATAAAAGCTTTTTATTATTTTTTTATCCAGTTTAATTCGCTTCAGCGACTTAAAAATAATACCACCCGCATAACGGGTGGTTATGATTCTATTTTAATTTATTTATAATAAACTCACCAAAATACTCGGCTCCAAATTTAGTTAAATGAGGTTCTATTATCAATGGTTCACCATTGATAATTATATCACAACCATTTTCATTACATTGGTATTCTCTTGTATTTATAAATTTAACATTTTCAAATTCTTTATCGATCAATTCAAATGCTTTTGAATAATTTATATATCCTATATTTTCTTCTATTCTATATTTGCATTTTTTATCATTTGTAAAGTTAGATAAAAAATTATTAGATAAAATAGCATTGTTCCTTAAGCATGTGTATGGATTATAATTTGGTTGCTGATAGTCCCCAACAATATAATATGTTCTATCTCTACCACCTTTTTTTAATAAATTATATATTTGTTCTCTTATTATTTTATAAAAATCATCGGTGTTTTTTATCGAGTTGATATAGTTATTATTATATATATCCCATCTCATTAAAATAATGAGATCAGATTCCCTGTCATTATTTAATTCTTTCCATAACTTATTTTTTGTGTAGTTGCACCAGTAACTATTATTTTTATCATTATCAACAAGTATAGTTGGACATGATTCATTTGATATTAGCTTAAAATTTAAGCCAACATTGTCAAAATATTTAACATACATTAAAGAAAAGCTATCACCTGTAATAATGTAGTGCTTACCATTATTATTGTTGAAATCTAAATTTTTATTTTGAATACTTCTATATAGCATCCAAGGATTATAATAAAAATCATATTCTTCAGCCATTTTAGCATATTTCTCATCAACCCGCTGGGTTACGCCGTCTTTAGAAATATATTGGCAAGCAAACAAAATAATAATATAGAACGGAATAATAAATACTATTTTAAATCTTCTTTTCTCTATCAAATAATATGAAAAAACAGATAAGATAAAAGTAACTGTTAAGTATGTTATTAAACTTAACTCTAAGTTTAATTTTTTAGTTATTACAAGTAAAGGCCAATGGAATAGATAAATAGAATAAGACCACAAACCAATTTTTTGAAAAATAGGATTACTTAATATGAAATTTTTTTCATAATTTATAGCTAATATTATAGCTGTTGCGATAACAGGAATTGATGCATAAAAACTAGGCCAAGGTGTATTGCTATCAAAAAAATATGAAGCAAATATAATTATAATTAGGCATAAAAAGAATAATATTTTTTTATTCTTTTCTGAAGCCTTTGTTACAGGGTATGCAAAGGCTAATCCACCTGCCATCATTTCCCATGATCTTGTATGTATCATGTAATATGCTTGACTTGGATCTATTTTTGTTATGACTGAAGATAATATTAGTGAGACAAAAAAAAGAAATATTAATGATTTCTTGGTGTTACTTGATGTCGTAATCTTATTGATTGCTAATATTATTAATGGATATATTAAATAGAATTGCCACTCAACAGATAATGACCATGTATGGAGTAAAAATTTTTCCATAGATTCAACATCAAAATATCCAGATTCATTAAAATAGGTAATATTTGATATGAATAATAATGAGTCACGAGCATGAATACCTATTTTTTTATAATCATTTGGTTCAATCAAAAAATAAGATAGAAGCACTAATATAAATATTAAGAGCATTAATGCTGGAATGATTCTTTTACATCGTGCTGAATAGAATTTAACAATTGAAAAGTTGCTATTTTCAATACCAGTCAAAATAATAGAGGTCATTAAATAGCCTGATATAACGAAGAAAATATCAACTCCAATGAAACCAGCTGGAGCTAGTGAATTATCAAAGTGAAATAAGATAACAAGTAGGACAGCAATTGCTCTCATTCCATTGATATCTGTTCTAAATTTCTTTTTTTGCATAGTAATCTAAGGTTGAATTTGATATTTATGCAATTTTACCACTAATGTAAAAATAGGTCAGCACTATATATTCATGATCTTTATATGTTAAAGATGGTTTATAATCTTTATGTCTTATTTGCATTTTTGGTTATTTTGTTATTTGTGTAGTATCATGATTATTCATTAATCACTGGTACTACACTCATGCAAGAAGATGTCTACACAAAAGCTGGGATCGGCACTACTGCTTTTCTTGGTTACTTCGCAGGGCTTCCAGCAGAAGTTGTTATGGGTTCACTGTTGGGAGCCATCTTCTTTACCACTGCTGCTACTGAATATAGCTTTAAACGTAGATCGGTATTAGCTTTTCTAAGCTTCGTTTGTGGTCTTATATTCTTTAGCCCTGCAGCAACTATCTTTATTTCTGTTACTGGTCTTTTCGGTGTGAAACCGGAGCAATACGAAATCGAACATATCGATGCCGTAGGTGCTTTTGTTTCCGCTTTGCTTGTGGTTAAGTTAAGCGTAAAAGCATACGGAAGGGCTGATATACCGAAACAAGGAGGGCAACAATGAAATGCGAAACATTGCTCACTATTGTTAATGCCATCATCTGTACCGTCATTTTTCTACGTGTGTTCTATTTTAAACGTGATGGCAGACAACACTGTAAAAAAGGTGGATGGTTAGCTTTCCTCATTCTTGCTTACTCTTCAAGCGTACCTATTCGCGCTTACTTCGATCCTAATTATCACGCTGATATCTACAACATCTTTGCCAATATTCTGATCTGCACAACGTTGCTGGTCAGTAAAGGCAATGTCATCAAGTTTATAAAGGGGTGAATATGTCAGTTTTTAAAGGCGATTACGTTAACACTGGCGTAAGAGGTATCAGAAATAATAATCCGGGCAATATTCGACATGGTTCTTCTAAATGGCAAGGCCTAGCAACAGTACAAAGTGATGATAAGTTTTGTACCTTTATCAATGTTTATTATGGTGTTCGGGCATTAATGAAATTGCTTCAAACTTATAGTAAGCAAAAAGGTAAGTCTAATGTTGGTTGTGACAAAATAGATACTGTTGAAGAAATCATAGAACGATGGGCGCCATCATCTGATAACAACCATACTGAAAATTATATTAAACGAGTTTGCAAGGATACTGGCTTTGAACGTCACGAATGCTTAAACCTGTTTGATAAATCAACATCAATCAAAATGGCAAAAGCAATCATTTCTGTTGAAAATGCTCAACAACCTTATGTTGATGATGTTTTTGATAGAGCCTTTTCATTAATTTAATAATGGTGATGATTAATGAATAAAACCGTCATAGCGTTAATTGCTTTGGCTGTTTCCTTTACCGCTGGCTTTGTTGCTGGCGGTATTTATTTTGATAACCAAGCAATGAGTAAACAGATTGCAGGTAATCAATTAGATGAAAAGGATGTGGCCACAAATATTGAACTGCGTAAACACGCAGACAATGAACAGCAGAATAGGTTGGAGATATATCATGACGCACAACAGCATGATACGATACGCACAGATGCTTTGCTTGATCGTGTTCTTAATCACTTTGACAGGTTGCCGTTCTCAGCCGGTACCACGCAAACAGAAGTTGCAAGTACCGATAACACCAATACCTGCCGAATTGAGAAAGCCAAAGCCAGTGAACTTTCTCGACAACTACGAAAAACACTTGAACGATATGGGCGTGAAGCTCAGCGCGCAGATGAAAATACCAGAACACTCAACCTTTGTATTTCAGAGCTGGAAGCAAAGGAAAAACTCCTCAATTCTTACCGATGAAAAAGTAGACAGATTTCATAATGACGGTATCGGTGACGGTGTTAGTGATATCTAATTTAAATATAATTTATATTTATCAGTGAGTTAAATTACTAGAATATAATTGAGTGGGAATAAAATAACGTTTATCAGCAATAGTTAATAAAGGTTAAAAAAACAAGAGCCATCAGTAAGTTACTGGTGGCTTTTTTGTTTTCTATGGTTAGTAGTGGTTGACAAGAACCGAAAAAAATGACGGTATATGTGACGGTGTCATTTATAAATAAAAATAATTTCAACCAAACACCGTCGCAATAAAATCTATTTTTTGACGGTGTTTTGCCGAAAGGTGAAAGCATGCTAACCGATACAAAATTAAAAAGCTTAAAGCCAAAAGAGAAGCTTTATAAAGTCGCAGATCGAGATGGTTTATACGTGGCAGTCAATACTGGCGGGACTTTATCGTTTCGATATGACTATCGATTTAATGGGAGAAGAGAGACGATATACTTTGGTAGTTATGGTCCTGACGGTGTTTCGTTAGCTAAAGCGAGAGAAATGCTAATTGAAGCCAAAAAACTCTTAAATGCAGGTATATCACCGGCTTCGAGAAAACGTGACGGTGTGGAGTCGAAAAAGAATAAGACGGTGTTTCGTGAGTATACCGTCAGATATCTTAATGATGCTCAATATGCCGAATCTACAAGGGCCATGAAAGAAGCAATTATTGAAAAAGAAATCTATCCTGTATTCGGCAAGCTTCAACTAGAAGAGATCACCACACCACGGCTTAGAGCTTTGTGTGAAAAGATAAAGGATAGAGGCGCAAAAGCGACCGCATTACAAGTACGTGAGATTGTTGGATCTGTTTTTACTTATGCCATAGATAGAGGTTATGAAATTAGTAACCCAGCAGATGCAATAAAAGCATCTTCCATAGGGACTTTTCAGGCACGAGAAAGGGCAATGTCACCGAAAGAAATCGGTATCTTATTTCGTGAACTAGAAAACTATAGTTGTTATCCAACCTTAAAATTGGCCGTTAAGTTTGTCTTGCTAACATTAGTCAGAAAGTCTGAGTTTATTCACGCTACATGGGATGAAATAGACTTTAAAAATAGGCAATGGGTGATCCCTAAAGGGCGAATGAAGGGGAGAAAAGAGCATGTTATTTATCTCTCTGACCAAGCAATAGATATCCTCACAGGAATGAAAGTTTGTGCGATGGGAAGCAATTACTTAATGCCTGGTCGATATGATATTAAAAAGCCACTTTCTAATGCTGCATTGAATAACGTGATTGATGGCACCGTAAAACGTATCAATGAAAAAGGTATTGAGTTCGAACCGGTTACCGTTCACGATTTACGACGCACAGCAAGTACGCTATTGCACGAAGCAGGTTATAACTCAGATTGGATAGAGAAATGTTTAGCACACGTTCAAAATGGTGTTAGAGCTGTTTACAACAAGGCTGAATATGCTGAACAGCGTAGGAAGATGTTACAAGAGTGGGCGGATATGGTGGATGAATGGATAAAAGAGAAAGATTAACGCTTTGTCATTCTTCGCCAAGTGTTTTATAAGCAAGTAGTGACGATAGGTAAAGCACACCGACAACAGGCCAGATTGTGGAGTAAAACAGTCTGGCCACAATATCTTTTATATTGTCGCTTTCGTGCTTAGACTCTGAAAACAGATACCCAGCAAGCCATAAGTACACAGCTAATAATGTGAGTAAAATAATCATTAGCCGTTTTTCCTTTTGTACTGAGCGTGATCATCACCACACTCTTTAGAGCAGTAAGCGCTGTTCTCTGTTACAGGCTCTTCACGACACCAGATACAAAATCCCGTTAAGCTTTTTGCTGGTGGCTCTCTGTTTGCTAATGCGGTGTTGATTTGTAGATCCGTTAAGTCATTAGCATCATCTGCGATATCAGGCATATTTATTCCTTACAAATAAAATGAGAATTGATAAGTTCGATACTGTTGTTAGGACATTGATTGCCCCATGCATCCCAACCTTGTGACATGTCACGAGCGAATAGCTCAATGCGATTTACATCACCGTACAACTGTTCAAGACGGTTTTTTACTTCCCACGGTTTTTCGCTATGTTCACCTAAACAACTAAATACGATTTGCTTAACGCTAGCACTAATGCGCTGTAATCCATTGCCTCGAGTAGCGATTAAAACATCTTCACTATTGGCTCTAGTGTAGTTTCCCCCATTCATTTTTGTTTCAGCATCTAATAGTTCAAATAGGTCGTGATAATCAAATAACTCGCTGTTTTGAATGGCTTTATCAATTCGTTGCCATGCTAAAGGATTAAACTTAACCCAAGTAAAAGCTTTCATTGTGCGCACTTTAAAGCCCCACGCTTCGGCTAATTTAATAGCCTCGAGTACAAAATTGCCTGTATACCACATGGCAAGAACTGCGTTATCAGATGCAATAGAATGAATAGGGATATGGGTTAAATTGAAGAGGGAAGTTGTTGGATAATGATTTTTAGCAGCACCGTTTGAAACTTTATTTTTGTAATCCCACGGAGGATCACAATAGATTAGGTCGTATTTTTTCATTTAACCTCCTTAAGAAAAGAGATCCAGTGCGTTTTATCGTTCTTACCTACACGCTGTACCGCTGTTGGTTTTTGGTCTGTTAGTGCTAAAATTTGTTTAACAGGTATTTGGGTTTCATTCCATTTGAACAGCAATGTTCCTCCAGGCTTAAGCACTCTAAATGCTTCACTAAACCCTTTACTTAAATCTTCTCTCCATGATTCTTTATTTAACGAACCGTATTTTTTAAACATCCAACTATTTTTACCAACTCTAATTAAATGAGGAGGGTCAAATAGCACCTGATAAAAGGTATTATCTGGTAATGGAAGGTTTTTAAAATCAGAAATAATATCTGGTGTTATATTTAAAATTCTTCCATCACATAAAATATGTTCTTCGGCTCTAATATCATTAAATAAAACACGGTCGTCTTGTTTATCAAAATAAAACATGCGAGAGCCACAACACATATCAAGTATTGGTTTCATTGTATCCTCTGAATTTTAGGTATAAAAAACCCTGCTAGTGCAGGGCTGAAACTCTTTCATGAAGCTCATTGAGCTCTGTAATGTAGTCAAATCTACCACCTTTTTTTGTTTCAGATAATCTATTATATTTAATTTTGAAATGAAAATTCTCTCTACTAAGGTGATCTATTATTTTTATTGATATGAATTTGTCTATTTCATTGATTACCTGATTAACTTCTTCAGTAATTAGTACAACCTCATCGCTTGTGGTATAGCGCTTAGACATAGCTTCTTTCATTTCTTCATTGCTATACATAATAACTGGATTAAGTAGAACTTCATTACAATCACTATATGCAATTAAATTAGCAGTGCTTTCATTAATTTTTACTGCGTTAAGTGAAGTGATAGTAATCTGTTCTTTTAATATATTAACGTCTTCACTAAATTCCACTATGGAACTCATAGTCTTAGTTCTTTGCTTAATGATGTTTAATAGTATTCTTTTAACTATATCATTTTTAATTTTTTGTTTTTTATCATCTGATTTTTTTTGCCAAAAATAAACGCTTATAGTGGCTACGATCCCTAGTGATGAAATAATGGTAAATATTGTTGATATGAAAGAAAGAATTATACTTTCTCCTTTTGTTTCAATGGTAAAATAACCTATAGTTATAATGGAACCAATTAAAACCCAAGCCACAACAGTTATGATGCTAATAATAAAATCCTTCATCCCATCGAAATCATCGGTATTCCGCTTCATACCCCCTCCTTATTTAAAGCAGGAATCATACTCACATCCATGTGACTAATCCACTGTCAAAACACCTCCTTAATTCACATTTATTTGCTTTAATGCCTCACGAACAGCGTTTAATCGTGATTCCATTCTTAGATATTGAGGGTTAGGAATTGTGGGCCAATCGTTATACCAAGCATCATCACCAAACAAGCGAAGCAACTTGCCGCCTAAAAAACTATTGCAACATTCATCTTTAACATCATCTGATGATTCGATTAAATCCCAATACTCCCTTGCTTCGTGTTTATCTATTTCATCATCTTTGCGCAGTTCGATAACTTGCTTTTTAGCGTATTCAGCATTTGCATCGTTATCAGCGTCTATCTCAGAGATTAAATTAGAATCTAACTTGCCTATCCAGTAGTGATTGTTAATACTCTGAATAAACTCAACTAGTGAGCTGCCCATCGAACCCCAAAAGCAAGACCATGAATTTCCCCATTCGCTAATTGTGACACGGCCGTTTTGATTATCGCCGTAGTCCTCAAGATAAACATGAATAGGGTCGTGACGTTCTACACCCGTTATCACTAATTTAGTCACTTGAGATTGTTCAACTTTCATCACTCCACCTTTTTAAATTCAACAACCCATACCCATTCGTTACTTACCCAGTTATCTTTTCCGTATATATCTATCCATGTTTGAGCGAACCATGAACGCGGAAAATCAGGGAAACCATACTCACGCGATACAGCGTCAATGGAAGCGTGATTTTGTGGTGCGCCTTCTTTCATTGCGTCTTGCTGTGATATTTCCTGAACCTGTTGCAACCAAATATCAGTAATTTCAATTTTTCCTTTGATATTACCGTCCTTGTTTGCAATGTTGATAATGTCGCCAATCTCACCATACGGGCAATCAACATCAACAAATCCATGCCGCCATGCTGCGCATACTTGCTCTGATAGTGTGTAACCATCTTGCCATGCGCTAAGATAGCGTAACCCATCTTCGGTTACTTTTGGTTGTGGTTTAATCGGTCTGCGTGTCTGCGTTTTCCTGCCATCTATGACAGCCTTTAGCATTACATCGTTAAACTTGATTCTATCTTTCATTACTCGACCTTATTTGCTGAGAATGCTGGGTCAAACTCACGCTCAACTTCAAACGTGCCAAGATATTGGTCGTCAATCCATAACATAAATAACAACGGCCATCGATCCTCGCATCCGTCACAGTCAGCGTGATAATATTCTGCACATGCTTCAATACAAAATTCAAAGTCGTCATCATCAGCACTGAAATTATGATCATCTGGTAATTCATAGAGGTTATCTTCACTAATTCCTGACGGGTCTTCGCCTTTACCACCTGCTATATAAAATTGAACTACTGCCATTATTCATTCCTCTTCACTGCATCCCTGCGAGTTAAATTAATCCAGCTGGATAGCGCCTTCTTCTGGATATTCGGTGCAGTAAAATACATGCACACGACCAGTTTCTTTATCTCTACGTGGCTCGATGGTGTATTCAGTCTCATCATTAATATCTAATCCGTGAGGTTCTACTTTTAAGCCGACAAAATCAGCCATAGCCATTATTTGCTTCGTTGTTAATGTAATAGTCATATCTATCTCCTGTTTGCATCCTTGCACTGAGT